>Ga0310826_100567_pt1 | contig 33027 bp, 29 predicted proteins | sample WT_ome_FD_201306 | JGI IMG/M metagenome (GOLD analysis project Ga0310826, IMG submission 201306) | Sorghum-adapted microbial communities enriched on wild type (WT) sorghum from Joint BioEnergy Institute, Emeryville, California, United... ... | reverse complement strand
CGTCCATGGTCATTTCCATGTAGCGCACGTCGATCCACCGGTTGAACAGCGCCAGCTTCGCCAGCATCGCCGCGGCGAACAGCACGAGACCGGAAAACGGAACGGCCATCGGCAGGAGCGGCAGACGCTCCCTGATCAGCCGGAGCAAAATGGACAGCATAACCATCACGTCGAATCCTTCCGTCTCCATGGATGGCATTCTTCGCTTCCGTATAGGCACGGACCGCGATACAATCCATTATTGGCGAAAGGATGAAGGTTAGACAAGTTTGGAAGACAAGGGAGGAAACCCGAATGCGGAATGCGGAAGCGTACGTGGACCGGCTGCTCGGCGGCGATCCGGATCTGGATCGCGCGGCGGCCGGGATCCGGGAGGCGGGGATGCCGGAAGTGTCGGTCGCGCCGGGATACGGCCGGCTGCTCACGATCCTCGCCGCGGCGAGCGGAGCGCGGGAAGCGCTGGAGATCGGCGCGCTGGGCGGGGTGAGCGGCATCTGCATCGCCCGCGGGCTCAAGGAAGGCGGGATGCTGACCTCCCTCGAGCTGAAGCCCGAATACGCGGAAATCGCCCGGTCCCATGTCGAAGCGGCGGGACTGGGCGAACGGGTGGAATTTCTGGTCGGCGATGCGCTGGAGTCGCTGGAGAAGCTGGCGGGGGAAGGCCGGCGGTTCGATTTCTTTTTCATCGACGCGGACAAGGGAAGATATCCCGACTATCTCGAATGGTCGATCCGGCTGGCGCGGCCGGGCGCGCTCATCGTCGCCGACAACGTGCTCTTGCGCGGCAGGGTGGCCGATCCCGAATCCCCGGGACCGTCCGTCGCCGCCATGCGGGCGTTCAACGAGCGGCTCGCAAGCGATCCGCGCCTCGCCGCGACGCTGCTGCCGGGCTATGACGGCCTCGCCGTCGCCTTCGTGAAGGACGTCTGAGCGACGAACGCCGAGCCCGTCAGCAGGAGGACGGCCGACAGCAGGAACAGCCCCTCGATGCCGATCAGGCCGCTCGTCAGCCCGCCGAACACCGGCCCGACCATGTTGCCGAGGCTGAGCATGCTGCTGTTGAAGCTGTAGGCCCGGCTCTCCATCCCTTCCGGCGTATGCCGGCGGATGAGCGCGTTCACGCTCGGCACGAGTCCGCCGAGGAACACGCCGAGCAGGAAGCGGACGGCGAGCAGTTGCCATACCGCGCCGACGAACGCCTGCGGAACGAACATGAGCCCGGCGCCCGCGAGCGAGAAGCCGAGCACGCGGTGGGCGCCGATCCGGTCGCTCACCCGGCCGAGCAGCGGCGCCGACAGCATGTTCGAGATGCCGGTCACCGCGCCGACCGTGCCGGACCAGAGCGCGAGGTTCGCCGTGCCGTGCAGCTCCTGCACGAACAGCGGCATGAGCGATTGCGAGTTCATCAGCGAGAACTGGATCAGGAAGGTGCAGCCGAGCAGCACCATGAGCGGACGGATGCGGCGCAGCTCCCGCCAGCCCTGCCATACCGAAATCTGGGGCGCGGCCGCCGCCTTCGCGCGGTCGAATGTCTCGCGCACGAGGAAGAGCGCGAGCAGCGACGCGCAGAACAACAGGCTGCCCGTGATGTAGAAGATCGGGCGAAAGCCGAATTGATCCGCGAACGCGCCGCCCATGAGCGGTCCGAGCACCGTGCCGGCGATCATGCCGGACTGGATGACCCCCATCGCAAACCCCATTTTGTCCTTCGGGGTCGTCGCCGAGACGAGCGCGACGGCCGCCGGATTGAACCCCGAGATCGTTCCGTTCAGCAAGCGCAGCGCGAGGAGTTGCCAGGGATCCGTCGCGAATCCCATGAGCAACGTGACCGTCGCCATGCCGAAGCCGGAGCGCAGCAGCATCACCTTGCGCCCGTGCCGGTCGGCGAGACGGCCCCAGATCGGCTGGAACAGGAACGCCGTCACGAAATTGCCCGCGAAGATGACGCCGGTCCACACGGCGATCTCATGCTCGTCGCTCAGGCCGAAATCGGACTGGAGGTAGAGCGACAGGAACGGCATGATCATCGTCATGCCCGCGAGGGTGAGAAACTGCCCGAACCAGAGTACGATCAGATTGATTTTCCACTGTGGCATGATCCCGCCGCCTTTCACACTCTCTACTATATCACATTTGGCGGCCTTCGGCGGCGGACGCCCGGACCCGGAAAAACGGGCCGGACGGACGGCGGAGGTCCGTCTAGCGGACCCCGGCCGGCTCCGTAAGACGGCATGCTCAAACGGACATCATGATAATATGGAAGGCTTTGTACAATCTCCGGATGCGGGCATCCGGCGGCGGATTGATTCGGGACCCAAGATCAGGTACAGTTAAACGGGATGAACAGACTCGTCAGAAAAGGGGGGGACGGCATGGACGCAAGACAGGCGGCGGGCGTGCGGCTGATCGTTTCGTTTGCGGCGGGACTGCTGCTGTATGCGGGGACCGTGCCGCACCCTCCATCGGGCGCGCGGGAGGCGGACAAGCCCGGAGAGGCCGTCTGGTCGGACACGTCGCGGGACAAGCTCGGGCCGGTCGTCCGGCTGCTGGGCGGCCCGGCCCAGGACGGGCCGGGCGCTCCGGCGTTCCGCCCGGACGGCGGCAGAACGTCGCGGCACCGGCCGGAAGCCCGGGTGTTGCCGGTCAGGCCCGAACGGCCGATGATCGTCGATTTCCGGCTCGGCCTGCTCGCGCCGCTCAAGTTCGCGACGAATTACGTGGACGTCGTTCCGGAATCCGGAAGATGGAGGACGGAGTCGGCAGAAACCTGAAGAACCATTCTGATGCGAATTGACGGAGGAACGACCGAACCGATGAACAAGAACCGATTGCTCGGATTGATCCTGACCGTGCTGATATCCCTGGTGACGGTGGGCCTCACCGCGCCGACCGTGCTGAACGGCGTCAAGCTCGGACTCGACCTGCAGGGCGGCTTCGAGATTCTGTACGAAGCGGAGCCGCTTGTCGAGGGCGGCACGGTGACGAAGGAGGCGCTGCGCCAGACGGCGAAGAGCCTGATGAAGCGCGCCGACAAGTATGGCGTCGCGGAGCCCGAGATCACGCCGGAGGGCTCGAACCGGATCCGCGCGCGGATCGCGGGCGTGTCCGACGAGGCGACCGTGCGCGAGATCATGAAGAAACCGGCCGAGCTGACGTTCCGCGGGCCGGACGGCACGATCGAGCTGCACGGCAGCGATTTTAAGGAAGGCGCCGCGCAGGTCGCCTTCAACGAGCTGAACCAGCCGATCATCCTGATCGAAGTGAAAAACAAGGAGCAATGGGCGGACGTCACGCGCCGGCTGCTCGACCAGCCGCTCGCCATTTACCTGGACGACGAGCTGATCTCCGCGCCGGTCGTCCAGTCCGTCATGACCGACGGCAAGGCGCAGATCACCGGCAGCTACACGCTGGAGGAAGCGAAGGAGCTCGCCGAGATCATCAACCTGGGCGCGCTGCCGCTCAAGCTGACGGAGAAATATACGCAGTCCGTCGGGGCGACGCTCGGCAAGCAATCGCTCGAGCAGACCGTCTACGCCGGCATTCTCGCGACGATCTTCATCCTGCTGTTCATGATGATCGTCTACCGGATGCCCGGCGTCATCGCGAGCGTCACGCTCATCGTCTACAACTGGGGCATCCTGCTCATCTATTACTGGATGAACGCGACGCTGACGCTGCCCGGAATCGCCGCGTTCGTGCTCGGGGTCGGCATGGCCGTCGACGCGAACATCATCACGGCCGAGCGTATCCGCGAAGAGATGCGCTCCGGCAAGTCGCTGATCTCGTCGCTCAAGTCCGGCTCGCGCAACTCGCTGCGGACGATCATCGACGCGAACGCGACGACGACGCTCGCCGGCGCCGTGCTCTATTTCGTCGGCACCGGGGCGATCCAGGGCTTCGCCCTCATGCTCATCCTGAGCAACGTGTTCAGCATGGTGACAAACGTCGCGTTCTCGCGCTTCATGCTGAACCTGCTCGTGCGCAGCAACGTGTTCACGAAGCCCGGATACTACAACGTCAAGGAGAAGGACATCCGTCCGCTCTCCGAGAAAAAATCGTTCGATGACGAGCATTACTACCGCATCTTCGACTTCGTCAAGCACCGGCGCATCTTTTTCTCGATCTCGGGGGCGCTTACGGTCATCGGCATTGTGTCGCTGCTCGTCTTTGGCTTGAGTTACGGCGTCGACTTCAAGGCCGGGACGAGCATGGACATCCTCGTCGGCAAGGCGGTGACGCAGGCGGAGGCCGAATCGGTGATCCGCGAGGCCGGCTTCGAGGCGGAGTCGGTCGTCGTCGGCGGGGGCGGCGAGCGCGTCTCGATCCGGTTCGGCCGCGTGCTGGACGCCGAAACCGGCGAGTCGAACAAGCTCCTGTCCGCGTTCCGCGAGGCGTTCGGCGACCAGGTGTCGGCGGAGGAGAACACGGTCGACCCGGTCATCGCGCAGGAACTCGGCATCCGGGCGATTATCGCGATTCTGTGCGCAAGCGTCGGGATCATCGCGCTTGTCATGCTGCGCTTCGAATGGCGCTTCGCGCTGGCCGGCATCATCGCGCTGCTGCACGACGCGTTCTTTGTCGTCACCGTGTTCTCGGTGCTCAGGCTGGAGGTCAACCTGCCGTTCATCGCGGCGGTGCTGACGATCATCGGCTATTCGATCAACGACACGATCGTCATTTTCGACCGGATTCGCGAGAACATGCGGTTCGCCAAGCTGCGCACGTTCGACGACCTGTGCCGGCTCGTGAACGTAAGCCTGTCGCAGACGCTCGTCCGCTCGGTCAACACCGGGCTGCAGGTGCTCGTGGCGGCGCTGCTTCTGCTCCTGTTCGGCAGCGAGTCGATCCGCCTGTTCTCGCTGGCGATGACGCTCGGCATGGCGATCGGCATGTATTCGTCGATCTATATCGCCTCCCAGATTTGGCTCGTCATGAAGTGGCGTTCGATGCAGAAGAAGCCGGCGGCGCCCGCGGCGCAGGCGGCGGACCCGGCCTGAAGCCTTGGGCGAAATGTCATCGAATTGTCAACGAAACCGCTGCCGGGCCGGTTGTTGCTCCGGGATGAAACGGGCATAATGAGAGGAAAAGCCAACCGAACGGAGAACCGCAATGAGCTACAACGACCGTTTCATCCGCGCCTGCCGCGGCGAACGGACGGACCGGGTGCCGGTCTGGTACATGCGGCAGGCAGGGCGCTACGACCCGGAGTACCGCAAGATCAAAGAGAAATATTCGCTGCTCGACATCTGCCGCAATCCCGAGCTCGCCGCCGAGGTGACGATGATGCCGGTGCGGAAGCTCGGGGTGGACGCGGCGATTCTCTATTCGGACATCATGAATCCCGTCATGTCGCTCGGCGTCAAATTCGACATCGTGCCGAACGTCGGGCCGGTCGTCGATGAACCGATCCGGACGAAGCGGGATGTCGAACGGCTCAGGCCGATCGATGTGGAGGGCGATCTCGGCCACGTGCTGGAGACGATCCGCATCCTTGACCGGGAGCTTGACGTGCCGCTCATCACCTTCGCGGGGGCGCCGTTCACGATCGCGAGCTACCTGATCGAGGGAAGGCCGTCGCGCCGCTATCTCCGCACGAAGGCGCTCATGTACGGCGATCCGGCGCTCTGGCACGAGCTGATGGACAAGCTCGGCGACATGGTGATCGCCTACGCCCGCGCGCACGCCGCCGCGGGCGGCAAGGCGTTCCAGCTGTTCGACAGCTGGGTCGGCGCGTTGTCGCCGCGCGATTTCGAGCGGTACGTGCTGCCGGTGATCCGGCGGATCTTCGACGGGCTGACCGATCTGGACATGCCGAAGATCTATTTCCCCGGCGTCAGCTCCGGCGAGCTGCTTCCGTCGATCCGGGGCGTCAAGGCGGACGTCATCGGACTCGACTGGCGCGTGCCGATCCGCGAAGGGCGCCGCCGGCTCGGCGGCGGCTACGCCGTGCAGGGCAACCTCGATCCGGCCGTGCTCACCGCCCCGATGGAGACCATCGAGGAGCAGGCGGCGGACATCATCGATCAGGGCATCGAGCAGCCGGGCTTCGTGTTCAATCTCGGCCACGGTCTGTTCCCGGAGGCGTCGCTCGAGAAGATCGCGGCGCTCACCGAGTTCATCCACCGGTATTCGGAGCGCAGGCTGCAGGCAGGTCAGGCGGCGAAGGAGGAGAAGCGCGCATGACGAACCGTCCGGTCGGCGTGCTGGTCATGTCGTACGGCACCCCGAAATCCATGGATCACATCGAAGCGTACTACACCCACATCCGGAGGGGCCATCCGCCGACGCCGGAGCAGCTCGCCGAGCTGACCGCCCGTTATGAGGCGATCGTCGGCGGCGTCTTCCCGCTGCGGGAGAATACGGACCGCCAGGCGGCCGGCGTGCAGGCTGAGCTGGACCGGATGCAGCCCGGCATGTACAGGGTCTACCAGGGGCTGAAGCATGCGGAGCCGTTCATCGAGGACGGCGTGAAGGCGATGGCGGCGGACGGCATCCGCGAAGCGGTCGGCATCGTGCTGGCGCCGCATTATTCGGTCATGAGCGTCGGTTCGTACATCAAGCGGGCGCGGGAAGCGGCCGAAGCCGAAGGCATTCGCATGGCGTTCGTCGAGTCGTACCATCTCCATCCGAAGCTCATTGAGGCGATCGCCGTCCGGCTGCGGAGCGCCCTGGCGCGGTTCGGCGGTCCGGAGGAGCAGCGCCGTGTGAAGGTGCTGTTCAGCGCGCACAGCCTGCCCGAGCGGATTCTCTCGACGGGCGACCCGTATGTGGACCAGCTTCTCGCGACCTCCCGCGCCTCGGCGGAGGCGGCGGGGGTCAGGGATTGGGCATTCACCTGGCAGAGCGCCGGCCGGACCAACGAGCCGTGGCTCGGGCCGGACATCCTCGAGACGCTGGACCGGCTGGCGAAGGAGGGCGTGAAGGCGGTGCTGTCGGCGCCGATCGGCTTCGTCAGCGACCACCTGGAAGTGCTGTACGATCTGGACATCGAAGCGAAGCAGTTCGCGGCGGAGCGGGGCATCCGGTTCGAGCGGATCGACATGCTGAACGACGATCCGCTCTACATGGAGGCGCTGGCCGGACTGGTCACGGAGACCGCCGCCGGACTGGCCGCCGGAAAGCGGGGATAAGGTCATGGCGGCAGCTGGAAAGCCGGGGACGATCGTCGTTGTCGGCGGCGGGATCACCGGGCTCGCCGCCGCTTACTATTTGCGGAAACATGCGGAGTCGGCGGGCCTGCCCGTGCGATTGGCGATTGTCGAGGCGTCGGAGCGGCTCGGCGGGAAGATCGAGACGCTGCGGAAGGACGGCTTCGTCATCGAGAAGGGGCCGGATTCGTTCCTCGCGCGCAAGAAGGCGATCCTCGACCTCGCCGCCGACCTCGGCATCGAAGACGAGCTCGTGCCGATCAATCCGTCGGGGAAGAAGTCGTACATCGTCTTCCGCGGCAAGCTGCATCCGATGCCGGACGGCCTCATGCTCGGCATTCCGACCGAGATCGCGCCGATGCTCCGGACCGGCCTGCTGTCGCCGGCGGGCAAGCTGCGCGCCGGGCTCGATTTCGTCCTGCCCGCGCGGAAGGGGGACGGCGACGAATCGATCGGCGAGTTTCTCGAGCGCCGGCTCGGGCGCGAGATCGTCGAGCGGATCGCCGAGCCGCTGCTCGCCGGCATCTACGCGGGCGAGCTGGACAAGCTGAGCCTGAAGGCGACGTTCCCGCAGTTCCGCGAGGCGGAGCTTGCGTACGGCAGCCTGATCCTCGGCATGCGCCGCGCGATGCGGCGGCGTCCGGCCCGGGCGGCGGGCGCGGCGGCGTCGTCCGGCGAGGCCGCCCCGTCCCCGTCCCCGGCGGACGCGATCCTCGCCCGGTTCAAGGGCGCGCCGTTCCTGAACTTCCGCCGGGGACTTGCGACGATCGTCGAAGCGCTGGAGCGCGAGCTGGCCGGGGCCGAGTGGCGGCGCGGCCGGAAGGCTGTTGGCTTGCGGAAGGGCGCCGCGGGCGAATCCGGCGGCCGCTACACGGTCGTGCTCGACGGCGGGGTGGAGCTTGCGGCCGACGCCGTCGTCGTGACGGCGCCGGCCTACGAAGCGGAGCCGCTGCTCAAGGATCATGTCGACTGCTCGATGCTGAGGAGCGTCCGGTACGCGTCCGTCGCGAACGTCGTGCTCGCGTTCGACAAGGCGTCCTTCGGGCTCGAATTCAACGGCTCCGGCTTCCTCGTGCCGCGCACGGAAGGCCGGCAGATCACGGCGTGCACATGGACGTCGACGAAGTGGCTCCACACGAGCCCGCCGGACAAGGTGCTGCTGCGCTGCTACGTCGGCCGTTCGGGCGACGAGGACGCGGTGTCGCTGCCCGACGATCAGCTCATCCGGCTCGTGCGCCGCGATCTCGAGGAGCTGATCGGCGTAACGGCCGCGCCGGTGATGACGGAGATCACGCGGCTTTACCGCTCCATGCCGCAATACCCGGTCGGCCACGTCGAGGCGATGCGCGATTTCCGGCGGAAGCTCGCCGGGGCGCTGCCGGGCGTCTGGGCCGCCGGCGCGGCGTTCGACGGCATCGGGCTGCCGGACTGCATCCGGCAGGCGAAGGAGACGGCGGAAGCCGCGATCCGCGAGCTGCGGGGCGCCATGCCATGACAACGGAACAACCGGTCGGGGATTCCCGGCCGGTCTTTTATTTTCACTGCTGACCAATTAACATACAGGACCGTTGGTTTGGCTTCATGCCATTTTGAAGTGCGGGATGCAATTTGCAGCATCTTCGGTTCGGTTCCGCGCGCCTCTGTAACGTGGATACCACGGCCGGTATCCCCAAACTCAATGCGCGAAATGGGAGATGCGGCAACAGGTTTTCCGGAAGCGTTTCGCCCCGTTCCTCGATCGGCACATCCCCGTAAGCGGGCCAGGGGAGCGGCGACCGCCTGGCCTTCCAGCGTGCCGGCCGCGGAGGAGAGCGCCGGTTTGTGGCCGATCCGGCGGATATGGCGATTCATCCCCTGGCGGGGACCGGAAATTTTTTATGGGCTTCCGGGCGTCTCAGCCGGATTTCCTGCTATAATGGATGGGATGAATACCGGTCAAGGGGTTTTGTTCGGAATGGAGCTCTCGCGGGTTGACTCGCGCGCGCGGGAACGGATCAGGCGCAGAAGGCGCCTGCGCCGGCTTGCGGCGCTGAACATGGGCATGCTGATCGCCATTGCGGCGTTGGTTTACTTTCTGGTCCAGGGGGACGGGCTCGCGGGCCGGGGCGGCGGCTCCGGCGCTCCGAATTCGCCGTCGGCGGAACACCCGGACAAGGAAGCGGTTCCGGAATCGCCATCCGGCGAAACCGCGGACGCGGAAGACGGCGCGGATCGGAGCGCGGATCAAGGCGGCGGCGAAACCGGGTCCGCGCCGCCGGAAGAAGCCGCTCCGGAGCCGGCCGACGGGCCGGTCCGGATCGCGTTCGTCGGCGACATTCTGCTCGCTTCGTCCGTCGAAAATCTGATGCGGCGCGAAGGGTTCGATTATCCGTATGCGAAAGCGAAGCCGTACCTGCTGGAACCGGACCTGACGGTCGGCAACCTCGAAAACCCGATCACGACGCGCGGCACGCCGGCCGAAAACAAGCAGTACGTGTTCAAGGGCAGCCCGGAGCTGCTTCCTTCGCTGCGCGAAGCGGGGATCGACTTCGTGTCGCTGGCGAACAACCATACGCTCGACCAGGGCGTCGAAGGGTTGCTGGATACGATCGATCACCTGAACGAGACGGGCATCGCGCACGCGGGCGCCGGCCGCGACGACGAGGAAGCGTTCAGGCCGGCCGTCTTCGATGCGAACGGGATGTCGGTCGCGATCTTCGGCTTCAGCCGCGTCGTGCCGGAAGTGTCCTGGAAGGCGGACAAGAACCATCCCGGCGTCGCGGAGACGTACGATTCGCGCCGGGCGGTGGCGGCCATCCGGCGGGCGGGGGAAGAGCACGATCTGGTCGTCGTCTACGCGCATTGGGGCGAAGAGCTCAGCCGGAAGCCGCGCGACATCGAGAAGAAGCTGGCCCGGGAATACATCGACGCGGGCGCGGATCTCGTCATCGGCTCGCATCCGCACGTGCTGCAGGGATTCGAATATTATGAGGGCGGGTGGATCGCCTACAGCCTCGGCAATTTCATTTTCAACGTGACGAAGAACAAGGAAACGCGCGACACGGGCGTGCTGAACGCGGTCTGCGCGAAGGGCGGAGGCTGCGAGCTCACGTTCGTTCCGATGCGGGCGATCGAGCCGTCGCGGCCGGAGCCGCTCGAAGGCGAGGAGCGGCGGGCCATGTTCGACCTGCTGGAACGGCTGTCGATCGGCGTCGAAATCGGCGAAGACGGCAGGCTTCGCCCGGCCGCGGCGGCCGAGGCAGCGGGAGAAGCGGAGGAAACCCGGGGAACCGGGGAAGCGGCGGAAGCGGAAGAAGCCGGGGAATCGTGAACGGCGCGGATTCCGAACGAAGGGGAGGCTACAGGCTTGGGAATCGCCAATCCATGCTGCGCGCACCGGGGCGCGTCCGGTCTTGCGCCCGAGAACACGCTGGCCGCGATGAGGAAGGCGCTCGAATTTCCGTTCGTCGAATGGATCGAGCTGGACGTGCAGCTGTCCAAGGACGGCGTGCCGGTCGTCATCCATGACGACACGGTGGACCGGACCACCGACCGCAAAGGCCGCGTGGCCGATTTCACGGCGGCGGAGCTTCAGTCGATGGACGCGGGCAGCCGGTTCTCCCCGCAATTTCGCGGGGAGCCCGTGCCGACGCTGGAGCAGGTGCTGGAGCTGACGGCGGGCCGGTGCAGGCTGAACATCGAGCTGAAGACGTACGGCGGCCGCTATCCCGGCCTCGAGGCGGCGGTCGCCGGGATGCTCCGGCGCCACGGCCGGATGGAGGACACCGTCATCACGTCGTTCGATCCGCTCGCGCTCAGGCGGGTGAAGGAAGCGGCGGGCGGCCTGCGGACGGGGCTGATCATCGACGCCGCTCCGCCCGGGCTCGAGCAGGCGCTCGCGCGGGTCGGCGCGACGTTCCTGTCGATCGGCTGGGGCAGGCTGACGGCGGAGCGGATGGCGTCGTTCCGCCGGGCGGGCCTCACGGTAATGGCCTGGACGGTGGACCGGAAGTATGCGATGCGGAAAATCGCCGCGATGGGCGATGACATCATCATCTGCACGAATTACCCCGACCGGTTCGGCCAGCTCAGGGAAGGCCGGAGGCTCGGATGGTTCGGGTGATGGACGAATACGGCCGGAGGGCGTCGCGCGGCGCCTCTCCGGCCGTCATGCTTCATTCCGGCAGCTCGTCCCTGTAGCGGTCGCGCGCCTCGAGGATGCGCGGAAGCTGCTCCATGAAGACGTCGACCAGCTTCGGATCGAAATGCTTTCCCCGCTCTTCGCGGAACAGGTTGATGATGCGGTCGAGCTCCCAGGCTTTCTTGTACACCCGGTCGCTGCCGAGCGCGTCGAACACGTCGGCCACCGCCGTGATCCGTCCGTACAGATGGATCTCCTCGCCCTTCAGGCCGCGCGGATAGCCGGTGCCGTCCCATTTCTCGTGGTGCTCGTACGCGATGTGGGCGGCCGTGCGCAGCAGATCGCGGTTCGATCCCTTGAGCAGATTGTAGCCGATCGTTGTGTGGGTTTTCATGATCTCGTATTCCTCGTCGGTCAGCTTGCCCGGCTTCTTCAGCACCGCGTCGGAAATGGCGACCTTGCCGATGTCGTGCATCGGGGACGCCATCCGGATCTTCTCCGCCTCCTCCTTCGGCAGGCCGAGCCCGAGGGCGAGAATGTAGGAGTATTCCGCCACCCGCTTGACGTGGTTGCCCGTCTCCTTCGACCGGCTCTCGCCGATCTCGCCCATCCGGAAAATGATTTCCTTCTGCGTCGCGACGATCTCCTCGTGAAGCATGACCGACTCGAGCGACTTGCCCGCATAGGAGGCGGCTAGCGACAGTTTCTCGAGGTCGCGCTGCGTGAAGACGCCTTCCTTCGTCATCTTGTTGATGGCCTGGTAGGCGCCGATGATGCTGCCGTCGTTGCCGACGAACGGCACGGTGATGACCGACTTCGTCCGGTAGCCCGTCTTGCGGTCGTTCTCCGCGTTGTGGCGCGGATCCTTGTACGCGTCCTCGATCAGCAGCGGCTGGCCGGTCGCGATGGAATAGCCGACGAATCCGGAGCCGATCGGCACGCGGATCTCGCTGACGCCGTGGGCGACCGTCGTGAACAGCTCGCCCTTCTTGTGGTCGATCAGCCAGACGGTGCAACGGTCGGACAGGATCATTTCGCGCCCCATGTTCGCCATCAGGACGAGCACGTTGTGCAGATTGCGTTCGTTCGCGATTTTTGCGGTATAATCGAAAATGATGCGAAGCATTTCCTCGGGCGTGTGTTCTTCCCGGAGCGCAGGCTCCCGTTCGAATTCATGGGGATAGTCGGGCAATGTGCGACACTCCTTGTCATCTTGCGAGCAAAATGTTCCGGACAGCATGAGCCGTTTCCCAAAATTTCGACACTAATCGCGCAACTCCTGCCATCCATGGCAGAAAAAATGACGTTTCCCGCGCGCGTCGGCGCAAGCGGGGCGCAACCGGAAGGAAGATCGCGACATGTTGGACGCTATGGCCGCATCGGCGCCGCTCCGGTGGGCGGCGGGCCTTGCGGGCGCCGGGCTGATCGCGTGGCTCGCGCATCGCAAGCGGGCGCTCACCGCGTCGGGAGCCTGGTCCGCCGCGGCGATGGGCGCAGGCTATTTCGCCCTCGGCGGGCCGCTCTGGTACGGCCTGCTTCTTGTTTTCTTCACGACCTCCGTCTTCTGGTCCCGCTGGAAGCGGCAAGCGCGGGCCAAAAGGGAGGCGGAGCGGCATTACGCCAAGACCGGCCGGCGCGACGCGGGCCAGGTGTGGGCGAACGGCGGCGCCGGCCTCGCGCTCTGCGCGGCTTACGCGGTCTGGCCGGAGCCGGCGGTCGCGGCCGCCTTCGTCGGCGTCATGGCGTCCGTGAACGCCGACACGTGGGCGACGGAGATCGGCGCCCTGAGCCGCGCCGAGCCGCGCTCCGTGCTGACCGGCCGAACGGTGCCGGCGGGGACGAGCGGCGGGGTGACGCCGCTCGGCACGGCCGCCGCGTTCGCCGGCGCGGCGCTGATCGGCGCGACGGCCGCGCTGCTGGGCGGCGGGGAAGCGGCGGGCCTTCCGGCGGCCGCGCTCATCGCCCTGGCGGCGGCGAGCGGGCTGGCCGGCGCGATGGCCGATTCGGTGCTCGGCGCGTGGCAGCAGGCGTTGTACCGCTGCCTGACATGCGGCGCCCTGACCGAGCGAAGCGTCCATTGCGGCGAGCCGGCGCTGCATGCCCAGGGCCGCCGCTGGATGACGAACGATCTCGTCAACTTCCTCTCGTCGCTGATCGCCGGGGCGCTGGCGGCGCTGATCGCGATGTTGTCATAAATTTGAAAACAGAAGCCGGAATATTCAAATTGACACCCGGTTCCCAAGTTTCCTATTATTCTCTTATATGGTTTTCGGCACGGCAGACTCGGCCGAACACGCGGGAGGGACGGTTGATCGTGACGATTGAAAACGATTGCAATCCGCCGGGGACGCCGGATCGGACGGCGGCGGGCGAACCGGGGAACGGCGAGCCGCAGGGGCCGCCGGCGAGCCCGGAAACGGTGTTGCCGGCATCCGGGGCAACTCCGGAGCGCGTCATTCTGCGCGCGGAAGGCATCCGGAAGGTGTTCGGCAGCGGCGGCGGCGCCGTGACGGCGCTGGACGGCGTCGACCTGACGATCCGCGAGGGGACGATCACCGCGCTGGTCGGCCGATCGGGATCGGGCAAGACGACGCTGCTCAACATCCTGTGCGCCCTGGACGAGCCGACCGCGGGGCGGGTCTGGTGGGACGGCAGGGAGCTGACGTCGATGCCGGAGCGGCAAAAGAACGCCCTGCGGCGCCGGGAGATCGGGCTCGTCTTCCAGTCGTTCGGCCTCATGCCGCTTATGTCGGCCTACGAGAACGTCGAGTTCGGCCTGCGCGTCGCCGGCGTCCGGGGCGGGCGCGAGCGGGTGGAGCGCGCCCTCGAGTGGGTCGGGATGAAGGAGCGGATGAAGCACCGTCCGCCGGAACTGTCGGGGGGCGAGCAGCAGCGGGTCGCGATCGCCCGGGCGATCGCCCACGAGCCGCGGCTGCTCGTCGCCGATGAGCCGACGGCGGAGCTCGACAGCCGGATGGGGCTGCAGATCATCCGCGTCTTCCGCGATCTGGTGAAGCGCCTCGGTATGACGGTCGTGCTGACGACGCACGATCCCGGCATCATGGAACTGGTCGATCAGGTGATCGCATTGGAGGATGGGAAAATTGTCGAACATGCGGAAACGGCGGCCGCGTCGCGGTCTTGAGCGCGCGGCGGCCGCGCTGGCGGCGCTCATGATCGCGACCGGCTGCTCCCTGCTGCCGCAGGAAGAGGAACCGCCTGCACCGCCGCTGGTGCAGCCGAAGGAAGAAGTGTTCGATATCGTCGAAGCGAAGCGCGGCACGATCCAGACGGTGCTGCGCGGCGGGGCAACGTTCACATCGAGCCGCAGCGAGCCGCTTTATTTCCGCGAATCCGGCGGACGGGTGCTCGCGGTGCGCGTGAAGCCCGGCGACGAGGTCAAAGCCGGCCAGACGGTCCTCGAGCTCGACGTCGGCGACCTTGAGCTGCGCATCCGGCTGCAGCGGCTGAACGTCGAGCAGGCGCAGATCAAGTACGAGCAGGCTTTCAAATCCGGCCTGACCGGTTCGGAGCTGCGGCTGCGCGAAATCGACTTCGAGCGGGAGCGGATCAGTCTCGAGGCGCTGGAAGATCAGCTCGAGCGTTCGCGGCTTGTCGCGCCGTTCGACGGCGAGGTGACCTATGTCGCGGAAATCGCGCCCGGCGACGCGGTCACCGCCTACCGGCCGCTCGTCACCGTGTCCGATCCGACGCAGGTCCGGCTGACCTATGTGGCGCCTTCGGCGTCCGATCTCATCAGCGTCCACCCCGGCATGGAAGCGACGGTCAAATTCGGGGGCGAGACCTACAGGGCGGAAGTCGTGCAGGCGCCGTCCAACGCGCCGCTGACGACCGACCAGGCGGAGCAGGAGCGCAACGCGCGCACCCTCGTGCTTGAGCTGGACAACCCGCCGGAGGACGCGCGGATCGGCGCCGGCGCCGATTTCGAAATTCCGCTGCAGCGCCGCGAGAACGTCATCGTCATTCCGCGCGCCGGCCTGCGCACCTACATGGGGCGCGAGTACGTGCAGATCGCCGACGGCGAGCGCCGCAAGGATGTCGACGTCGAGGTCGGACTCAAGACGTCGACCGAGGTCGAGATCGTCCGCGGACTGGAAGAGGGCGCCCGGGTGATCCTGAACAACTAGAAACTGGCGCGCCGCGCGGCGCGGGGGAGTGGAGCGCCTTGGCCCTGTGGGTCATGATCTTGCGCAAGATGGCCAGCACGAAATGGCTTCAGCTCAATCTGTGGTTCGGTCTGACCGTATGCGTGGCGCTGTTCAGCTCGATGCCGCTGTATGCGAACGCGATCCTGGAGCGGACGCTGCAGAAGGAGCTGCAGCTGATGCAGGCGGAACGCAACCAGTATCCCGGATACGTGCGGGTGAACGCGCTGCCCGGCGCGAACGGGGATCAAGCCATGACGGCGCGGATCGTGGACGACCTCGACCGGTATGTGTCCGGCTTTCCGGACCGCGTCGGGCTCGGCATGCATTCGGGCTACATCGCCCGGTCCACGATCATGATCCGCGTCTACGGCGCGGACGCCACGGAGCAGGAAATCAAGAACACGAACGTCGTCGGCAGCTTCCGCGCCGTCAGCAACCTGGAGCGGCAGGTCCGGCTGATCGACGGCCGGATGCCGGACGCCGGGCGCAGCGACGGCGTGTATGAGGCGCTCGTCGCCCAGTCGTTCCTGATCAAGCTCAAGCGGGATCTGGGCGAAGAGATTACGGGCCTGAACCGCGAGACCGGCGAGACGATCCGCATCCTGCCGGTCGGCGTCATCGAACCCGCCCGGCCGGGCGAGATCGACGCCTACGCGCCGTATCCGCTCGACAGTTATGAATCGTCGTTCTACATCCCGCACGACGTGTTCATGCGCGATTTCGTACACGGCGGACGGCTGAAGCTGGGCACCTTTCAATACGTGCTGGCGTTGGATTATACGAAGCTGAAAACAACCGGCATCGGAACGTTCCTCGAGCAGGCCGAGGCCATGGACCGCTATCTGTCGAGCCGCTTCTCGTACAACGCCGACCTCATGATCCCGATGCTCGAGAAGCTCGAATCGTACGAGAAGAAGCGGGAGCGGCTCGGCGTCGTGATGCTGTCTCTGTACGCGCCGGTCATGATGATGCTCGCGTTCTATCTGTACATGACCGCCGGCCTGATCGTCGAGCGGCAGAAGACGGAGATCGCGGTGCTGCGCAGCCGCGGCGCGAGCCGGCTGCAGGTTGTGCTGGCCTATGCGGCGGAGGGGCTGATCCTCGGCACCGCGGCGCTCGCGGCCGGCCCCTGGCTTGGCGTCCTGTTCACGAAGATGCTCGGCGCGTCGAGCGGTTTCCTGACGTTCGTCGACCGCGCGGCGCTCGACGTCGAACTGACCGGGGATGTCTGGGCGATCGCGGCAGGCGCGGCGTACGGAGCGGCGCTGCTCACGCTTGTTCCGGCCGCAAGGGCGGCGCGGACGTCGATCGTCGATCGCAAGCGCGAATCGGCTCGCCTGGAGAAGACGCCGTTCTGGCACAAGACGGGCATCGATCTCATCCTGATCGCGGTGGCGGTCTGGATGCTGTTCAATTTCCGCCGCCAGACGGCCGACATGCGCGAGCTGGCGCTCGAAGCCGGGTCGCTCCATGTCGACCCGCTGCTGTTCGTCATGCCGGCGCTGCTCGCGCTCGGCGGCGGGCTGTTCATCCTCCGCCTTTACCCGTGGTTCATCCGGCTGGTTTACCTGATTGGCCGGAAATGGTGGCCGCCGGCGCTCTATTCGACCCTCGTGTCGATCAGCCGCTCGTCCGGCCGGTATCTCGGCATCAAGGTGTTCCTGGTCATGACGGTGGCGACCGGCCTGTTCAGCGCGAGCGCCGCCCGGACGATCGGCGACAACATGGAGAACAAGATCCGCTATTCGATCGGCGCGGACATCGTGCTCACGACGCGCTGGGAGAACGACGCGCCGCCGGCCTCGCCCGCCGGCGTGCCGATGATGCAGCAGGAGGCGGCGGATGCGGCTCCGCCGAAGCGGGTGCAGTATACCGAGCCGCCGTTCCTGCCGTTCACCGGGATGCCCGGCGTCGAAGCGGCGGCGCGCGTCTTCGTGAGGGAGGACGCCCGCCTGAACGTCGCCGGGGGCGGCGGCGGCACGACGCTGTACGGGATCGACCCTTACGAATTCGGCCGGACGGCGTGGATGAAGAACGGCCTGCTCGATTACCATCTGAACGCTTATCTGAATCTGCTCGCCGCCGATCCGCGGGGCGTGCTGATCTCCCGCTCGGTGGCCGAAGAGTTCGGCGTCGGGCCGGGCGATCCGATCTACATCGGCTGGGAAGGGCTGGACTCGACGCTGCTCACCGTCTTCGGCGTCGTCGACTACTGGCCGGGATGGAATCCGCTGCCGGAGACCGGCAAGCCCGGCAAGCCGCGACTCGTCGTCGCCCGGTTGTCCACGATCCACAACCGGCTGGCGCTCGAGCCGTACGAAGTGTGGCTGAATCTCGAGGACGGCGCCTCCAGCGCGGCCGTGTACGAATCGATCGCGGAGGCGGGCTACCAGCTCACCTCGCTGCAGGACGCGTCCCAGGAGCTGATCCGCTCGAGGAACGATCCGTTCCGGCTCGCGATCAACGGCGTCATGACGCTCGGCTTCGTCATCTCGATGTTGATCAGCTTCTTCGGCTTCCTCGTGTTCTGGCTGCTGTCGCTGTCCGGGCGGACGCTCCAGTTCGGCGTGCTGCGCGCGATGGGCATCCCGTTCGGCCAACTGATCGGCATGCTGGCGAGCGAGCAGATGCTGACGACCGTGGCCGCCGTACTGATCGGCGTCATCGTCGGCAACGTCGTGAGCGAGCTGTTCGTTCCGCTCTTCGGGATGGCGTTCAATCCGTCCGAGCAGGTGCCGCCGTTCGAGATCGTCCGCCATGCCGGCGACTACGCGCAGCTCTACGGCGTCGTCGCGGTCATGCTGACGCTTGGACTCGTCGTGCTCGGCTGGCGGCTCGCGCGCGTGAGGATCAGCCAGGCGCTCAAGCTGGGGGAGGAATGAACGCATGGGCATGATTGTCTGCGACGGACTCGTCAAAATCTACAAGACGAAGGATCTCGAAGTCGTGGCGCTGCAGGGCCTCGATCTGAGGGTCGAGACCGGCGAGCTGATGGCGATCATCGGCAACAGCGGCAGCGGCAAATCGACGCTGCTCAACATGCTGGGCGGCCTCGACCGTCCCTCCGCCGGGAAACTGTTCGTCGACGGCAAGGATCTGCTCGCCTTCTCGGAGCGCGATCTCGTGAAGTACAAACGGGAGACCGTCGGCTTCGTCTGGCAGAACAAGGCGCGGAACCTGATCCCGTACCTGACCGCGCTCGAGAACGTGGAGCTGCCGATCCTGCTGCGCGGAAGGCGGCGCCGGGAGCGGGCCGTCGAGCTGCTCGAGGCGGTCGGTCTCGGCCATCGGATGAAAAACCGGCTCGGCGAGCTGTCGGGCGGCGAGCAGCAGCGCGTCGCGATCGCGATCGCGCTCGCCAACAAGCCGAAGCTGCTGCTCGCCGACGAGCCGACCGGCGCGCTCGACACGAAGACGTCGAACCAGGTGATGGACCTGTTCCGCGAGCTGAACCGGACCATGGGGCTGACGATCGTCATCGTCACGCACGACCAGCAGCTGGCGCGCAAGGTCGACCGCGTCGTCGCGATCCGCGACGGCAAGACGTCGTCGGAGATCATCCGCCGCTCGTACCGCGAAGACTACGAGAGCCTCGAGCGCGAGGAGGAGAGTCATGTGGAATACGCCGTCGTCGACAAGGCGGGCCGGCTGCAGATTCCCGCGGGCCTCATGAGCGCGGAAGGCTTCCGGAACGCGCGGCGCGTGCGCGTGGAGATGGAGAACGGTCGGATCGTCCTGTACCCGCCGGAGGAGGAGAAGACGGGGGCGAAGTAGGCGGCGCGCTGCGTGGCGTGGCGTATTTCCGCCGCGGAAGCTCGCGGCTCATTCCCGTCGGTGAAGCGGGCACGGGGCAGCATCAGCGAAAACGGCAATCGGACGCGCAAACGGAAACGGCCGGACCCGCCGAGGGTTCGGCCGTCTGCCCTACATGCCCGAAGGCTCAAGTCCGGGTCAATTCCTCCATCTGCCGGATCAGATCCTCGAACACGCTCATCGCCTGTTCGATCGGCTCCGGCGTCGACATGTCGACCCCGGCGCGCTTCAGGATATTGATCGAGTAATCGCTGCCTCCGCTCTTCAGGAAGCCGAGATACCGCTCGACGGCGGGCTCGCCTTCGTCGAGAATCTGCTTCGCGAAGCTCGTCGCGGCCGAGAAACCGGTCGCGTACTTGTACACGTAGAAGCTCGAGTAGAAATGCGGAATGCGCGCCCATTCCATCTCGATGTCCCGGTCGACGACCATTCGGTCGCCGTAATACAGCTTGTTCAGATCGTAGTAGATGCTGCACAGGAGCTGCGGCGTCAGCGATTCGCCGGCCTCCGCCTTCTCGTGGATGATTTTCTCGAACTCGGCGAACATCGTCTGGCGGAACACCGTCGTGCGGAACTGGTCGGCGTAGTAGGTCAGCAGATACATTTTCTCCTTCGGGTCGGTCGTCCGCTTCAGCAGATAGTCCATCAGCAGCGATTCGTTCAGCGTCGACGCGACCTCGGCGAGGAAAATGGTGTACTGCGCGTTGCGGTACGTCTGATGCCGGTCCGAATAGTACGAGTGCAGGGCGTGGCCCATTTCATGCGCCAGCGTGAACATGCTGTTCAGGTTGTCCTTGTGGTTGAGCAGCACGTAGGGGTGGGTGCCGTAGGCGCCCCAGCTGTAGGCGCCGCTCCGCTTGCCTTGGTTCTCGTAGACGTCGATCCAGCCGCCCTCGAAACCTTCCTTCAGCACCTTCCGGTAGTCCGGACCGAGCGGCGCCAGCCCCTCCAGCACCGTTTGTTTCGCTTCCTCGTACGGGATTTCCATTTTGAACTCTTCAACAAGCGGCGCGAACAGGTCGTACATGTGCAGCTCGTCGACGCCCAGCAGTTTCCGCCTCAGCTCCATGTAGCGGTACATGAGCGGCAGATGCTTGTGGATCGTCTCGATCAGGTTGACGTACACGTCCTTCGGGATGTTGTCGGTAAACAGCGACATCTCCAGCGCGGACGGGTATTTGCGTGCCCGGGCGTAGAACAGATTCTTGTTCACGTTCGCGGCGAGCGTCGAGGCGAGTGTATTCTTCAGGTTGCCGTAGGTCTCGTACATCGCCTTGAACGCGGCTTCGCGCACCGACCGGTCGCGGCTCTCGAGGAACTGGATGTACGTGCCGTGGGTCAGTTCGACCTCCTCGCCGCTTTCGTTCCGGATCTTCGGGAACTTCAGGTCGGCGTTGTTCAACATGCCGAAGATCGTGCCCGGCGCCTGGCTGATGTTGCCCGCCTGGGCGAGCAGCGCTTCTTCGGACTTGCCGAGCACATGCGCCTTCTGGCGGCGCATCTCCTCGAGCGTGAACCGGTAAGGCGCGAGATTCGGGTCCTCGATCATCTTCGCGAGCGTCTCGTCCGGCAGGCTGAGCACCTCCGGCGTGATGAAGGACAGCGCCTCGTTCGCCTCGACGCTCAGCTTCTTCGACTTGTCCGCGAGCGCCATGTTGTCCGGCTCGGCCGTGTCCTCGTGGTGGCGCATGTTCGCGTACACGTAGAGCCGCTCAACGTGGAGCGACAGTTCGTCCTCCAGCTCGAAGCAAGCCTTGAGCTGCGCCGGATCGGCCAGCTTGCCCTGGAATGCGGCCGCCTTGGCGATCAGCGCCTTGGCCTGCTCGTATTCCCGGTCCCAATCGGCCCGGGTGGGGAACAGATCTTCGAGCCTCCAATGGTATTTCGGATCGGTCTCGGAACGTTTCGGCACTTGCTGCATGTCAAGGTTCCTCCTTGGGGACAAGATCTCGGCCCGCATGGACGGGTCGGCCGCGCGGTCAGTCCGGACGGGCGCCGCGATTGCGCCGATCAGGCCGAGGGCAAGCAGGGTAGAAAGCCAGTTCATGACTGCACTTCCTTTTTTGCCCTCTAGTATGCGCCGCGGCGCGATGGTTATGAGGGGTCAGAACATGGGTCTGACTGGAGCATGGCTCTGACCGACCATGGGTCTGATCGGAGCAACGCTCTGACCGACCATGGGTCTGATCGGAGCATGGCTCTGACCGACCATGGGTCTGATCGGCGCCCTGGGTCATTCGCCCATCGTCAAGAAAGCGTACACCAGCATGATGAACGCGGACACGATCATCACGATTGCGGCCAGCGCGAGGTAGCGCCGCAACGACGGTGCGATCGAATCCCGCTTCATGATGAGAATGGCGCCGAACGAAAAGGCGACGATGATGTAAATGACGAGTGCTGTGGTATCCATCGGTTCCTCCAGGTTTCGGCGTTCACAGAGCATTTCGCCGTTCCGGAATGTTTTTCCTCCTCGCGCGCGGCCGGCGATTGGCGGACGGAACGGGTCAGATCGAGCGGAACTTCCCGAGTATTTGCTCCCGTTCCCGCTCGCCGCCTTCCAGCCGGTCCGCCTGGAAGCGGGATTCCGCCCAGGCCAGCATCTCCGGCCGGCTCAGGAACGTGTGGCATTCTTCGCCCCACGCGTCGGAAATTTCGCGCACGACGAGCGATTTGCCCTGGATTTCCACCGTCAGCATATTGTATTTGTCGCGCTTGTAGATTTGAACTTTTCGGATCACGGCCATCTCCGCCTTCGTGCGATTTGCTCCCATCATATCGAACGGGGGATTGGAAATCAACCGAAGGGCGTGTATGATAGGGGCGAGGGTCCGGCCATGCCGCGCCTTCGGGCGCGGATGCCGGCAGCCCGGAGATGAGACGAGATGAGAAGAGGAGAGATGAGACGATGGACAGGAAGTACGAACAGATCGGCACGGCGTTCACGTGCCGGAGCTTCGGGGAGTATGCGCGCATGTTCGCGCTCGATGACCCGCCGATTCAGCCGTGCGAAGTGCTGGATGCGGCCGCGGGAGCATCGTCGTTCACGGCGGATGCCGCGCGCCGGGGGTTCAGGGCCGTCGCGGTCGACCCGCGGTACCGTATGACGCAGGAGGAGATCTTCGCCGAGGCGCGGACCGAGATCGACGTCTCGACGGCCAAGCTCGCGAAGCTGCAGGATTTGTTCGATTTTTCGTATTACGGTGATCTGGACCGACACCGCGCCGGGCGCGAAGCGTCGCTGGAGCGGTTCATCGCCGACTTCACGGCGGACAGGCGGGAGGGGAGCGGTCGCTACGTCGCGGCCGAGCTGCCGCATCTGCCGTTCGAAGACGGCCGTTTCGACCTGGTGCTGTGCAGCCATTTCCTGTTCTTGTACGGGGAACATTTCGACGAGGCGTTTCACGAGCAGGCGGTTTTCGAACTGATCCGGGTATGCCGGCCCGGCGGCGAGGTGCGCATCTATCCGCTCGTGACGCTGAGCTTCCGGGAATACCCGCATCTGGAACGGCTGACCGAGAAGGTGCGGGATGCGGGCTGCGAGGTCGGGTTTCCCGCGTCGCGGCTGCCGTTCATCCCGGGCTCTCACCGGCTGATGGTGATCCGGAAGCCGGTCAAGTCCGGAGGAAGCGCCGCCAACGGTACGCAGGACCGTTAATCGGACTCATGGCAGCCGAGCGGCATGCGCTAACGACATACATTACCGCTAAACGGCCTCATCGGCCGCGCGGAGACAGCCTGAACGACCGTTAGCGGTACGCAGGACCGTTAATCGGGCGAAGAGCGGGCGTGGGGGATGCTTTAGCGGTACGCCGTACCGCTAAACGGCGTCATCGGCCGCGCGGAGACAGCCTGAACGACCATTAGCGGTACGCAGGACCGTTAATCGGGTGAAGAGCGGGCGTGGGGGTTGCTTTAGCGGTACGCCGTACCGCTAGACGGCGTCATCGGCCGCGCGGCCAGCACTAACGGCACACGGTACCTTCGAAGAGCGGCGGCGAGATTTTTTTGCCCCTTCCGGCAAAATGGATTTGCTTTTTGCCTCCCGTGCGCGTATACTGTGTTCATACGCCGGACGATCGGCGTGAATTTCGGGAGGTTGTTCATTTGAAAGGTACGGTAAAATGGTTCAACGCCGAGAAGGGCTACGGCTTCATCCAAGTCGAAGGCGGCGACGACGTGTTCGTCCATTACTCGGCCATCCAGGGTGAAGGATTCAAGACGCTGGACGAAGGTCAGCTCGTCGAATTCGATATCACCCAGGGCAATCGCGGACCGCAAGCGGCCAACGTCATCAAATTGTAAGAGTGAACAACTTCTTATAATAGTAGATGCGTTGCGAGAGCCAGGCCCCGGATCATTCCGGGGTCTTTCTTGTTTTGACCGGATAGCGGCGGCAGTGGTAAACTGCTGTATGGAATCAAGCCCGGGAGGATCAAGACAATGCCGAAGTTCAAACTGTTCAAAGAGCGCAAAGGCAAGGCCGACCAGGCGCGGAACAACAAATTCGTCAAGCTGGCGAGGGAAATCTACATGCACGCCCGACGGGGCGGTCCGAACCCCGAAGCGAATCTCGCCTTGAAGAACGCGATCGCGAACGCCCGCGCGGAGCAGATGCCGATCGAGAACATCGAACGCGCGATCAAGCGCGCGACGGCGCCCGCCGGCGGCGAAGAATACGAGGAAATCATCTATGAGGGATACGGTCCGGGCGGCGTCGCGATCATGGTGAAATGCCTGACCGACAACCGGAACCGCACGGCCGCCGACGTGCGCGCCATCTTCAACAAGCGAGGCGGCAACATGGGCGAGTCGGGCTGCGTCTCGTACCTGTTCGACGAGAAAGGGCTGCTCGTCGTGAGCCGCGAACAGCATGACATCGACGAAGACTCGATGCTGATGGCGGCGCTCGAGGCCGGAGCGGAGGATTGTATCGTGAACGAGGACGCGTACGAGATCCTGACGGCTCCCGCCGATTTCCACAAGGTGAAGCAGGCCCTCGAGGGACACGGCTTGACGTTCGAGAGCGCCGGCATCCGCTGGCTGCCGCGGACGACGGTCAAGGTCGAAGGCGAGAACGCCGAGAAGCTGATGAAAATGATGGACGCCTTCGACGAGAACGACGACGTGCAGGATGTGTACGCCAACTACGAAATCGACGACGAAGAGCTGGCCAGGCTTGGCGTTTGACGGACTTTGGCCACAAGATGAAACAGGCTGCCCCCCGCGATTCCGGGCGAGGGACAGCCTGTCCGATTGTGTGCGGCCGGTCTGCCTTGCGCCATCCGTCAGATGATCGTCAGAATCTCGTCGATCTCCTTGCGCGGCAGCCGGCCCGGCGTTTCGGCCGGGTGGCCGAGGGCGATGACCATGTTGACCTGGCGCGATTCGTCGATGTTCAGGTACGCCTTCAGCTGCGTTTCGGCGAGCAGCACCGGCCCGGTCATCGGGCAGGTGGCGAGCCCCATGGCGTGGGCTGCGAGCATCAGGTTCATCGCGGCGAGACAGCTGCTCTTGATGCCCTCTTCCCGCCAAACCCCATCCGGCACGAGACCGATCGGATCGAAAATGCGCTCGCGGAACTTCGACTGATACGGCGTGGCGAGCACGACGACGAGCGCCGGCGCGTCCGAGAAGGCGGTCGCGTACGGGCCGAACGATTTCACGAGCAGCCGGGCTTCCTTCGCGAGCCCCCGCTCTTCGGCTTCCTTCGCCCGCGCGTGAAGCTCGCGCCAGGTCATGTCCTCGATGGCGCGAATCTTCTCCCGGTCCGTGATGACGATGAATTCCCAGGTCTGCGAGTTCGTGTCGCTCGGCGCGTAGCGGGCGCAGTCGATCAGCTCGCGGATCTGCTCCGTCTCCACCGGCCGTTCCTGGAATTTGCGCACACTGCGCCGGTTCAGCAAGATCTCTTTGAAGGTCAAATAGTCCATTGTGCTGATCCATCCTTTCGTTCTCATTATAGGCGATCCGGACTTCCGGCGCCAATGGCCGGCATGGATGCGCTGGAATTATGCCGGATGACATGGTACATTATTGGGTGGAGGTTCACAATGGGTGATTCATGGTTCGTCTTCGATGAACGTCTGGGGATCGAGGTTCCGGAGCTGGAGCACGAGTGGGAGTCGTACCCCCTGGAAGTGAGGAGCGCGATCCTCGACAAATGGGAAACGATCCGCGGCCGCATCCCCGACCGGATCATGGAGTTGGAGAGCAGAATCCGCGAGCTTCAGCGCCGGCTCGAAGAGGAAGAGGATTTCGAGACGTCCTGCCGGCTCAACGCGGACATCGCGGAGCAGGCGAGCCGAATCAACGATTTGAACATCTGGTACCGCATCAATCAGACGATTGAACCGCGGCGCCATACCTGAAGGACGGAGGCGCCGCCTTTGAACGGGACACGGAAACAGCGGATCGGCATGCCGGCCGGCCCCTTGAGGCTGATGTACCGGATGTACCGGCATGTGCTGCCCGCGGTGTACGATGAGCTGGCGCGCTGGCGGGCGAGGGCGGAGGCGATCCCCGACCCGGAGCTGCGGAGGCAGGCGCTGGCCAGCATGTCAACCAAGCAGTTCCATTGCGAAGGCGGATCGGTGTTCGCCGCGGCGGCCGGCGACCGCCGGGACGATCTCGTTCCGCTCATCGTCGCACTGCAGACGATCAGCGATTATCTGGACAACCTGTGCGACCGCAGCACGTCGCTTGATCCGGACGATTTCCGGCTGCTGCACCGCGCGATGCTCGACGCGGTCGATCCGATTGCTACGACAACCGACTATTACGCGCATCGCGCCGAGCGGGAAGACGGCGGCTATCTGGCCGCGCTTGTCACGGAATGCCAGACGCGCATTCGCCGGCTGCCCGGCTATGCCGCGGTGCAGCCGCACGTCGTCCGGCTCGCCGGGCTGTACGGCGATCTGCAGGTCTACAAGCACATCCGGCGGGAAGAGCGGCTCGAGAGCCTTCAGCGGTGGTGGGCGCTCCACCGGGCGGACCATCCCGAACTGCTGTGGAACGAGTTCGCGGCCGCGACCGGCTCGACGCTCGGCATGTTCGCGCTGTTCGTCGAGGCCTGCAGGCCGGATGCGACGGAGCGGGACGCGGAGCGGACGGCGGAAGCCTATTTTCCGTACCTGTGCGGCCTGCACATCCTGCTCGACTATCTGATTGACCAGGAGGAGGACCGGATCGGCGGCGATCTGAATTTCTGCAGCTATTACGCCAACGACGCGGAGATGCTGGTGCGGATCCGATGGATCGCGGACGAGGCGCGCCGGGCGGCGGACAATCTGCCGTGCGCGAAGTTCCACCGGATGGTTATTGAGGGGCTGCTCGCGGTCTATCTGTCCGATCCGAAGGCGGCGGAGCAGCCGTTCGTCCGCTTCGCCGCGCGCGAGCTGATGCGGAACAGCCCGATGATGCGGCTGTTCTTCCGGCTCAACGCGCTGTGGATCCGACGCCGCGCGCAGGCGCCGCGCTGATGCGGCCGCCCGTTTGATCGATGTCACACCAATCGAGTACAGGGGGTATACGATGTCGGCAGTAAAACGCATTGCAGTATTGACGAGCGGGGGAGATTCGCAGGGGATGAACGCGGCGGTCCGCGCGGTGGTCCGGAGCGCGCTGTTCCACGGCATTGAGGTGTACGGCGTGCAGCGGGGGTATGCCGGGCTTCTCAAGGACGACCTGTTCCAGATGGACCTGCGCAGCGTGGGCGACATCATCCAGCGCGGCGGTACGATTCTGCAGACCGCAAGATGCAAGGAGTTCATGACGCCCGAAGGGCAGCAGCGCGGCGCGGAGGTGCTGCGCAGCCGCGGCATCGACGGCCTCGTTGTCATCGGCGGCGAAGGCTCGTACCAGGGCGCGTACAAGCTGAGCAGGCTCGGCATCAAGACGATGGGGCTGCCGGGCACGATCGATAACGACATTCCGTTCACCGATTTCACGATCGGCTTCGACACGGCGGTCAGCATCGTCGTCGACGCCGTCAACAAACTGCGCGACACGATGACGTCGCATGAGCGGGCGTCGGTCGTCGAAGTGATGGGCCGCCACTGCGGCGACATCGCGCTCTATGCGGGTCTGGCGAGCGGCGCGGAAACGATCATCGTCCCCGAGGTGCCGTTCGACATCGACGCGATCGCGACCCGGATGTCCGACAACTTCAAGGCCGGCAAACGGCACAGCATCGTCATCGTGGCGGAGGGCGCGGCCAGCGGACAAGAGATCGCCGACGCGATCATCCAGCGCACCGGCATCGAGCCGCGGGTCACGGTGCTCGGCCATATCCAGCGCGGCGGCTCGCCGACGCACAACGACCGGATCCTCGCGAGCCGGCTCGGCGATTTCGCGGTCAGCAAGCTGATGGAGGGCGACTCCAGCAAAGGCTGCGGCATCATCAATGGCGAGCTGGTCGCAACGGATATTGAGAAGGTCGTCTCCACGAAGAAGCCGTTCAATATGGAACTTTACAATCTGGCGCTGCGTCTGTCGCAATAAGCGGCGCCGACGGGAAAAGGGCTGCGCCCGCATCGGGCGCAGCCCTTCAAATTCCGCTAGTATTGCACGCCCGCCGTATACTTGTTGCCCGCGTTCCAGAGCATGTACTCCTCGACGCCGGTGTCGGCGAGCGCCCGGATCTGCGCCTCGACCTCGGCCTTGCCGTAGGGGATGTAGTGCCCCTTGCCGAGCCAGGTCGCCGTGAAATCCTGAATCCACGGACGGATGATCGGCTTTCGCTCGCCGAGCGGCTCCAGCTTCTCGTGCGTGTCCTCCATGGCCCCCTTGATCGTGGCGTACGGCTCCTTGTCCGGATCCTTCAGCCCGAACCAGCCGGTGCTGTAGTGGCTCGGGTAGACCATCGGGCTGATGACGTCGACGTGCTCCGATATCCGGACGAAATCCTGCCCGATGCCTTCCGCGGCCGGAACCGACGCGGCGTAGCCGAAAATGTCGACCGACACCCGGACGCCCAGCGGTTCGAGCTGCTGCTTCGCGTACTCCACAAATCCGCTCACGACATCAACGCGGCTCTCTTCGGTCCGGTCATACTCCAGCTCATCGGCCCGTTTCTCGAATCCTTCCGGGAAGCGCACGTAGTCGAACTGGATTTCCTTGAAGCCGAGCCTGGCCGCTTCCTTCGCCACCGCCACATTGTAGTCCCAGACTTCGCGGCGGTACGGATTGACGAAGCTTTCGCCCCGGCCGTTCTTCCATACGGTCCCGTCGGATTTGCGGAACGACAGGTCGGGACGCTTGCCGGCGAGGACGGAGTCCTTGAACACGACGATGCGCGCGATCGGGTAGATCTCGTCCGCTTCCAGCCTGGCCATCAGCGCTTCCATGTCCTGGATGATCTTCTTCGTCGTGCCGAGTTCGGCGAGATCCGGGTTGTCCGTCGGCCAGGTGACGTACCCGTAATCGTCCTTCACGTCGATGACCATCGCGTTCAGGTCGGTGCCGCGGACGAGCTCGAGCAGCTGCTCCATGCGCGAGCCGCCGGCGCTGTGGGCCGTGACGTAGATGCCCTTGATCTTCGGCGCGTCGGGCTGCGGATCCGTTTTCCCGCGGGTCGTCTCGCCTTCCGGATTCGTTCCGGGATCCGCCGCGTCCGTTCCGGCGCCTGGCGATCCCGTGCCGGGAGCATCCGCGACGATCCCCCCGCCGCCTTCCCGGGGAAAATCGCCCGCCAGACCGTCCAGGTTGCCGTCGCCGGACAGCAGGCCGTGCAGCAGCAGCAAGATCGTAAACAGGATGTCCATGGTTTCTCCGCTCCCCGCAAGCTCTGTAGGCAAATCAATACTATTATACTGCAGGCCATCATTCGCAGACAGAGGAATTTTGCAGGATTTTGCGGAATCATGCCGCCTGCCGTCGACGATTTTTACCGCGGATCAAACAAAGACGGGAACGGCGAACCGTTCCCGTCTTCAAGATCAATGCAGAAGCTTCCGTTTCTGCTGCTCGCAAATGCTGTGCTTCACGATCTCCAGCGCGTCTTCCGGCTCGAGCCGGTCGAACCCTTCGCGGAGCACGATGTTCATGTTCAGTTCCCTCCGCGTCAGGAACGGGAGAAGCTCGGGCGCGTGACGCTCGACGATCTGCCACAGCGTCACCGTTGCCATTTCCACTTGCATCACCCTCCCCGAACGGATTGAAACCAATGCCAATTACAGGGCCGACGCAGGACGGAAAGCCCGGGCGCAGCTTCATTATACCATCCGGGACAGGGGATGAACAGTTGAAAACGGCTGGTTTTTCGCCTGTTCCCCGGTCCGGCGGAAAACGTCACACTTTGCGGAATTCGCCCATGACGCTGACGGTTTCGACGATGTCGACGAACGCTTTCGGATCCGTCTCGCGGATCATGGCGCGCAGGGCGGGCAGCTCGTACCGGGTCGTGACGGTCATGAACATCACCTTGTCTTCGCCGGTGTAGCCTCCCCGGATCGGCACGACCGAGACGCCGCGCGGCAGGCGGCGGAGCTTCGCGAGCAGGCGGTCCGGCTCGCAGCTGATGATGAACGCGGTGACCTTGAGCTGACGGATGTGGATCGTGTCGATCACCTTGCCGCTCACATACATCGACAGCATCGAATACATCGCGCCTTCCCAGTCTTCCGACCGGAGCGCCTGAAGAAGGACGATGGACATGTTCATCAGGAACAGCAGCATGCCGATCGGCACTTCGCGGCGGCGCGTCAGGATCGACGCGACGATGTCGATGCCGCCCGATGAACCGCCGTAGCGCAGGGCAAGTCCGGAGCCGAGGCCGACGGCGACGCCGCCGAATACGGCCGCCAGAATCGGGTCGGCCGAGAGGGCGTGGACGGGCGCGAACCGGAGCAGGAACGACGTGACGGCGACGGCGCAGACGCTCCAGAAGATGAAGGCATGGCCGAGCGAGAACCAGCCCCAAATTAAGATCGGAAGGTTCAGCGCAAAATACAGGATGCCGGCATCGAACCCCGTCGCGTAGCTGAGCAGCATCGACACGCCGGATATGCCGCCGCTGAGCAGCCGATGCGGAATAAGGAGAAAATTGAATCCGAAGGCAATCAGGGCTGCGGCGCCGGTCATGACGGCCGCCGTCCAGACGCGGCGCGCGGCATTCAAGGCCATCGCTCCTTTCCCCGACTGGAAATGGGCGTCAACAACGCCTAGTATCGCCTGCCGACGCTCGCTGGTATTCGTATCCTGACCTGTGCTATAATGAGTGGGATATTCTTTCAAGAAGGCATAGAAAACAAAGGAGTTTGAGAAAGTTTGAAAACATTCGCTGAATTCGGCCTGGAGCCGAAGGTGCTGCAGGCCGTTACCGAAATGGGTTTTGAGGAAGCGACGCCGATCCAGGCGAAGGCCATTCCGATCGCGATGAGCGGAGCCGACCTCATCGGACAGGCGCAGACGGGCACCGGAAAGACCGCCGCCTTCGGCATACCGCTCATCCACAAGATTCCGGCGGACGAAGAGCGGATCGTCGCCCTCGTCCTGACCCCGACCCGCGAGCTCGCGATTCAGGTGGCCGACGAGCTCGGCAAGCTCGCCCGCTACAAAGGCATCCGCACGCTGCCGATCTACGGCGGACAGGACATCGGCAGACAGATCCGCGCGTTGAAGAAAAAGCCCCAGATCATCATCGGCACGCCCGGCCGGCTGCTTGACCACATCAACCGCAAGACGATCCGGCTGGACGACGTGGGGACGGTCGTGCTGGACGAAGCCGACGAGATGCTGGACATGGGCTTCATGGATGACATCACGACGATTCTCGGCCTTGTCCCCGAAGAACGCCAGACGATGCTCTTCTCCGCGACAATGCCGCCCAACATCCAAAAGCTGGCGCAGCAATTCCTGCGCAATCCCGAGCATGTGTCGGTCATTCCGAAAACCATCACGGCGCCGAGCATCGAGCAGACCTACATCGAAGTGCACGAGCGGGAGAAATTCGAGGCGCTCAGCCGGCTGCTCGACATGGAATCGCCGGATCTGGCGATCGTGTTCGGCCGCACGAAGCGCCGCGTCGACGAGCTGAGCGAGGCGCTGCAGAAGCGCGGCTACTCCGCGGACGGCCTGCACGGCGACCTGTCGCAGAACCAGCGCGATACCGTCATGCGCAAGTTCCGCGACGGCAGCATCGACGTGCTCGTCGCGACGGACGTCGCGGCGCGCGGCCTTGACGTCTCCGGAGTCACCCACGTCATCAACTTCGACCTGCCGCAGGACCCCGAGAGCTATGTGCACCGGATCGGCCGCACCGGCCGAGCCGGCAAGGAGGGTGTCGCCTACACGTTCGTCACGCCGCGCGAGATCGACCATCTGCATTTCATCGAGCGGGTGACGCGCCAGCGCATCACACGCCGTCCGTTGCCGAGCCTCGCCGAGGCGATCGAAGGCAAGCAGCGCGTGACGGCCGAGAAGCTGATCGAGATCATCCAGCGGGACGACTTCACCGAGTACAAGGGGATCGCGATCCAGCTGCTCGAGCAGTACGATTCCGTGCATCTCGTCGCGGCCGCGATGAAGCTGCTCACCGGCGAGAAGAAGGATGTCGAGATCGAGCTGACGCCGGAAGATCCGATTCGCGCGAAGAAGCGCAGGCCGGATGTCCGTTCGAGCGGCCGCCGGTTCGGCGGGGGCTTCGGCGGTTACGGCGGCCGGAATTCCCGCGGCGGCAGCCGCGGCGGCGGCTACGGCGGCAGGGGCGGCTACGGTGAATCCAGGGGCTACGGCCGTTCCGAGGGAAGCCGCCCGCGCGCCGGCGGCAGCGGATACGCCGAAGTTCGGCGTTCCCGCGGCTGGTCCGAGGAATAAGGCGGGATTTGGATAACCGGGGCACCGGGAGGGCGACGCGTTCGCGGTGCCGTCTTCGTCCGCCCCGGTTTTTCTTCGTCGGCATGGTTCGCAAATGGCACGCACAAATCGGTTGACTCCCGCATTGGGCGGAAGGATCCGCCGCGGGCGCGGCGACGTAAAGCCGACCCGCCGCCGGTTCGCCCGGACGGGGAGTCGGGTCAACGGAGGGATTCAGCGATGGAAATGCGGGGCATGATGGGCGGCTTTTACCGGCTGTCGGAATGGATCATGCGGCTGTCGGTCACGAATCTGCTGTGGGTCATCACGACGCTGCCTTTCTGGTTTCTGTTCTACGCCGGGCTCCTTGTTCCGTCCGCGAGCGAAGAGCTGGTGATGGACCAAATTTACACGGGACTCATCCTATGCATCGCGGTGGCGCCGTTCGTGGTATTTCCGGCGACATCCGCCATGTTCACGACGGTGCGCAAATGGGTGATGGGCGACGTCGACGTGCCGTTGATCAAAACGTTCTTCCGCGGCTACAAGGAAAACTACAAAGTCAGCATGCTCGGCGGCATCATCTATACGCTGATTTTCGTCATCATCGCGCTCGACATCCGGTTCTATATCAACGGGTCGTTCGCGGCCAAGATGATTTCCTACGTCTTCGCGGGCATCGCGATTCTGCTCTTCGTCTCGCTGTTCAACTTCTTCTCCATGGTCGTGCACTATCACATGAAGACGCTTCAATTGCTGAAGAACGCCGTCTTCATCACGATCGGCCGCCCGTTCCGCTCGCTGTCGTCGGCCATCGCGGCGGCGGGCATCGTATGGATCAGCACGAAATTCACGTTTCTCTTTCCGTTCTTCACCGCCGTGGCGATCGCCTATCTGTCCTTCATGAATTTCTACCAGATCTATCTGAAGCTGAAGGAGCAGCAGGAACGGCAGGAGCAGGAACGGCTCGAGCAGGAGGAGC
>Ga0310826_100563_pt1 | contig 33211 bp, 28 predicted proteins | sample WT_ome_FD_201306 | JGI IMG/M metagenome (GOLD analysis project Ga0310826, IMG submission 201306) | Sorghum-adapted microbial communities enriched on wild type (WT) sorghum from Joint BioEnergy Institute, Emeryville, California, United... ... | reverse complement strand
CTTCAGAATGAAAGAAGGATACCCGCCCATCGGGTATCCTTCTTCGTTCCGGGCCCCTCCGCTTCAAAAATCAACGTCCCACCCCGCGCGCCATCCGGATGTCGGGTTCGTCCGGCGCCGTTACGTCAACCTCCGCCGAATGCCATTTTTATTGCCCGAGAAATAATGGTGTCGACGGCGTGCCGCAAGGATGCCCGGCGATCGGGTATCCTATCTTTTCATTGCGGCGACGGCCTGCCGTCCGTAATCGACTGCCCTACCCCCCGCGCGCCGTCCGGATGTCGGAATCGTCCGGGGACGGAGCGTCCGCCTTCGCCGCCGATTGCCGGTATTCCAGCCGGTCTTCGCTGGCCGTGGCGGCCACAGCCCGCATGTTCGCCCACTCCCGGAGGCTCCGGATTCGTTCGGGCTGCGTGACGGAGAGCGGCACGGTGCTCCGGATCGCTGACCGAAAATCGTCCATATTGACCCCGCGCTCCTCCGAATACGCCTCGAACAGCGCCGAAATGACGACCTGCTCCAGTTCCGCGCCGGAAAAGCCCTCCGTCATCTCCGCCAGCACGTTCAGCGTGCCCTCGTTCACCTGGAAATCGCCGGCCGCCTTCGGATGCCGCAGGCGCTTCGCCAGATGCACCCGCAAGATGGCCTTGAGCTCCTGCCGGGTCGGCAGATCGACGAAAAAGATCTCGTCGAACCACCCCTTGCGCAGCAATTCCTCGGGCAGCGCGTCGATGTTGCCGGCCGTGGCGATCACGAAGACCGGCCGGTTCCTCTCCCGCAACCCGTCCAGGAACGCGCCGAGCCTGCGTCCCCCGGCCGGCAGCGGCGAAGCGGCCTTGCGCCATGCGATCCGGACGGTCGAGGCGATCGCGCCGGCCATCCTCTGGACCGACATCGACGGGATCGGGCAAGGCTTCGACAACGCGGCAGGCGCGGGCGGACGCGACACGCCTACCCGCAATGCTACTTAGCAATGCGGGTATCCAAGCTCAGGCGAGCTTGACAGGGTATGCGCCGAAATTCAACCAAGCGAATTGATTTAGTTCGTGAACCGAACAAACGAACTCCGGATATGATCATTGATCTTCTTCCAACACAAATACCTACGACAACCACCAATAGATCGGAACGAAAATCATCGGCGTCAGAATCGCCGAGCACGCCATCGCGAACCCGCTGACCGAGCCCTGGATCTCGGAATCGAGCAGCAGGCGGGCGGTGCCGATGCCGTGGGATGTCGTGCCGAACGCGGTGCCGATCGCCGCGTCCGAGCGGATGCCGGCGAGACGCGACAGCCACGGCCCGAGCACGCTCCCCGTCAGCCCGGTCAGCACGGTGAACACGGCCCCCATCTCCGGAATGCCGCCGATCAGCGACACGATCTCCACCGCGACGGGCGAGGTGACGGTCTTCGGCAGCATGGACAGCAGCACCTGCCGCGTGCCGCCGAGCAGCCACAGCAGCATCGCCGTCACGGCAATGCCGAACACGGTGCCGAAGGTCATGCCGGACAGAATGGCGACGATCTTCCTGCGCACCAGCGGCCAATGCTTGTAGATCAGCGTGCCGAGCGCGATCGTCGCCGGCCCCAGGAAGAAGGAGACGATGCTTCCGCCGGCATTGTAGTCCTCGTAAGGAATGCCGGCGCCCAGGAGAAAAAGGATCAGCACGGTCGCGGAGGCCAGCAGCGGATGGAGCGCCTTCACCCACCGGTCCCGCACCCAGCAGGCCAGCGCGTACGCCCCGACCGTCGCCGCCACGCCGAACACCGGGCTGCTCGTCCACTCACTCATGGCGCACCGTCCTTCGCTCCAGCCACTGCGTCAACCAGCCGGTGACGGCCAGCGAGAGCAGGGTGCTGAGCAGAATGCCGCCGACGATCGCCAGGGCGGAGTCCCGGATCTCGGAGAAATAGGCCATCGTCCCGACGACGAACGGCAGGAAGAACAGCAGCATGTGCTTGAGCAGAAACTGCGCCGACTGCTCGACCCATTCGATTTTGATGATCTTCAGGAACAGGCAGGCCGTGAACAGGATCAGGCCGATCACATTGGCCGGAAGCGGCAGCGACGTCGCTTTCTGAATCAGAAGTCCCAGCAAATGAAATGCAAGCAGGATGGCAAACCCGGCCATTCTTCTCACCACTCCCCCAACATGTCCAGTATATCACGAGTCGGGGCGGACCGGCGGACGATTTTGCATCGCTTTCACCGAAGAAAAAACGGACCCCGTCCACCCTCCCGGCCGGAGAGACGGACGAAGTCCGGGCTACCGGATGGTCTTCGTTCTTCTGCCGAAATAAATCCACGTCCCCCCGAACAGCACGAACATGATGGCGGCGCCGAAGACGGCGTATTCGACGGCGATTCGCCGGCCCCGGTCATCCGCCTTCCCGTAACGCTCCATCAGCATGTTCCGGAACTGCTCCACGGTCTGCGGGCTTCCGGGGCTGTAGGTCCCGTCCGCGAGCCCGATTTTCGCCAGGGTGCCGGCCGTCTCCGAGTAGACGTAATACTCGTCGGCGGGCGGGACGTGGAGGACGATCTCGCCTTCCTTCACATGCAGCAGCCCGTGCGGGAGCTCGGGCGGATACCCGAGCGCGTCGAGCCCGAATTGTCCGGCCTCATTCTGGCGCGTGCCGATCGCGTTGACCGGCCGGCCATCCTGGAAAATGACCGCCACCCACTTCGGCCGCCCGTCGGCCAGAAGCTTCTCCGACTTCCCCAGCGCGAAGTCCGCGTTCAGGCTGTAGACCGGTTGCAGCTCGCCGAACGTGATGTCGCCCCTGTCATCCCCGAATCCCCAATCGCCCGGGCGATCCGTGAAGACGATTTCTTCGACCAATTGACGGAAAAATTGCTCCGCGAACGCCTTCGCCCCTTCCGGCGGCTCCTCCGACGCCGCGGAAGCCGGGAAACCGCCCGACAGCAGAAAACCGATGAACCATGCCGTCAGCACCCCCACCTGAACCTTGCGCTTGAGACCGGTCAACGGAAATCCCCCCATTGATCTTTCGATTATTAATCTACGCTTCAGACCAGGACGCGTTGGCAAAATTCACTTATAATGATTGATTGCCTGATTTTATCAGCGGTTTGTGTCAGGATCACCATAGATAACGTGTTGACTGACAGAGGACGGGTTGGGGAATGGATCACCTGTTGCATACCGCGCGGGAAGCCTTGACGCATTACCCCGTCAACGGCCGATCCCTCGAATTCATCGGCCACAGCGCGAGCGCCGTTTACCAATTGACGGATCAGGAGGGCGAAAGGTTCAGCCTGCGCGTCCACAAGCCGAGAAGCGAACACCTCGAGAGCTGCTGGACGTCGCCGCAGGCGGTCCGTTCCGAGATGATGTGGCTGGACGCCCTGAGCCGGGAGACGGAGATCACGCTGCCCGCTCCCGTCAGGAACGATCAGGGGGATCTCGTAACGATCGTGGGCGGTGTCGCCTGCACGCTGCTGACGTGGGTGGCCGGGGAGGCGAGGCCGTTTTTCGCAACCGCCGGGGAAGTCGAAGCCGTCGGTGAACTGCTCGGCAAGCTGCACCGGCAGTCGTCAAGCTGGGCCGTACCGGACGCCTTCGAGCGCCCGTCATTGGATGGCGCCCGCATCCGGAAGGCGATCGGACATCTGGAGGCCGCGGCCCGGACGGGCGGGCTTCCTGCGTACGAGACGGCGATCCTCAAGCGCGCCGGTCTCCGGGCCGTCGACATGATGGACGCGCTTGAGCGCAATCCGGAGACCTGGGGCGTGATCCATGCCGACCTGATCCCCGGCAACATCGTGTTCCACGGTACGGAAGCGCGGCCGATCGACTTCGGCGCCTGCGCGTTCGGCCACTTCCTGATCGACATCGGCTGGACGTTGTGCTATGTCCAACCGTCGCTCCGGGAGCATCTGCTCGGGGCCTACGCCAGACAGCGCCCGCTGCCGGACGGATATGCCGGGCTGCTGGAGGGGTTCTATCTGGCGGCGCTGCTCGATACGATGCATTTCTGGCTCGGCCTGCCGGACTGGACGGAATGGCTGCCCGGCATCGTCCGCAAGCTCGCCGAACGGGAGGCGGCGGCATACCTCGAGGGCGAATCGTTCCTGTTCTCCGGCACGCCGTATTGGGCATGAAGCAGGCCGCCCGGCCGCGATCGGGCGGCCTATGCCCGCATCCAGACGGATCACCATCGGAACGGCGTCGTGCCGAAGAACAGGTCCGGATTCACCGGCGTGTTGTGCGCGCAGAACGTGAAATGCAGATGCGGGCCCGTGGAGAAGCCGGTGGAGCCGACGAGACCGATGACGTCGCCCTTCTTCACGGTGTCTCCGGTGCTTACGCGCAGCTCCGACAGGTGCGCGTACTGCGAGAACAGCCCCATGCCGTGGTCGATGTAGATCGTCAGCCCCGTCAGGTACAGCTCGTCCGCCAGCGCGACGACGCCGTCGTTCGCCGCCGCGATCGGCGTCCCCTCGGGAGCCGCGAGGTCGATCGCGTTGTGCGTGCTGGCAAACTTCCCGTTGATGTACCGCGTGTAGCCGTAGGGAGTCGACAGCCGGCCTCCGATCGGCTTCAGGAATGCCGAATCGAACAGGAACGTCTCCGCGGAATGCGACCTCGCCTCGTCGATCTTCTTCTGGTCCGCCGCGATCCGCTCCGTGTTGCGCCGCATGCTCTCCATCTCTTCCGACACGGTCAGGTGTTGCGTATCGAACTTCTTCTCCAGCACCGCAAGCTGCGCGTCGCCGATCGTGTAGTCGCCCGGCTTCGTCGACCGCGGGATCGGGAGATAGGTGAAGTATCCGGCCTTGCAGGGCTTCAGCGCGTACGTCTTCCCCTGCCATTCCACTTCCCCCGGTTCTCCGCTCCGCACCAGGATCACGTCGCCGGGATTCGTCACATTCGGGAGCAAAACCAACCCGGGCCCCGGCTTCATCACCTTCCGCGGATCCGCATACAGCGCCGCCTCTTCCTCCCCCAGCCTGCGCCGCTCCTTCTCCGCTTCGATCGCCGCGCGCACATCGGCGGTGATCGCGTCATGCCAGGTGAGCCCGCCGTCGACCGAGATCAGGAGCGGCAAGTCCAGCCCGCTGTCCTCGCCGGCCAGCGCCCAGCCGATCCGGCCCGAGACCGGCTGCACCCGCTTCGCCGTGACCGTCTTGCCGCCGATCACGACGGGCCGGGATGTGTCGAAGTTCAGATATGCGGCCTCGATCTTCCTCAGCGCCGCGAGGAACGCCGCCCGTTCGTCCGCGTCGGCGCCGTCCGCTCCGGACCCGGCCGCCGTCCCGGCGCAGGTTCCGCGGTTTTCCATATGAAGCCATGAAAAAAGCAGGCTGTCCCGCAGACAACCTGCCCGCTCCCTTGCGCGTACCGGTTCCCGTATGCCGCCTTCGCGATGGCGATGCGTGTTCGGCGCACGTGCAGATGGAACACCCGATCCGATCATCCGGTCTCCGTGTACACCTTGTTCACCTCGAACAGATTCACCGAAGGCTCAGCCCGTCACCGCGGACAGCCGCCCGATCGGTTCGAAGCGATGCCGGTTCCGGACGGCGTAGAGCGCCGCGTTCGATCCTTCGAATCCGGAAATGGTGAGCTCCGCGAACGGCCATTCCCCGTTGCCCGCGAACACATGCTCGTCGAACGACACCCCGTGCCGCAGCACGGTCACCCGTTTCAGCCGAGTACCCATATCTACAACAAAAGTCCTATTTCGTTTATACCATACTCCGCCCGGCCGGTCCATACGGCATCCGATCTTCGCCGCGATGGCATGACGCCTCCGGGTAAGGTCGCAACGCGGAAAGGAAACGCAAGGGATCGATTAATTATGGTAAATTATTCCAGAATAAAACCATTGACATCATGCATACGGGCTGATAAGATCATGATTGAAATTGAACAATTCCGATGTAATAAGTAAGTTTTTATGCCCGATCCATGTTGACCGTTCAAACGGAGACATCATCCCGCATGAGTCTCCGTTTTTATTTTTGCCTGTGCGATTGGGAGTGGCCTGGATTGCTTGCGGTAGAGAGAAAACGATTCGTATCCCTCTTCGGATTTCTGTTCATGGCGGCGTTGTGGACATTGCTGTCGGAAATCGTGAGCTCCCCCGCGCTGCCTTCGCTGGCCCGAATTTTGCGGGCGCTGCGGGACATGGTGCTGATGGGGGAAGCCTGGCAGCATATTTCCGCGAGCCTGACCTATATCATCTCGGGGTTTCTGTTCGCGTCCGTCCTCGGATTTCTGATCGGCGTGCTCATTTCGCAAAGCAAGATTGCCGAATTTGTGCTGATGCCGATCATCGATTCGATGCGGCCCGTTTCCGCGCTGGCCATTTTTCCGCTCTTGATCGTGCTGATCGGCATCGGGTTCTGGTCGAAGACCGTCGTCATCTTCTGGACCGCCTACCCCGCCGTCATCCTGAGCACGATCAACGGGATTTGTCAGGTGGACCGAAACATCGTGCAGGCCGGCATGCTGGACGGAGCGGGAAAGTTGACGCTGCTCGTCCGAATCGTGCTGCCGCTGGCCAGCCTCGACGTCATGACGGGACTGAGGATTGCGCTCGGTTCCGGATGGATCAGCCTCGTGGCCGCCGAAATGCTGGGATCGCGGGAAGGGCTCGGGTATTACGTGATGGTTTCGTCGCAAACCTTCAAGTTTCCGAACGTGTACGCCGCCATTCTGATCATTTCCTTCATCGGGTTGTCCATGAACTGGATCCTGAACCGGATCCAGAAATGGATCGAATCCAAATTTTTCTGACAAGGGGAGACGCGGAACATGAAGAAGCACGCGAAGAAACAATGGAACCTCCTGTGGATCTTGCCGGTTCTGCTGTCGTTCGCCGTTGCCGGCTGCGCCGGGACGGGGGCGGGGAAATCGTCGGACAAGACGGTCATCCGCTACGCCAACCTGAAGGTGTACGATCCCGTCTACATCGGCATCGAAAAAGGCTTCTTCGCCAAACGGGGGATTGAAGTGAAGATCGTCGGCGACAATCTGGGCGGACCGACCGCGATTCAGGCCGTGTCCGGCGGCAGCGCCGAAGCGGGCCTGTCGTCCATTCCGGCGATCATCAACAGCGTTGCGGCCGGTCTGCCGATCATCGGCGTGACCGATATCCAATCGGCGGTCGGGGATCAGGCGCTGGAACTGTTCTTCGTGAACAGCGACAGCGGGATCAACCGCATCGAAGATTTGCGGGGGAAAACGGTGGCCGTCAATTTGTGGAACTCTTCCTTCCATTACACCGTGCTCATGGCGCTGGAACAGGCGGGAATTCCGGAGAAGGATGTGAACTTCGTCCTTCTCCCGTTCGATCAGCAGGCGGTCGCGCTGGAACGGGGAGAAGTGGATGTCATCGGTCTGATGGAACCGTACGTCACACAGGCGAAAGAAGTGTACGGCGACAAATTCCGCGTGCTGTTCGACGCGAAGGACGTGTTCGGCGAAAAGCAGTTTACACTCCATTTCGTCAACAAGGTGTGGGCGGAATACAACCGGGATGCGGCGGCGGCCTTCGTCGGCGGCATCGTCGATGCGGTGGAGTGGATCAAGTCGAACGACGGGGAAGCGAAACAGATCGTTTCCCAATATACCGGAGTGGACGCCAACTACGTGCCGACCTACCACTTCCAGGAACACGCGCGGGTCGTCCCGGAAGACGTGCAGTTCTGGCTGGACTACATGAAGCAAAGAGGGGACGTCAAGGTCGACTGGATCACCGCGGAGCAGATCGGAACGAACGCCTTCAACGAGAAACTGAACCAATAAGCGGCGGGGGAAGCGGACATGGGAAAAATGCATTTGTGCGCGTTTTTGCAACACGGGATCATCAACCACGTTCCGCTGATGTGGGCACATCCGCGGGACAAGGTGGGCTATGATTTTGCCAAACCGCAATATTGGCAGGATCTGGCGAGAATTCTGGAACGCGGACGCTTCGACGCCATGTTCCTGGCCGACGTGCTGGCCCCATACGGCGTCTACAAAGACAGCATCGAAACGACCGTCAAATACGGCGTGCAATTCCCGGTCCACGACCCGATGCTGGTGGTGCCGGTCGCCGCACTGGCCACGGAAAAGCTCGGGTTCGGGGTGACCATTTCGACTTCCTTCGAACAACCGTACCTGGTCTCCAGAAGATTGGCGACGCTCGACCATCTGACGAACGGACGGATCGGATGGAACGTGGTCACGTCCTACTCTCCCAACGAATTCAAGGCCATGGGACACCGGGAGATGATCCCCCATGACGAGCGGTACGACAAAGCGGAAGAATTTCTGGACGTCTGCTTCCGGCTGTGGGACAGCTGGGAGCCGGACGCCGTCCTGAAGGACAGGGAAAACGGCATTTTTGCCGATCCCGCGAAAATCAGGTCCATTCATCACGAAGGGAAATATTTCCGATGCTCGGGGCCGCTGCCCGTCATGCCTTCCCCGCAGGGACGGCCGGTCATCTGGCAGGCCGGCTCGTCGGAACGCGGCAGGGATGTTGCGGCGAAGTACGCGGATTCCATCTTTACGATCCAGCCGTCGGCGCGCGCGATGAAGGCTTACGCGGACGATTTGCGGAGCCGGGCGAAGCGTTTCGGACGAAACCCGGACGATCTCAAGATTCTGTTCGGCGTGCAGGTGATCGTCGGGGAGACGGAGGAAGCGGCGAAGGCGAAGCAACGGGCGATCATGGAGATGATTCCGTTCGAAGCTGCCCTGACGTTGCTGTCCGGCCACATCGGATTCGATTTCTCCAGGGTCGATCTCTCCCAACCCTTCGCCCATCTGGACGTGAACGGCATCCAAAACTATGTGAACGTGTACGGCAACATGCAGGACAAGACGCTGACCATCGGGGAAGCCGCCAGAATTCACGGCATCAGCGGCGGAAGCCCCGTTGTGGTCGGTTCGCCGGAGCAGGTGGCGGATCAGCTGGAATATCTGTTCCGCGAAGGCGGAGGGAACGGCTTCAACATCCGCGCGACGTACGTGCCGGGATGCTACGAAGAATTCGTCGAATGGGTCGTTCCGATTTTGCAGAAGAGAGGATTGTTCCGGAAGGAATACGGCGGAAACACGCTGCGCGAAAATCTGCTGGACGACTGAAGCGATGGAAAGCGCATCGCGCGTTGCGCGCGGACAACCGTCCTTCGGCATTCGGCAAGCCGATGGGCGGTTGTCCGTGTTGTTCAGACGCTACCGTCGGCTCAATCGCCGCTCATGAGCTCCGCGGCTTTCCGCTCGTTCGCGTGCGCCGATTCCAGCAGCGCCGCGAAGGCCGAGCGCGTCTCCGGCCGGCTTGTCCCGGCTCCTCTTAAACCACCGCTGACCAATGAACAAACAAAGGCAGTGCCGAAGCTGCGGTAACAATCAAAATGGCCGTTCAGCGCACAACCGTGGCCTTCATTTGGTTTGTGTGGCGAAAAAGCGGCTTGACAGCAACGGCGGGGCCGGATTATATTTTGTTTGATCGAACAATCAAGATCGGGCGCCTGCGGGGTGGCAGCATGAAGGAACAAGAGAAGCGCGAGAAAATCATCCAGGCCGCATATCAGGTTCTGGCCGAGCAAGGTTATGACGCGGCGTCCACCAAGGAGATCGCCAGGGCCGCCGGCGTGGCCCAGGGGTTGATCGGGTACTATTTCGCCAGCAAAGACATGCTGTTCGCCGAAGTGTTCCGCCGGGAATCCGAACGGTACTGCGAATCGCTGCCGTTCATCCGGCAGCAAGGCGAACAGGAAGTCAGCCGGAAGACGATCCGGGCCGTCCTGAATGTGCCGAAGTCGAGGGCGGAGGACGATCCGTCGTGGATCAAGCTGCGGTATGAGCTGTATGCGCTGGGCATGCGGAACGAAGCCGTATCCGCCAACATCCGGGAGACGCTTGGGAGCAAACGCCGGCATCTGACCGGGCTGATCCAGCATGTCGGGAAGCTGCCGGAAGACAAGGCCCGCGCGCTCGCGCCGATTCTGCTCGCCGTGTTCGACGGCCTGGGCATGCAGCGCCTGTGCGATGAACAGTTCGACTACGACGGCGCGTACGAGGCGTTGGCCGACATGCTCGACGCCTATGTGCGGCGCGTTGCCGGGAGGGACGGCTGACGTTTTTATTTTCACCTGTTTTGTTTGATCAATCAATCAAATCTGTGTGATGTCTGCGTCTGTCTTTCAGATTAATGAGTTCGATTCGGATTTTCGGCATTCTTTTATTTATTCCATCAAATTGTTTGATCAACCAAACAATATGTTGATTGGAGGCGATCGGCTTGACCAGACTCGGAAAGTTCATCACGCGGTCCAGAAGGACCATCGTCGTCATGAGCATCCTTCAATTCGTGCTGCTGGCCATCGTCGGGGCCGGCGCCGTGAGCCAGCTTTCCCTGAGCCGGTGGGAAGTGCCCGGATCGGAATCCTACGAAGCCGGCAAATGGCTCGAGCGGCGGTTCGACGCCGGCAGCCCGACGCTTGTGCTGCTCGTCACCGCCCGCTCCGGTTCAGTGGACGATCCGGCCGTGCGGGAGGCCGGGCTCGCGCTGACGGCCGAGCTGGCGGCGGAGCCCGCCGTGAAGCGGGCCGATTCCTATTGGCTGCGCGAAGGATCCCCGACGCTCCGCAGCGAAGACGGCCGGCAAGCGCTCATCCTTGCCACTTTGAGCGGCACCGTGACGGAAGCCCGGACGGCGCTGGGCGAATTGTCGCCGCGCTACATGCGGGATGACGGCCTGCTCAAGGTGGAGGTCGGCGGACAGGACGAGATTTTCAGGCAGGCCGCAATGCTCGCCCGCCAGGACTTCGTCCGTGCCGAACTGATCATTCTTCCGGGCGTGTTCCTGTTGCTCTTCCTGGTGTACCGCCGCTTTCGGGCGACGGCGCTGACGATCGGCGCGGGCCTGTACGCGATGGTCGGAACGCTCGCCGGCCTTGCGGGAATCGTCTCCTTCACCGAAGTGTCGACGTTCGCGCTGAATCTGACGCTGGTCATGGGGCTCGGGCTCGGCATCGATTACTCGCTGTTCATGATTACCCGCTTCCGGGAAGAACTGGCCGCGGGCCGATCCGTGGAGGAAGCCGTGGTCCGGACGGTGAACACGGCGGGCCGGACGGTGCTGTTCAGCGGAGTGACGGTTGCGGCCGCCTGCGCGGTGCTGTTCGTTTTCCCTTTTCCGTTCCTGCAATCCTTCGCCTACACCGGCGTGCTGGTCGTTCTGTTCGGACTGGTCGGCTCGATCATCATTCTGCCGGCATGGTTCGCCCTTCTCGGGGAGCGGCTCGCCCGCGGGCGCAGGGCGTCCGCAAGGGCGGCCGAAGCACAAGGCCGGTGGGGCCGGTACGCCCGGCATGTGATGAAACGGCCGGCGCTCTACGGGACATTCGCGGCGGCGGCGCTGCTGCTGCTCGCATCCCCCGTGCTTGGGCTGCGCTTCGGCCTGCCCGACCATCGCGTACTGCCGCCTGACGCGAGCAGCCGCGTCGTGGAAGACCGGAAGAACGCGAACTTCCTCGCGGAGGAGACCGACGCGATCCGGGTGGTGGCGCCGGATGCGGAACCCGGTTCCTCGCTTGAAGCGATCGGCGAGTACGCCGCCCGCCTGTCCCGGATCGAGGGCGTCGTCCAGGTCGACTCGCTGGCGGGATCCTACGCGGACGGCCGTCTGGTCATCGAACCGGCCGGGTGGCATGGACGGTTCGCGGGGAGCGGCGGAGGCACCTATTGGTCCGTCATTCCTTCCGGGGCGGCGATCAGCGAACGGGCGTCCGGAATCGTCCGGGAAGTCCGGTCCGCGGAAGCGCCGTTCGACGTGCTCGTCGGCGGATATCCGGCCGACCTGACCGACTTCCGTGACGCGCTGCTGGATCGGGTGCCCCTGGCGCTCGCGCTCATCTTCCTGCTGACATTCGTCCTGCTGTTCCTCATGACCGGCAGCCTGCTCATTCCCTTGAAGGCCACCGTGCTCAACATGCTGAGTCTGACCATCATGTTCGGCGCGCTGGTGTGGGTATTCCAGGAAGGGAACATGGCCGGCCTGCTCGGGTTCACCCCGGCCGGTTCGATCGAACCGAGCATTCCGATTCTGATGTTCTGCATCGCCTACGGCCTGTCGATGGACTACGAGGTGTTCATCCTGTCGCGGATCAAAGAGGAGTACGATCGCTCGGGGAATCTGGAAGATGCGGTGGCCGCCGGCCTGCAGAAGAGCGGAGCGCTCGTCACGACGGCGGCGGGCATCCTCGCCTTCACGTTCGCCGCGTACGCGTTCGGGGATGTTGTTTTCCTGAAAATGCTCGGAATCGGCATGACACTCGCGATCCTCGTCGACGCCACCCTGATCCGGGCCGTGCTGGTGCCCGCCTTCATGAAGTTGGCCGGGCGCGCGAACTGGTGGCTGCCGAGGCCGCTGCGATCCGTGTACAACCGGTTCGGCATCTCCGAGGGCGGCCAGGAGACCGCGCCGCGCCATCCGATTGTGCATTGAGACAACAAGCCGCGAGCCGGCGGATACCTCCACCGGCTCAACCCGCTCCTTCCAGCACCGCGTCCAGATTGACCATGAGCACGGTCCTTCCGCCGTCCGGTTTGCAGAACCGGTCCACATATCGCTTGCGGCCTTCCGATTGCGCCAGACGGGAAACGGGCTCGAACCGTTCCCGCTCCACGTCGAGCACTTCGGACACCGCGTCCACGAGGAGGCCGGCCCGCTGCCCGCCATGCCCGACGACGACGAATTTGGCCGACGCCGGCTCCCCGTGATCGGAAAATCCGAACAGCGCCCGCAGATTGACCAGCGGGATCAGGTCTCCCCTCAGGCTCGCCATGCCGGAAATATGGTCGGGCGTTCCCGGTACGGCGACGATCCGGTCCGGCTTGTTGATTTCGCGAACGCGATCCATGACGATCCCGTATTCATCGCCCCCCAGGCGGAAGGTGACGATTTTCTCTCGAATCGCCTGTTCCCGTGAAAAATGAAGCCCGCGATCCGCCTCGCCGTCGCCGTGACGCGCCCCTCCGATTCCGCGATACAGCCCGTCCAGATCCGCGAACGACACCAGCCTTTCGGGATCCAGCACCATCGCCATTTGCCGGTCGCGGGAGAGCTCGGCGATATGGCTTACGCAATCCGTTTCGCCCCGGCCGGCGATGCGGACCGGCTGGTGAAACCGGTGTTCCGGAACGCGGTCCACCTCCGACACCTGGTCCACCAAGATGCCGTAGGTCAGCGCCTCCGCCTGCACGACGACGATCCGGGCGGATTCGCGGATCCGGCGATCGGACAGGCCGAAGATCTTCCCCGGATCGATCACGGCAAGCAGGCGGTTTCGGACCGTCATGACGCCTTCCACATGAGGGTGGGCGTTCGGGACATGCAGCAGCTCGCCGTATCGCAAAATTTCCCGCACATGCCGGACGTTCATCGCATAATGCTCCCCGCCCACCCGGAAGACGACCAGTTCCCGGCTGGCTTCGCCGCGCAAGTCCCGTTCCCCGAGCCGCGCGCCGCCCGCATGCGCCCGGCCGGATGCGAGATCCGCCCGCGGCGCGGCCGTCAGTCGCCCCGCGTCCAGGACCAGGATGAGGTCCCGGCCCCTCGCCACGATTCCGGTGACGTATCCGCCGCCGTTTCCGCCGATATGGGAAGGCGGCGCCATCACGTCGGCAACGTCGACGCCGGTCACTTCCAAAATCCGGTCCGTGATCACGCCGACCGGGCTGCCGTGGATTTCGGCGACGATCATCCGGCTGTCGTCGTCATACGCCCGGGGCGGCATGCGGAAGCATCGGCGGATGTCGACGACCGGCAGAACCTCGCCCCTCAGGTTGCGCAGCCCGACCCATTGCCCCGACGCTCCGGGAACGGTCCGCATCTCCTCCACCCGGACGATCTCCCGCACCTGCCGCAGTCGGAACGCGAACTTCTCCGCTCCCGCCTGAAAAACGACGAGATCGATCGTGCGCTCCCGCGGCGCTCCGGCGGCGGCTTCCCGCTCTTCCGAAGCCGCGGAGAACCCGGTGGCGGCGGCATGATCAGCAACGACGGCGGCCGCAACGGCATCGCCAGCGGCGGTATCGGCGGCGGAACCGGAGCCGGCGGTTTCCGCCGCGGTACCGGCCTCGGCTGCAACGGCATCGCCAGCGGCGACGGAACCGGCGGCAGCGCCTTCGGCGGCGAAACCGGCGGCAACGGCCTCTGCCCCGGTGACGGCAACGGCGGCATCCTCCGCCGCGACAGGCGGCTCCGGAATACCGGCCGCCTCCCTCGCCGACGCTTCCGCCTTTTCCTTCTTCCGTCTCATCTCGCGCTTCATTTTTTCCACGTTGGACCGGTCATGCCGGCTTGACTTCCCGCGGGACATGGGCGATCACCCTTTTCACGATGCTGTCGAACTGTCGGGCGGATTCGCCGTCATACTCGTACGCGGTCATCCCGAATTTCCCGGCTTCCGCGATGCGGGTTCTGCGATGGACGGGCGGCGCAAGCAGATCGTCGTCCGCGCAGAACTCCTTCAGCAGCTCCAGATTCTCCCGGGCGTCGCTGAGCCGCCGGTCGAACATCATGGGCACGATCAGCTTGATCAGCTCCGTGTGCAGCCGCAGGTCGAAAAGATATTCGTAGATGTTGCCGATCGCCCGGAGCGACGCGGCCTGCACCTGCACGGGCACGATCAGTCCGTCCGCGTAATACAGAATCGCGTCGTTCACCTTCGTGCGCTGGGGGCCGCAATCGATGATCACGACCTCATAGCCGAGTTCCGCGAGCGGCTCCAGCTTTTCGTGCAAAATCGATCCCGGCTGCCGGTACAGTTCCATGTTGATGAGGTCCACCCGGGCGGAGGGCAGCAGGTCGAGATTGTCCCTGGCGCGGATGATGCATTCCTTCAGGTCGACCTTCCGGGTGCCGCAGATGACATCGTACAGCGTCTTGTTGTAATCCTCGTCGCCGATGCCCAGAAACAGGCCGGCGTCGTTCTGCCCGTCCGCATCGAGCAGCAGGACTTTGTATCCGTTCAGCGCGAGACCGTGGGCAATGTGAACGGACAGGGTGCTCTTGCCGACGCCCCCCTTGTTGTTGAACACGGCGAATTTCACCGGTCTGTGACCCATATCGCACTCACCCGCACCTCAACCGTTTTTGGCAAGCCGGATCAGATCGGCCGGATTCACGATCAGGACGACCCGGCCGTCGCCCAGCAACGTGGAACCCGAAATGCCCGGTATTCCCGCAAGCTGGCCGTGCAGCGCCTTGATGACGAATTCCTGTTCGCTCAACAGCCTGTCCACGATGAGGCCGAATTTCTCGCCGCCGGCGGCGATGACGACCGCGGGAAATTCGTCCCGCCCGTCGAGGTCCCGCCCGCCGAGCAGGAACAGCCTGGCGAGCCATTCGACGCCGATCACCTCGCCTTTGTGGGCGGCGAAAAGCCTTCCGTTCAGCTCGTGGATGTCCCGCCTGCGAATTTTGACCGTCTCCGATATGGATTCGATGGGGATGATGTAGCGCTCTTGCGCGGCTTCGACGATGAGCCCGCTGGAAATGGCGAGCGTGAGCGGCAGACGGATGACCACCTTCGTGCCCTTGCCGATTTCGCTGTCGATGGCGACCGTGCCGTTGATGTTCTCGATGTTGTTCTTGACGATGTCCATGCCCACGCCGCGGCCGGACACCTCCGTGATTTTCCCGGCCGTGCTGAACCCCGGCAGGAAGATCAGGTTGATCAGCTGGCCGCGGGTCATCCTGTCCGCCTGTTCCGGAGCGATGAGGCCCTTTTCGAGCGCTTTCCGCTTCACGGCCTGCGGGTCGATGCCCTTGCCGTCGTCCTCGATTTCGATCCAGACGTGCTTGTCCTTGTTGTAGGCCCGGAGCGCGATTCTGCCGGTCTCGCTCTTGCCCTGGCGCAGCCGCTCCTCCCGGGGCTCGATGCCGTGGTCCGCCGCGTTTCGGATCAGGTGGACGATCGGATCGCTGATTTGCTCGACGATCGTCTTGTCGATTTCCGTCGTCTCGCCCTCCATCGCCAGTTCCATTTTCTTCCCCGTGAGCTGCGCGACATCCCGGACGATTCTCGGCATTTTCTGAAAGACCGTTTTCACTTCCACCATCCGGATCGACATGATCGCGTTCTGCAGCTCGTCCGTGATGCGGTTGACGGAGAAGCCCACTTCCTTCACTTCTTTGGACAGCGCCGGAAGGTTGTACTCCCGGTTCAATCTGGCGGACAGATGCATGAACGCGTTCTTGGCGATGAGCAGTTCGGAGATCATGTTCATCATCTTGTCGAGCTTGTCCTGGCTGACCCGTATGCTCTGCGGCAATGCGGCTCTCTGCGCCGGCTCGCCGGCGGACGCCGCCCCGGGGGAGGCGGCGGGCCGCCCGGACGGCAGTTCGGCGAGGGCGCCGCGGATTCGGTCCGCAAGGCCGGGATTCGGACCGGCGGCGCCGCTCCCCGACGCCGCCGTTTCGAGCGCCGACTTTGCATATTCGGCGGTCTCGCGGCACAGGCCGAGCCAATCCCGCGTCAGCGGGCGTCGGCCGTCCCGGATCGATCCGAGCCATTGCGCGAACGGAAGCGCCGCGTCCAGCAAGTCCCGTACGGCCGGCAAGCCGGCGTCGTCCGCCGGAAGAACGGACGTCAGCTTCCCGAGGCAGGTCTTCATCGCATGCGCGGCCGACGCCAGCGCGTCGACCGCCTCCCGGTCTCCGGCCTCCCGTTCCAGCGCGGCAATGCATTCGCCCATCCGGTCCGCATGCCCGAAGCATTCGAGCAAGAGCCGCTCCTTCGCGGCCTCCGGGCTCCCGGCCGGAACCGCTTCCGATTCCGCCGCCCCGCCGTCCCCGGCCGCCGATGCGGCCGGACGTCTCCGCCCGAAGCAGGCGCGCAGATTCCGGACGATGCCGCTCCACCTGGCTTCCGCGTCGGGCGGAAGCGCCAGCGCCACGTCTTCCCTCGGCGGCCGCTCCCCGCCCGCGAATTCCCCGAGGGCCCGGAGGCCGGCTTCCATCACTTCGGCGGCGGACAGCAGCAGATCGATCAGCTCCGCATCCGCGTCGATTTCGTTGTCCCGCATGGTCCGCAGCGCCGTCTCCAGTTCATGGGCCACCTTCGTCACGCCCGTCGCGCCGACGAATGCGGATCCCCGTTTCACGCGGCGGATCGCTCCGAGCAGCTCCCCGATCAGCTCCCGGTCGCGAACGCGCGCCTCGAGCCTCAGGAGCTGCTTCTCCATGCCGCCCAGACCATCCGCCCATTCCTTCAGCAGCGTCTCCCAAATTCCCGCCTGACCGGGAAACATCGCATCGTTCATGATTGGCACTCTCCCGTCCGACTGCCGCGCTCCTCCGCTACCTTGGCCGCGAATAGACGATCGTGTCGCCGATCCGCTGGGGTTTGTACGCGGACGATATTCTCCCCACGGACTCGGAATGGCCCAGGAACAGATAGCCTCCGGGATTCAGGCTGCGATAGAAATCGTCCAGCACTTTCTTCCGCGAATGATCGTCGAAATAGATCAGGGCGTTGCGGCAGAAGATGAAGTCGCACCCCGTGATCTCGCCCAGCGCCTTCGAATCCATCAGGTTGATGTTCCGGAATTGGATGTATTGCTTGATCTCCGCGCGGATCATGAACTTGTCGCCGCTGGCGGAGAAGTATTTCGCGAAATACTCGGCGGGCACGTCCCTGACGGACCGGCGGTCATAGAGGCCGATCCGGGCGCTTTGCAGCACATCCGTATTGATGTCCGAGGCGACGATGTGCAGATCCCACTCCCGGGGGTCGTCCAGCATCTCCTGCAGGATGATCGCGAGGGTGTAGGGCTCCTCCCCGGTCGAGCAGGCGGCGCTCCAGATTTTGATGCGGTTGTCGTTGCGCTTCCGCTTCTCCCGGACGACGAGCCGCAGCACGTCTTCCGCGAAAAGTTTGAGCTGCGGGAAATCCCGGAAAAAGTAGGTTTCGTTCACGGTGAGATCGTTGACCAGCCGCTGAAACTCCGACGCGCTGTCGGAAAACCTGAGCAGCATGTAATAGGCGTTGAAGCTGTCCAGCCCGAGCCGCTCCACCTGCCGGGCAAGCCGCTTCTCGACATAGTATTTTTTGCCCGGCTCGTAACGGAGTCCGGTCCGTTGATAGATCAGCCGCACAAATTTGTCGTACAGCTCGTCGGATAAGGTCATGCCGCCACCCGATTCCCTCAAGATTGCCGATCCGCTCCCGCCGCCGCGGTCTGCCGCAACACCGTCTCCCGCAGGGCTTCCTTCCATCGCTCCAGCTTGCGCGCGGATTCCGCCACGACTTCCGCGATCGCCTGCCCGCTCTTGAACGGCTTGAGCACATAGTCATTGGCCCCGAGCTCCAGACAGGCGAGCACCCGGTCAATCGTGGAATCGGCCGCCATCATGATGACCTGGGCCATCGGATCGTATTGCCTCACCCGCTCCAGGATGGCGACCCCGTCCATCCCCGGCAAGTCCATCTCCGCGAGCACGATGTGGTATTTCCTGTCCCTGAACGCCGCCATCGCTTCCCCGGGGTCGGAGAACGCGTCAACGCGGCGGAAGCCGGCCGCCTCCAGCGCGTTCCGCAAGGCCGCCGACGACGCTTCGCCGTCCAGGATCATGACACGGTATTGGTCCATTTCGCCGTCCCTCTCACCCGATCTGTCCTTCCGCGCATCGCCGAGCACCGCTTCCAGTTCGGTGCCGTACACCGCGAAATCCTCGACCGGCCGGATCGCGTCGAGCACGTTCACCAGCCGCTTGTTCATCGGCCTGCCCGCGATGATGTCGACCGTGATGCCCGCGCCGCGGAGACTCCGCTTGACCGCGATCAATGCCGCCAGATCATCCCGGTCCGGCGCCGACAAGCCGCTCACGTCGACGAACAGCCTGCGGACCCGCGACCGGTCCATCCGCTCCGCGACCCCGCCCAGTCCATTCCGCAAGCCCCGGTCCCTCGCCCTGACGATCTTGAAGATCAGACGCCCCCTGACATAACCGTAGACCCGTTCGAGCAGCGCCATGTATTCGCGGCGCAGATGTTCGGCCGTCTCAGGGCGCAGCTTCCCGTTTCCGGCAAGAAGCAGCGAACATTGGTCGTGGAAGCGCCGGATGTCCGGCAGCACGCCATCCGGGGGCAGCCCGGTTCCCCGGGCCGCGAGGTTCGCCATTTGATCCCGGAACAGCCTGCCGAGGCTCGCTTTGTCCGCCTGTCGGTCGCCGAACAGGAGCGGATGCGCCTTCCGGAACCCGTCGAAGAACAGCTCGAAGAACTCCAGGGTTCGCCGGTCCCGGGAGACGGCCCGCTTCCGCAGCGCGTCGTCCGTGATGTCGATGATCTCGACCTTGTCCACGTACATGACTTCGAAGCAGGGGTACAGTTCGTCCGCTTCCAGGTCGGTGTTCAGGATCATCGCGCAGGATGTGACGGGTCGCTCCGGAGCCGCGGCGAAGATGTCGTCATCCGAGATGTTCGTGTACTCCAGCGTGCCGAGCTCCCGGATGTTGTGGAAGATCATGTACAGGACGGCCTGCATCATGGGCGCGTCGTCGCTGAAGAACACGGAGATGTACAAGCGGCGCTTCCCCGCGCCGCCCGCTTCCCTGAGCGCGCCGACGATGCCGTCGCCCGCCTGGTCCGAACGGCGGCTTTCCGCTTCCGGCCCCGCGTGACGGCCCAGCAATTGATCGATCTCCCGGCCGAGCCGGTCGGCCGCCGCCAGGTGGTCCCGGTCGAATTCCCCGCCGACGTTCTCCTTCCCGGACTCGACCATCGCCTTGACGCGGTCCAGGCCGTCAAAGCACAGCCGCAGAACGTCGCCGTCCAGCCGGATCCGGTCCTTCCTTGCGCTGTCCAGCAAATCTTCGAGCTTGTGCGTCAGGTTGCCGATCGGCTCGAAGCCGATCATCATGGAGGAGCCTTTGATGGAATGGGCGATTCGGAACAATTCGTTGAGGTCGTCCGGGGATTGGCCGGCCTCCAGCCGGATCAGGCACTCCTCGGCCCGCTGCAGCAGCTCGTCCATTTCTTCGAAATACGTCAGGTACATCGCGTCCACGAAGTTCCACCCCAAATCCGGCCGGCCCGGTCACTTGAGTCTGTGCGCGTCCCGGATCCGTTTGACCGCCTTCACGATTTCTTCCGCCATCCGGTGCGCGGGGACGACGATCTCCGCTCCCCCGCGCCGGATCGCCTCCCGCGGCATGCCGAACACGATCGCCGTCGATTCGTCCTCCGCGATGGTGATGCCGCCCGCCTGCCGGATTTTCACCATCGCGTCGGCGCCGTCGTCGCCCATGCCGGTCATGACGACCCCCACCATGCGGCTTCCGCCGATCCGTTCCAGCACCGATTCCATCGTCACGTTGACGCAGGGCATGAACGTCGTCACCGGATGGCTCGACAGGCGCAGCATCCGGCCGTCCCGGTGGACGAGCAATTGGTACCCGCCCGGCGCCAGATAGCCCCGGCCGTCGGCCAGCACGTCTCCGGCTTCCGCCTCCTTGAAGGAAATGGCGCATGCCTGCGCCAGCCTCTTGGCGAAGGACGACGTGAACGCGGCGGGCATGTGCTGCACGACCAGCACCGCGGCCCCGAGGTCGGACGGCAGCCGCGGCAGAAGGTCCATCAAGGTTCCCGGCCCGCCCGTGGAAATGCCGATGACGACGACGGCCGACAGCCCGTCGGTCCGGGCCGCCGGGGAAGTCCGGACCGGAGCCGCCGGTTTCCGTCTCATGGCGGCGCTTCTCGCCCGGGACCGGTTCATCCATCCCGCGCGCTTGCTGCTTCTGTAGGCCAGTTTCACCTTCTCGATGATCTCCCGGCCGACGACATGGAGGTTGGAGGAGACGGTTCCGGACGGCTTGGCGACATAATCGAACGCGCCCAAAGCGAGCGCTTCGAAGGTCGTCAGCGCTCCCTCCGTCGTGAGCGAGCTGATCATGACGACCGGAATTTCCGGATGGTCGTGCAGAATATGCTGCATGGACGTCAGGCCGTCCATGACCGGCATGTTGATGTCCATCGTCACGACGTCGGGTCTCAGCGCGTCAACCTTCTCCACCGCGTCCCGGCCGTCCCGCGCCGTGCCGACCACCTCGAGATGGCCATCCGTCAGCATGATGTCCTTGAGCGTCTTCCTCATCAATGCGGAATCATCGACAATCAGAACCTTGATGCGATTTCCCAACCGATCTCACCTGCACGTGAAAACGGAATTTCCCCGGACCGCCGCTCGTCCGTTCCGGGGAAAACCGGTTCAAGCCGTCAGTTTTTGAGAGCCGATCACTTTCTCCAGGTTCAGGATCAGGATCATGCGTCTGCCGTCGTTCAGCTTGCCGACCCCTTCCACATAATCGCTGTCGACGCCGCTGCTCAGCAGATCCGGAGGCGGCTCGATGAGCGATCGCTCGAAACGGAGCACTTCCGAGACCGAGTCGACGACGATGCCGGTTTTCATGCCGCCGTAATCGACGATGATGATGCGGGTGGCGTCCGTCGCCTCGATGTCGTTCAGATTGAAAAGTTTGCGCAGATCCAGCACCGGAATCACGTTGCCCCGCAGGTTCACGATGCCGTCGATAAAATGCGGGGCGCGGGGAATTCTCGTCACTTCGGGAAGCCGGTTGATCTCCTGCACATCCCGGATCTTGATGCCGTACTCTTCGGCGTCGATCCGGAACGTCACCAGATGCTCTTCGTCCAGCGCCTGCCTCCCGACGCTGACGGCTTCGCCGTCCCGCGACCCGGCGTCCTGCCCGCCGCTGATGGCCTGGTACTGGTCGGCGGTGAGCATGTTCTTCGGCTCGAACAGCAGGATCAGACGCCGGCCGCCGTTCAGCCTGGCGACGCCCGTCAGCTGCTCGCCGGCCTGCGCCGAAAATTTGGGGAGCGGCTGCACGACGTCGGCGCGAATCCGGAGGACCTCCAGCACCTTGTCCACCATGATGCCGGCCGTGAAGTCCCCCATGTCGACGACCACAATGCGGGTCTGATCCGTGATCTCCCGGTATGCCATGCCGAAATAGGCGCGCAGGTTGATGATGGGCAGGAGATCGTTGCGGATGGACACGACGCCTTCCACGTACGCTTCGCCATTCGGCACCTTCATGATTTCCGGCACGCGGATGATTTCCTTGACCCGCCCGATTCCGATCGCGTACTCTTCGTGTCCCAGCAGGAACGACACCAGCTGATCGTCTTCTCCGGCATCGGACGTCTCCCGGTCCGCGATGGCGGAACCGGCGGCGTCATGATGCTCGCGGATCTGCAGCGCCGCCGCCGACCGGTCGGCGTCCACGACCCGGAGGATGTCGAGCAGCATGATGAGCCGGCTGCCGCCATCCAGCTTGACAACCCCCTGCAGCCAGTCGGCGTTTACGTTCTTCACAATTCGCGGCGGCTCTTCGATGTCCGCCGCGCCGACGCTGAGCACCTCGGACACCCGGTCCACGATCACGCCGATGGCCGTGCCGTTCGCATCGATGACCAGCACGCGGTTGTTGACATCCTGCTCTTTCCGGGCCAGGCTGAGCCTCGCCCTTCCGTCGATGATGGGCAGCACCTGGCCCCGCAGGTTGCAGACCCCCACGATGGATTCGGGAGCGTTCGGAACCCGCTTGATCTCCGGAACCCGGACGATCTCCCGCACGTTCCGGATGTCGACCCCGAATTCATCCTGTTCCAGATGGAAGGTCACCAACTGACGTTCGGAATGGTTCATTTGATGATCGCTTGCCGCCATGGCATCGTCCCGTCCCGTCACATATTTTGCAGCTCGTCGGCGAGACTGGAGATCTCTTCAATCGCCTCCACCAGATCTTGCATGCCTTTCGCCTGTTCGGTCGCCGCGTTGGTCGCTTCTTCGACGGCGCGGCTCGTCTCCTGGGCGGCGGCGGCGATTTGCTCCACGCCTTTCCGGGCCTGCTCCAGCGCGACCATCGATTCGTCCGCGTTCTTCTGCACTTCCTTCGCGTCCGCGATGATCCGGATCATGCTCTCTTCGATGACCACGAGGTTTTCCGTGATCTTCTTCGCCTTCTCCGCTTCGGCCAGCGACGTCTTGCTGGACGAATCGATGTCGGCGGCCACCCGCTGGATCTGGCTTTGGATGCCTCTGACCAGATCCTTGATCTTGTCCGTGTTCTCCGCGGATTCGTTGGCCAGCGAGCGGATGTCCCCGGCCACGACCGAGAAACCGCGGCCGAACTCTCCGGCCCGCGCCGCTTCGATGGAGCCGTTCACGGCCAGCATGTTGGTCTGGATCGTGACGTTGACGATCGCGTCGACGATCTTGTCGATCTTGCGGACGGTTTCTTCGAGATTCTGGATATTCCTCGCCGACTCCAGGCTGGCGTCCGCCGCGGTCGAAATGCCGGAGATCAGGGCGTCCACCGCGGTTTTGTTGCTTTCCAGCAGCTTCTGCAGCTCGATGAGCTTCTCCATGGAGACGCCCGCCCGTTCGTTCATCTGCTTCGCCGCGACGGCCAGCCTTTCGGCGAGCTGCAGCGATTTGTCGGTCAGTTCCGCCTGCGCCTGGGCGCCGGCCGCAATCTGCTCCATCGCCCGCAGAATCTCGGCGGACGTCGCGTTCGCCTCCTCCACGTTGGCGGACAATTCCTCGGCCGCGGCAGCCAGCGTTTCGGCCGATTTCTGCGTGTCCGTGGACACTTTCAGCTCTTCCGCCATCTGGACCAGGTCGGACGCGGCCGCGTTGAGTTCGGTGAACGCCTGGTTCTGCGCCTGCAACAGCTTCGCGATCTCCTCGGTGCTGCCGCTTTGCTCTTCCGCCGCCGCGGCCACCTGCCCGGAGAGGCCCAGGAATTCGGCCGCTCCCTTGTTCGCGTCGACCGCGTTCTGCGTAATTTCCGCGACGCCCTGTTGCACGACGATGACTTCCCGGGCGATCTTCAGGAGGTCGGCCGTCGTCTGCTTCGCCTTCTCCACCTCTTCATTGGCGGCTTTGCCGGCGTTCTCGATGTCCGCCACCACGACCTTGACGTTGTTCTGGATTTCGTTCACCAGTTCCCGGATGTTCCGCGCCGATTTCTCCGAAATTTCGGCGAGGTTCCGCACCTCGTCGGCGACCACGGCGAAGCCCCGGCCGTGCTCGCCGGCCCGCGCCGCCTCGATGGCCGCGTTCAGGGCCAGCAGGTTGGTCTGGTCGGCGATGCGGACGACGGCCTGCACGATGTTCCCGATCTCATCCGACTGCCGTTCCAGTTCCCCGACCAGCTTGACCGACTCCAGGTTGACCTCCGCGGCGACCTGAATCCCCTTGATCATCGCCTCGATGTCCTTCGAGGTGATCTCGATCAGTTCCTTGGCCCGGTCGACGCGCTCCAGCGATTCCTTCGCGTTCTTCTCGGACACGACGGCCGCTTTCTCGATCTGGTTGATGGCCGCCCGGGATTCTTCGGCCGCCGAAGAGGCTTCGTTCGCCCCCTTCGCGATCTGCTCCGTCGTGGCGCTCAGTTCTTCCGCCGCGCTGCTGGCTTCCTCGATGCCGGCGGCGAGCTGCTCGGTCGCCGTGGCGATCCGCTCCGCAAGCTGCTGCTGCTTGGCGAGCGTTCTGGCCCGCACTTTGTCCTGGGCCTGCTTTTTCGCCAGCGCCCGCTTCCGTTCCAGCTCGACGGACTGGGACGAAAGCCGGTCTCCCTTCCTCTCGTTTTGGTGAACCGGCGGACTAGCGAGTTTCTTTTCCATGAATCGTTCTGCCTCCTGTGTATGGGAAATTGTAGGGGGAACCCGTTCCTGAAGCGAGCCGCATCAAAGGAAGTCCGGATCGCATGGAGAGGGCGGTCGTCTCAGCATTCGGGGCAATAAACGACGAAATACATGTTCACGCCGTCGCCCGTCGGCTCATTGCCCAGATAGCCGTCGCGGTGCAAGGCCTGAATTCGTCCGCGAATGTCCCCGATGCCGGATTTGACCCGGGCGGCGGCCAATGTTTTGTGCGCTTCCGCCAGCGTGAAGAAATCGTTTTCCCCGCTTTTGTGCAGGTTGAGCAATGCTTCGTCTGAAATGTCCGCAAGCTGTTGCATGGCGATGGCACCTTTCATGTCAGGTTCCTTTATCTTCCAATAAAAACATTTCATCTACGGAGTGAATAAAAATGGATGCGGCAAATGGTGTCGAACAATATGTGTTGTTCGACAAATTTCAACCAACATGCTATGTAGAATCCCAGAATATGTCATTTATCAGAACCTTTATTTGGCGGGGAAGGATGCGCATATGCCGGGTCCGGATTCCGTCCTGAACGGGAGGTCTTCGCAGGCGCGGTGGACGCTTGCGGAGCGAACGCCTATTTGGCGCGAGAGGCATGACACGGGTTGGTTGCAAGCGGATGGAATGAACAGAGACTTGACAGTTCCGGCGACAGCCATAATATAATAAAGTCGATTAACACATATTGTGCGACATGGGATGCTTTCCAGTTTGCTGCAATCATTCCTGTGCCGCCGCGGAATCGGATGCGGTCCTCTGTTTGCGGCCAACGTGATTTGGCGTGGTGTTCAGTACCGAAGAACGGATTGGATAACGTCTCGCAGGCTGTCCTCGACGTAGTCAGGGGCGGCTTTTTTGATTTGCTCCACCGTATGCAGATAGCGCTGGGTCGTATTGATATGCGAATGTCCCAGATTTTCCTGGACTTGTTGCAATGAAGCGCCGTTTAGCAGCGCCAGGGTGGCGTTGGTATGTCTCAGCCAGTGGGGCGTGACCTTCTTCTCGAGCCGGCTTTTCTCGCGGGCGCTCCGGATGATGCGTTCGATCTGGCGGGTCGAAAGGGGAAACAGCGGCGCGTCCGTCCGCATGCATTCGGCTTCCGCGGCTGCGGACGATTTCGTTCCGCCGCCCACGTATCGCATGATCAACTCCCACAGCACTCCGGGCACCTTCACTTCCCTGATTTTCCCCCCTTTGCCGTTCACGACGGTCAGCCAGACGGAGGAGCCGAGCGGATCGGAATAGAAATGGTTTCCCCGGATGGACACGAGCTCCGACACCCTCAGGCCGAGCAGAATCAGCGTGAGGCCGATCAGGTAATCCCGGAATCCCTGGCGCTTCAGCTGCTCCAGCAGCCGGCTGATTTCCCTTTTGGTCAAATAATGGTTTTTGCTGTTCACCGGAATTTTCGGCAATCGGACGCAGGACGTCGGGTTGTGCGGAAACACGGCGATATTGGGATCGCTTCCCCACTTGTACAGGGAGCGAAGCGGAGCGATCAGCCCTGCGACGGTCGCCAGCGACAGCGGCTTCCCGGTCTTGCTGCAATACCCCTTCATCAACCCGATCTTGTACGCCTCGATTTCCCGCCATGACACCTCCCTGAGCGGTTTGAAGGAAATGAAGTGGCGGAATCCCTCGATGGCTTTCTTGTAGTTCCGGTAGGTGTAGTCCGATCTGCAGCAAATGGCCAGAAACATGTCCACGATCTGCTCGTCCGTGTAATGGGGCTGCGGATGGGACCCGCTGATGAATGGAGCCGTCGTCGTCATCTGCATGCCAATCCTCTCCTTTCCAGATGTTCATGGCCCCGCGCGGACGCGGGCCATATTAAGACTAAGGTATACCAAGACGAAGAAAAAGAGAACCGCTTTCAGCAAACGGAAAAGGCCGTCCGGCATTTGGCCATGCCGAACGGCCCGACCGCGCTTCCCGCGGCCCTCCGGGCCCCGGTATCCGGTTATTCCCCATCTTCCGACAAACTCGCCGTCACCACCGTCTGCCCGATCCGGTTGTTGTCGACCCGCACATGGATCGCCTTCGTCGTCACCCGGCCTTGCCGATCCGTGATCGTGATCGTGATGACATCTTCCTTCAGATGATCCGGGTAATCCTCCAGATTCATGTGCCCGACGGCCGATCCGTCCCCCGCGGCGAGCTCCCGTCTCTCCTGCTCCGTCAGGCTGTCGAAGTCAACGTTAACCGGCTTCTGCCCGTACCCGTAGAACCGCGAGAAGTTGTCCTCCGCGGCCCACCGGTGCATGTCCCACGCCACCCACCGGTACCAGATCTCGCCGTAGTCCCGGAAATCCTCGCCGAACGTCATCGTCAGTTCCTTGTCGTAGAGCAGGCTGTAATCGGCTTCGGCCGTCCGGGTCTCCTCGTCGAAGCGCTGGTAAGATTCCGGGTTCCAATACTTCTCGTGCTGCGTCTTCGTCCAGTCCACCGCGTAGACGTATTCGTTTTTCGCCGCAATGCGGATGGAGGCGATATCTTTTCCTTCAATATAGAATTCCAGCTTCGGCCGGGGATCGACGTAGCGGACGGATGCGACGCTGCCGTCCCGATTCCCATCGCCGTCCAGGAGCCGGAACACGGCTCCGTCCTCCCCGGCCCGCACGCTGATCGCGTACGCGGGCGCGGCATGGCCGAACAGTTGGGCGATGAGCGCAACCGCAAGCAGCAGGCCCGCCGCGGAAGCCGCGGAAGCCGCGGTCCACCTCAGCCGTCTGCCGGATGACCGGCCGCTTGCGGTCCGGCTGTCCAGTTGCTCCAGAATTCGCTTCTTCATGCGGGCTTTTTGCTCTTCATCCGGCGCCAGGCCGTCAAACGCGGCGCGCAGCCGTTCCCTGTTCATGCGCATCCTCCTCCAGTTCCAGTTTCAGCCGCTTCCGGGCATCCCGCAACCGGGTCTTGACGGTGTTCAGGTTCATCCCGAGCATCTCCGCAATCTCGTGCAGCTTGTAGCCTTCGTAATAGTGCAGGTACAGCAACAGCCGGTGGCGGGGCGCAAGTCGCAGCAGACTTTCCGTCATGTCGTCCTCCGGAATACGGCCGGCGTTCCGCGCGTCGTTTATTCCCGAATCCAGCCTGACGACCTTCTTCTTCCACCATCGGCGCAGCTCATCGCGGCAATGATTGCGGGCGGTCGCGATCAGCCAGGCCTTCTCGTGCTCGACGCCGCGAAAGGCCGGCCGGCTGCGCATGAGCTTGACGAACACGGATTGGACCGCATCTTCGGCATCCGGTCGATTGCCCATCATCGCGTAGCATACGCGGTAGACGGTGTCGACATGGCGTTCATACAGTTCGTTGAAAGCGGATTCCGTGGCGTCAACGGGTTTCATCGTCAATCGAATCTCCTCGCTCATGCGCGTCCGCTGTCTGTCCGAAGCGGTTTTATTCAATCATAACACGCGCAAGAACCGGAAAAAGTTTGCCCGCCCGCATGATCAAGATAAACGGATCAGAAGACGGGCTTCCGCCTTTCCCGTTTCTTCCCGACAGAAAAACTCCCTCCAAAGCAGCCCCGATTTTGCGGTTACAGGTGTCTGCTTTGAAGGGAGCATCATCATGCTTTCGGAATCCCCGCGGACCTTGCCCCGGATGCCGGATCTTCAGGTCAGTCCAGCATCGTCTTGTCGCCGTAGAATTCTTCCCACTTCGCCATGCGCTCGTCGATGATCGCCTGGCCGCCGGATCTCAGGTAATCCGCCATGCCGTCGTCGAAGACCTTGTCGAACTGGTCGACCGGAGCGACGACCGCCTGGTTCAGGACAACGTCGCGCTTCTCCTTGAGCGCCTGGCCCATGCCGGACTCGGCCGTGATTTCGCCGACGTTGACGCTCTTGCCCATCCGGCCCTGGTTCGTCGTGATCTTGTGCGCGATCTCGATGAACCGCTTGTCGACGCCGGCGTAGCCGTTCGCGATCGACTTGACGGTCAGATCCGGGTCGCTCAGCTTGATGCCGTTGACGGTGATCGTGTAGTCGATGTTGTTCGGCGAGTTCATGATCTTCTCGCCCGTCACGGACAGCGCCTTGTACGAGCCGTCCGGCATCTTCTCGTGCGTGACGCCTTCTTCGCCGAATTGCAGGAACAGGCGGTTCTCTTCCTTCGAGATCCAGTTCAGGTAGAGCAGCGACGCGATCGGCTCCTTGTTCGTCGCCGGGAAGAAGATCTTCCGGTCAATCGGCGAGGACAGGAACTTCCGGTAGACGCCGGCATCGTTCGGGAACGGTTCGATCGCGACGAACGCCGCGTCCGGACCGACCATGCGCTGCAGGGCGGCTTGGATGCTGTCTTCGCCGTTCCGGTACGGATAGTCCCAGTTGTGGATGAACGCGCCGACATAGCCGGCCTTCATCAGGTTGTCCTCCGTCGGGTCCCCGGCGGGATACAGCGAGAAGTCCTTCCAGATCAGGCCTTCGTTGTACCACTTGTTCAGGACCCGGATGGCTTCCTTGTAGTTCGGATAGAGGAATTTCCGGTCGTCGAAGCCGTAGACGAACATGTCCCTGTCCGTAATGCTGTCGGGCACGAACGCCGAGATCAGGTGATCCGCGCGCCAGCCCACGTCGAAGCTGATCGAGAACGGAATCATCTTGTCCGCGTCCTTGCCCAGCAGCAGCTCGGCGTTGTCGCGGAACGCGCGCAGCATGTTCTCGAATTCCTGCAGGTTCGTGGGCGCCTCCAGATTCAGCTTCTTCAGCCAGTCTTCGCGCACGAACGTGTTGATGCGGTTCAGGATGGCCAGACGGGCTTCGATCGCCCAGATCGTGCCGGTCTTCGGATCCTGGTTCCAGTAGATGTTGTCGTCGGTCAGCAGATCCCAGAGGTCCGGCAGGAAGTCCTTCGCTTCTTCGAGGTACGGCGCCATGTCGAGCACGCCGCCCATGTTCGCGTATGTCTGGATCGTCGGATAGGAGTACGTCACGCTGACGTCCGGCGCCTGGTTCGCCGCGAGCAGGTTGTTGATGACCTCCACTTCCGTCCAGCGCGGAACCGGGATGAATTCGACCTCGACGTTATGGTCGCGGAGCATGCCTTCCTTGATGTACTGCGCATAGAAGTTGCTTTCCGGCGGGGTGCCGCCGTCGTTGCCGCGGTCGTAGACTTCGACCGTGATCTTGCGCGTCTCCTTGAAGCGCAGGTTCTCGTCGAGCCCCCACTTCTCCAGCCGCGGATCCCGTCCGCTGCCCGAGCCCTCCGATCCCGTATTGCCGGCATCGGAGCCGCCCGCGTTCGTCGTGTTGCTGGTCGAACCCGACGGCGTTGACGACGAATCCGACTTGCCCTTGCTGCATCCCGCGAGTGCGAGCACGGACGCAAGGATGACTGTCAGGATGGACATCACGATACGGCGAGACCTCATCTTCGCTCCCCCTTGCAATCATATTTTGGGATTTTTTATAAAAATTGACAGTGTCGGAGACAAAGTCAATTTTTACCCCCACCTGTGCCCTCCAACCAATCGTTCAAACCGCCCGTCCGGTCAGCCTTTGACGGCGCCGAGCGTGACGCCCGAGATGAAGTAGCGCTGCAGCCACGGATAGACGAACAGAATCGGCACCGTCGCGAACATGACCGTCGCCGCTTTGATCGTCTCGGACAAGCCGGGCGTCGAGAAGCCTTCCTGGGTGGCGACTTCGATGCTGTTGATGCTGTTCAGGATGTTGTAAAGCAAGAGCTGGATCGGGTAATACTTCCGGTCGTTCATGAACATGAGCGCGTCCGAGAAGCCGTTCCAGCGGCCCACCGCGTAGAACAGCGCCAGCGTCGCCAGCACCGGGGTGGACAGCGGCAGGTAGACGTTGAACAGAATCCGGAGCGGACCCGCCCCGTCGATCTCCGCCGATTCCCGCAGGCTTTCCGGAATCGTGTACAGGAAGCTGCGCAGGATGATGACATAGAACACGCTGAGACCGTTCGGAATGATGAGCACCAGCGGATTGTTCAGCAGATGCAGTTCCTTCAGCAGCAGGTACATCGGGATCGTGCCCGCGTTGAAATACATCGTGAACAGGATGAGCGCGATGAAAAAGCGTTTTCCTTTCAGATCGTAAATGAGCGGGTAGGCGCACAGGATCGTCATGAACAGCGACCAGATCGTGCAGATCACGGTCAGGATGGCCGTCCAGGTCAGCGACCAGGTATATTTCGAGTCTCCCAGCACCGTCTCATAGGCGTCCAGATTCCAGCCTTTGGGCCAGAGCAGCACCTCGTTCCTGATCAGGGCGTCGGCCGAGCTCAGGGAACGCGCCGCGATGTTGAGCACCGGCAGGAGACAGACGAGAATCAGAATGACGCAGATGAAGACGACGATCCAGTCCCCGATTTTGGCGCTTCTGGATTTGACCATGATGCTCCAGCCCTCCTACCAGATGCCGCGTTCGCCGAACCGCTTCGCGAGCGCGTTGGCGGCGAACAGGAAGATGACGCATACGACGGATTGGAACAGCCCGACGGCCGTCGACAGCGAGAAGTTCAATCCGCGAATCCCGTAATTGTACACGAAGATCGAGATGACGGTGGACACGTCGGTGACCAGCTTGTTGCCGAGCGCGTACGGCCGGTCGAAATCGCTGCTCAGGATGTGCCCGAGGCTCAGGATGAGCAGCACGATGATCGTCGGCCTGAGGCCCGGCAGCGTGACGTGCCAGATCTTCCGGAACCGGCCCGCGCCGTCCACCGAAGCGGCCTCGTACAGTTCCGGGTTGATGCCGGTGATCGCCGCGAGATAGATGATCGTGTTCCAGCCGACGCTTTGCCAGATGCCGAGCGCGACGTAGGTGCCGACCCAGTATACGGGATCGTTCAGGAACGGTATCGATTCGAAGCCCATCCGGTTCAGCAGGATATTGACCAGACCGTTCGTCGGCGCCAGCAGCTGGAGCGCCATGCCGGAGATGATGATCCACGACAGGAAGTGCGGCAGGTAGACGACGGTCTGCGTGAACCGCTTGAAACGCTTGAACACCAGCTCGTTCAGGATCAGCGCCAGGATGATCGGCGCCGGAAAACCGAAGAGCAGGTCCAGGAAATTGAGCATGAGGGTATTCCGCAGCGCGAGGAGGAAGTCCTGGTTGTTGAACGCCTGAATGAAGTAAAACATCCCGTTCTCGTCCGCCCAAGGCATCTCCCACGGACGCTGGACGATGCTGTATTTCTTGAACGCGATCAGGATGTAGTGCATCGGGATATATCGGAACGTGATGAAGAAGGCGATCGGAAGAATCAGCATCGCGTACAGGACCCAATAGCGCTTCAGATAATTTAGGGTCTTATTCAAGTTCATCGTTGCGGTCGACATGGCGGTCGGGTGCCTCCTTCAACCTGTGGCGGCCTCAGGTCCGTGCTTCGCTCCCATTCATGGCCGCGGCTTTCCTGTAAGCGTTGCCATCCTCTAACACAATTTAGCACCGGGGGCAGGACACGACAATAGCAGGAATTTAGTTAATAGAGGCTGATTAAAGATAATTTTTTCTTGGTTGGCGGTTTGTTGGCGGCGAGGCCATACGTTCAGGCCCGGAGGCAGTGCGAAGGCGTGTAGCCCTTGATCATCTTGAATTGCTTCCGGAAATGCGACAGGTCCTTGTAGCCGCAGCGCTCCGCGGCTTCCGTGACGTTGCACTCGCCGTTCTGCAGCATGTCCTGGGCGTGGTTGATCCGCGTCTGCGCCAGATACTGGTGCACGAGCATGCCCGTCTCCTTCTTGAACAGCGCCCCGAAATAGACGGGATTGAGCCCCACCATGTCGGCGAGATCCTTCACCGTGATGTTGCTCGCGTAGTTCTCGGAGATGTAGCCGATCGCCTTCTTCACCCGGTAGTCCGTGCTGGCGGAGTCTTTTTTCAGCAGGATCAGCTCGATCAGGCGGTGGATGATGACGAGGAGCAGCCCCCTCGTCTTGATGAGATACCCGGGCTCCTTGCGCACCCAGGCGTTCGACAGCTCGCGGAAGAGCCCGATGAGGTCGCTCTTGATCCCGATGTGCGACACGAGGGGAAGCGGCAGATCGGCCATCTGCCCGTTCATGTCGTAAAGCTTGAAATTGGCCGAGTACAGGTGCATCAGTTCGTCGACGGTGCTGTGGGCCTTGCGCAGGCTGCCCGTCGGCACGCACAGCAGATCGCCCTTCTTCACCTCGTGCGACACCCCGTTGATGATGTAGACACCCCTTCCCTCGACGACATAGGTGATATCATAGAAGGAAATGACGTTCTCCGCGATCTCCCATGACGGCGTGCATTTGCGGTAGATCAGATAGCCGATGTCGGGAACCAGCCGGTCGTTGATTTCCACCGCCATTCGCCTTCCCTCCCTGCAAGTTCCTTTAATTTACACCTGATACAATCATTCCTCCGTATGTGTCAAGACCGATTGAAAAATCCTCAAAATAATCGGCTGAAAATTCCCCAGTTGGGTCGATTTCATGCGCCCCATCAGGGGACGGGTTCGCGCCGAATTTTTCCACCTACTCTTGTTTGTCCTCG
>Ga0310826_100561_pt1 | contig 33307 bp, 40 predicted proteins | sample WT_ome_FD_201306 | JGI IMG/M metagenome (GOLD analysis project Ga0310826, IMG submission 201306) | Sorghum-adapted microbial communities enriched on wild type (WT) sorghum from Joint BioEnergy Institute, Emeryville, California, United... ... | reverse complement strand
TCTTCCCGCATGATGAACTCCAGTTTTTCTTTCACGAAGGCAAGGACCAGTTCTTTCAGTTGCTCAAGAAAATTGGCATTGTTTATAATTGGATTCATGGTAGGGCATCTCCTCTCGTGGATCTGGACAATTCCGAGAGTACCCTACCTCTTTCTTTTTGTCTATTTCTGCATACACAAACTAATGTACGTCATCTTTTTCGACAATATAGACGAAGTTTCTTCGTTTATTTCGCGCCGGAACCTGGCCGGTCCGCTTCCCGCCCGCCGGCCACGAGCTCCGCGGCGCTTTTGCCCGCCGTGTAGCCGGTCGCGAACGCCGCCGTAATGTTGTAGCCGCCGGTGTAGCCGTGCACGTCGAGAATTTCCCCGCAGAAAAACAGCCCCGGCATCAGCTTCGACTGCATCGTGCGCGGATCGATCTCCTTCAGCGAGACGCCGCCGCCGGTGATGAACGCCTGCTCGAGCGGGAGCGTGCCGCTTACCATGATCGGCATCGCCTTGACGAGGCGGGCGAGCGAGCGCAGCGCCTGGCGGGAGACATTGGCGCAGGCGGTGTCGGCGCCGATGCCGGCGAGCCGGAGCATCAGCATGAGGAGCCGCTCCGGCATGAGCGGGCGAAGCGCGTTTTTGACCGACCGCTTCGGTTCGGCCGCGACGAGCGCGGCGATTTCGCCGTACGCGTCCTCCTCCGTCCGGTCCGGTTGCAGGTCGAGCGTAAGCCGGACAGGGGCGCCGCCGTTCTTCTTCCGTTCCTTCACGACGAACTGGCTGCAGCGCAGCGCGATCGGTCCGGACAGCCCGAAATGGGTGAAAATCATGTCCCCCACGTGCCGGATCGCCGTCCGCCCGCGCGCGTCCCACACGGTCAGGCCGACGCCGCGCAGGGAGACGCCCTGCAGCTCGCGGCTCCGGATCCACGGCTCGCCCGAGGTGAGCGGCACTTCGGTCGGGTACAGCTCGGTGATCGTGTGGCCGGCTTTCTCCGCCCAGGGGTAGCCGTCGCCGGTCGAGCCGGTATGGGGGACCGACTTGCCGCCCGTGGCGACGATGACGGCCCGGGCCCGCAGCACGGCGCCGTCCCTCAGCCTGACGCCGGCCGCCGCGCCGTCTTCATAGAGCACGTCGGCCACCGGCCGGTTCGTCCGAAGGTCGACACCCAGTTCCCGCGCCCGGCCGACGAGCGCCCGGACGACCGTCTGCGCGCTGTCCGTCACGGGGAACATCCGGCCGTCGTTCTCCTCCTTCAGCTTGATGCCGAGGTTCTCGAAGAAGGCGATGATGTCCCGGTTCGAGAAAACCGAAAACGCGCTGTACAGGAACCGGCCGCCTCCCGGAATGTGCCGGATCAGCTCGTCCAGCGGCTTCGCGTTGGTGACATTGCACCGCCCGCCGCCCGAAATGGCCAGCTTGCGGCCGAGCTTGTCCCCCTTGTCGAGCAGTGTCACCCGGGCGCCCCGTTCCGCCGCCGCGATCGACGCCATGAGGCCGGACGGCCCGCCGCCGATGACCAGGATATCCGCATCCATGCCGATCGTCGCCTCCTTCGGTTATCCGCCGGACTTGCCAGCGGCTCGGACTGAAAGCGATAATGATAATAGAGGAAATTCGTCCCGATTGCAAAAAAGACACCCGCCGCGGCCCACTCCACGCGAACAGGAGGTCATCGGAATGGATATCGTGACGGAAACGCTTACCCTGCCAACGGAGGACGGCGTTCGCCTGCATGTGCGCGCCTGGATGCCGTCCGATGCCGCGCGCGGCGTCGTCTGCATCGTGCACGGCATGGGCGAGCACGGCGGCCGGTACGCCAACGTGGCGGCGGCGCTCGTCCGCGCCGGGCTGGCGGTTTACGCCGTCGACCAGCGCGGCCACGGGCTGACGCCCGGCAAGCGGGGGCACGCGCCGTCGGCCGAGCGGCTCGCGCTGGACGCCGCCCGTTTCGTCGGCATGGCCGGGGCCCGGCATCCCGGGCTGCCGCTGTTCCTGTACGGCCACAGCATGGGCGGCAATGTGGCGCTCAGCTGCGCGATCCGCTGCCGGCCGCCGATTGCCGGGCTCATCCTGACCAGCCCGTGGCTCAGGCTCGCCTTCGATCCGTCGCCGGCGAGGGTGCGCGTCGGGCGCATCGCCGCGCTGGTATGGCCGAAGTTCACGATGGCCACCGGCCTGAGGGGCCCGCTGTACCGCGACAATCCGTTGCAGAGCGAATTGGACAGCCGGGACCCGCTTCTGCACAACCGGATTTCGGCGGCGATGTTCTTCGCCATGCGGGAAGAAGGGGAGCGGTCGCTGCGGGAAGCGCGGCGGTCGCTGCGGGCGCCGGTGCTGCTGCTGCATGGAACGGAGGACGATGTGACGTCGTTCGCCGCCAGCCGGGAGCTTGCGGAGACGATTCGCGGGCAATGCGAGTTCGTCCCGTGGGAAGGCGGCTTGCACGAGCTGCACAACGACGCGGATCGCGAGGCGGTGCTCGAACGGATCGCCGGCTGGATCAACGGCCGGATCGAGGCGTGGAGCAGGCAGGACGGCGGTTGATTTTCAAGGCGGGTGGCGGGCGCCGGCGAACCGCGGGCGCGCCGAAGCGCTTGATCGCGCGCCACGGCGGGCGCAAGCGGACTCGTCACGCCATGAAGGAAAGGGAGAGCATCATTGCCGGATGTCATTGAAATCGGCGGCCTGGCGCTGAACGGCATGCTGCTGACCGCGCTGATCGCGGCGCTTGCCGGCTACGGGGCGCTGTGGCTGTGGACGGCGCGGGCGCGCGAAAGCCGATCCGGTCCGTGGGGCGACCTGACGGCCGGAGCCGCGGTGCTCGCCGTCGTGATCTGGAAGTTCGGCGTGCTGTTCCGCGAGCCTTCGCTCTTGTGGGAGCAGCCGCTTCTTTTGCTTGTGATCGTCGGATCGGGCGCGGAGGCGTTCGCCGGAATGGCCGCCGCCGGCCTGTACTGGATCTGGCAGGCGCGCCGGAGAGGCGTCGGCCTGCTGCGCGCGCTCGACGCGCTGGCGGTGTCGGCGGCCGGCGGGCTGCTTGCCTGGAACCTGCTGTCGGCGTTCGAATACCGTTGGGGATACGCCGCCGTGTGCGCGGCGCTGCTCGCGCTGCTGATCGGCCGGCGCGCGCCGGAAATGGCCCGCGATGCGGGAGCGGCGGCGGAAGCCATGGACCGCGCAACCGTCGAAACCGCGGGTGGTCGTGCGGGCGAATCGGCTGCCGACGCGGCGGGGCATACGGCCGACGGCGGGGGCGGACCCGGGGGCGGGAACCCGGAAGGCGACGCTGCCGTGCTGGCCGGCTATGCGCTCGGCGCGGGCTGCCTGGCCGTCAGCCTGTTCGCCGAGCCGGCGCCGTGGGTCCGGCCGCCCGAGCTGGCCGGGCTGACCAGCACGCAGCTGGTTTTCATCGCCGCGGGCCTCGCCGCCGCCGCGCTGGACGCGTACAGGGAAACATCCGGCCGCGGGCGGGACAGCCGCTGATCCGCGGGAAGATCAGGATAAGGCCGGCCGCCCGGGGCATACTAGCCTCGGAAGGAGGCTCACGCAAATGGCCGAGCGACAAGACCGGCGGGAGCGCAGCAGCGAGACGTACAACGGGCCGAGCGCCGGCGGCCGGAGAAAGCGGACCCGGACGGAGGCGGATCCGGCCGGCGCGGGCTTCGACAAGAAGAACGACGGGCCGAACCGGCCGTCCGTCTGAAGCGGGGTGAGCGCCATGGACCGGAAACCGGATGGACGGCCCCGGCGCGGGCCGCAAGCGGACAAGCCCGCCGCCCGGAAGAAGGCGGACCTGAGCGGCACCGGCGATCCGGAGCTCGATCCGTTCGAGATCCAATTCCGGCCCGAGTTCCGGGAAGGTCGGGGACCGCGCGGGCCGTTCGTGAACAAGCACGGCGTCATCATCGGCGACCACGACTACGAATCGCCGAACTCGCCGCTCGAGAACTGGTCGAAGGACACGGACCCGGCCGTCATGAGCGGCGACGAATGGGTGCATCCGTTCAAGGACATCGGCTTCCGCACGGCGGAGAACCGGCGGCTGTTCGAGGAAGGCATCCCGCCGCGGGGAGGCGTGTTCATGCATCCCGACAAAGATGCCGCATACCCGTCGTTCCGCACGGATTCCCCGCACGGAGGGTCGGCCGGACCGGAAACGGAGCAACCGGACTGACAGCGGTCCCGAACGGGCCCGCGAAGAGTCCGGTTGCTTTTCTTTTGCCGCCGGTCGGGGGTATAATAGTTTCCAAACCCCGCTGGAGGAGTGAGCGAAATCATGTCGATGTCGTTCGAACGATATATGCTGGACATGATCCAGCCGATGCGCGACGAGCTGACCAGCATCGGCTTCAAGGAACTGCGGACGCCGGAGGAAGTGGAGGAGCATCTGCCGAACGCGAAGGGCACGACGCTCGTCTTCGTGAACTCGGTGTGCGGATGCGCGGGCGGGCTGGCCCGTCCGGCCGTGCGGCTGGCGCTGCAGCACGAGGTGAAGCCGGACAACCTGTTCACCGTGTTCGCCGGCCAGGACAAGGAAGCGACGGCGAAGGCCCGCGAATATTTCGCGCCGTATCCGCCGTCCTCGCCGTCGATGGCGCTGATGAAAGACGGCGAGCTCGTCCATTTCATCGAGCGTCACCAGATCGAGTACCGTTCGGCCGAAGAGATCGCGGCGGACCTGATCGCGGCGTTCGAACAGCATTGCCGCTGACGGCGCGCCGGAGGCGAACGGAATGGGCATGCAGCAGGAGATCATCGCCGCGCTCGGCGTGAAGCCGGCGATCGATGTGGAAGAGGAGATCCGCCGGCGCGTGGATTTCCTGAAGGACTATGTGAAGAAAGCCGGGGCGTCCGGCCTGCTGATCGCGATCAGCGGCGGCGTCGACAGCGCGACGGCGGCCGCCCTGTGCAAGCGGGCGACGGACGAACTGACGGCGGAGACGGGCCGGGAGTACATGACGCTCGGCGTGTTCCAACCCTACCACAAGCAGGAGGACATCGGGGACAGCTACGAGGTGGCGAAGGCGCTCGGCCTGAAGTACGCGGTCGAGACGCAGATCGGCGACGCGGTGGACGAGATCGCGCTGGAGGTCGAGCACGCGTTCAAGGCGATCGGCCGGCCGCGGCACCTGAGCAAGGAAGCGAAGGGCAACGCGAAGGCGCGCACGCGCATGGTCGTCCAGTACGCGCTCGCGTTCGATCTGAACCTGCTCGTCGTCGGCACGGACCACGCGTCCGAGGCGATCACCGGCTTCTACACGAAGTGGGGCGACGGCGCGGTCGACATCACGCCGCTCAGCACGCTGAACAAGCGGCAGGTGCGGCAGCTCGCCCGGGCGCTCGGCGTCCCGGAACGGATTGTCACCAAGGCGCCGACCGCCGGACTATGGGAAGGGCAGACCGACGAAGGCGAGCTCGGCATTTCGTACGAGGACAACAGCGACTACCTCGAGGGCAAGGCGATCGATCCGAAGATCGCGGCCGAGCTCGAGCGGCGGTATCTCGCCACCGAGCACAAGCGCCGGCCGATCCCCGGCATTTGAACGAAGTCGAAATATCGGAGACCGCAGGCGGATGTTCCGCCGGCGGTCTTCTTTTTTGCGCATGTCCGTTTTGCGCTTGACATTTTGCCGCCCAGCCATTATTTTTTAGTTAACAAAAAAGTTTGCTCAAGGCAAAAATATTTGTCCTCACACACTTTAGTTGCATAAGCACATAAAAACGGACGGGAGATGGATGAAGCCATGACGAGACGGAAAAAGAAAACAGGACGGGCATTCGCGCTTCTCGCGGTTCTGCTGCTGCTGTCGGCGTGCGGTTCGGGAACAAGCGGAGGCGCGGACGGAAACGCGGGCGGACCGGGAGGCGGCAACGGACCGGGCGCCGCGGGCGGTTCGGACGGAGGAGCCGGAGCGGGCGCCATCCGCGTCGTGACGACGATCGCCCAAATCGCCGAGCCGCTCTCGGTCATCGGCGGCGACCGGGTGCGGGTGGAGAGCCTGATGGGGCCGGGCGTCGATCCGCACCTGTACCAGGCGTCGCAGAGCGACATCCGGAAGCTGGGGGAAGCGGACGTCATTTTCTACAACGGGCTGCACCTCGAGGCGAACATGCTGCGGGCGTTCGAGAGAATCGGCCAGAGCCGTCCCGTGCTGGCGGTCGGCGAGGCGATCGCGGAGGACCGGCTGCTTGCCGACGAGACCGGAGCGGTCGACCCCCACGTCTGGTTCGACATCGATCTGTGGAAGGACGCGCTCGGGGCGGCGGTGGAGGAGCTGAAAAAGCTGTCTCCGGACGACGCGGCATTTTTCGAGGCGAACAAGCGGGACTATTTCGCGAAGCTGGATGAGCTGAAGGAAGAGGCGGTGCGGAAAATGGCGTCCATACCGGAGGAGCGGCGGGTGCTCGTGACGGCGCACGACGCGTTCGGCTACTTCGGGCGGATGCTGGATCTCGAGGTGGTCGGGCTGCAGGGGCTGAGCACGGAGGACGAGATCGGGCTCGGCGACATCGAGCGCACGATCGACCTGCTCGTCGAGCGCCGGGTGCCGGCGGTGTTCGTCGAAAGCAGCATCAATCCGAAGTCGATCGAGGCCGTCATCGAAGGCGCGAAGGAGCGGGGGTTGAACGTCCGGCTGGGCGGCGAGCTGTTCTCCGACGCGATGGGCGGCGCCGGCACGGAGGAAGGCACGTACATCGGAATGTTCCGGCACAATGTGGACACGATCCACGAGGCGCTGGCCGGAGAGGGGTGAGCGGCGATGGAAACGATGCGCGACGCAGGCGGGATGGAATCGTTGCGGGCGGATGGACCGGCAGCGGCCCGGCAGGCGAGCGGTGCGGAGCCGGTGCGGCTGGCGGATGGACCGGCAGCGGCCCGGCAGGCGAGCGGGACGGTCGCGATGCGGCAGTCGGCGGGATCGGCAACGGCGCGGCGGGCAGGCGGTCCGGAGCCGGTGCTGCAAGTGTGCGGGCTCCACGCCGCCTACCGCCGAAACAAGGTGCTGGAGGACGTCACGTTCGAGGTCATGCCCGGCACGCTGACCGCGATCGTCGGCCCGAACGGCGCCGGCAAGTCGACGCTGCTGAAGACGATGCTCGACCTGCACCCGCGGCTCGGCGGCGAGGTCCGGTTCTTCGGCACGGCGTACCGGTACGCGAAGCTCAGGGTGGGCTACGTGCCGCAGCGCGGCTCGGTGGACTGGGATTTCCCGACCGACGCGCTCGACGTCGTGCTGATGGGGCTGTACGGGCGGATCGGCTGGCTCAGGCGGCCGGGCCGGCGGCACCGGGAACTCGCGCTCGGGGCACTCGCGAAGATGGGCATGGCCGAATACGCGAAGCGCCAGATCAGCGAGCTGTCCGGCGGCCAGCAGCAGCGGGTGTTCCTCGCCCGCGCGCTCGCGCAGGACGCCGACCTGTATCTGCTCGACGAGCCGCTGGCCGGCGTGGACGCCGCGACGGAGCGGGCGATCATGGAGATGCTGCAGACGCTCCGCGCCGCCGGCAAGACGGTGATGGTCGTCCACCACGATCTGCAGACGGTGGAGGACTGGTTCGACCATGTGCTGCTGCTGAACCGGACCGTCATCGCCCACGGCCCGACCGCGTCGGTCTTCACGCCGGAAACGGTAGCCCGCGCATACGGCGGCTGGCTGCGGCGGAAGGAGCCGGTGACGGGATGATCGGGCTGTCGCACAACGCGCTGTGGGTGCTCGTCAGCATGCTGATGCTCGGCACGGCGGCCGGATTGGTCGGCTGCTTCGCCTACTGGAAGCGGCAGAGCCTGATGAGCGACGCGCTCGCGCACGCGGCGCTGCCGGGCGTCGTCATCGGCTACGCGATCCTCGGGTTCAAGAGCCTGCCCGTCATGCTGCTCGGCGCGGCGGCGAGCGCGCTGGCCGGCGCGCTGGCGGTCTCCTGGATCCGCTCAAGCAGCCGGGTGAAGGAAGATACCGCGATGGGCATCATCCTGTCCGTTTTCTTCGGACTCGGCATCATGCTGCTCGCGATCGTGAACCGGATGCCGGGCGGCGGGCAGAGCGGCCTGAACAGCTTCATTTTCGGGCAGGCGGCGGCGATGGTGCGGCAGGACATGCGGTTGATGGCGGCGGTCGCGGCGGTCGTGCTGCTCGTCGTGCTGGCGTCGTTCAAGGAGTGGAAACTGTACCTGTTCGATCCGGCGTTCGCCCGCGGGCTCGGGCTGTCCGGGCGGCTGATGGAGGCGGCCTGGCTGGCGCTGCTCGTCGTCGTCATCGTCATCGGCATTCAGGCGGTCGGCGTCATCCTGATGGCCGCGCTGCTCATCATCCCGGCGGTCAGCGCCCGCTATTGGACGAACGGCTTCGGTCGCATGCTCGCGCTCGCGGCGCTGTTCGGCGGCGGCGCGGGGGTCGCGGGCACCTGTGTCAGCACGCTCGGTGACGGCTGGCCGACCGGTCCGTTCATCGTGATCGCGGCGGCGGGGATTTTTCTGCTGTCGCTCGTGTTCGGCGCGCGCAAAGGGCTGCTCGTGAGGGCCATGCAGCGGCGCGCGCAGGTGCGGAGCCTGCAGGCGCGGACGATCCGGAGGGAAGGGGAGGCGCTGCCATGAGCTATGACGGATGGATTCTGCTGACGGCCTCGCTCGTCGGACTGACCTGCGGCCTGGTCGGGACGCTGCTCATTCTGCGGCGCATGGCGATGATGGCGGACGCGATCAGCCACACGGTGCTGCTCGGCATCGTCATCGCGTATCTCGTCACGCGGGAGCTGACCGGCCTGCACATGCTGGTCGGCGCGGCGGCGGCCGGCCTGCTCACGGCGGTGCTCGTGCAATGGCTGCATGCGCGCGGCGTGCGGCAGGAGGCGTCGATCGGCATCGTGTTCACGACGTTGTTCGCGATCGGCGTCGTGCTGATCGCGACGCGGGTCGGCAACGCGCACCTCGACGTGCAGCACGCGCTGATGGGCGAAATCACGTTCATCCCGTGGGAGACGACGCGGGTTCCGGGGCTTGGCGAGATCCCCGAGGCGGTGCTGGTCCTGCTCGCCGTGCTGGCCGTCGTCGGCGGGCTGATCTTCGCGTTCTACAAGGAGTGGAAAATCACCTCGTTCGACCCGGCGCTGGCGGCGGCGCTCGGCATCCCGGTCGCGTTCCTGCACTATCTGTTCATGGGGATGGTCTCGGTGACGGCGGTGGCCGCCTTCGACGCGGTCGGCGCGATCATGGTGATCGCGATGCTGATTACGCCCGCCGCGGCCGCTTATCTGTGGACGGACCGGTTGTCCGTCATGCTGCTGCTGAGCGGCCTGTTCGGCGTGCTGTCCGCCTTCGCCGGATACGCCGCCGCCTGGCTGCTGGACACGTCGATCTCGGGCTCGATGGCCTTCGCGACGGGCGTGCTGTTCCTGATCAGCTTCTTGGGCTCGCCGCGGCACGGCCTGGCCGCGCGACGGCTGCGCGCGCGGGCGGCCGCCCGGCCTTCGGCCGGCGGCTGACCGGCGGGCCCGTCCCGCCGCCGCGCCCGGCGGACGGCTCCGGCATTCCCGAAGCCGGAGCGCTTGCCATTCGAGACCTGCCCGGCAATCCCGCAAGCCCGTGTCTCCGTTGCATGCCGGTTCTCCGCGGGAATTCTTCCCGCCATGCGGCGAAATGGAGGGCACGGGCGCGATTTTCATGTATAATGGTTACGAATACGGGTTTGCCATCGGGAGGTTGACATTGGACAAGCAACATCTTTATCTTCAACGTTCGCAAGACGGGTTGTGGCTTACCGAGGACGAGAAGGACAATCTGAAGATCAGCTACCGGGTCCGGGATGTGCTGTTCGAGGAGCAGAGTCCGTTCCAGCACGTCATGGTGCTCGATTCGTACGATTTCGGGCCGATGCTGGTGTTGGACGGCGTCGTGCAGACGACGTCGGTCGACGGGCACATCTACAACGAGATGCTCGCGCACATGCCGTTGACGCTGCATCCCGCGCCGCGCCGCGTGCTCGTTATCGGCGGCGGCGACTGCGGCGTCGCGAAGGAAGCGGCCAAATACGACGCCGTCGAGTCGATCGATCTCGTGGAGATTGACGAAGCCGTCGTCCGGGCCTGCAGGCGGCACATGCCGGAAGTGTCCGGCGGGGAACAACCGGATCCGCGCATCCGCCACCACTACACGGATGGCGTCGCATTCGTGAAGAACCGGCGAGGCGAGTATGATGTCATCATCGTCGATTCATCCGATCCGGTCGGGCCCGCCGAGCAATTGTTCAGTTCCGAATTTTACCGGGATCTGCGCGACGCGCTGGACGAGGGCGGTCTGATGGTCTGCCAGAGCCAGTCGCCGATCTTCCATCAGGACGTCATGCTGCGTTCGTATGAACGGATCGGCGCGCTGTTCCCCCACATCCGCCTGTTCACGGCCGTCGTTCCGACGTATCCGGGCGGGCTGTGGAGCTTCACCATCGGCTCCAAGCGGCCGATTCCGGCGCCGGAGGATATCCGTTTCGATAAAGAAGCGTTTTATGTGAACGAGAACGTGCTGCGCGCGTCGTTCGCGCTGCCCGCATTTCTCGAGAAGCTGATCGCCGGACGCGCGGCGAAATGAAATGACGCGTCATGAGCAAGGAAAGCCTTGTCTGCCGGCTGACGCCCGCGGACAAGGCTTTCGCCGTTCATTCCGCCGGGGAGGGCTTCCCCGCTTCGCGCAGCGCCCGGCTTCCGGCCAGCCAGAGCACCAGGAGGCTGGACAGGGAGCCGCTCGCGACGAGCAGCCATTCGACCGGGACGGCGTCGGCGATCGGTCCGAAGACGAGCATGCCGATCGGCAGCATGGACGTGGAGATCATGCTGAACACGCCGAACATCCGCCCCATGTACGCGTCGTCCACTTTCTCCTGCAGGATGACCTGGGCCGGCGTGTTGAACATCGGCGCGGCGATGCCCGCAAGCCCCATGACGGCCAGGTACACCCAGAACGAGAACGTGACGACGCCCAGGCTGATCGTGCACAGGCCGAACGCCGCGCAGGCGAGCATGAGCGTGTGCGCGCGGTTCCGGAAGCCGCCCCAGGCGGCGATCAGCGCGCCGCCCGCCATCATGCCGATCGAGAAGACGATCTCGATCGCCGTCAGCCGCCAGTAGTCGCCGCCGAACGTGCGGGCGACCTGCAGCGGCGTCAGGAACGCGGCCGGCGCCATCAGCAGGAAGGCCAGGGCGAAGAACGCAAAATACTGCTTCAGGAACGCGTGGTTCCGGATATAGCGAAGGCCCGCCCGCAGATCCTCGAGGTAGCCGCCCGGCTCCCCGGAAGACACGCGGCGCCGGGCCGGGACGCGCACCAGGCCGAGCAGGATGGCGATGCCGACGGCCGCGGTCATGATATCGATCAGAAAAATGATCTCGATGGACGAGAACGAAAGCAGCGCGGCGCTGGCGATCGGCGCAACCAGCGTCATGAACGCGTGCAGACTGCCGAACGTGCCGTTTACCGCGGTCAGCTTGTCCTCGGGCACGATGCTCGGCAGCAGCGCGCTGACCGCCGGCGTCTGGATGCCCGCCCCCGCGGCGCGGACCGCCGATATGGCGAAGAGCAGCCACAGCGCCTCGTAGCCCGCCCAAAACAGCAGGACCAGAACGAGGGTCGCGGCGGCGATGCCGGCGTCGGCGAGCGCGATCAGCATTTTGCGGTTGTAACGGTCGGCCCAAACCCCGGCGAACGGCGAGAGGAAAAACGTCGGCAGGAAGCCGCAAATGATCGAGATCGTCATCATGACGCCGGATTCCGTGGCCAGCGTGATGTGCCACAGGATGGCGTACTGCACCAGCAGCGACCCGAACAGCGAGACGGTCTGGCCGCCCAGGAACAGCGCGGTGTTCTTCTTCCAGTCCGGTTGTGCGTGAGTTGCGTCGTGCAAGGGTACATCCACTCCAATGATCTTCCTTCTGTGTCCGTACCATAAAATATGGCACATCCGGACGCTTATTTCCAGTCGGCCGGCCATTCCATGAACACGCGCTCCCTGAAGCCTTTGATCCGGCCGAACGGCTCCCGCACCCGCTTCATCTCGACGAACCCCGCCTTCTCGTACAGCCGGCGGGCCTCCGCGTTCGCGTCCGTCAGGTCGAGCGCGTACCGGCGGTAGGGCGCGTGCCGCAGGACATGGCCGAGCAGCGCCGACGCCACCCCTTGCCGGCGCGCGGCGGACGACGTCGCCACGCATTCGATGTAGCCGGTGCCCTCCGGGTACCGCTTGGCCTTCCCGAACTCGCCCTTCATGATCCGGCGGGCGATGCCGCTCTTCAGCAGGCCGAACGATCTCCGCATCAGCGCCGGGTCGAGGCGAATCGATCGCTTCGTACGGTCCGAGCAGGCGAGAATGCCGACGACGGCGCCGTTGCGGACGGCCAGCCAGAAGGCTTCGGGGTTGATCATCCGCGCAAAAGCGTCCGCGAGCCTGTCCCGGTCGCGCGACAGAAAGGACAGCTCGCGATAGAACCCGTCGACAAATACGAGTGCCGCCTCGCGGCGGAGCTCCGCTCCGCATTCGCTCATCGGCCGGATCTTCAGCATATCGGTCTGCATGACGCATCCTCCTTCACGGGTCGCGGGACGGTCCGCCGGCGCCCCGCCGCCCCCTGTGGTTCTGACCCCACCATATCGGAATCGCTCCGTGAAGACCACCTGCCGCGGATGTATAATGGAATCAGGCCGGGGATGGAGACGGCGCCGGCGCTGCTTTTCCTGTACGGACTCGCCAATTTCGTCACGATTTCGCTCGCTGGAATGAATGTGCTGGATTTCGATCTGAGCCGGTACGCATTGGTCTCGCGGCTGGTCTTCCGGGAGCCGTTCTGGATGGCCGGCGGATGGCTGTATTTCGCGGCGGGAAGAACAAGCTTGCGAATGGTGAGCGCGGTTGACCGAACCGTCGGCGCGGATTGAACCGTGTATCCGGAAGTTTCTCGAGCGGGATCCGCCCGCGCGCCCGGGCGTCGGGACCGCCGTGCTGTGCGGGAATCGTGGGACGTCGTAGCCGGCGCGATGTCGCGGTTGACGGGACGTCATGTTCCCGCTATTAATAGAACTAACTAATCAGTTAGTTATAAAGGGGTGTCCGGCATGCCGAGAAAAGGCGGCGAAACCAGCCGCGCCCGGCTGCTTGAGGCGGCGGAGCGGCTGTTCGCCGAGCGGGGCGTGAAGGGGACGACGGTCAGCGCGATCGTGGCGGAGGCCGGGCTTACGCAGGCGGCGTTCTATCTGTATTTCAGGAGCAAGGAAGCGATGGTCGAGGCGCTGGTCAACCGGTTCGGCGAAATGCTGGACCGGTACACGGACGCGGGCAGGCAGGCGGAGCATTACCCGCCGGAACAACTCAGGGAGCGGGTGACGGCCGTGTTCGTCGGGCTGTTCGAACTGCTCGGCCGGAACGCCAACCTCACCCGGGTCGTCCTGCAGGACACGGAGGCGGGGGAGCGGTATCGGAACCGGATCGTCGCGCAGATCGCGGGCAACATGCGCCGCAACCGGTCGCTCGGCATCGTCGACGCCGGGATCGAGCCGGAGATCGCGGCCGAGGCGATCGTCGCCGCCGTGGAACGGCTCGTCTTCCGCTACGTGATGGCGGGCGGGCGGACGGCGGAGGAGCTCGGCCGGCATACGGCGCATCTGTTCCTGAACGGCCTGCTGCCGGACGGCGGACCGGCGGACGGGGAAGGGGCGCGGCGGACATGAGCGCCGCCGACCTGCTGGCGGCCGTCAACGCGCGAATCGACCTCGCAAGCGTGCTCTGGCTGCTGCCGCTGACGTTCGTGTTCCACGATTTCGAGGAGATCCTGAAGGCCGAAGACTGGCTGTCCCGGCGGGGGGAGGCGGTGCTCGGCAAGGCGCCCGCCCCCGTCCGGCGGCTCCTGCGCGACACGTTCCGGATGAACACGAGGCAGTTTGCGGGAGATGTCTTGTGGCTGTATTCGGCCGTTTTCGTGGTCACGGCGGCGGCGGTATTTTTCGATGTGCTGCTTCCGTATCTCGCGGCGCTCGCCATTTATTTCCCGCACGTCTTCACGCATGTCGGGCAGGCGGCGCTGTTGCGCATGTACACCCCGGGGGTCGCGACGGCGGTGCTCATCGTCCTGCCCTATTCGCTGTATGCGTATTACCGGCTGCTGGACGGAGGCGTCATCGGCTGGAATGACGTCTGGCGCGGCGCCGCGCTCGCCGCGGCGTGCCTGCCCTTCATCATCGGACTCGGGCTTTGGGGCAGGCGCCGGGCGGTCAATCGCGCATGATCCGCCCGGGCCCGCGCCGATGGCCGCGGGAACGCCGGTGATGGCGGTATATGGGCAGCCCGCGGCTTCCCCGCGCATTCCAGAATCTTCCCTTGCGGAAACGGGCCAAACATGCCATGCTAGTGGATACATCGAACGAGGCGGACAAAGCCAATGTTGAAAACGGTTTCAAACATGCGGGCGTTGCGCCGGAGGTCGGGGGCATGAAGCTCTTTTCGCGCATCAGGCAGTGATGACCAGGACCACCGAGATTTTGACCGATTCCCAGATCCCGAACGACCGTCTTCGCTTTTCCGGTGACCAGAGCCCCCGAACGGCAAACCTCCGGTAACGGGTGCTGCGCTACCGAATCGCGCATATCGGCATGGATCGACAAAAAACCAAAATTTGTCGCAAAACAAGCTGTAATTTTTTATTAAATAATGCCATACTGCATATGTTCTGATCAAAAAGAGGGAATAATGGAAATGGGAAGTTGGTCCTGTGAAGAAATCCATGCTGCTTGCCGTATTTTGTCTGGTATTCGTCCTATCCGCCTGCTCCGCGGAAACATCGAACCAGCAATCCGGAACTTCGGCTTCGGGCAATGGCGCGGATGTCGAAGTCAAGAATGAAACGAAAACCGACGAACAGCAAGCCGAGGAACCGAAGAACGAGGAGCCGGCGGCCGGGGAGCCGAAGAAAATCGGAGAAACCATGGCGATCGGCGACTGGGAAGTCACCCTGAATGCCGTCGAATTCGTCGAATCCGTGACGGAAGGCATGCTTGTCTTCGGGCCTGACGATGAAGGCCAGAAGATGGCCGTCGTTGAACTTACGGTCAAGAACAACGGAACCGGTATGGAAACTTTCCTGCCCGTGATGAAGATATCCGATCAAGATATTTCGGTGAAACTCCTTTATGACGGCAAATTCGAGTACAGTTTCACCCACTATCTCGGTCTTTCGGGCCAATTGCACATGGAAAGCCTGAACCCGCTCGCCAGCAAAACCGGCACGATCATCTTCGATGTCGTGGAAGAAGTCGAATCGTCCGGCAAACCGCTGCATCTGATTTTTGAATACGACAACAAAGAATACACGTTCGACTTGAGATAAAGGTATCCTTGTGTGCGGAAAAAACCGGACGCGCCGAGCGGAAGGCCACGTCCAGTTTTTTTATCTTGTCTTGATTGATGCCGATCATCCTGGCGATGTCCGGTCCCCCGATCGTGACGGCGGCGGAACGGAGCGGCGTCGACGGGAACGGCAGCATCACGGGGTTGTTCTGAAACCGTCTGTCATTCATGGATGAACAAACGGTCCACGGTGGTGCGCAGATGTTTCGCGAGTCTGAAGGCCAGCTCCAGCGAAGGATCGTACTTGTTGTTCTCGATCGCATTGATCGTCTGTCTCGACACGCCGCACAGCTTCGCCAGCTCTTCCTGCGAGATTTTCAGTTCCTTGCGCAATTCCCGGATGCGGTTGTTCAACCCAGATCACCGAATTTCTTCTTGTAGACGATCAGGAAGACGAGGAAGATGAACGATACCGCCACCAGCAGCCAGAACGGATTCGTGCCTTCCTGGTCGCCCGCCTGCACGCGCACGGTTTCGACGACGAGGAGCGCGACGGTGCAGAGGAACGTTGCGGACATGGCTTTGGTTTTGATCAGCCGGCTCCGCTCGTCGCCGCGCCGGGCCAGCGAAACCAGCATCAGGCCGATCAGCGCCAGCAGGATGGCGAAAGCGGCAAGAAACGCGAACGAGATCCAGGTGATGTCCATGCTCCGACCCTCCCGGAAATGTAAAACGTGTTTGACATTATCGTATGCTGTGCCGGCTGGAATGTCAAGAATGTTTTACATTTGACCGTCGCAGCCGCTCGTGCAGAAAATCCACGACATGCATCGCATCCGTCCGGGACGGGTCGCCGTGCCGCGCGACGCCGAGCTTCATCTGCAGCAGGCATCCCGGATTGCTCGTCAGGATGATGTCGGCTCCGGTCGCGTTCGCGTGCTCCATTTTGCTTTCCAGAATCGCCCCCGACATCTCCGGCTGGGTGATGTTGTAGATGCCGGCGGAGCCGCAGCAGCGGTCCGCTTCCTTCATCTCGCAATAGTCGGCGCCTTCCACGCCGGCGATGAGCGCCCGGGGCGCGCCGGACGATTTCATCACGTTGCGCAGATGGCACGAGTCCTGGTAGGTGACGCGCACCGGCTCCGGCGACGCGAAGGCGAGCGGGCGTCCGCGGCGCAGCAGCAGCTCGGCGACGTCGATGACCCGCGCCGCGAACCAGGCCGCGTCGTCGGCCCATTCGGGATCATCCTCGAGCAGATGGCCGTATTCGACGAGCAGCGCGCCGCAGCCGCCGGCGTTCGAGACGACGTGGTCGACGCCCGCCTCGCGGAAGGCGCGGATGTTGCGCCGCGCCAGCTCCCGCGCCGCCGCGGTGTCGCCCCCGTGGGCGTGCAGCGCGCCGCAGCAGACTTGCGCGTCGGGGATGACGACCTCGAAGCCGGCTTCGGCGAGCAGCTCCGCCGTGCGCACGTTCGTGTCCGTGAACAGGATGTCCATGATGCAGCCCCTGAACAGGCCGACCTTCGCGACCGGTTCGCCGCCCGCGGCGGCAAGGCGCGGGCCGACGCGCGCGACGACGCCGTCCCCGGCGGCGTCGGGCAGGATGCGCTCCATCTCCGCCAGATGCGGCGGCAGCAGCTTCAGCGCGCCGCTCGCCCGCGCCAGCCGGGCGAGCCCGGAGCGCCGGTACAGCTTCAGCGCTCCGCCGAGCAGCCGCATGCGGCGCGGGTGCGGGAACACGCCGCGGAAGACCGCGCGGCGCAGGACGCGCGCCCATCCGCTGCGGACGCCGGGCGCGTCCTCGATCGCGTCGCGCGCCTGCTCGAGCAGGCGGCCGTATTTCACATCGGCCGGACAGGCCGTCTCGCAGGCGCGGCAGCCGAGGCAGTGATCCATCTGCTCGATGAATCCGGCCGCCGGTTCCATCACCCCGTCGAAGGCCGCCTTCATGAGCGCGATGCGGCCGCGCGGCGATTCCGCCTCGACGCCGGTTTCGCGGTAGGTCGGGCACGCCGGGAGGCAGAAGCCGCAGCGCATGCAGTTCATGAGCTGGTCTTCGTCGAGCGAGAGTTTGAGTTTCGCCGCCAGGCCGTTCGCCGGGTTGCCCGCCGGGTTGTCCCGCGATTTCTTCGCCGGTCCGTCGGCCGGCCGCCCCGCCATGCGGCTCGCCGCTTCCGCCGCCGAACGATCCGCCGCTGTTCCCGCCGAACGATCCGCTGCTGTCCCCGCCGAACGATCCGCCGCATTTTTTTTCGCCGCGCCTGCAGTGACCAAATGCTCAGCCACGCTGCACCACCACCCTTCTCCGCGTCTCCTTCGCGAACATCTTGCCGGGGTTGAGCAGATTGTCCGGGTCGAACGCCTTCTTGATGCCGCGCATGACTTCGATGCCCGCGGCGCCGACTTTCCATTCGAGGAACGGCGCCTTCACGACGCCGACGCCGTGCTCGCCCGTGATCGTGCCGCCCAGTCGGATCGCCGCCTCGAAGATTTCCTCGAACGCCGCTTCGACGCGCTGAATCTCGTCCCTGTCGCGCGCGTCGGTCGTCGCCGTCGGATGCAGGTTGCCGTCGCCCGCGTGGCCGAAGGTCGCGATATGGACATTGTATTTCGCCGCGACGCGGCCGATCTCGCGCACCATGTCGGCGATCTTCGAGCGCGGCACCGTCGCGTCCTCGAGAATCGTCGTCGGGCGCAGCCGGGCCAGGGCGGTCAGGGCGCTCCGCCGCGCGGTCATCAGCTTCCGCCCCTCCTCCGGCGTCGCCGCCACCTCCACGCGGTCCGCGCGCTGCGCCCGGCAGATGTCCGCGATGCGCTCGATGTCCCGCGCCACCGCCGCCGGATCGCCGTCCTGCTCGATGAGCAGAATCGCCTCCATGTCGTGCGGCAGGCCGAGACCCGCGAAGACGTCCACGACCCGGATCGTCGGGTTGTCCATGAATTCCAGCGTCGCGGGGATGATGCGCGCCTCGATGATTTTCGAGACGGTGCGCGCGGCGTCGTCCAGGCTGCGGAACATCGCGAGCATCGTCCGCTTCGCCTCCGGCGGCGGGATCAGCTTCAGCGTCGCCTCCGTGATGATCGCGAGCGTGCCCTCCGAGCCGACGAGCAGCTTCGTCAGGTCATATCCGGCGACGTCCTTCATCAATTTTCCGCCGGTGCGTATGATTTCGCCGTTAGCGAGCACCGCCTCGAGGCCGATGACGTAATCCTTCGTCGTGCCGTATTTCAGCCCGCGCAGTCCGCCCGAGCCTTCCGCGATGTTGCCCCCGATCGTCGAGATCGCCATCGAGCTCGGGTCCGGCGGATAGAACAGGCCGTGCCGCTCGACTTCGGCCATGAATTCGCGCGTAATGATCCCGGGCTGCACGACGGCGGTCAGGTTTTCCAGATCCATCTCCAAAATGCGGTTCATCCGGTGCATCACCATGACGACGCCGCCCGCGACCGGCACCGTGCCGCCCGCCAGATTCGTGCCCGATCCGCGCGAGACGACCGGGATCTTGTGCCGGCTCAGCACCTTCATGATCCGGGATACTTCTTCGGTGCCGGACGGGTAGATGACGGCGTCCGGCAGCGCCTGCAGCATCGGGGTCGCGTCATACGAATGGGTAACCCGCGCCGCTTCGTCGTCCCGGATGTATTCGGGACCGACGATGTCGGCGAGTTCTTGCTTGACGGATTCCGGCAACATGATGGCATGGCCTCCTCAAAATTCGTCAGGTCATCTGATGACTTTCGGTGTGGAATCAGTATACTATAAAATAAATGACTTGAATACATGAAATGGCATCTTGATCTGATCTGATGATCGGATGCCAAATTCCATTTTTGGGGCGGTCCTGGCGAAATCCGCTTCAAGCACTGCAAGAACGCATGACAGGTGATGTTTCTGTCCGTTGCGATTTTTGGGGAATCGCCAGTCTGACAACCATCCGCCCCGTCAAGCCCCGGAGGTGTCCGATGACTTCTTCCTTCGACCGTCAACCCCCGCCGGAGCGGCCGATGAGCAGCGCGGAATGGGTGCGCGCCGATCTGGAGCGGAAACTGGACGACGGGACGTTCGCGCCCGGCGAGCGGCTGCCGTCCGTCGACGAGCTGAGCCGCCTGTACGGCGTCGGCCGCTCCACCATACGGGAGGCGATCAGCGCGCTGAAGGCGATGGGGCGCCTCGCCGTCCGGCAGGGAGGCGGCACGTTCGCGCTCCCGCCGCAGGACACGCCGCCGCATCCCGCTTTGCTGATGCCGGACGCCTGGCCGGACCGCGCCGCCGCGCTGCGGGGACTGCTGGAAGTGCGCCGCGTGCTCGAGACCGGCTGCGCGGCGCTTGCCGCCGAGAAGCGGACGGCGGAAGACGTGGCGGCGCTGGAGGCGCTGCTTGCCGAGATGGAGGACCGGCTGGACGATCGCGAAGCCGGCGAGCGGCTGGACGTCCGGTTTCATCTCGCCGTCGCCGCCGCCGCGCACAACGAGACGCTGGCGGAGATGATGCGCTCGATCAGCGAGCGGCTGCACGACGGCATGCGGGATACGCGCGCGCTGTGGCTGTTCGCGGAGCGGGCGTCGGCCGGCCGGCTGCTCGCCGAGCACCGCGCGATCTTCGAAGCGATCCGGGACGGCGACGCGGAGCTTGCGCGCCATCGCATGGAGGAGCATCTGGCGAAGGTGGCCCGCGTGCTGCGGAGCCGGGAATAGCGGCGCGGCCACGGGCCGGCGGGTTGCCAAGGGCCGCGGATCGGCCGCGACCTGCCGTGGGCGAAGCGCACCGACGCCATCAAGGGCGATCCCGCGAGCATCTGGCGCTGCTCCGGCCGCTGCTGAACGATCCGTCGCTCGATGTCCGCAAGTCGGTGGACATCGTGCGGGAAGCGGGGCTGACGCGGGGCGCGCTGTACCACCATTTCCGGAGCAAGAAAGGGCTGTTCCTCGCGGTGCTCGAAGCCGCGCAGCAGTCGATCGCCTCCCGCGTGGAAGAGGAGGCCGGCGGGAGCGAAGATCCGTGGACGCAGCTCCTGCTCGGCTGCCGCGCCTTCATGAAGGAGGCGGTGGAGCCGCGCAACCGGCGGATTCTGCTCGTGGACGGGCCGGCCGTGCTGGGCTGGGAGGCTGGGACGAATGGCGCCGGTTCGACGAGCGAAACGCCATGCGGCTGCTCCACGAGCAGCTCGACCTGATGCGGCGGCAGGGCCATCTGAAGCCGGTGCCCGTCCGGGCGATGACGCACGCGCTCTCGGGCGCGATGAACGAGCTGGCGCTCTGGATCGCGCAGCATCCCGGGAGCGCCGACGCCGCGCTCGACGAGGCGATGGAGGTCATCGCCCGCCTGCTGGACGGCTTCCGCAGCGACGCATGAAACCGCCGTTCCGCGCCGCCTGATTCAGCCGGTGCACCATCTCGTACTTGTTGCCGCACGGATCCGAGAAGTAGACCGCGTAATAGGTCGGGCTGATCGGGAAAAGCCTCGGGCCGTCGTCGATCGTGCCGCCGTATTGCTTCACCAGCCCGGCGATCCGGTCGACCTCCCCGCGGCTCTCCGCCCAGAACCCGACCAGATTGTCATTCGGCCGATGCCCCTGATCCTCCGTGATGGCGAAATACGGCACGCTCGGCAAATCGCCCTCCGCGGCGAACACCTTCCACCGCTCCGAATGGAAGGTGCGGGTGAAGCCGAGCGCGGGCAGCAGCCCCTCGTAGAACGCGCGCACCCGCTCCCAGGAATTGACCCTCAGATCGATATGGCTGTACTTGTTCATGCCTTGCCCTCCGTTTCGTTCCGGATGCGGAGCAGCGCCTCCTCCCAATGGCGCCGCATCAGCTCCCGGATATAGACGTCTTCCAGCATTTCCTGGTGGATCGCAATGGTCGTCTTGCCCCCGCTTGCGGACAGAAAATAAATCTGCAGCCGCGACGGCCGCTCCCACTCCGGCCGCTTCCAGGCCATCCGCAGCTTGTGCAGCGGCTGCACGACCGTCAGTTTCCCCGTCACGCCCTCCGCCGACGCGAATTCGAATCCCTTCTCGAGCCGGAATTCCGGCACGCCGCCGATCCAGAGCCTGAGCCCATCGGGAGACAGCATGAAGCGCCAGACCCGCTCCTTGTCCGCGTCGACCGTCCTGCGAACCCCGATCTGCACGCCCGCGTCCTTCGTGACGCCGACCGGAACGCGGCCGAGCCGCTGACCATAGAATACGGCCAGCCAATCCGCCCATTCGTCCCGGAGGTCCCACGTCTCGCGGATATGACGGACCATCTGCTCGTGGGACCAAAGCGGATCGATCTCCCGGCCGAGCCTCGCCATCCATTCTTCCCAGTCCGCTCCCGTCGCTTCTCGGACCGCTTGTCTGAAAACGGCGCTCGCCACGTCTCCCGTTCCTCCTTCAGCCCGTCATGACCCCATTATAGAACGAAAACACTGACAGGGCGTGCCAGTGTTTCAAAGGTCGGCGCGATAATGGCGCGCCAGCGATTCCGCGATGTCCGCCATGCACTCCCGCAGCTCCCGCGGCTCCAGCACCCGGATCTTCCCGCCGAAGGACAGCAGGTAGTACGGGGCGTGCGCGTAGAGGGAATGCTCGTCCAGCCGGAACACCGCCTGATCCGGCGACCGTTCGATGAGCGCATGGCCGAACAGCCAGTGGGCGCACAGGTCGTCCAGCGCCCCGACGGTACCTTCGATGCGCACCTCGACCCGCCCGTCGCCCGGCCCGCCGGCCGTGTCCGGCAGCAGGCTGTCCAGCAGATGTCGCCGGGGGGAAAAATCTTCCGGACGCTTGAACGGCACGCCGGCGCTCCGGATGTCGCGGATGCGGTCGACGCGGAAGCTGCGGATTTCGCCGCGCAGGTGGCAGAAGCCGACGGCGTACCATTTGTCCTTCCAGCTTACGATGCCGTACGGATCGAACCGCCGCCATGCGCCCGGGCCGTCGTAGCCGGCCGCGTATTCCAGCTCGAGCGAAACCCGCTCCGCCGCCGCCCGCTCGATCTCCGCCAGCCTGGAGGCGAGCCGCGCGCTTGCCGGCGGGCGGACGACCTCGAGCCGCCGCTCCGCCGCCTCGAGCCGCTCCCGCTGCTTCGCATCGGCATACCGCTTGATCTTGGCGATCGCGCGTTCCAGCGCGTCCCCGTGCGGATAGCCGGAATCGCGGGCGAATTGCGCGGCGTGGAGCAGCGCCTTCTGTTCGTCCGCGTCGAAGAACAGCGGGTCCAGCTTCACATGTTCCGGCAGGCGGTATCCGCCGTCGCGCCCCGTCTCCGCCACGATCGGCACGCCGGCCGCGCACAGCGCGTCGACGCACCGGTAGACGGTGCGGATGTGGATTTCCAGCTCCTCCGCGAGCTGCCGGGCCGTCATCCGGCCCCTGGCCTTAAGCAGCATCAGGATCGCGAGCATATTGTCCGCCTTCGGCAAATACCCTCACCCCGATCGTCGGCGCGCGGCGCGTCAGGTCGGGCCGGCGCCGGATTTCCGCCTCATGCCGCGCAGCCGGTTTTTCGTCTCCGTATCCACCCGCCGGGACTCGATGATCTTCCGGATCGCCATGTTGTGCGTGAAATCGTCCAGCGCGCTCCGCTCCAGCCAGGCCGAAGTCCGTCCGGGATCGTGGACGAAGCAGACCGAGACCGCCCACGCGACGGCCATCTTGACGTAATAGCCCTCGTGCCGGATGCGTTCGAACCATTCGAACAGGCGGTCCATGTATTCGTCGTCGACGAAGTAATTGAGCAGCATGACGACCCCGAAGCGGATCTCATATTCCCGGTCGGACGCCAGATACGGCTGCAGGAAGTCCCACACGCGCCGCTTGTGGTCTCTCGCGAATTTCAGGCCGGCGCAGAAGCTGTCGCACACCGACCAGTTGTCGATCCGCGGCACGAATGCGGCCACGGCCTCCAGCAGCTCGTCCGCATCGGCCCGGGCATAGCCGATGACCATCCCCTGAAGCATCGTTTCTTCGAAATATCGGTTGTCGTCGTGTCTCACGTATTCGCGCCAGTCGCCCCGGGCAATGGCCTTCGCCAGCCTGCGCAGCGCCGGCAGCCGGACGCCGAGCATACGGCCGCCGTCGATGTTCGGGATCAGCGACGACGCGAACTTCCGGTACTTCACGTCCGCCATGTCCATGAGCTGCCGTCTGATCGAATCTTTTTCCACAAAAATCCTCCCGTCGCAAAACGATTGCCATCTTCTTGAGTATAACAACCAAAAGGTTTCGCCACCAACGGGACTTTCGGAAAACGATACGACGGGAGGGCGATTTTCCGTGAAAAAGTGGTTCATTGCCGGACTGGCCGCGATGCTGGCGCTCACGGTGTTCAATGTCGCTTACGGCGCGCGGACGATCAAGCTGGTCATCAAGGGCGAGCAAATGTCCCCGGACGTGCCCGTACAGGCCATCAACGGCCGCATATTCGTCCCGCTGCGGCTTATCGCGGAGCAATTGAACGAGGGCGTGCGCTGGGATGCGAAGACCGGAACCGTGCTGGTCGCTCCGGATCTGTGGGAGCAGGATCTGGCCCGCGAGATGCCGCGGTCGGACTGGGTGGAGGCGCGCAATGTCATCCTCCGGTTCCTGATGGCGTACGACGAGCGGGACGATGCCGGGAGAGAACTGAACTGGTCGGCCCGGATTTCGACACGAATCTCATCGGGCCGGAGGTTGTCATTCCGCTGCCGGCGGTCGGCATCGACGACAGGACCATGGTCGATTTCAAGTTCGTCGACGCGAAATGGGACCGGGCGGCCGAAGAGCTGACGGTGCGCGTGAAAATCTGGAACTGGTCATCCTACACCCGGCAGCGCACGGTGAACATCTGGGACTTCACCCTGTATCCGGATCGCTCCGGTTCCGGGCGGAAGTTCATGATCCGGAAGGTATGGCAGGTCGACGAGCGGGAACTGGCCGGCTACCACGCGTTCCCCAGCCTCAAATTCGAAGAGGAACCGTGACAGGCGACGCTCTGCTCCGTCCGACAACCACCTAGCCTTCGCCATCCTCTCCGTTTGCTTCTGTTCAGGCTCATCGTTGCAGGCTTCCCCACCCTGTTCGACGAGGCGGCGATCGCGGACAGGCCGGAACGCTGCGCATTATCTTCCAAATCTTGTTCCCGCCTCAACTGGAGGCGGCGGAAAATCCGACAATCCGGGGGAGGGTCGAGCCCGCGGCGCATGTGGAATTATTCTGATGAGGGAACTCGTCGGTTGACGGCGGGTTCCCTTTTGGCGTTCGACTGTTTTCGAAAAAGATTGACAACGAAAAAAGCCGCAAGTATACTTGTATACAAGTAATACAAGTAATACAAGAATGCCAGCGCATGGTGTTTGGATGGGAGGTTATCGCGATTATCGAGATTGCGAAACGGGACAAGACCAAAACCACGAGGCAGTACGTCTACGAAACGCTGAAGCAAAACATTCTGTCGCTCAACCTGGAACCGGGGGCGGCCATATCCGAGAACGAGATTGCCGAACTGCTGCAGGTCAGCCGCACGCCGATCCGGGAATCGTTCATCAAGCTGTCGGAGGAAGATTTGATCGAAATCTATCCGCAGAAGGGCACGTTTGTTTCGCTGATCGATCTGCAGCATGTGGAAGAGGCGCTGTTCATGCGGGAAAGTTTGGAGATTGCCGTCGCCAGACTCGCGTGCGAAATTTTCACCCGGGAAGACATCGAAGATCTGGAGGTCATGGTTGAAAACCAGCGGGTGCTGAGCAACCGGAAAAACTACACGAAGCTGTTCGAGCTGGATGAGGAGTTTCACCGCACGTTGTTCGGCAAATGCGGCAAAACCCGCACCTGGACCGTCGTCCAGCAGATGTACACGCACTACAAAAGAATCCGTCTGTTGCTGCTGGCGACGAAATTCGACTGGGAATTAATCCTGAAGCAGCATACGGAGCTGGTCGGCAGCATCCGCAACCGGCAGCCCGATCGCGCGGAGGCCGTGATGAAGGAGCACCTTGGACTGTTGATTTTCGAGAAAGACGAGCTCAAGCAGAGATATCCCAACTACTTCAAATGATTACGAGCGAAACGAGTGATGGCGCGTGGGTACGGAACTCAAGTTTTCCGGATGGATAGACAAGCATGCGCGATATATCTTGTCCCTGCCGGCGGTCATCTTCGTGCTGCTGATGATTGTTTTTCCGCTGGCATACACGGCCTGGCTCAGTTTGCACAAATGGAATTTTTCCGGGGTGACCGCGCCGCGTTGGGTCGGATTCCGCAACTTTGCCGAACTGCTGTCGGATCACAGATTCTGGAACGCAACCTGGAACACCGTCATGTTCTCCTTTGGTGTCGTCACAGCCCAGTTGATTCTCGGCACTGCGTTGGCCGTGCTGCTCAATCGACGGTTCCGGTTCAAGAATGGGGTCAAAACCCTGTTCATGCTGCCGATGGTGTCGACTCCGGTGGCCATCGCGCTCGTGTGGCTGCTGATCTTCGAGCCAACCATCGGGCTGGCCAACCAGTTGCTGAACGCGCTCGGCCTTCCCGACCAGCGCTGGCTCAGCTCGGGGAAAACCGCGATGTTCTCCCTGATGATCGTCGATATCTGGCAATGGACGCCGATGGTGACGCTGATCGTTTTGGCCGGGCTCACCACGCTGCCTTCGGAACCTTTGGAATCGGCGCTGGTGGACGGCGCCACGAGATGGCAAGTCTTCTGGACAATCACGATCCCGCTTCTCGTGCCGACGCTCATCGTGGCCTTCCTGCTCCGGATGATCGACGCGCTCAAGACGTTCGATCTGATCTATACGACGACGCAGGGCGGACCGGCGATGGCGACGGAAACGTTGAACATTTACGGCTATTTGCTCGGATTCCAGTATTTCAACTTCGGCATGGCGTCCGCGCTGATTCTGCTGTTTCTGGCACTCGTGACCATCATCAGCCTGACTTTCGTCTGGATTCGCAATAAGGCGGGTGTCGACCATTGAGCTCTGTTGCAACGGAATACGTCGGCCGAAGCAAGGCGCAAAAGCGAATTTCGTCCGTTCTGTTCTATGTTTGCTTGCTGGCCGTCCTGTTCGCGGTGAGCATCCCGTTGATCTGGATGTTCCTCGCCTCGTTCCAGACGCAGGCGCAGATCATGTCGAAAGAAATCACGCTGCGGTTCACACCGACTTTCGCCAATTACGAGACCGTGTTCGAACGGTATGATTTCGTCAAGCCGATCATCAACAGTTTCATCGTCGCAAGTTTGTCCACCGGCTTCGCGCTGCTGCTCGGGCTGCCGGCCGCGTATGCGATTTCCCGTTACCGGCAACAGCTCTTGGGGATGATCATTCTCGTCGTGCGGTTCATTCCGGGTATTACGTTTCTGGTCCCGTGGTATCTGCTGTTTTCCAGCATGCGCCTGATTGATACCTATCTGGCGCTCGCGCTCAGCCATATGCTGATCAATCTTCCGTTCATCATCTGGGTGATGATTCCGTACTACGATTCGGTGCCCAGGGAATTGGAAGAAGCGGCGAGGGTGGACGGATCGTCCGTCATCGGGTTGTTTCTGCGAATCATGGTACCGCTTTCAATGCCCGGTATCGTCACCGCTTCGCTGCTGTCGCTCATTTTCTCATGGAACAATCTGATCTTTTCCATCGTGCTGGCCGGCGTCAAGACGCAAACGCTTCCGCTCGCCATCCTCAGGTTCGTGTCGTACGCGAACATCGATTGGGGAGCGTTGATGGCGGCGGCTGTCGTCATTACGATTCCCATCCTGATCATCTCGCTTGTCACCCAGCGGTTCATCATCCAGGGGTTGACCGCCGGGGCGGTAAAGGGTTGAACGTGCTTGCATCTTAGATCTACGGAGGTGCCTGATGAAAAGCATCGGGTTTGTCGGATTGGGAAGAATGGGTTCGGGCGTTTGCGGCAATTTCGTCAAAAAAGGATACCCGGTTATCGTATACGACGTCGATCCCGCTTCCATGCGCCGTTTTCAGGGCTCCGCCGAGCTGGCCGGGCAGCTTACGGACGTGCTTCGGCATGACGTCATCTTCCTTTCGCTGCCGGGCTCGGACGATGTCGAACAGGTTGTCGCGGCGTTTATCGAGCACGGTGTGCGGAACAAGACGGTCATCGATTTGAGCACCAGCTTTCCGCTCTCTTCGCGGAAACTGTTCGACGATATGACGAACGCGGGAGGCGATTTTGCGGACGCGCCGCTCACGGGGTCGCCCGGACACGCCGCCGAAGGCAGCCTGATCGTTACGTTCGGCGGCCGGCCGGAAACGTTCGAAGCGCTGAAGCCGGAATTCGCGTGCTTCACCAGGGAAGCGCACTATATCGGCGGCGCGGGGGCCGGCAACATCTGCAAGTTGATGAACAACTATCTGGCCATCATGTACGTGGCCCTGTATGCCGAAATTTTCCCGCTCGGCGAGAAGCTGGGCGTGGATGTCGAAAAATTGTTCGGCATCATCGGAAACAGCAGCGTGGATTGCGCGATGTACCGCAACGCCGGGAAGAAAATCGTCGATCAGCGCTACGAGCCCTCGTTTCAACTTCAACTGGCGCTGAAAGATTTGAAATACATCAGGCGATTGTTTGACCAGTTCGGGGCGGAGGCGCCGCTTCTGAACGGCGGCGTCGATCTGCTCGAGGCCGCCGTGACATCGGGGTTGGGCGAACGCGACATTTCCGAAGTCGCCCGGTTGATAAGGGGGTATCTGAAGATGACGTGAAGCTGTGGAATTGCGAGCCATCAAGACCGGATGGAGCCGTTCCCTGGCCTGTTACATTCAATGTAGAGAAGGAGGAGATCTTCATGAGAAAGTGGTACGCATGGATTGCCGTGATGCTCATGATGTGCCTGCTCGTTGCCGGCTGCGGCGGTGGCACCAACAAGAACAACAACGGCGGATCGACTGCGAGCCCGCCGGCCGGCAGCGAGGGCGCAGGCGGAGAAGAGCCCCGCGCCGGGAAGCCGTTCGAAGGGGTATCGATCCGTTTTCTGATGGCCAACCACCCTTGGATCGAAACTCTGACGCCCCTGGTACCCGAATTTGAAAAGAGCACGGGGATCAAGGTCAATATCGAGACGTACGCGACGGACCAGGTCAGCAGCAAACTGGCAGTGGAACTTACGTCCAAATCGGATTCGCTGGATGTCATGTTCATCCGTCCCCTGGACGAGAAGAAGCTGTTCATGCAGAACGGCTGGCTCGAGCCGCTTGACGCCTATGTGGCCGATGACGCCGATTACGGGCTCGACGACTTCATTCCTTCGGCGCTTGATACCGTTACATACGAGAACACACTCATCGCGCTGCCGATTACGACCGAGCGGGAGATTCTGTACTACCGGAAGGACATCTTCGAACAGCACAATCTGCAACCGCCCGCCACGCTGGACGAGTTGATGCAAATTGCCGCGCAACTGCACGACCCCGACAACGATTTCTTCGGGTTCGTCGGCAGAGGACAGGCTGTGCCGGCGGTTACCCAGTTCTCCGGATACCTGCACAGCTTCGGCGGACAGTTCCAGGACGGGAACACGGCGACACTGAACACTCCGGAGGCGCTTGCGGCATTTGAATTCTACGGCAAGCTGCTCGGCCAATACGGGCCGCCGGGAGCGATCAACATGAGTTGGCCGGAGGCGGCGGCGCTGTTCGCGCAAGGGATGGCGGCGATGTTCATCGACGCGGATGCCATTTATCTCAACGTCGCCGATCCGGAGAAATCGACGGTCAGCGAGCATGTGGGATATGCCACGTTCCCCGCGGGACCGGCGGGAGCCAAGCCGTTCAACGTCGTTTCCGGCGCGCTCGCCGTCAGCGCCTATTCCAAGAACAAGGAAGCGGCTGCGGAATTCATCAAATGGGCGACGAGCAAGGAAATCGTGCTGAAAACCCAATCGGCCGGCAATCCGGGCGCACGGATGTCGGTGTGGGGAAATCCGGAATCGACCCAGGCTTATCCTCCGGAACTTGTCGAGACGATCAACAAGAGCTCGAGCATCGGTGTCGGGATCGACCGTCCGCAGGTCATCAACGTGGCATTGGCACGGCAAATCATCGGCCGGGGCATCACGGATGCCATCGAAGGCAAGGACATGAAGAGCGTGCTCGAGTCCGTCCAGAAGGAATTCCAGAACTTGATCGATGATGAGCTGAACGGGAACTGACCGTGACGACGGATGAGGAAGGAGAATACCGGATTGATGCATGCCGCGCCAATCAGATCCTGGAAGGTCGATTCCCTCAAGGTCGAGGTGTATCCTTCCAGGGAAGAGATGGGCAAGGCCGCCGGGACGGCCGTCGCCCGCAAGATCAGGGAACTGCAGCGCGAGAAAGCGAATGTGGCCATCGTTTTCGGCTCCGCGCCTTCCCAGAACGAAATGCTGGATGCGTTGTGCCGGGAAGAGGGAATCGACTGGTCCCGCATTACGGCGTTCCACATGGACGAATACATTGGCCTTCCGCCGGAAGCGCCGCAGCGGTTCAGCAAGTATCTGATCGACAGGCTCGTCAGCAGAGTCCGGCCCGGCGTGTTTCACGCGATCGACGATGGGGGGGATCCGGAATCGGCATGCGCCGCCTATGCCGAACTGCTGGGCAGGCAGCCGATCGACATCGTCTGTCTCGGGATCGGGGAGAACGGCCACATCGCCTTCAACGACCCGCATGTCGCGTTGTTCAACGATCCGAAAACGGTCAAGGTCGTGGAGCTCGACGAGGTTTGCCGGCAGCAGCAGGTTAACGACGGCTGCTTCGCGAACATCCATGACGTGCCGGCGCGAGCCATCACGCTGACTGTTCCCGCGCTGATGTCGGGGGCGCATCTGTTCTGCGTCGTTCCGGGGCCGACCAAAAAAGACGCGGTAGAGCGAACCCTGAACGGTCCGATCTCGCCGGAATGTCCCGCGTCGATATTGCGGCTTCATCGTGATTGCACGCTGTACCTCGATCCGGCGTCGGAGGGAACGCAGTGAGTGCCGCATCGCAGCTGGACAACCGGATCGTGAGCCTGTATCTTTCGGGAATCGACCTCGCGACGGGCGATCCGGTGCGGGTGGTCGTAACCGGCGGGCGGATCGACCGCGTTGAGCCGCTATACCGGGAGCCCGAACGGCGGCGGGCAGACGAAAGACTGCCGTTCATCGCGCCGGGTCTCGTCGACCTGCAAATCAACGGATACGGCGGAATTGACTTTAACGCCGACGAGCTGACCGCGGAGGATGTCGAAGCCGCCGCCGGGCTGATTTTGCGGCAAGGCGTCACGACGTTCTTTCCGACCATCATTACGAACAGCGCGGAAAACATTGAACGTCTGTGCGCCGTCATTGCGGACGCGTGCGACCGGTATCCGTTGGCGGGCGAGATGATCGCGGGCATTCACCTGGAAGGACCGTTCATCTCCAGGGAGGACGGACCGCGGGGGGCGCATCCACTGCGGCATGTCCGCAAGCCGGACTGGAATCTGTTTCGGCGTTGGCAGGAGGCGGCCTGCGGAAGGATCAGGCTGGTCACCCTTTCTCCTGAATGGGAAGGCGCCGCCCGGTTCATCGGGCAATGCCGCGAGGCGGGCGTGACGGTATCCATCGGCCATACGGCAGCGACATCGGGCCAGATTGCCGATGCCGTCAAGGCCGGCGCGACGCTGTCAACCCATCTGGGCAACGGGGCGCATCTGATGCTTCCGCGCCATCCGAACTACCTGTGGGACCAGTTGGCCGAACCGCGGTTGTCGGTCACTGTGATCGGCGACGGGTTCCATCTTCCGGACGCCGTGCTGCGCGTGTTCATGACCGTGAAGAAAGACAGACTGGCGCTCGTCAGCGACGCGGTCAGTCTGGCCGGCATGCCGCCCGGACGATACCGGGTGAAGATCGGCGGAGACGTCGTACTGACCGAATCCGGCAGGCTGCATATGTCGGATAATCCGGGCTTTCTGGCCGGCTCCGCCATCATGCTCAAGGACGCTGTGGCCGGAATTGTCGGCCGCAGGCTCGCCGATCTGCCATCCGCGTGGGAGCTCGCTTCTGTGGCGCCGGCGCGGCTGATGGGCCTGCGGCACTTGCAGGGCGGCGTTGCGCCGGGTTCTGCGGCCGACCTGGTTCTGTTCTCGGCGGAGAACGGTCATCTCTCCATCCACTCCGTGATCAAGAACGGAAGTCTGAGAGTGCATCGGCAGGAGGGTACAAACGGTGACTGACACGGATTTCGCCCGGCTTCGCGCGTTTTACGAGGAGCACCTGTTCCGTCATGTGATGCCTTTCTGGACCGGGCACCTGGTCGACAGGGAAAACGGCGGGCTCAACAACATCGTGGACGACAGCGGAAACGTATTGTCCACCGACAAGGTGATGTGGTCGCAAGGACGCGCTCTCTGGACGTTCAGCGCCATCCACAACAAGCTGGACCGGAGCGGCCCGTGGCTGGACATCGCCGGGACAATCGCAAGGTTCGTTTTGAACATCTGCAGGAAGCCCGGCGATGCCCGTTGGATCTTCCGCTACGACAGCAACGGGCGGGTGACGGACGGCGCCAGAAGCCTCTACGTGGCGGGGTTCATCGCGTACGGCCTGACCGAATACGGGCGGGCGTCGGGGTCGGAGGAAGCGTTGCAGATTGCGCTCGACATTTACGAAGAAACGAGCCGGCTGGTCGAGCGCCACGACAACCTGCCGACGTATCCGCTGCACATCCCCAAGGGGCTGCAAGCGCACGGGCCGTTCATGATTTTTGCTCTCGTGTACTTTGAGCTGGGGTTGCTGTCCGGGCGGGAAGACATCCTGAAACGGTCCCTGGAACTGGCGGAAATCATCATGACCCAGCACGTCAAACCGGAAGACCGCGTCCTGTACGAATTTGTCCGGCCGGGCGGGATGCTCGACAGCAGCGACGCGGGAAGGACGATCGTCCCCGGCCACGCCATCGAAAGCATGTGGTTCCTGCTCATGATTTACGAGCATTTCGGATTCCGGGAGCGGATCCGGCAAGCGATCGACGTCATCCGCTGGCATCTCGAGTTCGGCTGGGACGAGGAGCACGGCGGCATTTTCCTCGCCAGACATCTGGATGGCGGAACGCCGGCGTGGCCGAAGCACGATTCCAAAGTGTGGTGGCCGGCGACGGAAGCGCTGGTAGCGCTGCTGCGCGCCTACGAACTGGGCGGGGAAGCGTGGAGTCTGGAATGGTATCGGAAAGTGCACGACTACGCGTTCAGCAAATATCCGAACAATACGCACGGAGACTGGCACCAGAATCTGGATCGGTTCGGCCGGCCGACAAGCCACATTTTCAAGGAGTTGCAGGTGAAGGATCCGTTTCATTTGCCCAGGGCGCTCATTTACTGTATCAAGACGCTGGAAAAATTGGAGCGCCGGCAGTCCATGACCCGATCATGAAAATTCCTTGTCAAAGCCCTGTTCGCATCGCGCAGGGCTTTGGCCTGTCTTCGGAGTTGGAAATCCACGGAGCCCTTAACTAAAGTGATTTCCGCGGGCGGTTCCGGGCTTGTCCGCGTGCCGGAAAGGCTTTGTCCGGACCACAGGAACGGCACTTCCGGGTTGCCGGTGCAGCGCTGCCCGTGCCACTGAATCGGCATCTTGCGGTCTCGTCGGCCAATTTGAGGGCGATCCGGTTGACGACATTGAATTAAATGTGCACCAATGCCTTCCCTGCGTGAACCGGACGCCCGATCCAGGTGCAAAAATGCACCAAGATTATTCCCCTTACTCTGAAATAGCCTCATTTGGTGCATTTCGTGTAAAGCCCCCTAATCCAATTGGACACATCCGTCGTTTCAAGATTCATTTGAAGTGTTGGAGGAACATGCGATGAAGCGAAGGTTTCGATGTCCGGTTTCCACCAAACGTGAACTGGTTGCTGAAGTGCTTATGGGATACCGCACAGAGTTTCTTGCACGAAAGTACGGGATATCCCCTGAAACACTTCGCAGATGGGTTCGCGAATATCGGGATGAGGTGGGCGATCTTATGGTCAAGAAACAGAAACAAAACGAGCAACTGGTCAAAAATGCCGAA
>Ga0310826_100557_pt1 | contig 33630 bp, 31 predicted proteins | sample WT_ome_FD_201306 | JGI IMG/M metagenome (GOLD analysis project Ga0310826, IMG submission 201306) | Sorghum-adapted microbial communities enriched on wild type (WT) sorghum from Joint BioEnergy Institute, Emeryville, California, United... ... | reverse complement strand
CGAGCTCCTTCGCCACCTTCAGCGCGGCGAAGATCGCGGCGCCGGACGAGATGCCGCACAGAATGCCTTCTTCCTTCGCGGCGCGGCGGGCCGTCTCGAACGCTTCCTCGTTCTCGACCGTGATGACGCCGTCGTAGATCTCGCGGTTCAGGATGTCCGGGATGAAGTTCGCGCCGATGCCCTGGATCTTGTGCGGGCCGGGCTTGCCGCCGGACAGCAGCGGAGAAGCCGCCGGTTCCACCGCGTAGATCTTGATGTTCGGCCAGCGCTTGCGCAGCACTTCGCCGGCGCCCGTGATGGTGCCGCCGGTGCCGATGCCGGCCACGAAGGCGTCCAGCTTGCCGTCCAGGGAATCGATGGCTTCCACGATTTCCGGACCGGTGGTTTCCCGGTGGATTTTCACGTTGTCCGGGTTCTTGAACTGTTGCGGCATGAAGTGGTTGGGATTGGATGCCACGATTTCTTCCGCTTTCTTCACGGCGCCGTTCATGCCTTCCGAACCCGGCGTGAGCACCAGCTCGGCGCCGTAAGCGCGCAGCAGGTTGCGGCGCTCCAGGCTCATCGTTTCCGGCATGACCAGTACGGCGCGGTATCCTTTGGCCGCCGCGACCATGGCAAGCCCGATCCCGGTGTTGCCGCTGGTGGGCTCCACGATGGTGGTCACGCCCGGCTTGATTTCACCCCGTTTTTCCGCTTCTTCGATCATGCTGATCGCGATCCGGTCCTTGACGCTGCCGCCGGGATTTTGGAACTCCAGCTTGACGTAAATTTCCGCGGCTCCTTCCGGCACCACGCGATTCAGCCGGACCAGCGGCGTATCCCCGATCACTTCGGTAATGCTGTTCACAATCTTCGGCATGGTTTCATTCCTCCTGATAATAAATCGGAAACGGGACCCCGGTCGCCATTTCCGTTAAATCCGACAGAACAAGTCGGTTTTATGTCCTTTTTCATCTTAACAGCGACGCGATCGGTTGTCAATAGCGGAATCCTTCGGGCTTTCGCAACTTTTTCAGCATTGACCAGTATGAACAGAAAATGGTTGTCAAAACCCCGACGAATCAAAAACGGCCCCCTCTCGCAAGGGCGCCGTTTTACCTGTTCTTATCCAACAGCACTTCCGCGCCGTATTTCTCAAGCAACGACTCTTCCAGCTCCCGCAGGGACGGCGCTTTTTCCAGCGCCAGGCGCCTGCGGATCTCCTCCCGCGTCTCTTCCGGGTCGGGCGCGGGGATCGTCCGCCGCCCGGTCAGCATGACCACTTCGAAGCCGTTTTCCGTCTCCACCGGCCCGATGATGGACCCCACTTCCAGTCCGGCCGCCGCTTCCAGCACAGCCCGGGGCACAAACGGGTCATCTTCGGCCACCCATCCGAGATCGCCGCCGGCGGCCGCGGTGAATCCGTCCAGTGAATAAAGCCCCGCCAGCTCCGCGAAATCCTCGCCTTTCTCCAGCAAGACCAGGATCTGCCCGGCTTCTTCCGCATCGGCCAGCACGATGTGGGAAATGCGCAGCTCTTCCCGGGGAGCGAATTCTTCTTCGTGATCTTCCCAATATCGCCGGATTTCTTCTTCCGTCACGCTGACCCCGGCGACGGCCAGTTTTTCCAGCAACAGCTGGTATCGCGTTTCCTCCCGGAGCCGTTCCCGGTCCAGGCCCAGCTGTTCCTTCATGATCCGGTAAAACTGTTCTTCGCTTTCGTAGCCTTCGGCCATGATGCGCAGTTCGCGGCTCACTTCCTCCTCCGTGACGGAGATGCCGAGAGCTTCCGCTTCCTTCCCGACCGCAATCCGCAGCAGCATCTCCCGCAGTGCCTGCTCCCCGTACCGGTCCATCAGGTCCCGCGCCAGCTCTTCCCGGGTCACCTCGACCCCCGCCACGCGTCCGATCACCTTCCCGGCCGGTTCCCCGGAAGCCGGACCGGGTGGAAGCGTATCTTCCGGATGGGCGGTGCCAATCCATCCCGTTCGGATCGCCGTCCAGACGGCCAGCCCCGCAATCCCCGCCAGCGCGAGCAGAACGATCGCCCAGGCCCGCCGTTTCATCAGCATGCCCTTTGCTCCTTTCAATCCGCCCCTTGCAGGCGATCCAGCAGCGACTGAAGTTCCGCCCGTTCGAACAGATAGGTTTCGTTGCAAAAAGCGCAGTGCGTTTCCGCGCGGCCGTCTTCCTTCAAAATGGCCGCGAGCTCTTCGGGCCCCAGGGCGAGCAGCGTCCGCTCCACCCGTTCCCGCGAACAGCGGCATTGGAAAACCGGGGACGGCGCAGGATGGACGCGCAGATCGTCGCCTACCAGACGGCGCAACAGTTCTTCCGGCGACACGCCTTCGCTCAGCTGCGCCGTCACCTGCGGCATCTCCGCCATGGTCCGCTCCAGCGCCTCCAGCCGGTCCTCGTCGGCGCCCGGCATCGCCTGCAAAATAAATCCGCCGGCGTGTTCCACCAGCCCGTTCCGACCGACCAGCACGCCAAGACCGACGGCCGACGGAATCTGCTCCGACACCGTAAAGTAATAGGCGAAATCTTCGCCCAGCTCGCCCGAAACCAGCGGCACGCTGCCCCTGTAGGGCTCCTTCAGCCCGTAATCCCGGATGACGTTGAGGAATCCCTTCCGTCCGACGGCGCCGGCCACGTCCAGCTTTCCGTCTGGCCTCGGGGGAAGGTGCACGTCGGGATGGGTCACGTAACCGCGCACATGTCCCTCCGCGTCCGCGTCAATGACAATTTCCCCCAGGGGCCCGTCGCCCCTGATCTGGATCGTCAGGCGGCCTCCGTCCTTGAGCATCGCGCCCATCATCGCGCCCGCCGTTGCCGCCCGTCCCAGCGCGGCGGCGGCCGTCGGATGCGCGCCGTGCCTTTTTTGCAATTCCGAAACGAGGTTCGTCGACCGGACGGCGAAAACGCGCAGCTGTCCGTCCCAGGCCGAGCCTCGTATCAATACGTCGCCATTCATCGCGCCCATGTCCATTTCCCTTTGTTTTTTACACGTTCCGCTCGTAGACCAACAGTAACCCTTCCAGCGTCAGAAACGGGTCCACATGGTCGATCGATTCCGTTTCCCCGGCAATCAAATGGGCCAGGCCGCCGGTGGCGACGACCTTGGGATCCGTGCCGAATTCCTGGCGGATGCGCTTCACGAGGCCGTCCACCTGGGCGGCATAGCCGAACACGATCCCCGCCTGCATGGCGGCCACGGTGTTTCGCCCGATCACCGATTTCGGCTTCGCCAGTTCGATGCGCGGCAGTTTCGCGGCCCGTTGGTACAGGGCTTCCGCGGAAATGGCGACGCCCGGAATGATGGCGCCGCCGATGTAGGCACCGGTTTCGTCTATGTAGTCGAAGGTGGTGGCGGTGCCGAAATCCACGATCACCAAGGGTGCTCCGTACCGCTCGATGCCCGCCACCGCGTTCACGATCCGGTCGGCGCCCACGTCCCGGGGATTTTCGAAACGGATATTAAGCCCCGTTTTGATCCCCGGGCCGACCACCAGCGTTTCCTTTCCTGTATAACGCCGGATCATTTCCGTCAGCGTTGGCATGAGCGGCGGTACGACGGACGACAGAATCGCCCCTTCGATGTCTTCCGCCTTCACGTCCACCAGACGGAACAGGTTGGTGATCATGACGCCGTATTCGTCGGACGTCGCGGACCGGTTGGTGCTCAGGCGCCAGTGGTGCTTAAGGGTGCGGCCTTCGTACAGACCGATGACGACGTTGGTGTTTCCGACGTCCAAAACCAGAATCAACGGGAAGGTCCTCCTTTGACGGCGTTGAGGTCCAGGCTGATGTCCAGGGCCCGGATCGAATGGGTCAGGCTGCCGACGGAGATGACGTCCACGCCGCAGGCGGCCACTTCCGCCGCCCGCTCCGGCGTCATGCCGCCGGACGCCTCGATGACGACGCGCGGCGCAACCTCCCGGATTCGGCGCACGGCTTCGGCGATGCGGGATGCGTCCATGTTGTCCAGCATGATGATGTCCGCGCCCGCTTCCGCGGCCTCCAGCGCCTGCTCCGCCGTTTCCGCTTCCACTTCAATGGTCATCGTGTGCGGAATGCGGCTTCGGGCCGCCGCGACGGCTTTGGCGATGCCGCCGGCCGCCTTGATGTGGTTGTCCTTGATCATGACGGCATCGTAAAGGCCGAAGCGGTGGTTCACGCCGCCGCCGACGCGCACCGCGTATTTCTCCAGCAGCCGGTGTCCGGGCGTCGTCTTGCGCGTGTCGGCGATGCGAACCGGCCAGCCGCGCACCGCGTCGACAAAGCTCCGCGTCCGGGTGGCGATGCCGGACAGCCGCTGCAGAAGGTTGAGCGCCAGCCGTTCGCCGCACAGGATGCCGTGCGTCGGGCCTTCCACTTCCGCCAGCACGGTCCCCCGTTCCAGCGGGTCCCCGTCCTTCACCTTAGCCCGGAACGCAATCGACGGATCCACCGTCTCAAACACCAGCTCCGCCACCGGAAGGCCCGCCGCGATTCCGGCGTCCTTGGCGTGAATAATGCCGACGGAGCGGTGTTCTGCGGGCACGGTGGACCACGTTGTCACATCGCCCGTCCCCACGTCTTCTTCCAGCCACGCGCGGATTTGCCGGCGCAGCGCCTCCACCGCCGGACCGGTCCGCAGCCACGCGGCATCATCGTCAAACCGTTTCCCGTACACCGCCGACCGCCTCCTCGCCAATGCCCAGCTCCCGGTGGATCGTCGTATGCTTCAGCCAATTCCGGTCGTCCTTCCCGGGAAAATCCGTGCGGAAATGGGCGCCCCGGCTTTCCTCGCGGAAAAGGGCGCTTTCCACGGTGAGCAGGGCGCACGTGAGCAGGTTGGCAAATTCCAGCTCTTCCCGTTTCCGGAGCTCGTGGCGAAACACGGACATATGGCGGTTCAGCTCGTCGAGCGCTTTTTGCAGGCCTGTCCGGTCCCGGCGTAACCCCGCGTAGCGAACCATCGTCTTTTGCAGTTTCAGGCGCCGTTCCACCGTTTTCCCCGCAGGAGGGGTCCGCCTTCCTTCCGCCGAAACGGCACGGATGTCGACGGTCGGCGGGGGCAAGCGGTCGATGCGTTCCGAAATGCGCCGCCCGAACACGATGGCTTCGGACAGCGAATTGCTGGCCAGCCGGTTGGCGCCGTGCACGCCGGTGGACGACGTCTCGCCGCACGCGAACAGCCGGGGGATGTTCGTCTCGCCGTACAGGTCGGTCTTTACGCCGCCCATCATGTAGTGGGCCGCGGGTGCGACCGGAATCCAGTCGGTGGTCATGTCCAGACCGAAGCGCAGACAATATTCATGGATGGACGGAAACCGCTGGCGGATGAATTCCGGCGATTCGTGCGTGATGTCGATGTACACGTAGGTGGATTTCGTCTCCTCCATCTCGCTCAGAATCGCCCTGGCCACGATGTCGCGCGGCGCCAGTTCCAGACGGGGATCGTACCGCTCCATGAACCGTTCGCCCCGGATGTTGCGCAGCACGGCCCCCTCTCCCCGCACCGCCTCCGAAACAAGAAAACGCGGCGCCCCCGGATAGGAAAGGGCCGTCGGATGAAATTGGAAAAATTCCATGTCGCGGATGACCGCACCGGCTCGGTACGCCATGGCCACGCCGTCGCCCGTCGCCACTTCCGGATTCGTCGTATAGCGATACATCTGGCCGCCGCCGCCCGTGCACAGGACGACGGCTTTGCCGCGGACAACCACGCGGGACTCGTCCGGCCGCTGGACAAGCACGCCCGCGCACTCTCCGTTCCTGGTCAAAAGGTCTATCGCGAAGTGATCGTTCCAAATCACCACGTTGGGATGGTTCTCCACATTTTTCGCCAGCGCGCGGACGATCTCGAATCCGGTGGCGTCGCCGTTGGCGTGGAGAATGCGGCGCTGGCTGTGCGCCCCTTCCCGGGTCAGCGCAAACCGGCCGTTCTCCTCGTCGAAATGCGTGCCGTACCGGATCAGGGAGCGGATGCCTTCCGGCCCTTCGCGCACGAGGACGTCCACCGCGTCCGGCTCGCACAGCCCCGCGCCGGCGATCAGCGTATCCTGCCGGTGGAACTCGAACGAGTCTTCGTCGGAAATGACCGCGGCAATGCCGCCCTGGGCGTAGCGGGTGTTGCTGTCGAACAGCGACTTTTTGGAAATGAGAATGACGCGGTTGTTCCGGCCGGCCTCGAGGGCCGTGAAAAGCCCGGCGATCCCGGCGCCGACCACGATCACATCGGTTTCCACATAAGGAAGGGATGACGAATCAAAATCCACAAGATAACGGGGGATCACGCGATCCCGCCTCCTTCAGGCGCCGAGACTTATGGGACGCCCGCGGAGCGTGCGCTTCGGAAAGATCGGCACGCGCCGGGGCGCGCTTCAGGATACCTGCAGCATGCGCTCCAGGGCCAGCCGGGCTTTTTCCGCCACTTCCGGCCGCACGTGGATTTGCGGCTGCATCGTTTCCAGCGCGCGGACCACTTTCTTCAGGGTGTTCACCTTCATGTTCGGGCAGACCAAAAACTTGGACGCAAAATGGAACTTCTTGTGCGGACTGTCCTTCCGGAGCTGATAGCCGGTCCCGTCCTCGGTGCCGACGATGAACTCGTCATGGTCCGATTCGCGGCAATATTTGATGATGGCCGTCGTGCTGCCGACAAAATCCGCCATCGCCACCACTTCCGGACGGCATTCCGGATGAGCGACGAATTGGGCGTTCGGGTAGCGCTGCTTCATTTCCACGACATCCTTGACCGTCAGCATGTCGTGGGTGTTGCAATACCCTTCCCAAAGGATCATCTTCTTGTCGGTGCGCTGCGACACATAGTGGCCCAGATTTTTGTCCGGGCACCAGATGACCTCGTCACTGTCCACGGCGTTAACCACCTTGACCGCATTAGACGAGGTGCAGCAGATGTCGGTCTCCGCCTTCACTTCCGCGGAGGAATTGATATAGGTGACGACGCGGGCGTTCGGGTGCTTCGCCTTCAGCGCCCGCAGGCCGGCGGGATTGACCATGTCCGCCATCGGACAGCCGGCGCGTTCGTCGGGCATGAGAACGATCTTGCCCGGCGCGAGAATCTTGGCGCTTTCCGCCATGAAGTGGACGCCGCAGAACACGATGACGTCCGCGTCCGTCGTGGCCGCCTTCTGCGCCAGCAGGAACGAATCGCCGCGGAAATCGGCCACTTCCTGGATTTCATCCCGCTGGTAGTAATGGGCGAGAACGATGGCGTTCCGCTCTTTTTTCAGCTGTTCCAGCCGGCTGCGCAGCTGGCGGTTTTCCTCCGCCTTCCGCTCCATCGCCGCGAGTTCCATGGTCGACGCCATCGCGACATTGCCCCTTTCTGGCCGGGCCCTCCCGTCTCGGCTTGCGTTCCGCGGGGATTTCTCCCGCCGCAGGGAATGGCGCATACTTTGTGAAAGCATGCACAAAGTGCCGCGACAGACGCATGCCAAAATGAAGGGCTGTTGTGTAACACCTAATTTACACCCGCCACCCGCGGCTGTCAATCGACAGCGGCCACCCGCAGCCCCGGCAAAATGCGGCATGGGCAGAAGGTGGCCGTAACCGTCCGTGCGTTTTCCGGTCAGTTTTCCGGTTGGCTTTCTTCCTTGCGGGCTTCGACTCCGGGGGCAACGGCGTCGTCGGATTTGGGCTGGATGCGCACGCGGACGTTGCCGACCGCATCTCCTGCCGGCTCGACGGCCTCCGGCGCGGGGGTGCCGTTTTTCCGGTCTTCCCTGTCCTCGCCGGCATCCGTCTCCGTGCCGTCCGCGGCCGGTCCGCCGCCCTTGTCTCCGTCGCCTTTGTCCCCGCCTTCCTCTCCGTCCAGTTTGCCCGTTTCCAGCAGCTGCTTGATTTGCTCCAGCTCCAGCGTCTCCACTTCCAGCAGCTTGCCGGCGATGAGGTGCACCTCGCGCTCTTTTTCCCGGAGGATTTTCTTCGCCCGGTCGTAACACTCGCCTATGATGCGCTGCATCTCCTGGTCGATCTCGTAGGCGATGGCGTCTGAATAGTTCTGCTCGTGCCCGAGATCGCGCCCGAGGAACACCTGGCCCTGCGCATTGCCGAACTGCATCGGACCGAGCTTCTCGCTCATGCCGTATTCCATGACCATGCTGCGGACGATGCTCGTCGCCTGCTTGAAGTCGCTGTAGGCGCCGGTGCCCACTTCCCCGATGAACAGCTCCTCGGCGACGCGGCCGGCCAGGAGACCGGTCACCCGGTCCAGCAGCTCCTGCTTCGTGACCAGCATGCGGTCTTCCTTCGGCAGCATGATCACATAACCGCCGGCGCGGCCGCGCGGGATGATGGTCACCTTGTGCACCATGTCGGCATGTTCCAGATAGTAGCCGACGATGGCGTGCCCGGTTTCGTGGTAGGCGATGATGCGCTTCTCGCGTTCGCTGATGATGCGGCTGCGTTTCTCCGTGCCGACGATGACGCGGTCGATGGCGTCATCCACTTCATGCATGCTGATTTCGCGCTTGTTCCGCCGCGCGGCGAGCAGCGCCGCTTCGTTCAGCAGATTTTCCAGGTCGGCGCCGGTGAATCCCGTCGTCCGTTTGGCGATGGTGTTCAGATTCACGTCCTTGGAGATGGGCTTGTTTCGGGCGTGTACCTTCAGCACCGCCTCGCGCCCCTTCAGGTCCGGGCGGTCCACGGTGATCTGGCGGTCGAACCGGCCGGGACGAAGCAGCGCGGGGTCCAGAATGTCCGGACGGTTCGTGGCGGCGATGATGATGATGCCCTCGTTGGCGCTGAAGCCGTCCATCTCCACCAGCAGCTGGTTGAGCGTCTGCTCGCGCTCGTCGTGGCCGCCGCCCAGACCGGCGCCCCGCTGCCGGCCCACGGCATCGATCTCGTCGATAAAAATAATGCACGGCGCATGCTTCTTGGCCTGCTCGAACAGGTCGCGCACGCGCGAAGCGCCGACGCCGACGAACATTTCCACGAAATCCGAACCGGATATGCTAAAAAACGGCACGCCGGCTTCCCCGGCCACGGCACGGGCGAGCAGCGTTTTCCCCGTACCGGGCGGTCCGACGAGCAGGATGCCCTTCGGAATGCGCGCGCCCAGCGAGGCGAACTTGCGCGGATCCTTCAGGAACTCGACCACTTCGACCAGTTCCTGCTTCTCTTCGTCCGCGCCGGCCACATCCTCGAAGGTGACTTTCTTTTTCTCTTCATTATATAAACGGGCGCGGCTCTTGCCGAAATTCATCACCTTGCCGCCGCCGCCCTGCGCCTGGTTGATCAGGAAGAAGAACAGGACAAACATGATCACGAACGGAATGATGGAGGTCAGGAACGTCAGCCAGAAGCTCTGCCCTGGCATCTTCTTGATCGTGACCTTGAAGTCCTTCTCGATTCCCGCTTCCGTCAGGTACTGGACGATATATTCCGCATACGGCACGCGGCCGGAGAACGTCCTGCTCTGGCCAGGAGGCGGGTTTCGGAATTCGCCCGTCACCAGGTAGGAGCCGTTGTCCGCCTGCAGCGTCAGCGACTGGATGTTGTTTTCTTCAACGGCTTGCAAAATCTGGTTGTAATACAATTCTTCCGCGGGCTCATCCTGATTGAACAGCATCTGGACAATGCCGACGGTCACCAAAAAAACGATGAGATAAAAGCCCGTATTGCGTATTGCCCGGTTCATCCCCGACCTCCTCTCGGCGCATACATCATTTTATCACAGCCCGTCTGACGGCAACAACGCCGACGCCCCGGCGGCGCCGGCTCCTTCCCGTGCGGCTCACTTCTGGTAAACCTCCGGGTTCAGCACGCCGAGATACGGGAGGTTGCGGTACTTCTCGGCGTAGTCCAGCCCGTATCCGACGACGAAGGCGTCGGGGAGGACAAAGCCGACGTAATCGGGCTTCAAATCGATCGTTCTCCGGGAGGGCTTGTCAAACAGCGCCACGATCCGAACGGAACGGGCGTTGCGGCGCTCCAGCACATCGATGAGATAGGAAAGCGTGAGGCCGCTGTCGATGATATCTTCCACGATCACGACGTCCCTGCCCTCGACCGGCGTGTCGAGATCCTTGACGATTTTCACTTCTCCCGAGCTTCGGGCGGCGTTGCCGTAACTGGACACCGCCATGAAATCCAGTTCCACCGGAACCGTGATGCTTCTGGCCAAATCGGCGATAAAAATAAAGGCACCTTTCAGAACACAGATGAGCAGCGGGTTGCGACCTTCGTAATCACGGCTGATGACGGCGCCGAGCTCGCGGACCTTGGCATCGATTTCTTCAGCCGTGTGAAGGATTTGCACGATGTCGTTCTGCAAACAGGGAACCTCCCGGACCGATCATGATACTTTATGAGTCAATGAAAGCGTTCATGTTTGCATTGTCGCGGCCCCATCGGAAAGCGGGACGGCTTCCACGCGCAGGATCCGCGCGGTGCCCGTTCCCACCGGCGCGTGACGGGACCGGCAAACGCCAGGAATCCACAGGATGCGCCCGTCACCGTCGGTGAGCAGCGGAATCCGGTCCCGGCGGCTGCGGGGAACCTTTGCGTCGACGAAAATATCTTGCACTTTTTTGCTTCCGCCTAAACCGAAGGGTTCCATCCGGTCGCCCTTTTCGCGGTTGCGGATGCGAAGCGGAAGCGCAAGCTCCGCCAGGTCGAACCAGGCCGTCCGTCGATCGGCGCCCAAGGATCCGCCGGCGGGAGCGGGCAACGTTCGAAAACGAAAAACGAGCCCCGCCTCCGGCACCTGAACCTCGGTGTCGGGAAAGGGGACGACGTGGCAAAACCTCTGGGCGGCATCCGCGGCGGAGGCGAATACCATCCGGTCGTACTCCCGCATCCACACGGCGCCGCCCCCAAGATCCATCCGCCGGACGGAAGGGGCGTCCGCGACCGACGCGGACAGGATGTCCTCCACGCGCTCAAAGTCAACGGGAATACCCCGATTCGCGAGACAATTTAATATTAGTTTAATCAATCGGCGTTGTAAAGCAAGGTGCAACGCGCAAAACCCGCGCCTGTCCACCGCCCAGCCGTCCCCTTCCGGCCGGACCAGCGCCGCGAACGCCTCCTCCGCCGCCCGCCGGAGGTAATCGTCCTCCGCCGCCGCGATCTCCGCCAGCCGGGCCAGCGCAGGCCCGACGGCCGGATTGTAACGTTCGAGAAACGGCAACACTTCGAGCCGGACGGCGTTGCGGAAATAGCGAAGGCTCCGGTTGCTGCCGTCCGTGGCGTAGGGAATTCCGTGGCGTTCGCAATATTGTAAAAGTTCCATTTTGGATATACGCAACAGAGGGCGAATCAGTTCCAAGTCTTCCTCGTCCCGCCGCTCCGCGATGCCGGCCAGACCGCCTGGACCCGTGCCCCGCAACAGGCGCATGAGCACCGTTTCCGCCTGGTCGTCCGCGTGATGGGCCGTGGCGATCACCCGGGCGCCCCGCTCCCGGGCCGCGCGGCGCAGAAAATCGTAACGCAGGCTCCGGGCCGCCGCCTGGGCGTTCTCGCCGGTCCGGGCCAGGTGCGCCGGCACGTCGATTTCGCCGACGACGCAGGGGACGCCCCACGCTTCGGCGGTGCGCCGGACCAACTGCGCTTCGGCGTCGGCTTCGGCGCCGCGCATCTTGTGGTTGACGTGGGCCGCGATCACGGGAAACCCCAGCTCTGCGCCCAGCGCCTTGAGCATGTGAAGCATGGCCATGGAATCCGGCCCGCCGGACACCGCGGCGAGGATTGCCCGATCCTTCTTCCACCATCCCATTTGCCGGCCCCGCTCCAGCACGCGTGCCGTCACTTCGTCAAGCGTTTTCCGCGATTCCGCCGTTACCGCTTTTCCGGTTCCTTCGTCCATCTTTGCCGTTCCGTCATTCCCCTTTGTCTCCGCCTTGCCGTCCTGCCGACCGCGTTCCCGCACGGCCGTCTCCCCCTTCGCCTGTCCCGCCGCGTCTGCCTGTCGCACCGGTCCCGCCGCATCTGCCCGTCGCGCCGGTCTCATCGCATCTGCCCAGCAGCGTCGGCCCACCGCGTCTGCCCCGATGCATCGATCCGTCGCGGCTGCTCCCGTCGCATCACCCGTTCGCTTCCCGACGACCCGGCTCCGCCGTTCCGGTCAGCGCACAAACCACAGCACCGCCGTCGCGGCGCCCAGCACCAGCGTCGCGGCCGCCATCCCGGCCATCCAGCCGGGAATGCCGTCCGGAGCCGCATGATCCAGCCGCACCGCCTGCTCCCGCCAGCGGCGCGTCGCTTCCCGCGTGTCGCTGAACCGGCCTTCCAGAGCCATCCGCATCCAGATTTCCATGTGCCTGAGGTAAGGGTGGGTGTGCACCAGACGCAGCAGTTCCCGCGGATGGCGGTTTTGCGGCGGCAGCGTCCGCGTCAGGCGCATCAACCGATCCCCGTCCAGCGCGTGGACCCAGAGCACCGCGGCCGAAAACCAGTCGTAGGCCGGCTCGGCCGTCCGGTTCCCCGCCCGCCAGTACCCGCGGTCGTAAATTTCCGTGAACTGGCGGACGCTTCGCCCGATTCGCGTCGCGCCGCCGTAGTCCACCAGTGTCACCTGGCCGCCCGGCGCCACCAGCACGTTGTCGCATTTGAGATCGCCGAACACCCAGCCCGCTTCATGCAACTCGGCCAGACGGTCCAGCAGATGCGAGCCGGCGGCGGCGACCGCCCTCGGACCGCGCCGGCGCACGAATTGCCTGACCGGCATGCCGGGCACATACCGCATGGCGTAGAAAGGAATGTCTTGGCCGCCCAGCCGGGCGTCGTCCGCATCCAGCAAATACGGCGTGCGGTTTCGCCCTCCCCGTTCCAGCGCGGCGAGGATATTCGTTTCCCCCTGCAGGTCCGCCGCGTCCAGCCCCAGCTTGAGGGCGCACGGCACGCCGCCGCGGGATGCCAGCCAGACCTGCCCGTTGGAACCGGCGCCCAGGAGCCGCTCCAGACGGTAAACGTTGCCGTTCCATTTTCCCTTGAACACCATGCCCGGCCTCAAAGGGGGAAAATCCCGGCCCGCCGGACGGTTATCCGACGTCGCCACTCCGCATCACGTCCGGATCTTCCCACCCGTGGGGCGGCAGGGACAGCTCCGTCTTTTCCTTGATATTACCACAAGTTTCCCGGAAATACTCCACGACCCGGAGCAGGGCCGGCCCGGTCGGCGTCGTGCCCTGCATCCGGATGTTGCGGAACAGCTTGCCCAGCCCGTCCACCCGGTCTGTCCAGGGCAAATCCAACACACACGGCTCATACGGGTCTTCTCCCGGGAAATGGAACACCGCCACGGCGCTTTCGCCCTGACGCGACTGCAGGCTGATGGCCAGATCGCGGACCGCTTCTTCCACCGCGTTGAGCTTCGGCCGCATGCTGGCGCTGGCGTCGATGAGCAGGGCCACCCTGAGCCGGGTCGTCTCGCTCAAGTCTTCCATCATGCGCACCACTTCCGCCCGCTTCGGCGGGGGCAGCTCGGCGACCGAATCGACGCCCAGCAGCTGGCGCAGCTCCTTGTTGACGGTCATGCGGATGGTGCCCACCACCGTCTGCTGCGTCATCATCTGGACCGTCTGCGCCAGCATGGGCGACGACACGATCCGGCTCATGCCGCCCCCCGCCCGGGCGATGCTTTCGATTTCCTCCGCGCCGGCCAGGCCCAATTCCCCTTCGTCGACGACGCCGATCACGTTGACGATGATATCCTGGGCGAGCGCCCGCGAGGCGGCCAGCACCGGGCTCTCCCCCACGTTGGAATGGCCGTCGGTGATCAGCAGGATCTGGTTCATCTCCACTTCCTCCAATTCTATTTTTCTATCATCCCTCTACCAGCATTTTCGCCAAACGAAAGGAAATTTAGTCCCTCGTATCCGGCATCGTATTCTGCCTGCCAACCAGCCCGGTCGAACAAGGCCCCCTCCACCAACGTGACAAGCGGCAGCCCTTCATCAACAGGGTCAAACGCCGCTTTTTTGTCGAAAAACCGACTACATCCCTTCGCCAACAAGGCCAGCCGCAGCATTTAGTCAAAAAACAGACTACATCGCCTCGCCAACAAGACTGGCCACCACATTGTAGTCGAAAAACCGACTACATCCTTTTCGCCAACTGGGCCAAGCGCCGCTTTGCAGTCGATAAACCGACTACATTTCTTCACCGGCCGCACCAACCGCGGCAATGTCACCATGCGTTTCCCGCGGGAACATCTGAGGCGATTTTTCGAAAAAAAAGCAAAACCCCCGGGCCGACTTCGCCCGGGGGATCGCGTCCTTCAGCGCTCAGCTGACCGTCTTCGGCCGCTCCAGACGGGAGATGCCCGGCCAGCGCAAGGCCGCCCATTCCGGCTGATACTTGGTGATGCGGGCCACCACGACGGTCATGTCATCTCGGATGGCGCCGCCCGACTGGCGCATGGCGGCATCCAGCAGCCGCTCCGCCAGCTCCTGCGGATCGTCGGTGTCCAGATCGAGCAGCAGCCGCTTCATCCATTGTTCCTTGTTCACGGTGTGTGAGGCGGCGTCCATCACCCCGTCCGTCACCATGACCAGGGTGTCGCCGGGCATCATCTGGATTTGCAACTGGTCGAACTCGATGTCGTGCAGGATGCCCGCCGGCAGGTTGTTCGCCGACACCGGCACGACTTCCCAGCCGCGCTTGATGAAGCTGGGCATCGAACCGATCTTCAGCAGGTTCGCCTGCGCCGAGTGCAGGTCGATGAGGGCCAGATCGATGGTGGCGAACATTTCGTCCGGCGAACGCAGAAGCAGGACCGAATTCACCGATTTGACGGCCAGCCGTTCGTCGATGCCGGATTTGAGCAGCTGCTCCAGCATGGTGAGGGCGGCGCTGCTCTCCATCCACGCCCGCGCGCCGTTGCCCATCCCGTCGCTGAGCGCCACGGCGAATTTGCCGCTGCCCAGTTCGATGGTGGTAAAGCAGTCGCCGGACAAGAGGCCCCCGTCCTTTGCCGCGCTGGCCACGCCGGTTTCCACTTCGTATGATTTCGCGGAAGCAAACACCACCGACGTCAGATGTTTCGCCGGCTCGCCGGTCCGCTCGCTGCGGACCGTCACCGTCTCGCCGAGAATGCCGGAAAGCAGCGGAGCGATGAGTTTCCGCGCTTCGTCGAAGCCCGGCCGGAACGAATGGACGATCTCGATCTCCACGTTTCCCTCCTCCAGGCTGATGACGTCGACGCTGTAAATCGCCAGCCCCAGGCTGTCCAGCGCCTCGCGAATCTGTTCTTCCTGCCTACCCATCGCCTGGCCCTCGCGGCGGATCTCCCTCACCAGATCGTCCATCACCCGCGAAACCCCGGACAGCTGGTCCGCGACAAGCAGGCTGTTGTCCTTGAGCTGCCGGCGCCATTGCTGATGGAAACGGTACAGATCGTACCGCCGCCGAACCTCGTCCAGCACCTGGGTGACTTTGATGCATTGGCGGGACCAGGCGGGCGGAATGTGGACGTCGGAAAAGGCGGGATTTTCCTCCAGCTTCCCGGTCATCTCCGAAAGAAGCTGGTATGTACGGGCAAACTGCTTGTCCCAGCAAAGCTGTTTCCGCGGGCAGCCGGCGCATACGCGGTCGTGGACCTCGTGGGCGATGTGGTCGACGGTTTCCGTTTCCCGCACCGCGTCCCCGGCCTGCGTCATCTGGCGGAAGGCGCGGGACAGCTGGCGGAACACCGCCGCGAATCGTTCCACCCGCTCCGCCGTCAGATCCCTCACCTTCTGGGCATATTCCTGCTGGCGCCTGGCGTAATCCGTCGTTCCCGGCACGGCGCGGGCCAGCCTCCCCAGCATGGTGCGGGGCGTGACCAAAAGCATCGCCGAAGCGGTCAGGGCCGTCCGCACCGCGCCCATCGTCGCCGGCGGGTTGTTTTCATAGATCGCCAGCACCGCCGTACCGAGCATGAGGCCGAAAATCGCCGCCCATTTTCCCGCCGGCCGGAGCAGCCCCGCCATGAGCCCGCCGAACGCCAGCATGCCGATCCGCGCCGCGGCATCCAGGTCGGAAAGCGTAAGCACGATGCCCGCCACAACGCCGGCGGCGGTGCCGAGCGCCGGTCCGCCGGTCATGGCGAACAGCAGCACGACATACAGCGCCGCCGCCAGGGCCAGATCCACGCCGTAGACCGACCACCCGGCCAGCCCCGTCACCATGGAAGCGGCCAGGATGACGACGCCGATCCATTCTTCGTGAAACAGCCGCCGTTCCCTCCGCTGCGGCATGAGCAAAGGCAGCGCGTGGGCAAGTAGAAGCGTGAGAGCCAGCGCCAGCCCGGCTTCCAGGACGGCCAGGGCGTAGGGCAGCCATTCGTCGGGGCGGCGGGTGACGGTGTCAAAGAGCCGGACCATCAGCACCGCGGAAAAGGCAACGACGGGCGCGTAGGTGAGGTCGGCCCGCGCGTAGGCCTCGAGTCCGCGGTGCAACAGATAGATGATCGCCAGTTCGGCGCAAACGGCCAGCGGCTCGGGCTGTGCCGACCAGAAACTGCCCGCGATCACCGCCAGCGCCGCCCAGACCGTCCATTCGCGGCGCGTATGCAAGGCCACGGCGAAGAAAGCCGCCGCAAACGGCGCAAGTCCTCCCAGCATGACCGCCCGTCCGAACAGGAAACCGGCGGCGAACAGGATCAGCGGCCAGCGGATGACCTTAAGGGCTTGTCCGCTTCGATCCGCCAGCTTGTCCCCGAACGTGCGCAGCCGCGCGGCCGAACTCTCCTTTCGGCGGCGGCCGCGGCCGTCATCGGAACGCCCGCTCCCGCTTCTTCCGTTTTTTTCGAATCGCGGTACAAAAGGAATGACGGACGGCTTGTCCATAGCACGCACACCCCACTCGTCGGAATCCGGAATGTGCCTCTTATTATAGACAGGCCGTTTCGGAAAAGTTTGTCAGAAGCGGTTGGCTGCGGCAAAGTTTTTTCCGACAGGGGCGGACAGCACCGGACGACGCGGAGCGAGCCGGACGCGGCGGGCCGCGCGAATCGCGGCAAAACCCCGCGGCGTTTGGAATGGGCCGCACAGCCGGGCTTCGGCCTGTCCCCCGTTCCGCGAATTTTGGTTGCCTTCAGCCGCCCCGTTCCGACGGCGGCGCCGCGGCGCAAAGCGGCATATCCCGCGCCGCCTTGCCGGATGGCCCCGAAACGTACCGGACCGAAAAAAGCGCGGAAAAAACGAAAAAACCGGATGCGGCATCCGGTTTGCAGCGCTCACCCTTGCGGGAAGAACGTTCAGGAACGGCGGCCTCCGCGGCCCCCGCGCTTGGATTCCGTATTTTTGCGGAGCGAAGAAATGCGCTCCTCGCTGTCCCTCAGGAAACGGCTCATCTTGTCTTCAAAGGACAGCCTGGCGGCGTTTGGCCTGCCGTACGGACGTCCGCCGCGGTCGCGCCCGCCCCGTGGCTCCGCCGGTTTGTCCGACGCCTGGCGGATGGAAAGGCTGATTTTGCCGTCCTTGTCCATGTGGAGGACCTTGACCGTCACGATGTCGTTGATCTTGAGATGTTCGCGGATGTCGCGGACATAGGTATCGGCGATCTCGGAGATGTGCACCAGCCCCGTCACACCTTCGGCCAGTTCCACAAAAGCGCCGAAATGCGTAATGCCGGTCACTTTGCCTTCCAATTTGGCGCCCACTTCAATGGCCATACAAAAAAACGATCCTCCCTGGATCCTTTCCAAGTACCGGCATTCGCATGTCCGGTTACGCCGATTATAACCGACGGGAGAAACGGCGGTCAATAAAGAAACGGCCCATGGGACCGCGGTTTTCGGGTTTTTCGTTTACGGTTCCCGCGTCTGGCCGGTATCGGCTCCTTCGACGCGGATCAGCTGCTCTCCCGGCAGGCCCATGCCCTGCTGGCGGGCGATCTGTCCGATATATTCCGGATCGTTGAGCCGCTCGATTTCCCGGCTGAGCATTTCGCTTTTCTGCCGGGATTCTTCCAGACGCCGCTCCATTTCGCCCAGTTCCCGGAGCCGCTCCGTCTTCTCCAGCTCTTGCGCATAGATCGTGTAGGCCGCCCAGCTCAAAAACAGACCGACCACGAGCAGCAAAAGTTTCAGCCGCCTGCGAAGACCCACCGAAGGCGGCGTCGGGGATTGGGACGGCGCGGGCATGCGGGAACCCCCTTTCCGGTCAACCATTTAGAATGTCGTCATTATAACAGCCCCAAAAGGACTTGTCCATCATACCCGCAGCTCATTTTTCCGGCCCGCCGTTTCCTCCCTTGCCGCCCATCAGCCTGCGAAGACCGGACACGGCCCGCCCGGCCGCCCGCAACATGCGGCGAATCCTCCCGGACGGCGGGAACCATCGGACAAAAGCCGGGGCCATCTTCCGCGCGAGCCATGTCGCCGGCGGTTTGAGCAGCCGCAGAAGGAGCCGCACGAGCCCCGCCGCGAGCGCCGCGACCACCAAAAACGCAAAATCCAGCAGGCGCGCGACCGCACGCACCAACCAGCCGACCGGACGAAGTACGGCAAGTTCCAGCAGGCGCCCGAGGGCGCGCAGCGCCCCTTCGCCCAGCGTGAAAAGCCGGGAGGCGATCCGGACGAACACCGGGCTCAGCAGGGCGAAATACGCGGCGATTCCGGCAGCCAGCCCGAGGAATACGAACATCCGAATCTGGCCGTGATTGACCTCAAGCAGCACCCGAAACACAACGGCGGCGGACAGGATTCCGAAAAACACATCCAGCGCGGGAATGAACCGGCGCAGGACCAGGTAGCGCGAAGTGGCGGCCCGGTACAGGTCAAACAGGAGACCCGTCGCCGCTCCGCAGGCCGCCATGGCGCCGAGCGCCGTCCACTGCAGGGCCGTGCTCACCGGAACAGCTTCCCTAGCAAGCCTTTCGACTTGGCGCCGGCGCCGTCGAGATAGATGAGGGAGTGGATCTGTCCCTCGATCGACACCTGCCCCTGCTCCAGGCTCAGGCTTTTCATCTGCAGATCCTGTCCGCGCACGGCCAGAAAACCGCAGGCGGTCTCCAGCAGAAATTCCTCGCTGTCAAAGCTGTCCACGTTGCTGACGCCGGAGATTTCGAGCGCCTTGCGGTTCACCATCCGGATTTCCTGGTGCTTTCCGCCCTTTCCGTACTCCATGGCACGTCCCTCCCCTGAAACCAGCTTATGGGGTCAGGGAAGGGAATAGAACAGGCTTACGGAAAGGGCGGTTCCGTATCTTCCGCCGCCTCGTCCCGCAGGATCGTGTACATCTCCCGGGCTTCATCCTTGCGGGCGGACTCCTCCGTCCGTTCCACGCGGACGGCCAGCACCCGCCGGCCGAAGCGGATCTCCAGCACATCGCCCGGCTTCACCGTGCTTCCGGGTTTGGCTTCCCTACCGTTAAGAAGGACGCGCCCCTGCTGGGACACGTCCTTCGCTACCGTGCGTCGCTTGATCAGCCGCGACACCTTTAAAAACTTGTCGAGCCGCATACCTCACTTCACGGCTTCTTTGAGCTTGTTGCCCGCCTTGAAAGCCGGAACCTTGGAAGCCGGAATTTGGATTTGCTTGCCCGTTTGCGGGTTGCGACCCACGCGGCCGGAACGCTTGCGGGTTTCGAAGGTGCCGAAACCGATCAGCTGGACCTTCTCGCCCTGCGCCAGCGCGCCGGTCACTTCGCTGAGGAACCCGTTCAGTACGGTTTCCACGTCCTTTTTGGTCAGACCGCTCTTGGAAGCAATGTTGTTAATGAGATCGGTTTTGTTCATCTCTCGGACTCCTCCACCTTGTGAATTTTTGAGTTGGAAGCAAGCCGTTTTTGGCCTCGCAGCATGGAGATATAATTCTTCCCTTTGTCAATAAAATCCTGCTTCTACCGCAAAATTTTTTTGTATTGGGGGTGGAAAAATGACGAAATGTGACGAAAGACCCAGATTTTATGACCCTGACGTCCCTATTCCCGGGCTTTCGCTTCCGACCACCAGGTTTCCATCTCGGCCAGGTCCGTCTGGTCGAAGGTCCTGCCGCTCTCCGCCAGACGACGTTCGATGTGCCGGAACCGCTCGGCGAATTTCCGGTTGGTCCGCGCCAGCGCCTCCTCGGGATCCACATGAAGGAAGCGGGCGGCGTTCACCACGGCAAACAGCAAATCGCCCAGCTCCTCGCGGCTGCGCTCGGGCGACTGGCCGGCCGCGGTTTTCAGTTCCGCCAGTTCCTCCTCGATCTTGGCGAACACGCCCGACAGGTCGGGCCAGTCAAAGCCGACCTTGGCCGCCTTCTTCTGCAGCTTGAAGGCGCGCGGCAACGCCGGCAGATCTTTCGGGATGCCGTCCAGCACGGAGCCGCGGGAAACGTCTCCCTTGCGCCGCTTCTCCTCGGCTTTCATCGCCTCCCAGTTGCGCAGGGCTTCCTCGGGGTTTCCGGCGGCCGCTTCGCCGAAGACGTGCGGATGGCGGAAGATGAGCTTGTCGTTCAACTCGCCCAGCACGTCATAGACGTCGAAGGTGCCCGCCTCTTCTTCCATGCGGCAATGCAAAAGGATCTGCAGCAGCACGTCGCCCAGTTCCTCCCGCATGCCGGAGACGTCCCCGGTGTCGATGGCTTCCAGCGCTTCGAAAGTCTCCTCGATGAAATTTTGGCGGATCGACTGGTGCGTCTGCGCGCGGTCCCAGGGGCAGCCCTGCGGGCTGCGCAGAATGCCGACGATTTCGTACAGGCGGTCAAAGGACGTGCGCCGCAGACGGTCGTCCCGGCCGGCCTTGAGATACACGAGCGCCGGCCCGCCAAACGGGAGCCCGTCCAACTCGCCCAGCGGCACGGTGCGAATGTGCCCCCCGCCGGGGCCGTCCGGCATTTCGCCGACCGCCGCCGGATAATCTTCCGGGTATACCTTGAGCAGTGTCTGCCGCACGCGCGCGGCCGTGTCCGGGCTTTCCACGCGGGCGATCACCGTATGCAGGCGCGGGCGCAGCTGCTCGCGGTCGAACACGTGCGCGTCCAGCAGCTGGAACCCTTCCAGCGGATCGAAGCCAAACAGCCGAACCACCCGCTCCAGAAAATTTTCGCTTCCGGTCACGCGCAGCCTCCTTTCCGTCCGTTGCCGGGCATCCCGCTTCGCCCGCATTATAGCACATTTTGGACAACCCCACGCAAACAAAAAAATTCCGCCGGCGCCGGGGCGGGCCATGCCGGCGGAAGCGGTTCCGGCGGCTTGCGGCGGACAAGTCACTGTTCCATTTGCTTGGCGAGAAAACCCGCGGCCGTTTCCGCCATCTTGGTCTCCGTTTCCCCCATGACCTTGCCGCTTTCCTTGGTCAGGAGCACGACGGCGCCAATCGGGTCGCCGCCCGCAACGATGGGGGCCGCCACGAACGAGGTGATCGTTTCCTCGGCGTCGCGCAATATCTCGCGGGGACCCGGCGACGTTTCCAGCATCGTACGGCGGCTTTCCATGCACGTTTCCAGCAGAGGGCCGACCGGCTTATCCGCGTAATCCTTCCTGGGAGCGCCGGAGACGGCGATGACGGTGTCCCGGTCGGTGATGAGCGCCACGTGTCCCGAACTTTCCGCGAGCGATTCGGCGAATTCCTTGGCGAAGTCGCCCAATTCGCCGATGGGGGAATATTTTTTCAGAATCACTTCGCCGTCGCGATCCACAAAAATTTCCAGCGGATCCCCTTCCCGGATGCGCAGCGTCCGGCGGATTTCCTTCGGTATGACCACCCGGCCGAGGTCATCGATGCGACGGACGATTCCTGTTGCCTTCATGGTTCGATTGCCCCGCTTTCGTGGATTGTTGGAACTGAATCAAACGTGGCTTTAGTATTCAACCCCTCCCATTTTCTTATGCGTCTGTCCATCCGTGCCGAAAAATGGCGCCCCCCGTATCGGGGAGCGCCGTATGCCGGGACGACCGTTCGGCCGCCTTATTGCGATGAGGCCGTCGGAGAGCTCCCCGGCGACGCGGAAGGAGAATCGTCCGGCTCCTGCGGCAGCACCACCGAGATGCCCAGCTTGTCCTCTTCGGCCGTCAGGAACTCCTCCAGCTTCGCGTAAGCCAGGTTTTCACGAAGCAGCGCGAGATCTTCCTCGCTCAGCTTCTCAAACGAAGCCTCCGTGCGCGATTCCACCTTGATGACATGATACCCGTATTCGGTCTTGACCGGATCGCCGATGACGCCAATCGGCTGGGTGTTGGCGGCGTTTTTGAACGCGTCCACCCAGATGCCGGTTTTCTGGTTTTCATAAAGTCCGCCGTTATCCTTCGATTCGGGGTCGTCGGAATATTCCCTGGCGATCTCGTTCCAGTCCGCGCCCTTGACCAGCTTGTCCTTTACTTCACGGGCCAGCTGAAGCGCCTCTTCCTCGGTGCGCTTTTCCTCGCCGGTCTGGCTGTCCACCGTGGCGATCAGCACGTGGCGCACCGTGGCCACGTTGAAATCCTGCGGCGCCTTGCCAAATTCCGCCCGCAGCTCTTCCTCGGTCACCGCCGATTCCAGTTCGGCCTGCCGTGCCGAGATCATTCCCTGATACGCGACGAGCCGCTTGAAGATGGCCACCGCTTCTTCAACGGTCAGCCCCGCGGCGTCCAGCTCTTCCTTCAGGGCGGGCTGTTCCTTGATCGTCGATTTCAGCTGGCCGCGGAATTCGGAGGCCTGCTTTTCGGCCTCCTCCCATTGGGCGTCCGTCACCTGGCCGGTCAGGTGCTTGGTCAGCACGTACTGCCTCAGGAACCCTTCCTCGAACTCCGGAATGGACATATACAAGGCCAGCATCGGATTGACGAGCTGATTGAGTCCCTTGTATTTGTCGAACTCGCTCCGCGTCACATTGCCGCCATCGTAGATGGCGACGACTTCCCCTTTGCCGGCCCCGGGAATATCGTGGCGACCGTCCAAAGATTTTCCGCAGCCGGCAACAAGAGCAAGAACGGCCGCCAGCAGCACGGCCAGCAAAGGCCGTCCGATACGCGTCCGCAGCCCGCTCCGGCGTGCGTCCCCCTTACGCTTACGGTGCAACATCCTGCAGTTCTCCCTTCGGCTTGGTCACTTCTTCGTATTTTATCAGAAACTGTTCCGCAAGCGCCAGCAACGCCTCGTCCTCCAGGCCGCGGCACGCGAGCCGGACCACGGCCGGATCGCCCGTCTCCGGCAGCAGACGGCTGCGGAACGCGACGGCCAACGCGGCCTGGCGCGTCGGATGCACCGCGGGTTTCCGCGCGGGCGAAAATTTGAACAAAAGCTCGTCCTCCCTGCGCTGGACGGATTCGATTCCCAGGCTGCGGGCAAACACCTTCACGCGGGCGACGGCGAGCAGATTGAGCGCCGCGCGGGGCGGTTCGCCGAACCGGTCGATCATTTCGTCCAGCAGCTCGTCGATGTCCTCCGTGGCTTCGGCGGCGGCCACCTTTTTGTAAATTTCGATTTTCTGCGCGCTGTCGTAAATGTATTCGGAAGGCAGGTACGCGTCGACGCCCAGGTCGAGTTGCACGGAAGCCGGCTGTTCCTCCGGCCCGGTTTCCTCTCCCGTCAGGCCGGCCTTGCGCTTGCGGATTTCCTCGGCCAGCATCTGCGTGTACAGCTCAAAGCCCACCGACGCGATAAACCCGTGCTGCTCCGGCCCGAGCAGGTTGCCGGCGCCGCGGATGGCCAGGTCGCGCATGGCGATCTTGAAGCCCGACCCGAGATCGGTGAACTCCTTGATGGATTGCAGCCGCTTTTCGGCCGCTTCGTTAAGCACCTTGTCTGGCGTGTAGGTGAAATAGGCATAGGCGATCCGGTTGGACCGGCCGACGCGGCCGCGCAGCTGGTACAGCTGGGACAGGCCCATCTTGTCCGCATCGTGGACGATCAGCGTGTTGACATTGGGAATGTCGACGCCGGTCTCGATGATGCTCGTGCTGACCAGCACGTCGTATTCGCCGTCCAGGAAGTCCAGTATCGCGCGCTCCAGCTCCGCTTCGGCCATCTGCCCGTGGCCGACGACGATGCGCGCGTCGGGCACGAGGCGGCCGACCTGCTCGGCGATCTGATAAATGCCCTGCACCCGGTTGTACACGTAGTACACCTGTCCGCCCCGTGCCAGCTCCCGCTCGATGGCCTCCCGGACGAGGGCGGGGCTGTATTCCGCCACAAACGTCTGTACGGGGAACCGGTTTTCAGGCGGCGTCTCGATGAGGGACAGATCACGGACGCCGAGCAGCGACATGTGCAGGGTGCGCGGGATGGGCGTGGCGGTCAGGGTGAGCACGTCCACGTTGGTTTTCAGCTTTTTCAGTTTTTCCTTGTGCGAAACGCCGAAACGCTGCTCCTCGTCGACGATGAGCAGCCCCAGATCCTTGAACGTCACGTCCTTGGAAAGCATCCGGTGGGTGCCGATCAGGATGTCGACAGCCCCCGTCCGGGCCCCCCGGATGGTCTCCGACTGCTCTTTCCTTGAACGGAAGCGGCTGAGCACGCGGATGGTGATCGGATATCCGGAGAAGCGCTCGCGGAACGTCTCGTAATGCTGCTGGGCCAAAATGGTGGTCGGAACCAGCACCGCCACCTGCTTGCCGTCCATGACGGCCTTGAAGGCGGCGCGGATGGCCACTTCCGTCTTGCCGTATCCGACGTCGCCGCACAGCAGCCGGTCCATCGGGCGGGGGGACTCCATGTCCCGCTTGACTTCCTCGATGGCCCGGAGCTGGTCGGGCGTTTCTTCATACGGAAACAGCGCCTCGAACTCCTGCTGGTAGGGCGTATCCTTTCCGAAAGCGTAACCCGGCGACGCCTGGCGCGCGGCGTACAGTTTGATCAGATCGTCGGCCAGGTCCTGCACGGAAGCGCGCACCTTGGACTTGACGCGGTTCCAGTCGCCGCCGCCCAGGCGGCTCAGCTTGGGCTCCTTTTCCTCCACGCCGATGTATTTCTGGATCAGATGGAACTGCTCCACCGGCACGGACAGCCGGTCTCCGCCCGCGTACTGGATGTGCAGGTAGTCGCGGTGGATGCCGCCGACCTCCAGCGTGCCGATGCCCAGGTATTTGCCGATGCCGTGGTTCTGGTGCACGACGTAGTCGCCGATCTTCAGGTCGGTGTAGCTGCGCAGCCGCTCCGCGTTTTCCAGTTGTCGCCCGGGGCGCCGCGCCTTGCGCTGTTTCTGGCTGAACATCTCGCCTTCGGTCACGACCACCAGGCGGACGGAAGGCAGTTCGAAGCCGTTCTGCAGATTGCCCGTGAGAATCTCCGGCGGCTCGATCTGGTAGTCTTCCAGCACCCGCCGCATCCGATCCGCGCGTTCGGCGCTGCCGGCCAGCATGACGACGCGGGCGCCGTTCTTGCGCCATCGCTCCATCTCGCCCTTGAGCACATTCATCTGGCCGTGGAAGTTTTGCATGTTCCGGCAGACGAAATTGACGATGTTCTGCGGCTGGGTATGGGGCACCTGGCGGAGAAACAGCGAAAAATAAAGGGTCTGGAACCTCCTGGGATACAGCGCCTGTTCGATCGGGGCGGCCAGCGCCAACGCCGGCAGGGTCTTGCCCTGCATCAGCATCTGGGTCGTCCATTCCGCCTCGTCCTTTTCCAGCTGCTTCGCCGTTTCGATCAGCCGGTTCGGCTCGTCGATCACCAGCACGGCGTCTTTGGGCACGTAATCGAGCAGCGTCTGCCGCTCCGGATACAGCAACGAGACGTACTTGTACAGTCCCGGAAAGATGGCGTGCTGCCGCAGCAGGTCGATTTCCCGGGAAATTTCGGTGCGCAGGCGCTCCTTCGCCTGGCGGTCGGCCATTTTCGCCAGCTGCTGCTCCAGCAGATCATGGGCGTGCTGCGCCGCGTTCTGGAACCGCCGTTCGTCGGCCACCAGTTCCCGGCCCGGCGACACCGTGAACGATTCCAGGCGGTCGGTGGAACGCTGCTCATCCGGATCGAAGGCGCGGATCGAGTCGATTTCGTCGCCGAACCATTCGATGCGGACGGGGAAAGGCGACGTGAGCGGAAACAGGTCGACAATGCCGCCCCGCACGCTCATCTGCCCTTTTTGTTCCACCCGGTCGACCCGTTCGTAACCGAGCACCACGAGGCGCCGCAAAAACGACTCCATCGATACCGTCTGCCCCACGCGCAGCTCTTCCGTCATGCCGAGCAGCGTCGTCCGCTCCGGCTGGTAACGGCGCATGCCGGCAAACGGCACCACAAGCACGCCGCGAAAACCCGCCGCAAGCCGGAGAAGCGCGTCGACCCGGAGCGCGCTCGTCTCCGGGCTGGAAACCGCCATTTCCGCGGCGATCAGTTCGTTGGCGGGATAGAGCAGCACCTGGTCCTGGCGCAGGCATTCCTGCAGGTCGTCCGCGATCTTTTGCGCGGAAAACATGTTATGCGTAACCACCAGCAAAGGCCGGTCCAGTTCCCGATGAAGCGAAGCGATCATGACCTGTCTCGCCGAACCCGAAAGTCCCGCGACCAGCTGCTCCCGCATGCCGCGATCCAGGCCCTGCAGCACCGCCCGGAAATCGGGTTCGGACGCAAACGACTCCAACAGAAGCACCATGACTGCTTCCCCTTTCCTGTCTCCACACTGCAACGGCACCGCCCCGGGCCGGCGGGGGGTGCATGAAAAAAAAAGCCCCGGCACTTGCCAAGGCCTCTGCAATTTGTCGTTACGAGAGGTGCGCCGTTATTGCAGCGGATTGGACTGCAGTGCCAGCTCGGGATGGCTTTCCAGCGTCTGGCTGCAATAATCGCATATCACCCGGACGGTGATGTCGCCGTTCGAATGATACGTTATTATACGCTTTCGCTCCTCCGGGGTCAAGAATTGCAAGCCCAGCCGGTATTCGGGCACGTTTCGGCTGAACGCGCCGAGAACCATGTCGCAGTGTCGGCATCGGTAGATTACAGCCATAAAAGGGTATGCCTCCGGATGAAAAGGTATGCCGCGGAAAAAACCGCCTCTTCATCAGTATGCACACCCGACGCTTTTCTTAAGCGGATTTTCGGTTGAATTTGGCCATCGTTTCCTCAAACGGGCGGGTCAGCGCATATTCGACGGCGTCGCAGGCTTCCGCGATCATCCTCTCCACCGCGTCCCATTCCCCCTTGGCGAAAGGGGACAGGACGTAAGCGGCGACATCCGCGCCCTGCGGCGGGCGGGAAATGCCCAGGCGAATCCGGTTGAACGTTTCGGTGCCCGTGTGCCGGATGATCGATTCGATGCCCTTGTGCCCGCCCGGTCCACCTTTGAGGCGGAGCCGGATGCGCCCGACTTCCGTGTCCATGTCGTCGTAAACAATGATGGCGTCGCCCAGATCGGTCTTGAAATAATCCATGAACGCCCGGACCGCTTCCCCCGACAGATTCATGTAAGTCTGCGGTTTGAGCAGCGCGACCTTGACGTCCCCGACGCGGGTTTCCCCGAGCAGCGCCCGGCATTTGCCGTGGGGACGCAGGTCCGCGTTCCAGCGCCTGGCAAGCTCGTCCACCACCATGAATCCCGCGTTGTGCCGCGTGCGCTCGTAGGCGGGACCGGGATTGCCCAGTCCGACGATCCAGCGCATTCGCCGATTTCCTCCCCGACGGAAAATGGAAAAAAGAAAAAGTCCCAGCGGGACGCGGGCGCCTTCATTCCTGCGCCGCGCCCTCCGTTTCCTCCGCGCCTTTCTGCGGCGGGAGCGCCACGGCCACCACCGCCTCCGGATCATCCGCCAGCCCCACCCCGGCCGGCAACGCCAGATCCCCCGCGGTCAGGCGGTTGCCGATCTCGAGTTTGCCGACGTCCGCGCTCAGGAAGCCCGGCAGATCGTCCGGCAGACAGGACACTTCCACCTCGTGCCGGAGAAGCTGCACCACCCCGCCCTGACGCTCCGCGGGGCTTTCCCCCGCAAGTTCGATGCGGACGGGAACCCGGATCTTCTCGTTCCGCGCCACACGGCGAAAGTCCACGTGCAGCAGCCGGCCGTTCAGGAAGTCGCGCTGCACTTCGACGATCAGGGCCTGAGCCGGCGTCTCCCCTTCAACCGAGACGTCTACCACGGCGGACGGGTGCTCGCGCAAAAGCGCCAAAAGCTCCCGCTCATCCACCGCGATCAGCACGCCCGGGCCGGGCGGCCGGCTGTAGATGACGCCGGGAACCTTGCCCTTGCGGCGCAATTTTCTGCCCGACTCCCCGTTCCGCCTTTCCACCTGCAGCGAAGGTTTCAAGCGGCATCCCTCCTTTCGGGCATGCCTAGCTTTCCCTTCGCCGGCGGGACCTAAACGTGCTGGCGGGATTCGAAGGGCCGGGGCGTCTCGAACAGCGTGCTGACCGACCGCTGCTCGTGCACGCGGATAATGGCGTCGCCGATCAGCTCGGCCACGGACAGCACGCGGATGTTGAGCGGCAGGTGAATCCGGGGCAGCGGAATGGTGTCGGTGACCACCACTTCCCGGATCGGCGCCCGGTGCAGGCGCTCGATGGCGTTGCCGGACAGCACGGGGTGCGTGCAGCAGGCGTACACTTCCATGGCGCCCGCCTTTTTCAGCGCTTCCGCGGCCAGACAGATCGTTCCGGCGGTGTCGATGATGTCGTCGATCAGAATGGCGCTCCGCCCCGTCACGTCGCCGATGATGTTCATCACTTCGACGACGTTGGGCTCCGGCCGCCGCTTGTCGATGATCGCCAGCGGCGACTGCAGGTAATCGGCAAGCGCCCGGGCGCGCACCACTCCGCCGTGGTCGGGAGAGACGACGACGGGACGGGCCAGCTGCATGTCGCGGAAATAGGAGCCCAGAATCGGAACGCTCGTCAGGTGGTCCACCGGAATGTCGAAAAAGCCTTGAAGCTGCATGGCGTGCAGATCCATGGCGATCACCCTGTGGGCGCCGGCCGTTTCGATCAGGTTGGCCACCAGCTTGGCCGTGATCGGGTCGCGCGCCCGCGCCTTCCGATCCTGCCTTGCATAGCCGTAATAGGGCAATACCACGTTGATGGTGGCGGCGGACGCCCGCTTGAGCGCATCCACCAACACCAGAAGCTCCATCAGATGCTCGTTGACCGGGGCGCAGGTGGATTGGATCACAAACACGTCCGCGCCTCTGACGCTTTCATTCACGCGGATCTGAATTTCGCCGTCGCTGAAGCGCGACACTTCCGCATCCCCGAGCGGAACGCCCACATACCTGCTGATCGCCTGCGCCAATTTCGGATTGGAGCTGCAAGCAAAAATCTTTAGACTGGCGTCGGGATACGCCAACGTCTCCACCGCCTTCACCTGTTGTTGATATTCGATTGCGAAACCGCCTGATTTTTTCGTGACAGCGCGCGGGCACGCAGCTTCTCGGCGTAGCCCGGTTTGTTGACCTGCCGCTCGCGCGCGATGGCGACGTCGCCCTCCCCGACGTCATGGGTGATGGTCGAACCGGCCACCACGTAGGCGTCCCGCCCGATCTTCACGGGCGCCACGAGATTGGAGTTCGATCCGATAAAGGCGCCGTCGCCGATTTCGGTCCGGAACTTGTTGTGGCCGTCGTAGTTTGCCGTAATGACGCCGCAGCCGATGTTGACGCGGGAACCGACCGTGGCGTCGCCGACGTAGCTCAGATGGGGCACCTTGCTGTGGTCGCCGATCACGCTGTTTTTGATCTCCACAAAGTCTCCGACCTTCACGTGATCGCCGATCCGCGTGCCGGGCCGCAAGTAGGCGAAGGGCCCGACGTTGCAGCCGCTGCCGATGACGGCGCCTTCGGCCACGGTGTGGCGGACCGCGGTGCCGTCGCCCACCGTCGTGTCGGTCAGCTCGCAGCCCGGTCCAATGGCGCAGTCCCGGCCGATGACCGTATCGCCCCGCAAATGGGTTCCGGGGTAAACGACCGTATCTTCCCCGATTTTCACGTTGGCGTCGATATAAGTATGATCCGGATCAACCACCGTCACCCCGCCGGCCATATGGCTTGTCAGGATGCGCCTCCGCATCAGCTTCTCCGCCCTGGCCAGCGCTGCGCGGTCATTGACGCCCTCGATTTCGTCCGGGTCCGGCGTCCGGCAGGCGGCTATCGTTTTCCCCTCCCCGCGCAGGATGCCGATGACATCCGTCAGGTAATACTCACCCTGCGCATTGTCCGCCGTAAGTCCCTTGAGCGCGGCAAACAGCCTGCGGGTGTCGAAGCAGTAGGCGCCGGCGTTGATCTCGCGGATGGCCCGTTCCTCCGGGCCGCAGTCCTTGTCCTCCACGATTCGCTCCACGTCGCCCGCGGCTCCCCGCACCACCCTGCCGTACCCGGCCGGGTCGTCCACCAGCGCCGTGAGAACGGTGGCCGCCGCGCCGCTTTCCCGGTGCAGTGCAAACATCGCCTCGATCGTGCGCGCCGTGATCAGGGGGGTGTCGCCGCAGACGACCAGCGCCACACCGTCTTCCTCCGCGAGAAGCGGCTCCGCCTGCATCACCGCATGGCCCGTCCCCAGCGGCTCGGGCTGCAGCGCGTATTCCGCCGCGTCTCCCAGGGCGGCCTGCACCTCTTGCGCGCCCTGCCCGATCACGACCACCGCGCGTTCGCACCCCGCTTCCTTTACCGCCTGGAGCACGTGCGCCACCATCGGCCTTCCGCAGACCGGATGGAGCACCTTGGGAAGCTTCGATTTCATCCGCTTTCCCCGTCCCGCGGCCAGCACGATCGCCATTTTCTTCACCGGGCGGACCACCTCTTCTCCATGCTTCCGTATGTCAAGCTGCCATATCCCGCCGGAATAAATACCGGCACACCTTAAGCATATAACTCCGCGGCGCATTTGCGCAATGGTCCATTAGGCCAACCCTGTGACAAGAATTCAAAAGACGCCGTCCGCATCCGCTTCCGGCGCTCGGAAAAAACGAAAAGAGAGCTCCTCCCGAGCCCCCTTTTCCGTTGTGGACCATTCATGCTTATGCCGCCGATCGCCGATCAGGCTCCTTCCTCCAACGCTTCTTCCTCGGCCGCGATCGCTCGCTCGTATTCCGCCAGCACCGCCGCCTGGATCTTTTCGCGCGTGCTGGAAGAAATCGGATGGGCGATATCCCGAAACTCACCGTCCGGCGTCCGCTTGCTCGGCATGGCCACGAACATCCCGTTGTTGCCGTCGATCACCCGAATGTCATGCACCACGAACTCGTTGTCAAAGGTGATCGAGCAGATGGCCTTCATCCGTCCATCCGAGTTGACACGGCGGAGTCTGACATCCGTAATTTGCATGCTGAGTCTCACCACCTTTTTCCATGGAACGCTTGGTGTAATATTCCACAAAAACTCAAGAATTCCTGCCTGAAATGGCGTTTGAGCTCACAAAAAAGTAAATTTTTTTTATTTCCGCTCACTTTCGACAGATATCGCCGCAATCAATTCAATTTCGACAAGTACGCCCCTCGGGAGAGCCGCCGCCTGCACCGTGGAACGGGCCGGCCGGTGGTCGCCGAAAAAGGAAGCGTACACCTGGTTGAACGCGGCGAAATCGTTCATATCCTTGAGAAACACGGTGGTCTTCACCACATCGCGCAAGGTCGCCCCCGCCGCGGCCAGTACCGCCTCGAGATTGCGCAGCACCTGGCGGGTCTGTTCTTCGATGCCGCCGGAAACGATTTCCCCTTCCGGCGTCAGGGGAATCTGGCCGGACAGGAACAGCAGGTTGCCGAACCGGACGGCTTGCGAGTAGGGACCGATGGCCGCCGGTGCGTTTGGGGTGGATACGGTTTCCATCTTCATGCCGCATCTCTCCTCGTCAGTTTAGAGTTGGTTTTCCCGGAAACCGGCAAATGCCGGGGAATCGAAAAAATTGCCGGGAAGGACGCGAACCAGGCGATTTTTCGCGTCCACGGCTTCCAGCCGGGCAAGGGATATGTAATCGCTCAGCAGCCGCTCCTCGGCGCCCACCGCACCGGACTCCACAAACACGCCGACGCCGCTGACGACGGCGCGGAACTCGCCGAGCAGATCGATCATGCCCCGGATCGTTCCGCCGGCCTTCATGAAATCGTCGATGATGAGCACGCGGGATCCTTCCTTCAGCGCACGGCGGGCGAGGGACATGGTCTGGATCCGCTTGGACGAACCGGAGACGTAGTTGATGCTGACGGTGGAGCCCTCCGTCACCTTCTGGTCGCGTCGGGCGATCACCACCGGCACGTTCAGAAACTGGGCCGTGGCGCAGGCCAGCGGAATGCCCTTCGTTTCCACCGTCACGATGGCGTCGGGCTCGCGGTCAGCGAAGGCGGTGGCAAACATGAGGCCGGTATCCTGGAGCAGGGACGGCTGGCCGAGCAGATCGGTCATGTAAAGATAGCCGCCGGGCAGCAGACGGTCGGAGTCCTCCAGCTGGCGGCAGATGCCGTAAATCCGCTCCAGCGCCCGATCCGGCCGCATCCGGGGGACGAACCGGACGCCTCCCGCCGCGCCGGCGTACGTGCGCAGCTCGCCGACGCCCTCGCTTTCAAACGCGTCCCGGATGATGGCCAGATCCTCGCTGATGGAAGATTTGGCGGACTGGTAGCGTTCCGAAAACGCGGAAAGGGAAATGAGCGTATGGGGACGGGCCAGCAGGTATTGCGTCATCTCCACCAGTCTGGCGCTTCGTCTGAGCTTTTTCAACTTGTCCTCCCCCGTCCGGAATCCGGATTTTTTATGGCCATCATACCATTTCCGTCCATTTGCGGGCAAGGAATGGGCGCCTGCGGGCAAGGAATGGCCGGTCGGGGATCAGTCAGGCCGGAACGCGGGTTCCCCCAGCAGGCGGACCGCGTACACTTCCCTGCAAAAACCGCGCAGGCCGCTGGCGATCCGGATCGCCTTCGCTTCCCTGGCGACCAGGCCGAACACCGTCGGCCCGCTGCCCGACATCAGCACTCCGTCGGCGCCCATTTTTTCCATGCAGACTTTGATTTGCCGTATCTCCGGATGGAGGCGGAGCGTGACGTATTCCAGCACGTTGCCGAGTCCGCGGCAAATGTCGGGAAACGACCGGCGCGCCAGCGCGTCGATCATGCGTCCGGACGATGGATGATCTTCAACTTCCTCCAGGTTGAGACAGGAAAAAACGTCCGCTGTGGACACGCTGACGGGCGGCTTGGCCAGAACGACCCAGCAGGGCGGCGGGGACGGGAGGCTCTCCAGGATTTCCCCGCGGCCTCGGGCCAGGGCGGTGCCGCCGCGGACACAGTAGGGCACGTCGGAACCCAGTTCCGCCCCCAGGGCCTCCAGCTCTTCCCCTTTCAGTCCCAGCCGCCACATCCGGTTGAGCGCCCGGAGCACCGCGGCGGCGTCGCTGCTGCCGCCCGCCAGTCCCGCGGATACCGGCACGCGCTTGTCCAGCGTGATACGAACGCCCCGGGTTACGCCAAACCGCTCCTTCACCAGACGGGCGGCCTGATGCGCCAGGTTCCGTTCATCCAGCGGAATGGACGGGGACGGGCTGACAAGCTCCACCCGGTCTTCCGCGAGCTCCTCCAGTTCCAGCCGGTCGGCGAGATCGACCATGGTCATGACCGTCTCCAGCTCATGGTAGCCGTCCTCTCGCCTGCGCAGCACATCCAGCAGCAAATTGATCTTGGCCGGCGCCTTCTCGTATACGACGGTCAACGCAATCACCCGAATGCATTATAGCAGACCGCCGGACGGGAAATCATGGAGAAGAACAATCGGGTAAGAGGGGACTCTGCTGAGTCCCCGTCTCCCCACACCACCGTACGTACGGTCCCGTATACGGCGGTTCGTCAAACTTGCCCAACCATGACCACCTGGTTGAGGGGGATCAGTGGCGGT
>Ga0310826_100545_pt1 | contig 34151 bp, 32 predicted proteins | sample WT_ome_FD_201306 | JGI IMG/M metagenome (GOLD analysis project Ga0310826, IMG submission 201306) | Sorghum-adapted microbial communities enriched on wild type (WT) sorghum from Joint BioEnergy Institute, Emeryville, California, United... ... | reverse complement strand
GGGCCAGGTCTCCTCGAGCTTCTTCAGGTCGCGCACCATGATGTCATAGGAATACACCTGCTTCGGATTGACGATGCTTTCGGCCTTCCCCGCAGCAGAAGCGGATGCGGCTTCCGGAGCCGCCGCGGGCATTGCGGCGATCAACACGACAGACAGCACAATGATTCCCCAACAACGCAGCATTGCCGAAGAACCCCCGTTTCCGTCGAATCTCGCAGTCGAAGGTCCGGGCAGCCATCGCAATAAAGCCCGAACCTTCCGGCCTGTGTTCAATTCGACATCAAACGGCCGAATCCTTCGGCATCGATCAAATCGTTGACAGAAACATTACACAACCGGACCGGCAAGTTACTGCGCCGTCAAAATCTCGGGGCCGTCCGCCGTGATCGCGACAACATGCTCGTACTGGACCGCCAGCTTGCCGTCCAGCGTGCGCGCGGTCCAGCCGTCCTCGTCGATTGTCATGTACCAGGTGCCCTCCGTAATCATCGGCTCGATCGTGAACACCATGCCTTCCTTCAGCCTGAGCCCCTTGCCCGGCTTGCCCACGTGCATGTAGCCCGGCTCTTCGTGCAGTTTCCGGCCGATGCCGTGGGCGAGCAGATCGCGCACGACGCCGAATCCGTGGCGCTCGGCGTGCGTCTGGATCGCGTGCGCGATGTCGCCCAGCCGGTTGCCGACCTTCGCCTGCGCGATGCCGAGCTCGAGGCATTCCCGCGTCACCCGCATGAGCCGCCCGGCCACGGGCGAGACGCGGCCGACGGCATAGGTCCACGCCGAGTCGCCGAGCCAGCCGTCCAGCTCCGCAACCGTGTCGATCGTGACGATGTCGCCTTCCTTCAGCGGCTCGTCGCTCGGAAAACCGTGCGCGATCACATCGTTGACCGAAGCGCAGATCGCGTACGGATAGCCCCTGTAGCCGATCTGGAACGGCCTGGCGCCGTGCTCGGCCATGACCTCCTCCACGAGCCGGTTGATTTCCATTGTCGTCACGCCGGGCCGGATCATGCGCGCGATCCGGCGATGGCATTCCGCCACGACCTGTCCCGCCCGGCGCATGGCTTCGATGTCGCGTTTGGTTTTCAGTTCGATCATGAACATTCGTCCTTTCCCTGTTGCCGGAAATCGCCGTCCGGCCGAATCGGGCTCAACCTGACGGCCTTCCCCGTTGACCGTCCTTCCATAGAACACTCTATCACAAACCGCCGCCCGATGTGCATCCATGGATCAATTTTTCGCACCGCTCCGGCAAGAAGTTATGATCGGGGTATTGATCTTGCATTCTTGTTATGTCGGCTCATTCCCCCTGCCGATACAATGGAATCAGGAACCGAACAGGGCGCGGACGGATTCGGCGCCTTGCGGTCCCGAATGACAAAGAACAGGGGGATATCGCTCATGGCCATTTGGGGATCGTACCGAATCAAGCCGCAGCTTCCCGGCGGCCGGGTCCGACGGGAGGATGCTTCCGCGGACCGGTCGGTCAGCGATATTTGGAACCGGCATGTGGCGGAGTTCGACGGCAGCGGACTGCCCCGATCCGAGGACGTCGCCGTGCTGGCCGCCATGGGGTACCGCGCCTTCCAGTTCGAGGTGCTGTGGCCCGCGGTTCTGCGCACCGACGGGAAGCCGAACGAGGAAGGCGTCAAACGATGCCAAAGCTTGGTCGGGACGATACGCCAATACGGCATGACGCCGATCATCGCGGCTTGCCGCTGGCGGCGTCCGCTCTGGATGCGCATCGGGAGCGAATGGGTGAATGTGAAATCGGACGAACGATATCAGACCTACATGACGATCCTGCACAGCCGCCTCGGGGGCGAGGCGATTATCCGGAACCGGCCGAACGAGCCGTGGGATGCGGCCGCGCGGGAGCTCAAATGGCTGCGCGCCTTCAGCCTGGTTCCGGCCGGGGCGATCGCCAGCCGTTTCCGGATTGAAGCCGCGGGAGGCAGCCTCGCCTGTCCGTCGTGAACCCTAAGCGACCGGCTCCGCCGCACAGTCGTGAACCCTAAGCGACCGGCTCCGCCGCACATTGGCGGAGCCGGTTTTCGCAGGTTTCGGGTCACGTTCCGGGCGGCAATTCCAGTTCCCGCAGCAAGGCATCCAGGTCGCGGAGCGGCACGGCGAATCCGACCTGCACGGGCTCGCCCTCATGCCGGATTTCGCCCGCGGCATAGATGACCGCGATGGCGCGGCCGCGCCCGTTGATGACCGGGCTGCCGCTGTTGCCCTTGTGCACCGGCGCGTCGACCGCCATCACCGGCCGGCTTCTGCCCCGAACCTGCACCGTTCCCAGAATCCTGCCTTCGCCGGCGATCTGTTCGAGGTACAGCGGATTGCCGATCACGTAGATGCGCTCCCCCGGCCCCCATTCCCGGTCCCGTTCGATTTCGATCGAAGGGAGCCGCTCTCCCCCGGCGTCCACCCGCAGGATGGCCGCATCCAGCTCCGGGTCGGAAGCGGCGACCTCGGCCGCAAACCGCAGGCCGCTTCCGGGAAATTCGACGATCGCATAGGCGGCATCCTCGATCACGTGATGGTTGGTGACAATATATCCGTCCGAAACATGGAATCCCGACCCCCTGCCCCGGTCCGTGACGATCAGGACGACGGCGTCCCTGGCGTGCGAGACCGCCTCGCGTCCGGACAGTTCCCGCGATCGGTGCAGGAGCGGCAGCGTTTCCATGTTGTAGATGCGGGGCAGCAGCGCCAGGATATTGGCCAGCAGGGCCGCAACGAGCAGAACCGCGACCGTGTTCCGGAACCATTTGCGCCTTGCGGGGGGCTCGTCGCCGGCTTCCGCTTCGGCGGCATCCCCGTCAACGTCCTTGCCGTCTACGTCATCTTCATCAAAATGTTCCGCATCGTCCGCATCCGGCCCATCCGTTCCGCCGGCCCGTCCGCCGGCATCCCGAAACGCTTCCGTCCCGCGGACAGGCGCTGTCTCGCCGTCCGACCATCGGACAGGCGCAATTCCGTCGACCCGCCCGCCGTTCAGCCCGTCCGTTCCGCGGACAGGTGCGGTTCCGCCAACCCGCCCGCCTGCTTCCATCAGCCCGTTTTTCCCGCGGACAGGCCCATTCCGCCCTTCCGTCCCGCCCGCCTCCATCAGCCCGTCCGTTCCGCGCGCAGGCTTTTTCCCGCCTGCCGTTCCGCCGTTTTCCCCGTGATCCGAGCCTCGCCCGGGATCGGGATCACGCCTCGGTTGGTTTCGGTTGTCGTGGTCGTCTCGGAGCAAACCGGTTCCACCTCAAGTCGTCATTCCGCCCGGTCCCGGTATTCCTGCGGCGTCAGTCCGGAATATTCCTTGAACAGCTTGATGAAATAATGCGCGTTGGAATAACCGAGCATCGCGGTGATCTCGTAGATCTTCAGCTTCGTGTTGCGCAGCAGATGCGTGGCCTGTTCCATCCGCCTGCGGTAGATCGTGTCGCTGATGCTCTGCCCCGTCTCCTGCTTGTACACCTTGGACAGATAGACGGGGTGCAGCGACACGTGATGCGCGATCGACTGCAGCGTCGCCGAGTCCAGGTGGGCGTCGATGTACTCGTGCACCTGCCGGACGAGCTGCCTGCGCGTGTCGTTCATATCCGCGTCGAGCCGGTTCCGGATCCGGGTCACGAGCTGTGCGGCCCAATCCTTGAGCTGCGCCGCGTCCAGCGGCGGCTCCCGGTCGGCCGGCTCGCCTCCCGCCAGATCGGCCAGCATCTTGCCGTGCTTGTGCGCGATGTAGTAGCAGGCGGCCAAGAGCTGGCTGTAGATCTCGCGCAGATGCTCCGCGGTGTCGATGCGCCTGGCCGCCAGCTCGTCGAACACCGCGTCGAGCTTCTCCATCGCGGCGTCCCACTGACCGGACTCGAACAGCTGCATGAAGGACGGCGGCTCGTGCAGCCGCGTCAGGGCGGCGACATCCGCGGAATCGTCGTTCCGGTCCATCGTCATGAAGAAGCCGTGCTCGCTGCCGATGTACCGGCGCAGCAGGCCGAGCGACGACTGGTAGAGTCCGGGGAGATCGTCCGGCAGCGCGCCCGTCCGGCTGATGACGACGGAGATGCGGCCGCGCAGGTAATGCCCGACGTTGCGCTGCAGCTCCTCCGCGAGCAGGGTGATCCTGCCGTAGACATCCGCGTCGTTCTGCGCGCCGTCCGACGGCTTCACCGCGTACACGAGGTGGCCAAGCTCGTCCTTGCAGTTCCACAGCGCGAAGTCGCCGGCGTACAGCTCGCGGGCGATGTTGTCGATCGCGTATTCGAACAGGAACATGTCGTCCGGGGAGAACGAGTGGAACCCCTCGAGCCGCATGGTGAGCAGCACGACGCGGCATCCCGCTTCGAACGGGAGCTGGAATTTCGCAAGCTGCGAGGCGAGCCGGTCGCGGGACAGCTTCTTGCCCTGGAGCAGATCGCGGAGCAGATTGTTGCGCAGCAGCGGCAGATGCTCCTCGAAAATGCTGACCGCCCGCTCGTACGACGCGATTTCCTGCCACTCCCGGCGGATCGTCCGGATGACGTGCTTCAGCTTCCGCACGAATTCCTCGTCGCTGATCGGCTTTGTCAAATATTCCGATACGCCGATTTCCAGCGCCTGCCGCGCGTAGTCGAACTCCGCGTAGCCGGACAGCAGGATCACCTTCGTCTGCTTCCATTTCTTCCGGATCGCGGACGCCAGTTCGAGGCCGGACATGCCGGGCATCGTGATGTCCGTCACGACGATGTCGATCGGCCGTTGCCCCAGAATGCCGAGCGCCTCGGCGCCGGAGTAGGCCTTGAACACCGCCTCGATGCCGAGCGCGTTCCAGTTGATCGTCATCGCCAGATCGTCCACGACGAACGGTTCGTCGTCCACGAGCAGAATCATCATGCCGGGGTCGCCTCCTGCATGCGGGACTCGCACCTGAGCGTGACCGTCGTTCCCTCGCCCGCCTTCGAATCCACCTCGAGCACCGCGCCCGGACCGAATTTCCGGACGAAGCGCTGCTTCACGTTCCAGACGCCGCAGCCTCCGTCTTCCGTCTTCGACCCCCGGAGCTGGCCGCGGAGTTTCAGCAGCGCCTCGGGCGTCATCCCGACGCCGTCATCCTCGACCTTGAGCGCGAATCCGCCCTCGAGCCGGCGGCCGGTGATCCGGATCGCGCCCCGCCCGGTCTTCGGCTCGATGCCGTGCAGGACGGCGTTCTCGACGAGCGGCTGCAGGAGCAGCCGGGGAACGGGCATATCCATCAGCGCCTCGTCGACATCCGCCGAATAATCGATGCGCGGCTTGCGCAGGTTCAGGATCGACACGTAGTTGCGGATCAGGTCCAGCTCGCTCCTGAGCGGCACCATGTCCTCGTCCGTCCGGGTCATGTAGCGGTAATATTCGCCGAGGCTGAGCGCCATCGCCTCGACCGATTCGGTGTCGCCGACCCGCGCCTTGCTCTTGATGAAGAACAGGCAGTTGTACAGGAAATGCGGATTGATCTGCGACTGGAGCTGCTTGAACTCCGCTTCCTTCGCGCGAAGCTGCTCGGTCAGCACCTTGTCGATCAGGTCGCCGACCTGCTTCGCCATGTCGTTGAAACCTTCCGTCAGCAGCCGGAACTCCCGCGCGGGCACGACGCCGATGCGCACGCCGTAGTCGCCTTCCTTGAAGCGGGCGAGGCCGCTGACCAGCTTCCGGATCGGAAGCTGCACGTTCCGGTACAGCGCGAACGCGAACGCCACGCCGAGGCACAGCAGCGCGGCCGTCGCGCCGATGAACAGCGTCGTGCTCTTGCGGATGGGCTGCAGGATGCGCTCGAGCGGGGTGTACTCGATCAGCACCCAGCCGTCGAGCACGGTCGGCAGGGCGCTCACCAGATAGGACATGCCGTTCGCTTCCGTGACCATCGTCACGCTGTCCCCGATGTCCCGCCCCCAGAGATGCCCGGCCATCCGGATCGCCGTCACGCTGTCCGTGTTGTAGTCGAAGATGAACCGCCCCGACGGATGGTACATGTAAGGCCGGCTCTGGCCTTCGTAGGAGGCGAGCAGCTTCCGGATGTTCTCGGACGGGAAGGACAGGATGACGCTCACTTCGCCCGCAGCCTCCCGGTCCCGCACATACAGGATGAATTCGCCGCTCAGCTGGTCGAAGGTCCACTGGTCCGGCTTGAGCGCGTTGAAATCGTATTCAGGCTTGAGCGCGCGATACGTGTCCGAGGACAGGACGTCGCCCGTCTCCGGGAAATATACGGTAAGCGTGTTCGTCCACGCGCTGGCGGTGCTCTGCAGTTTGAGCTTCTCCGTAATGGTCATCTTCAGCCGGTTCCGGTCGACCAGATGCCCGATCACGGGCAGCATCGCGTAATCGCGCACGCTCTGGTCCTGCAGCAGGTTGTAGGCGTTCAGGGTGAGCTGGTCGATGTCGTTCTCCAGCCGGTCGGCCAGGAACTTGAGCTGGTTGAGGCGCGAGATTTCCAGTTCCCGCTGCACGGTATTGACCGAAGTCGCCACCGTATAGCCGTAGAGCCCCGCAATGGCGAGCAGCAGCAGCGCCAGAAACGTCACCATTTTGGTGAAAAGGCTCCACTTCCGCGTCACGTCCGGATTACCCCCCCGGCGCTGTCCTCTTTCTACGTCCAGTGTACACAAAAATGGATCGGCCGTCGCGCACATCGAGCATTTTTTGCGTCAATCGGCTAAAATGGGGACAGACGGGACGGACTTGCGGGGAGGGATGGCGCTTGAGCCGGAACCGGACGCTTCGCCTTGCGGCCGCCGCGCTGCTGCTCGCGCTCGCCGCGGCCTGCTCCGCCGGGGGAGCCGGGGAGCGGGTTGAGCCGGCGGCGACGGAAGAGCGGGAGGAGCCCTATGTGATCACGACCGTCGGCGCCATTACGCCCGACATGGTCTTCAAGTACGGCGAGACGCTCGAGAACAACGTTCACCTCCGGTGGGCCGAACAGCGGCTCGGGGTCCGGATTCAATATCTGTGGACCGTGCCGTCCGGCCTGTTCGACACCAAGCTGAGGCTGGAACTCGCGACCAAGCGGAACGTGCCGGATGTCGTGGCGACGCGCAGCGCGATCATCCAGGATCTGATCGATTCCGGGGAGTTCCGGGAGGTCGGCTCGCTGTTCGAACGTTACGCCTCCGAGACGTGGAAGAAGGCGATGGAAGAGAACACCGACGTCTGGGAAGCGTTCACGCGGAACGGCAAGCGGTACGCGATCCCGATCCTCGACTACGAATATCATTCCGACCCGGTGCTTTGGATCCGGACGGACTGGCTGGGGCGGCTCGGGATGGAGCCGCCGGAGACGCTCGACGAGCTCGAGGCGGTGATGCGCGGCTTCACCTTCGGCGATCCCGACGGCAACGGCCGCCACGATACGGCGGCGCTGGCGTTGGCGCTCGGGTCCGGCGTCAGCGCGCGGGTCGGCGATTCCACCTGGATCTTCGGCATGTTCGGCACCGTGCCCGCCCAGTGGAACGTCGGCGAAGACGGCCGGCTCGTCTACGGATCGGTGCACCCGGGCGCGAAATCGGCGCTCGCCGTCATGCGCAAGTGGCTCCGGCAGGGGCTCGTTCCCGCCGAGGCGGAACTGATGGACGGCGCGGCGGCACAGGAGGCGTTCATCCAGGGCAAGGTCGGCATGATCGCCGGCCCGCACTGGATGGTCTACTGGCCGTTCGGCGGCATGACGGACGCCGAGTTCCGCGCGATTCCGCTGCCCGCCGGACCGGACGGGCATGTCGCGCGGCGCGGCTCGCTGCCGCGCAACGGCGCCATCCTGATCAGCAACGGGATGGAGAAGCCCGAGTATTTCTTCAAGTACCAGAATTTCCTGTTCGATACCTACGCGCTGCGCGAGGGCGAGCTGAAGTACGGCCTGGCGGAAAATTACGACTGGTCGTACGCCGGCGGACGCCCGTCGACGGACCCGCGGCTCGTTCCGGGCGGGTACGTGCGCGTCGCGAACTACACGCTCACGTTCGACGGCGCCCGTATCCCGTCGCGATGGCGGACGGAAGGCCAGCCGAACACGGTGGAAGTGCTGCTGTCGCAGCAGGAGGCCTCCTGGATCGACCAGTACCGGGGCGCCCCGACGCCGACGCAGCGCGAGAAGGGCGACCTGCTGCGAAAATTGGAAGAAGAGACGTTCGGGCAGATCATCTACGGACGGCTGCCGCTCGAGGCGTTCGACGATTTCGTGGACCGCTGGCTGGATCTCGGCGGCCGGCAGATTACCGAGGAAGTGAACGCCTGGCGGGATTCCCGGCGGCCGTAGCGCGGGGACACGGCTCCGGCGCACGGTCCGGGAGCCATGACAACGATCCGGCGGCGCGGGAGCGCTGGCGCGTTCCGCCGGAGGGGAGGCTTGACATGAGTCTGGATATCCGCGCGCTGCTGCGGCAGATCGCGCTGTTCAGGGAACTGACGGAAGACGGGATGGAGCAGCTCGCGTCGATCACGCTGCGCCGTTCGTACGGCAAGAAGGAGACCGTCTTCACGGAGGGGACCGAAGTCGAGGCGATCTACTTCGTTATAAGCGGCCTCGTCAAGACGTTCAAGACGGATGAGGCCGGCCGGGAGCGGATCGTCTCCATCCTGCGGGAGGGCGAAATGTTTCCGCATACCGCGCTGTTCAGCGAACAGCCGTATCCCGCCTCGGCCGAGACGATCGCGCCGTCCGTGCTGCTCGCGCTGCCGAAGCGGTCGTTCGAGTTCTTCCTGGAGCAGCATCCCGCGCCGACCATCCGGATCATCCGCCTGATGAGCGACAAGATCGTCGAGCTCCAGAAGCGGCTGCAGGAAGCGGGCTCCTTCGACGCGCACGACCGCGGGCTGCGCTTCCTGGCCGATCTGGCGGAGCATTGCGGCGAGCGGCGCGGGAACGCGATCCACATCCGGCTGCCGCTGACGCATCAGGACATCGCGAACGCGATCGGCACGTCCCGCGAGACGGTGAGCCGGATGCTGAACCGGTTGAAGCGGGACGGCATCCTCGAAGCCGCCCGGTCCGGCATCGTGATCCACGATCCGGAGGCGCTCCGCCGGGAGATCGGCGAAGCGGGCGCTCCGGAGTTCTAGCCGTCGGCCGGCCGCGCCGGCTGCTGCCAGCCGCCGCGCCGCCAGGCCCCCGGCGTCATCCCCGTCAGCGCCTTGAACACCCGGTGGAAATGGGGCAGGCTGTCGAACCCGCACCGTTCGGCGACCGCTCCCACGCTTCCGTCGGTTCCCCTCAGCAGTTCCTTCGCCTTCATGATCCGCTTCGCATTCACGAAATCCGTCACGCTCATGCCCGTATGCTGCTTGAACATCCGGGCGAAATGGGCGGCGGACACGCCCGCCCGGGCGGCGAGCGCCGACAGGCTGCCGGCCGCTTCCGGCTTCGCGTCGATCGCGCGCAGCGCCTCGCGCAGCCAGGCCGGGCCGATGCCGCTGCCGGGGGCGCCGTCGCGCTCCGGCAGCAGATGCCGGTTGAGCAGGAGCAGCAGCCGGCACAGCGCGAGCCGGACCGCCTCGCGGTAGCCGGGCCGGGCGGCCGCAAGCTCCCCGTGGATCTCCCCCAGCAGCGCCTCGATCTGCTTCTTGAGCGGCTCCGGCGGCACCAGCCGGCATCGCCTCGCCCGGCGCGCCTGCTCGAAGCAGCCCAGCGGCGCGTAGGAGCCGTCAGGAATGGCCGGCTCGACGAACGCCGGCGCGAAGAAGACCGCCGTCGAGACGATCGGGTCGGCGGCGTCCGGGAAGGCGCGATGGATCGTGTTGCCCGGAATGAGGAACAGATCGCCCGGCCGCTTCTCGTACAGCGTATCGTCGATGAAGAAAGTGCCGCGCCCGCTGTGGACATAGACGATTTCGCACCGGTCGTGCAGATGGTCGGGCAGCTCGAACTGCGGATATTTCGTCGCGCGGTGCACCATCTCGAACGGAAAAGCCGGATCGCCGAAGAACGGCTTGCGGAACGGCTTCATGCCCATCCCCCCCTCTTCGCTTGCCCCCAGAATATCAAAATCGGATATAAACATGCAATTTCAGACTATTCCATGACCTGATGGAAGGGGATACAATGGGGGCGAATCACGGGGCACGAAACGGAGGCGTTGGGCATGCGGACGTTGAATCGCGAAGTGTGGCGCGGCCTTGCGGCGGGCGGACCGGAGGCGGGGGCGCGGGCGTCCGCGCCGGCCCGCGTTCCGGTGAAGGTGCTGCAGATCGGCGAAGGCAATTTCCTGCGGGCGTTCGTCGACTGGATGCTGCATGTCAGCCGGTCGAAGGGGCTGTTCGACGGCGCGGTCGCCGTCGTCCAGCCGCGTCCGTCGGGCCGGGAGAAGATCGGGCAGCTCGCCGCGCAGGACGGGCTGTGTTACGGTGGTGACGCGCGGCCTCGAGGACGGCCGGCCGGTCGAGCGGCGGGAGATCGTCACGGTCATCGCGGAGGCGTTTGACCCCTATGCGGAATGGGAGCGGTTCCTCGCGCTGGCGCGCGGGCCTGGGCTGCGCTTCATCGTCTCGAACACGACGGAGGCGGGCCTCCGCTACGCGCCGGAGCCGCCCGGCGACGGGCCGGTCCTGTCGTTCCCGGGCAAGGTGGCCCGCCTGCTCCGCGAGCGGTGGCGCGCGTTTGACGGGGACCCGCGGCGCGGCCTCGTCCTGCTGCCCTGCGAACTTACCGAACGGAACGGCGACGCGCTGCGGGACGCCGTGCTGCGCCACGCGGCCGACTGGGGGTGGCCGGAGGCGTTCCGGGAGTGGGTCGCCCGGCACAACCGGTTCCTCAATACCCTGGTGGACCGGATCGTGACCGGCTATCCGGAAGCGGAGCAGGCGGAGAGCTGGTTTGCGGAGTGGGGCTACCGCGACGCGATGCTGACGACCGCCGAGCCGTACCATCTGTGGGCGATCGAGGGGCCGGCGGAACTGGACGACGAGCTGGGCCTCAGAAGGGCGGGCCTCAACGTCCATTACACCGGCGACCTCGCCGCCTACCGCGAGCGGAAGGTGCGCATCCTGAACGGCGCGCACACGTGGATGGCGCCGATCGGCCTGCTGCACGGCGTCGCGACGGTGCGGGAGGCGCTGGAGCATCCCGCGCTCGGGCCGGCGGTGCGCGAGGCGGTCTACGGCGAGATCCTGCCGGCGATGGACGATGCGGGCGAAGAGCTTCGTTCGTATGCCGACTCGGTGTTCGAGCGGTTCGCGAATCCGTTCATCCGCCACCGGCTGGCGGACATCGCGATGAACAGCCTGAGCAAGTTCCGGGTGCGGCTCTTGCCGACGCTCGCCCGGTACGCGGAGCGCGGAGAGCGGATTCCGCCGCGCCTCGCGGAGGGGCTGGCCGGGCTGCTGCGCTATTGCCGCGTGCGGCCGGACGGCGGCGGCGGATATGCGACGCGCGCGCTGGACGGCGCGCCCGTCCCGGTGCGCGACGATGGCGAGCTGCTCGCGATCGCGGCGGCGCATTGGCGGGAGGCGGAGCGCGGCGGCATCGCCGGCGCGGTGCGCGCGCTGCTGGCGGATGACCGGCTCTGGGGATGCGACCTGTCCCGCTGGCCGGGCCTGGCGGAGACGGCCGCCGCCGTCATCGGAAACTGGGAGAGGGGCGTGAAGGCATGAACGGCTGGATCAGGCTGTCCCCCGCCGACCACGTCGTGACGGCGCTTCGGCCGTGGGCCGCGGGCGAGACGCTGGAGCTGGAGGACGGCGCGAAGCTGGTCGTGAAGGAGGACGTGCCGCGCGGGCACAAGATTTTGACCCGGCCGGTGAAGAAGGATGAGGATGTTCTCAAATTCGGTTATTCGATCGGCAAGGCGAAGGAAGACCTGACGCCCGGCGTGCGGGTGCACACGCACAACCTGCGGACGGGCCTCGGCGGGCTGCTCGAGTACCGCTACGCCCCCGTCCCGCCCGCGCCGGCGGCGGAGCCGCTCCAGCAGGCCACGTTCCGGGGATACGTGCGGGAGAACGGCGAAGCGGGCATCCGCAACGAGCTGTGGATCATCAATACGGTCGGCTGCATCAACAAGATGTGCGAATCGCTCGCCCGGCAGGCGTCCGCGCGGTACGCCGGGCTGGTCGACGGTGTGCACCATTTCGCGCATCCGTACGGCTGCTCGCAGCTCGGCGACGATCTGAAGCACACGCAGCGCCTGCTCGCCTCGCTCGTCCACCATCCGAACGCGGGCGGCGTGCTCGTCGTCGGGCTCGGGTGCGAGAACAACCGGATCGCTTCGTTCCGTGAAGCGATCGGCGAGATCGACCCGCGCCGCATCCGGTTCATGAACGTCCAGGACGAAGAGGACGAGCTGGAGCGCGGTCTCGAACTGCTCGGCGAGCTGGCCGAATACGCCGCGACGTTCCGGCGCGGGGAGGTGCCCGTCTCGAAGCTGAAGATCGGGTTGAAATGCGGCGGCTCCGACGGCCTGTCGGGCATCACGGCGAACCCGCTCGTCGGCGCGGCGGCCGACCGGCTCGTCGCCTCGGGCGGCACGGCGATCCTGACCGAGGTGCCCGAGATGTTCGGCGCGGAGACGATCCTGATGAACCGGGCCGCGGACGAGCGGGTGTTCGGACAAATCGTCTCGCTGATCAACGATTTCAAGCAATATTTCATCCGCCACGGCCAGGAGATCTACGAGAACCCGTCGCCCGGCAACAAGGACGGCGGCATCACGACCCTCGAGGAAAAATCGCTCGGCTGCACGCAGAAGGGCGGCTCGTCCACCGTCGTCGACGTCGTGCCCTACGGCGGGCGGGTGAAGAAGCCGGGCCTGAATCTGCTCGAGGCGCCCGGCAACGACCAGGTGTCGGTGACGGCGCTGGCCGCGGCCGGCGCGCAGATGGTGCTGTTCACGACCGGGCGCGGCACGCCGTTCGGCGGTCCGGTGCCGACGGTGAAAATTTCGACGAACAGCGAGCTGGCCGAGCGGAAGAAGAACTGGATCGACTTCGACGCGGGCCGGCTGCTCGCGGACCGGACGATGCCGCAGCTTGTCGCGGAACTGTGGGATAAGTTGTTCGCCTTCGCTTCCGGGGAAGCGGCCACGCGGAACGAACGCAACGGGTTTCGCGAGATCGCGATCTTCAAGGACGGCGTTGTGTTGTAGGGTAAATCCGGTGCGGGTATGCGCCGGACTGTACGGCGATCTGCCGGCTGACGCATCCGCTTGCGCGCGGGTGCGTTTTTTTCTTGTCCGGGGGCGTTGCCGCGTCTGATCCCGTCCGGGCGCGCATAGCGTTAGGTGAAGGAGGTTGAGCCGGATGGAGAAGATGGCGGAGCGCTATTTCGAGCTCAAGGCGCGGCGGGAGGCGATCGAACGGGAGATGGCCGCGCTGCGCAGCGGCATGCTCGCCTGGTGCGGGGAGCGGAAGCAGACCGAAGCGGAGGCGGGCGGGTACAAGGTGAAAATCGTGACGCAGACGAGGCGGGAATACGATGACGACAAGCTGCTGGCCGCGCTACCCGATCCGGCGCTGTGGCGGCTCGCCGCTTCCGCAGACGCGGCCAAGATCGCGGGACTGCTCCGGCTCAAGGTGTTGACCGAGGAGATGATCCGCGGCACCTACGCGGAGAAACGGGTACAGCTTCTCCATGTGGAGAAGCTTTAACCCCCGCGGGGCGGCCTAGCGCAGGGCCGCCTCGCTCTCCATGCGCTCGATGCGCCGCGGATAGGCGACCGGGATGCCGCTTGCCTTCAGTTCATGGAGCAGCGCCTTGCGGATCTCCTTGCACGCCGTCCAGTAATGCTGGTCGCTCACCAGGCTGACGACGGTGTATTTGGCGCCGAGCGCCTGGTTCTCGACGTCGGTGATGCCGTAGAGCTGCGGCGGCTCGAGCGCTACCCCTTCATCGTTCCGCAGGAAGAGATGGGGCATGTCCCGCTGCAGGCGCGCCGACATCCGGTTCACCGCCGCCTCGACGTCGGCCGGATCGGTCTCATAGGCGACGGTGATGTGGATGATCGCCCGCATCCGCTCGCGGTTGTAGTTCTCGCTGACGCGGATCTCCGAATTCTGGATGACGACGACATGCTGGGCCCAGGTGCGGATCTTCGTGGCGCGCAGGCCGACGCTGACGACGGTGCCGCGGATCTGGCCGCCGTTGATCGACACGTAGTCGCCGACGGAGAACTGGTCTTCGAAAATGATGAAAAAGCCGGTGATCAGGTCTTTGACGAGCGTCTGCGCGCCGAAGCCGACGGCCAGCCCGACGACGCCCGCTCCGGCGATGATCGGCCCGATATTGATGCCCAGGGTGCTGAGGACGGTCAGGATGGCGATGATGAACACGGCGTACCGCGTGAAGGACATCAGCAGGGACTCGAGCGTTTTTTTCTGTTTCGGATCCAGCTTCGTCAGGGCGAACACGCGCGAGACGACGATTTTGCGCAGGCGGAGGGTCAGCCAGGTGAGCACGAGAATGAGCAGCAATTGGCCGGCCTTCCGGAACACGGCGGCGGTATAGGGCGCCCAGTATTCCCAGGTCAGATATTCTCCGACATAAGGTTCGATCCACTGACCCACGCGATCACCTCCCGAAGGGATTTCGCAGTCGCCACAAGCGTATCAATCCTGGCGGGAGGAGTCAAATTTCCGCCGGATTCGACGCGAAACGCGGAACAAACGACATGCCGGTTGCGCAATGTCCGGACCGTTGCTAGACTGACTATAAAATGGTATCGATTTGCGGGGGTCGGCCACGTGAGACGATCGATCCGAACGCAGCTTGTCATCAGCTTCTTCGCCGTGATGCTGCCGGTCGTGCTGTTCCTGATCGCCAACAACTGGTACGCGAAGAATGTGGTGCATGACAAGGTGTCCGAAACGTATCGCAATACGCTCGACATTTTCGTCCGCCAACTGGATCTCTACATGACCGAGATCAACGAGTATATGTACAAGCTGGCCGTGCTCGACGCGGATGTCGGGCTGCTGGCGGCATTTCCGGTGGACAGCGACAGTTACGTGCTGACAAAGGTCCGGGTGCAGAACAAAATCAACCGCGACGTCGGATTCTACAACCTGCTGCATACGGTTTTCATCTATAATGAAAACGATATCATTTTCAGTTCTTCCGGAAATTACGGACAAATCAAGCAACTGCTTGCCCAGGATGCGGCGCGCATGGCCGCGCGGTACCGGCAGATGCTGAACGGGAAATGGATGCTCTGGGAGAACGATCGGATGCCCGGCCGCGATTTCCTGATTCGCCTGACGCCGTCCGAGAACAACCAGTTCATCGGCGCGATCGTGAACATCAGCGACGTGCTGGATCTGCTCCGCATCCAGTGGGACGACGACAAGATCGGGGAGAGCGCCGTCTACAGCCGCGCGGGCGTGCGGACGGCGGAGCCGCTGTCGTTCACGGACCGCACGCTGCCGCTCGCGGATCTTCCGCTGCTCGACACGCCGTACCAGATCATCGGCCAGGGCGACGACCGCCACCTCGTCATGATCCGCACCAGCCAGATGGCCGATATCGCGGTCGCCGTCGCCGTGCCGGAGAAACAGGTGCTCCAGGGGCTGCCCTACTTCCAGAAGGCGGTCTATTTCATCGTGCTCGGGCTCGTCTTCCTGTTCTCGATGTATCTGCTGTTCATCCAGCGCACCGTGTTCCAGCCGCTTCACCAGCTCATCAACGGGATGAAGAAGCTGTCGCTCGGGATGCTCGATTTCCGGCTGCGGACGACGAACACGGTCGAGTTCCAGTTCATGGCGAATACGTTCAACAACATGGCCGAGCAGATCAGCAATCTGCGCATCGGCATGTACGAGGAGCAGCTCCGGGCGCAGCAGAACGAGATGAAGCAGCTGCAGGCGCAGATCAACCCGCACTTCTACATGAACAGCCTGAACATCATCTACAATTTCGCGGTGCTGAAGGACCACGACTCGGTGAAGAAGATGGCTCTGCACATGGCCGATTATTTCCGCTTCATCATGCGGGCGAACCGGGATGCGATCACGCTGGAGGAGGAACTGAGGCATATCGGAAACTACGTCGAGATCCAGAAGTTCCGGTTCCCCGACAAGCTGGATTGCGTCGTCGACATTCCGGAGCATTGGCGGACGGCGACGCTGCCGGCGCTGACGCTGCAGCCGTTCATCGAGAACGCGATCATCCACGGCTTCGTCAACCGCCGGGAGAAGTTCATCATCCGGATTCAGGCCGGCATCGCCGCCGGAGACGCAAGCCAGCTCGTCATCGTCATCCGCGACAACGGCGTCGGCTTCCGGCCGGACGTGCTCGACCGGCTGCGCCGGGGCGAAGAGCTGCCGGCTTCGGAGACGAGTCGGCTCGGCATCGCGAACGTGGTGCAGCGGCTCAGGCTGCGGTACGAAGGACAAGCCGGCGTCGAATTCGACAACGATCCGGAATGCGGCGCGGTCGTCCGCGTCCGGCTTCCGCTGCCCGCCGAATGGTCGGCTGACAATTCCGCGACGGAGGTGGCGGACCATGTACAATTTGTTGGTCGTGGATGACGAGGAGATCGCGGTCAGGGGCATCGTGGAGGGGATCGACTGGTCGTCCGTCGAAATTTCGGGCGTGTTCACGGCATACGACGCGGCCGAAGCGCGCGAAGTGTTCCGGCGGCACGCGATCCACGTCATGATCTCGGACATCGAGATGCCGACCGAAACCGGCATCGACCTGCTGGAATGGGTCAATGAGCATTCGCCGGGCACGGAGACGATCTTCCTGACCGGGCATGCCGATTTCCGCTACGCCCAGCAGGCCATCCAGCTCTCCAGCTTCGATTACCTGCTCAAGCCGATCGATCACGGGCAGCTCAAGGCCTGCGTCGAGCGGGCGGTCGGGAAGATCCGGCAGCGCGAGCAGGAAGCGGAGTTCCGCAAAACCTACGAATACTATTACGAGCAGTGGAACCGGCAGCTTCCGCTTCTGATCGAGCGGTTCTGGCAGGATGTGTTCCACCGGCGGCTTGCGCCGTCGCCGGGCCGGCTCGAGCCGATGCTGACGCTGTACGGCATCGAGCTGACCGCGGACAGCCCGGTGCTGCCGATTCTGATCAGCGTGGAGGAGTGGAAGCAGGACTGGAGCGCGCGCGACGAGGAGATCATGACGTACGCGCTCAAGAACGCGGCCGGCGACATTCTGCTCCGGGACGGGCCGGGGCACGTCATCCAGGACGGAAGCGGGATGCTGTTCGCGTTGCTCTACGATCCGTCGGGCGCGGGCGAGGACGAGCTGGAGGCGCGCTGCCGCGAATATGTGCGCAAGACGGGCGATCTGCTCTACAGCGTCGTCTCCTGCTACATCGGCGAACCGGTCCGGTTGCGGGAGCTCCCGGAGGGCATCGAGCTGCTCGCCGAGATGGAACGGCACAACGTGCACCGGACGGGCGAGGTGTTCCGGGCCTCGTCCTACACGAGGCAGCCGGTCAAGTCGGCCTACACGCCGAACTTCGGCGAATGGATCCTGCTCCTCGAGAACGGCAGGGAGACGGAGCTTGAGCGGCGCATCGACGAGACGTTCGCCGTGTTCACGCGCGAGCCGCCGGACCGGGCGGCGATGATGCTCTTCGTCTCCGGGCTGGTGTACGAAGTGTTCCAGATGCTGCTGCGCCGCGGCCTGTCGCCGGGCGACGTCTATCCGGACGGCGGAAGTCCGGACCCGGGCCAGGTGATGCGGACGCTGGCCGCGCTGAAGGGCTGGACGATCGCGTTCACCGCGAAGGCGCGCGAGGCGGTCGCCGGGCAGGGGGAGGAGAGCTCGAACACGATTCTCCGCGTCAAGCGGTTCATCGAAGCGAACCTGTACGGCGACCTGAACCGGGAAGCGATCGCCGGGCACGTCTATCTCAATCCGGCCTATCTGTCCCGCCTGTTCCGCAAGGAGACGGGCATGTCGCTGACCGACTACATCGTCGAGCGGCGCATGGAGAAGGTGAAGGAGCTGCTCGCAAAGACGAACGTGAAGATCAGCGACATTGCCCTGTCCGTCGGGTACGCGAACTTCTCCCATTTCTCGAAACAGTTCAAGCGGTCGACGGGCCTCACGCCGCAGGAGTACCGCAAAAAATGTCAGGAACCGGGATAAACAGGTAACGAAAGCGTCAATGACAGGTCACATCGCCGATAGCCGATCGGCGATGTTTTTTAATACAGTATGGACAGCGGCCGTGCCGTGCCGGACCGGACCGGTCACGAAAACGTCAATCCGGTCATCTTTCCGCTGGAAGCGCCTTCCGGACGCCGGGTTTGACGGACACATCGACGAACACAGAGAGACTGGGAGGATAAGAATGGCGAACCATGCTGCGGAAGCGGTTGCGACGGCGACGGACGTTCCCGGAGCGAAGACGCGTACCTCTTTCTTCCGAACCGTCAGAAAGTTCTGGATTTTCTATCTGATGATGCTGCCGGCGCTGATCATCCTGATCCTCAACAACTATCTGCCGATGTTCGGGATTCTGATCGCCTTCAAGAAGGTCAATTATCAGATCGGGATCTGGGACAGTCCGTGGATCGGGTTCAAGAACTTCGAGTATCTGTTCCTGACGAAGGACGCCTGGATCATCACGCGGAACACGCTGGCCTACAACGCGCTGTTCATCGTCCTGAACCTGGTCTTCCCGCTCTCGTTCGCCATTCTGCTGAACGAGCTCAGGAGCAAGTTCATGGCGAAGCTGCACCAGTCGGTCATGTTCCTGCCGTACATCCTGTCGTACGTGGTCATCAGCTATCTTGTGTACGGATTCATCAGCCCGGAGCACGGGTATCTGAACAAGACGCTGTTCCCGCTGCTCGGCATCGAAGAGATCAACTGGTACTTCGAGCAGAAGGTGTGGCCGTGGATCCTGCCGATCATCAACACCTGGAAAAACATGGGCTACTACGCCGTCATCTATCTGGCGGCCATCGTCGGGCTCGACGACGAGCTGTACGAAGCGGCCACGATTGACGGAGCGAACAAATGGCAGCAGATGGCGCGGATCACCGTGCCGCTGCTTGCGCCGATCATCACGATCATGACGCTGCTCCAGATCGGCCGGATCTTCAACGCGGACTTCGGCCTGTTCTATCTGGTGACGCGCGATTCCGGCGTGCTGTTCCCGGTTACGAACGTCATCGACACGTACGTCTACCGCACGTTCCTGACCGTCGGCGACGTCGGCATGTCGTCGGCCGCCGGGCTGCTGCAATCCGTCGTCGGCTTCGTGCTCGTGTTCTTCTCCAATTGGGTCGTGCGCCGGATCAACAGCGAGAACGCCCTTTTCTAGGAGGTTCTGCAATGGAAGCGGCTCTGAACGCGAAACCGGAGGCGAAGCTGTCCGGGTCCAACCCGAAAAACATTTTGCCGCCGTGGGCGCAGTGGAGCGTCAACATCGTCTTCATCCTCTACTCGCTCCTGTGCATCATTCCGATCGTGCTGCTCGTCATGGTGTCGTTCTCGAGCGAAGACGCGGTCCTGCGCGAAGGCTACAAATTCATTCCGTCGCAGTTCGACACGAGCGCCTACGATTTCCTGTTCGAAGATTTCAGGCAGGTGGCGCGGTCGTACGGCATCACGATCACCGTGACCGTCGTCGGCACCGTGCTCAGCATGGTGATGGTCGCGATGTACGCCTATCCGATCTCGAGGCGCGACTTCCCGCACGCGAAATTCTTCACGTTCATCGTGTTCTTCACGATGCTGTTCGGCGGCGGCCTGGTGCCCTGGTATCTCGTCTACGTGCAGCTCCTCCATCTGAAGGATACGCTCTGGGTGCTCATCATGCCGCTGCTCATTCCGGCGTTCTGGGTGCTCGTGACGCGGACGTTCTTCGCGACCTCCGTGCCGAGCGCCGTGCTGGAGTCGGCGCGGATCGACGGCGCGGGCGAGATCCGCATCTTCTTCCAGATCGTCATGCCGCTGTCGCTGCCGGTGCTGGCGACGGTCGCGCTGTTCCAGACGATCACCTACTGGAACGACTGGTTCCTGAGCCTCGTGTTCATCACGAAGAACGAGAACGTCAGCATCCAGTACCTGATGTACAAGACGATGCAGAACGTCCAGTACCTGGCGCAGAACAGCCAGGCGATGCAAGCGCTGCAGCAGGCCGGCGCCTACATCCGGTTCCCGGCCGAGACGATGCGCATGGCGATGGCGGTCGTCGGCATCGGTCCGATCGTGCTCGCCTACCCGTTCTTCCAGAAATACTTCATCAAGGGGCTGACGGTCGGCGCCGTCAAGGGCTGACGAGCGCACCCCGCGGCGAGGCGAAATTCCATCCGTTCGGCTGTACCCGGTTATGATGGCCGGTATGGCATATACATTATCCAAGTCAGGGAGGTCCTTTTCACCATGAAGCAGCGGAAGAAACGGCTGAGTGTCATTCTCGCGCTTCTCGTTGCCGTTGCGATGGTCATCTCCGCCTGCGGCGGCGGGGGCGGCTCGGGCAACGGCTCCGCGGGCGGCGGTTCGGGCGGAAACGGCGGTTCCGGCAGCTCGGGCGACGCTTCGGGCGGCTCGACGTCTTCCTCGTCCGGCGGCAGCTCGTCCGATCTGCCTCCGTACGAGCTGAGCCTGTACTATCCGGGCACGCCGCAGAAGGACGAGAAAGTGGTCGAAGAAGCGATCAACAAGATCCTGAAGGAGAAGATCAACGCGACGCTCGACATCGTCCCGATCGAATGGGGCGCGTGGGACGACCGGATGAACCTGATGATCGCGTCCCGCGAGAAGGCGGACATCATTTTCACGGCCCAATGGAACGGCCACGCGGTCAACGTCGGCAAGGGCGCGTTCCTGGAACTGGGCGACCTGCTGCAGAAGCACGGCCAGGGCATCCTGGAGACGCTCGATCCCGCGTTCCTCGAAGGCGCGAAGATCAACGGCAAGAACTACGGCGTGCCGACGAACAAGGAGCTCGCGGCGGCCGGCGGCATCGTGTACGACAAGAAGATCGCGGAAGAGCTGGGCCTTGACATGAGCTCGGTGAAGACGCCGCAGGACTTGACGCCGATCCTCGAGAAGGTGAAGCAGGCTCGTCCGGACATTACGCCGGTGTGGACGAACGGCGGGCTGTTCAACTCGCACTTCTTCGCGAACTATGACTTCCTCGGCGACGGCACGATTCCGGGCGCCATCCTGAAGGATTTCGACGACACGACGGTCCGGCCGGTCGAGGAGATGGACCGCTACAAGGATTATCTCGCCATCGCGCGCGAATGGCATCAGAAGGGCTATATCAACAAGGACGCCGCGACGACGCTGCAATCGTCGTCCGACATCTGGCAGGCGCGGGGCACGTTCCTGACGGTCGAGCCGATGAAGCCGGGCAAGGCGGAAGAAATCGCGGCCGCCGCGGGACGCTCCGGCGAGCTGGAACAAATCATCATGACGGCGAAGACGGTCGCGACGAGCGAAACGGCCGGCTCGATGCTGGCGATTTCCTCGACATCCGAGGACCCGGAACGCGCGATGATGTTCATCAACCTGCTGCATACGGACAAAGAGCTCAACAACCTGCTCAACTTCGGCATCGAGGGCGTCCACTACACGAGAAACGGCGAAATCATCTCGCCGACGGATCGGACGGGCGACTACTCGCCGGGCTCGGCCTGGATGTTCGGCAGCCAGTTCCTGAACTACATCTGGGATTCCGAAGATCCGGAGAAGTGGAACAAGTTCCGCGAGTTCAACCAGAACGCGCATGTCTCGCCGGGGCTCGGCTTCGTCTTCAACAGCGACCCGGTCAAATCGGAAGTCGGCGCGCTGGCCAACGTCATCGAGCAATACCAACGCGCGCTCGAGACGGGCTCGGTCGATCCCGACAAGGTGCTGCCGGAATATCTGGGCGCGCTCAAAGCCGCCGGACTCGACAAGGTCGTCGCGGAGAAGCAGCGGCAGTTCGACGAGTTCCTCGCAAGCAAATGAGATCCGCCGGCATCTGACGCGCGGCCATGACCTGCCGCACGGTTTCGCTCAGGCATCCTCTCATAGCATGTCCATATCCTTCCCAATTTTATTGTCGGCTCCTTCCGCTCGGAGGGGGTCCTTTTTTTGCCCGTCGGACGTCCGGCGGGGGGTGTGGTATACTTCTGGTGCGAAGGATATCCATGGACGTGAGGGAACGATGAAGCCTTTCACCGAGAGGGTGGTGCGGCTGATCCGGGACATACCGGCGGGCCGCGTCATGACGTACGGGCAGATCGCCCGCCATGCCGGGGGTCCGCGGGGCGCCCGGCAGGTCGTGCGGATTCTGCACGCGATGAGCGGGCGCCACGGGCTGCCGTGGCACCGGGTCGTGAACGCGCGGGGCGAGGTCGCAATTCCGGACGCGGTCGGCCGCGAGACGCAGATCGGCCTGCTGCGGCGGGAAGGCGTCGCGGTGGACGCGGACGGGCGGGTCGATCTGGCGCGGTATTTGCATGAGCCGGAACGGACGGGCGAGCGGTGATCCGGCCAGTCCGCGGTTCGGGGTCAGGTCTGCGGCCGTTTGCGCCTGATCCGGACGGACAACAAGAAATCGATCGCCAGCATCAGGAGCGTCAGCAGGCAGAGGAGGAAGGCGAAGTTCAACCGGCTTTCGGGTATCACCCGAAGCGGATAGGACAGCAGCCAGCCGACGGCCAGCCCCGATACCGCATGGACAATCAGGCGCATGAGGATGAGCGCCTTGCGGGAAGCCAGTCTGCGGTACAGGATGCCATCCACCCCCATCGAGACGGGAAGCGCGATGAAGAAATAATAGAAGAAAAGCTGGTAAGCGGCGGTTCCGATGATGTAGAAATCGGAATACCCGGCATGGGTCTGCGGTTCATTCCCGGCTTTCAGCACCATCCATGCGAGCAGCAGGGCGAACGAAACGGCGCAGGCCAGCAAACGTCTTTTCATGGCGGGATATCCCCCTGCAAGGCAATCGGAAATAATTCTATCATAATCCAAAGGCTCGCGGACGGCAACCCGCGCAGGCGCGGACGCCATTTTCGCCTGCATCGGTCGTGAAGCGAAGGGGTTCCCCGACCGGGGTCCAGGTTCAAAAACCGCCCCCGGTCCGTTTTGTGGAAGCTGGATTCTTCCTAGAATGAAGACAGAAGGAACGAACCCGGTTGGAAAGGCGGTGAACGGTTTGAACGGCAAAACGGCACTCGGCGTCATCCTCGTCGCGCTCGGCGTACTGGTCGTGCTCAGAATCTTCGGCATCACGTTCGGCCCGATCTTCGGCTTCCTCTTCCCGATCATCCTGATCGGTCTCGGCTATGTCGGATTGAAGAACGGCAAGAACTGGATCGGCATCATCATGATCGCCGTCGGCGCGATCATGCTCCTCGTCAAACTGTCCGGCGTGTTCTTCCTGATTCTCGCGATCGCGGCCATTCTGATCGGCGTCTCGATGATCAGGGGAAGAAGCAAAAGGGTATTCTGATCCACCCGAAATCTGCGACATACGAACCATCAATCCACGAGAAACGGAGGTCGTGCGATGAGCAGTCTGATCAAGCGCGTGCGCGACATCACGGTTGCGACGCTGAACGAGCGGCTGGAACGGGCGGAGGACCCGGTGCGGCTGATCGACCAGTTCCTGTGGGCGACGCGGGAAGAGATCATCCAGGCCGAGCGGCTGTACCAGCAATATTCGGCCCACGCGAACAGCCTGCGGGCGCAATGGCTGCAGGCCGAGCAGCAGGCGGAGAAGCGCGAGCAGCAGGCGATCACCGCGCTGAAGGCCGGCGAGGAGCATCTGGCCCGGCTCGCCCTGACGGAGAAGCAGCACCACGCGCAGCGGGCGCAACAATACAAGGAATTGTACGAGACGAGCCAGGCCAACGTGACCGAGCTGGAGGAGCTGTTGCGGGAGCTGCGCAGCGAATACCAGGCGGTCTACGACAAGCGCGAGTACTATGTGGCGCGCATGGAGTCGCTCCGGCTGCAGCAGCGGATGAACGAGCGGTTCGGCTCGCTGGTCGGCCATCCGGAGAGCATGTTCCGCAAGCTCGACGACCGGATTACCGACATGGAGCTTGAAGCGCGCAGCCTGCGCGAAATCCGCCGGTCCGGATCGACCTGCATTCCCGCCGGCTCGCCCGAACAAGTCGAACTCGAATTGGAGCAGCTGAAACGCAAGCTCGAGAAAGAAGGCTGATACCCGATGAAAATTTACCGCTCCGCACGCGACAAGAAACTGTTCGGGCTGTGCGGCGGTCTGGCGGAAGCGCTGGGCGTCGACGCGACGTTGCTGCGCATCGTCGCGATCGTGCTCGCCGTCGTGTCGAGCGGGGGCTTCATCCTCGTCTATATCCTGGCGTCGCTGGTCGTGCCGAAGGAGCCGCCCTACCACGGCAATCCGTACGGCTACGGTCCGGGCGGATACGGCGGATATCCGCCGGGCGGCGGAGGCCAATGGAATCCCCACCACGGCGGCTGGCGGAATCCCGGCTACGGTCCCGGCGCGCCCGGCCACGGCCCCGAATACGGCCCGCGGCCGCAATACCAGGCGCCGCCCCCGAACCCGAACGATCTGGACGCGATGATGGAAGATCTGGAGAAGAAGGCGCTCCGCAAGGAAATCGAGGAGCTCAAGGCCAAAATTCGCAAGCTCGAGAACGAGAAGTCCGAATACGGGAAAGGAGAATGATCCATGGGAGTTTTCAAGCGCTTGAAAGACATGACGAAGGCGTCCCTGCATGAGATGCTCGACAAGCTGGAAGACCCGGTCGTCATGCTGAACCAGTATCTGCGCGACATGGAAGCCGAAATTCATCAGGCGGAGGTTACGGTCGCGAAGCAGATGGCGAACGAGCGCCGCATGAAGCAGCGCCTCGAGGAAGCGGCCCGCAACGCGATCGACCGCGAGTCGAAGGCCGAGCAGGCGCTCCGCTCCGGCCGCGAGGACCTGGCGCGCAAGCTGCTGGAGGAGAAAATCTACTTCGACCAGAAGACGGCGGAGTACAGCGACCTGCACGCCCAGGCGGAACAGCAGGCCGAGACGCTGAAGGCGCAGCTTCGCGAAATGAAGGACGAGTACTACCAGCTCCGCAACAAGCGGAACGAGCTGGCGGCGCGGGCGCAAATGGCGAAGGCGCAGAAGCAGCTCGCGCAAATCACGAACGCGCACACGATCGAAAGCGGCAACGCGGCGCGCGGGTTCGCGCGGATGGAAGAGAAGATCCTGCAGATGGAGGCGGAAGCCGAAGTGCTTCGCACGCCGGGCTTCTACGGCACCACGGCCGCGGCGCCGGCGCTCGATCCGGCGAAGGAGCTCGAGGTCGAGGCGCAGCTGCAGGCGCTCAAGAACCGCCTGAACCAAAGCGCCGGCGAATAAGCCGGATACGTCGGCCGGGGGCGGCCCGAAACGGGATCGCCCCCGGTCTCGCGCGCCGCGCGGCGAACGGCGCGGGCGGATGAAGCGGAACCTGCTTTACGGAAGCGGGTTCCGCTTGTTACGATAGGGATGATGGCAAGGCCGGCATTCCGCCGGCCGGAGGAAGGAGCGTCGGCATGTCGGCGGACAGAATGCCGGATCGCGCGCCGGCGCCGGGCAGGCCGGGCGGCGCCCGGAATCAGGCGAAGCCGAGACGCAACGCGGCCGAGGCGCTGCTGTGGCTCATCGTGCTGCTCGGCCTCATGGTGCTGGTGCTGCAGGGCACGGGATACGTGAAGCTTTTCAGGCTGCAGGAGAAGACGGCGGCCATCGTGCTGACGCTCATCGGGCTCGGTCTGGCCGTGGCGGCCCTGTACAGCTATTTGCAGGGGCTCAAGCTGAAGCGGACGCTGATGAAGCTGGCGGAGCAGCAGCGCCTGCGTCGGCCGGTGACGCTTCCCGGCGGGGAGGACGCCGACGGTGAAGGGGCCGGGGAAGACGACAATCCCGAGGAGCGGATTCGCAAGGAACAGCTCAAGTTCAAGGCGATCACCGAGGAGCGCCAGCGGCTCGCCCGCGAGCTGCACGACGCGGTCAGCCAGCAGCTGTTCGCGATCTCGATGACCGCCACGGCGGTGAAGCGGACGCTGAACAAGGACTTCGAGCGGGCGAAGCGGCAGGTGGAGCTGATCGAGGAGATGGCGTCCGTCGCGCAGTCGGAAATGCGCGCGCTGCTCCTGCATCTCCGCCCGGTGCATCTGGACGGCAAGCGGCTGCCGCAGGCGCTGGAGGCGCTCGTCGGTGAACTGCAGCAGAAGGTGCCGAACATGGCGATCGTGCTCGACATGGAGCCCCAGCTCGCGATTTTGCCGGAGGCGGAGGACCATCTGTTCCGCATCGTGCAGGAGGCGCTGTCGAACACGCTGCGCCACGCGCGGGCCTCGCGCATGGAAATTGCGTTGCGCCAGGATCAAGGCGAGCTGCGTCTTGTGATGCGGGACGACGGCGTCGGTTTCGACATGGAGGAGAAGAAGCAGACTTCGTACGGCCTGCTGACGATGGAGGAACGCGTGCACGAGATGGGCGGCACGATGGCGCTGCGTTCCGCGCCGGGCGAAGGAACGGAAATCGAGATCCGGGTGCCGGTACTCATGGAAGAGAGGGACGGATGAAGGAATGGATCAGCCGATCAAGGTGCTGCTCGTCGACGACCACGAGATGGTGCGCATCGGCCTGGCGGCCGTGCTGGACACGGAGGAAGGCATCGAGGTCGTCGGCGAAGCTTCGAACGGCCAGGAGGGCCTAAGGCTCGCGCAAATGTACAAACCGGACGTCGTCCTCATGGACCTCGTCATGGACGGCATGGACGGCGTCGAGACGACCCGCCGGCTGATGGAGATGCTGCCCGATTGCAAAGTCATCGTACTGACCAGCTACATCGACGACAGCAAAATGTATCCGGTCATAGAAGCGGGGGCGTTCTCCTATCTCCTGAAAACGTCGCGCGCGACGGAAATCGCGGAGGCGATCCGGGCGGCGGCGAGGGGACAGTCGGTGCTCGAGTCGCAGGTGGCGGCGAAGATGATGAACCGGTTCCGGCAGCCGCAGCGGGCGCAGGCTCCCGCGCCGCACGAGTCGCTCACCGAGCGCGAGATGGAAGTGCTCAAGCTGCTCGCCCAGGGGCTTTCCAACCAGGAGATTGCGGACAAACTGTTCATCGGCGTGAAGACGGTGAAGTACCATATCACGAACATTTTCTCGAAGCTGGGCGTGGAGGACCGGACGCAGGCCGCGATCTATGCGCACAAGCAGGGGCTCGCGGATTGAGGCTTGTCGGAGATGTCCGGATGTTTCGGATATCGGGTATGAAGATGATCGGGAAGAACCGCCGATGGGCGGTTTTTTCGCTTGGGGCATTCCATCCTGCCGGCCGCCCGCTTACGTCAGCAGGGCGCGGACGAAGGCGTAAAGGCCTTCGACATCGTCCAGGCGGTAGACGGGCATGCCGGGCGCGTGCGGCATCCAGCCTGCTTCGGACGGCACGATCGCGGCGAGCGCGTTCGGCAGGCCGAGCAGCGGCAGGTCCGCTTCGCCGCGCAGCAGGACGAGCTTCGGATGGGGCGCGTCCTTGAAGCCCTCGACGAGCACGAGATCCGCGTGCGCGGCGTGGCCGATCAGCTCGTCCAGCGACGCGGGACGGGCGGCTATCCAGGCCGTGCGGCGCGGCGAAGTGATCGCGACGAAATCGGCGCCGGCCTCCGCCATCTTCCGGGTGTCGGTGCCGGGGCGATCGATCTCGAAGTCGTGGGCGTCATGTTTGATGGCGGCGACGGTGAACCCATCGGCCCGGAACCGGCGGACGAGGGCGCAGAGGAGCGTCGTTTTGCCGCTGTTTTTGTATCCGACGATCTGGAGGACCTGGATGTCGGGGGATGGCACGGGCTGTCGACTTCCTTTCCGGGGGATGGGGAGCTGGGGCGAGCGGTCATTCGTCCCGTTCGCGGGAGAAGACATGCGCCGCCGCGAACGCGGCGAGGAACGCGAACAGCAGCCCGATGCTCCAGCCGATGATCTCCGCGTGCGGGTGCGTGTTCCGGAGCAGGCTGCCGCCGATGACGCCGCCGGCGGCAAGAAGCAGCAGGACGACGAGAATCCGCGGCATATGCGCGCGCACGGCGCTCACCTCCAATGCCATTGTAGCACATGCCGGGCGGAGGTGGCCGACCGTTTGGTCCGTTGAAGGGGATAAGCGAAGAATTTTCGCTTGGATGAGGGTCTTCGGCCGGAAAGGCTGAAATAGAAGAAATATTTGCTTCAATTCCGCCGGGAAATCCGAAATAAAGCGCTTTCACGCGGAATAAGCGAAAAATCTTCTCCTGCTAGCGGGGGGTGATGGAATATTTGACAAAATAGAGGAAGAAATTTCCTCTGTTCCGGATGCGGGCGGACGAACCGCTGCCCCGGAAAACGGCGGATGCGGGGCAACGGCCGGCCGGCCCGCCCGGATGGGAAGGGCCGCAACCGAAGCGCCGCCTCGCCGCGCTCAATAATAGGTTGAATCGAAATACCAGCCGGAGGCGGGCGTCGACGGCTGCACCTGCGCGCCGCCCGAAACGTCCGGCGCGTACGTGCCGGCGTCCCGCACCTCCGGACTCAGCAGCGCCTCGGCGGGCATCGCGAGGAAGCGCTCCATCGTCCGGACGATCCCGGCGGCCCAGCCGTCGGGGCCGGCGAGATCGAGCCGCGCGCGCGCCGGCTCGTTCCGGACCGCTTCGCGCAGCCGCGGCTCGTCGAGCGCCCATCCGGCGTCCGAGCGCGCGATGCCAAGCCGCTCCGCGGCGTCCGTCATCACCGCCTGATCCAGCTCGCGGAGCAGCGCCGGATGGAGGCTGCCGCCGCTCTCCCGGTGGATGGCGGCCATCGCATCCAGTTCGCCGACGGCGGCGCGCGCTTCGGCCGCGATCGCGTCCGCGTCGAATCCGACCGCCACGACGTACTCGCCGGAGGCCGACGGCCGCCAGGCCAGCCGGACCCGGCCGCGGTCCAGCATCGTCCGGTTCTCCGGCTCCGTCCGCTCCGGCCCGCCGTTCACGCGGAAGACGGCGTCCTCCGCCGCGGCGGCCACCGTGCCGATGCCGGACGCGCTGACGGCGCTACCGTCTTCGTCCCCGATCTCGAACGCCCCGCGGGCGCCCGTCGCCGTGCCGATCAGCTCCAGCCAGACGAGGCGGAGCTTCCGGACTTCCCGCCGCTCGGCCCGCACGCCGGCTTCGGCGGCGTTGATCGCGCCGGCCAGCCGCGCCAGCGCGAGCGTGTTCGTGTCGTCCGCTTCAATCCCCACTTCCAGCGCGTACGTCTTCCCGGCGCACCTGAGCCGGAACGCGTGCCGGCCCGGCTCGATGACCGACCTCGCGTTCATCGCCAGCTCGAATCCGCGGTTCCGCTGCGCCCGGGACGTCTTCGCGATCCCGATGCGAAAGGCGTCGAGCGGCGCGCCGTCCGGAGCTTGTCCGGCGATCGCCTGCGGATCGCTGCTCCAGACGCTGCGGCGCGTCCAGAGGGACGCGTCCAGGAGCCGGCCGGCGGCGTCCCGGACCCGGCCGGCCGCCGCAAGCCAGGCGGCAGCGCTCCCGGCGGCGCGCCGGCGACCGTCTTCCGGATCGCGCGCGCCGCCGTCCGTCCGTCCGGGCGGCTTGCGCTCGTCGTCCGCCGGACGGACGGCCGGCAGGGCGCTGTCGATCGGCCTGGTCCTCTGCATGCTGATGCGTTCGACCTTCATCGGCGTTCCCTCCCGGGCAGCGCAGTGCGCCAACTTTGGTATATTAATTGTAAAGTTTTGCTTGTTCGATGTCCATCCGGGCGGGACGCGCGCTTGAGCCGGCCTACAGGATCAACAGCACGAGCGCGATCAGCGCCAGGTCGAGCAGCAGCCGCGACCCGAAGAAGCCGTAGGGGCCGTACGGCCCGTACGGCGCGCCCCATTCGCCGACGAAACCGGACGCCCGTGCGGTTTCCTCCGCCGGTTTGTCGCGTTTCCGGCTTCCGGAGCGCCGCCGGGAGCGCCGTTTCGCTTCCGCATCGGCCTGCCGTCCCGCAATTTCACCGTAATTACCGTCATCAAAATCGTTCAGGACGAGGCGCCCGCCACGGCAGCGGCTCAAGACGCCGACATGCCGGGTGCCGTCCTTCATGACGACGCACACCAGTTGCCCGCGAAACTGGTCGAGATTTTCTTCCGTGAGCGGATATATCGGTTCCACCCGCATCGCCTCCTTTCCGTCCGACATCGCACAGAGGGGACAGCCGCGATTCAGTATATTCACCCAGGGGCGGGTGCGCATCGTCATGCGCCCAACGGGACGGTCCGGCCGCGTTTTTTTTCGGTCGCGCGGGTAGGCGGGCGGTTGATCGGTTCAATAAACTTTTTTTATAATGGGTCGGATGGCGATCGGCCGGCGATTGTGATACACTACATACCATGTAAAGCGCAGGAAGCACCCTATCCGATTGTGAAAGAATGAGGGGAACGATGGCAGTCCAATTGAATCACGGGCCGCAGGCGGCCAAAACCGAAGGCGCTGTCATTTTCCTGTTCGGCGCCACGGGCGATCTGGCGAAACGCAAACTGTACCCCGCCCTGTACAGTTTATATAAGGAAGGAAAACTGGCCGAGGATTTCGCGGTCATCGGTCTGGCGCGCCGGCCGCGCACGGACGGGCAGTTCCGCGCCGACGTGCTCGCCTCGATCCGTGAGTTCTGCCGGTACAAGCCGGATGACGAGGCCTTGTGGCGCCGGTTCGAGAAGCATTTCGTCTACCGGTCGCTCGACATCCGCAACCTGGACGGCTTCCGCGAGCTGGTCGTCCTGGCGGAGCAGCTGGAGGCGCGGTTCGGCATCCCGGGCAACCGGCTGTTCTATCTGGCGCTGGCGCCCGAGCTGTTCGGTCCGGTGTCGTACAACCTGCGCGAAGGCGGCCTGCTGGAATCCGGCGGCTGGCACCGGCTCGTCATCGAGAAGCCGTTCGGCTACGACCGGCAGTCGGCGCGGGAGCTGAACGGGCAAATTACGCAGGTGTTCCGCGAAGAGGAGATCTTCCGGATCGACCATTACCTCGGCAAGGAAATGGTCCAGAACATCGAAGTGATCCGCTTCGCGAACGCGTTCTTCGAGCCGCTCTGGAACAACCGGCACATCGCGAACGTCCAGATCACGCTGGCCGAGACGGTCGGGGTGGAGGACCGCGGCGGCTATTACGACAAGTCCGGCGCGCTGCGCGACATGGCGCAGAACCATATGCTCCAGATGCTCGCGATGATCGCGATGGAGCCGCCGAGCCGGCTGCATCCCGAGGACATCCGCGACGAGAAGGTGAAGGTGCTCCGCTCGCTGCGGCCGCTTGCGACGCCGGAAGAGGTGTCCCGGAACGTCGTGCGCGGCCAGTATACGGCCGGCTCGCTCAAGGGCAAGCCGCTCAAGGGGTACCGCGAGGAGGAGTCGGTCGATCCCGCATCGATGACGGAGACATATTTCGCGGCGCGGGTGTTCATCGACAATTTCCGCTGGGCCGGCGTGCCGTTCTACATCCGGACGGGCAAACGGCTGCCGGTGAAGACGACCGAGGTCGTGATCGAGTTCAGGAACGCGCCGGATCATGTGCTGTTCCGCACGCGGAACGAGCTGGCGCCGAACCTGCTCGTCATCCGGGTCAATCCGATGGAGGGCATCTACATCAAGATCAACGCGAAGAAGCCGGGCAGCGACGCGGATATCCAGCCGGTGGCGATGGAGTTCTGCCAGAGCTGCCAGATCGGGCTCAACACGCCGGAGGCGTACGAGCGGCTGCTCTTCGACGCGATCCGCGGCGACTCGACGTATTTCACCCGTTGGGACGAAGTCGACCTCGCCTGGGCGTTCGTCGACCCGATCGCCGAGGCCTGGCGGCTGCCGGAGTCGGAGCTGCTCTTCTATCCGGCGGGCTCCTGGGGGCCGGAGCGGGCGGCGGAGCTGCTCGCCGGGGACGGCTTCCACTGGTGGCCGGTGAACGGGCAGGACGAGGACAACGTCATCTGGATCAGCAACACGAAATAAAACCCAAAACGGGCCGGCCGGGGCCGGACCGTGTGATTCCGGGAGGGACGGACATGCAGCGCATTATCGACATTTCGATGACGATCCAAGAAGGCATGCAGGTGTACAAGAACAAGGACGAGAAGCGGCCGAAAATCTACAACACCGTCAATCACCAGACCGGCAAGGTGCACGAGAGCCGCATCGACATCGACGTCCACTGCGGCACGCATGTCGACGCGCCGCTGCACATGCTGGCCGGGGGCGAGACGATCGAGACGATCGGGCTGGAGCGGCTTGTCGGCCCGGCCCGCGTGCTCGACCTGACGCATGTGGAAGACGCGATCACGAAGGACGATCTCGTGCCGCATGGCATCCAGCGCGGGGAGCGGATTCTGTTCAAGACGAAGAACTCGCTGACGGACGAGTTCCTGTGGGATTTCGTCTACCTGCGCGAGGACGGCGCGCAGTACCTGATCGAGCGGGGCGTGACGCTGGCCGGCACCGACGGGCTCGGCATCGAGCGGGCGCAGCCGGAGTATACGACGCACCGGCCGCTGCTGCGGAACAACATCGTCATCGTCGAAGGCCTCCGGCTCGCCCATGTCGAGCCGGGCAGCTACTGGCTCGTCATCGCGCCGCTGAAGCTGACGGGCATCGACGCGGCGCCGGCGCGGGCGTTCCTGATCGGATAACGAGAGCATGAACCGGATAAGCGGGTCTGCGAACCAGTTTCGCGGCCCGCTTGTTGTCTTCCCCCGGAATTGCCGCGGCGGAGGAAAGTCCGTAAATCGGTAGTTCCCGATACGTTCTGCGACTGCGATCCCGAGGGTTATTTTTCTCGTTGGGGATGACAAGATGGAGGGATTGCGGATGTCGAAATCCAGGCGCCTGCTGGAGCTGATGATGGCCGTCAACCGGAAGCGCCGGTTCAAGGTGCGGGAGCTGGCCGAGGAGTTCGGCGTCTCCACGCGGACGATGCTGCGGGATCTGCAGACGCTCGGCGAGCTGGGCGTGCCGCTCTATTCGGAGACGGGGCCGCACGGCGGCTACCAGGTGCTGCGGGAACGGGCGCTGGCGCCGATCGCGTTCACGGAAGGGGAGGCCGCCGCCGTCTTCTTCGCGATCCATGCGCTGCGCCATTACGCGGAGCTGCCGTTCGAGGCCGAGTGGGCGTCGGCGGAGCGGAAGTTCTATCTGAACATGCCCGGCGACATCCGGGAGCGGATCGACGGAATGAAGGAGCGCGTCGATTTCCTCGCGCCGAAGCGGCGGGCCGGGGCGCCCTGGCTGGGGCTGCTGCTCGATGCCGCCGTTCGGGGGCAGGCGCTGCGGATCGAATACGCGACGAAGGACGGGGCCGTGGAGACGAGGCGCATCCGGCCGGCGCTGCTGTACGCGGACGACGGATTCTGGTACTGCACCGCCTACTGCTGCAAACGGGAGGCGTACCGGGTGTTCCGGTGCGACCGGATTCGCCGGGCGGAGCCGGACGGTACGGATCTTGAGCTGATTGATCCGGAGGCAGCGAGGCGCGCGCGGCGGGAACGGGCGGAGCCCGGAGAGCGGGTTCGGCTGCGGGCGAGGCTGACCGCCGAGGGCGTGCGCCGGTGGGAGAGCAGGCATTGGCTGGCGCCGATGGTCGAGGCGGCCGGGGACGGCGGCGGAACGGTCGATGCGGAGGTGCCGCGGGCCGATCTGCCGTATTACGCGGAGCTGTTCATCGCGCTGGGGAGCGAGGCCGAGGCGGTGGCGCCGGAGGAGCTCCGGGCGGAAATCCGCCGGCGGCTGGCGGAGCGGATGGAGCGCTACCGGAGGTAGCGCGGGCGGGGATGGCTGCGCCCCGGGCTTTGCGGGGAGGTTGCCGGCCGGTGGGGGCCGGAGCGGGTGGTGCTGCGGTTTGGCGGCGTGCCGGGCGGCGACCGGGGCGACTCCAATAACGGCACGGAGTGCCGTTATTGGAGCCGAGTGCCCGGCGGGTTCGGGGAATAACGGCACAGCATGCCGTTATGGCTTGCGGCCGGGTTGTGCCCGATGGCCCCGGGTCGCCTGTAGCGGTACGGAATACCGTTGGCGGGGAGCCCGCCGCGCGTGGCCGGGCTGTAACGGTACGCCGTACCGCTGGAGGTGTGCGAGGAGCGCGCTCGGCGGCGTCGCGACGTCTGTAGCGGTACGGAATACCGTTGGCGGGGAGCCCGCCGCGCGTGGCCGGGCTGTAACGGTACGCCGTACCGCTGGAGGTGTGCGAGGAGCGCGGCTCGGCGGCATCGCGGCGTCTGTAGCGGTACGGGGTACCGTTGGCGGGG
>Ga0310826_100542_pt1 | contig 34324 bp, 38 predicted proteins | sample WT_ome_FD_201306 | JGI IMG/M metagenome (GOLD analysis project Ga0310826, IMG submission 201306) | Sorghum-adapted microbial communities enriched on wild type (WT) sorghum from Joint BioEnergy Institute, Emeryville, California, United... ... | reverse complement strand
ATGGTCGAAAGGTATGACAAGGTCAGGTGGGGATACCCGAACGAACTGTATGCAGATGTCCTTCGCTATTGCGGGCCGGGAAAAGGCAACAAAGCCCTGGAGATCGGCGCGGGGACCGGGAAAGCAACTGCCCCCTTCCTCGACGCGGGGTACGATGTGACTGCCGTAGAATTGGGGAAGAATATGGCGGCGTTTCTTTCGGAGAAGTTCAAAGCAAACCCAAATTTTCGTGTCATTCCCTCCGCCTTCGAAGAGGTTTCGTTGGATGAAGACCATTATGATCTGATCTACGCCGCAACCTCTTTCCATTGGGTGGATGCGGAAGCAGGGGGCCCCAAAGTTTTCCGGCTGCTGAAGAAAGGCGGGGTGTTCGCCCTGTTCCGCTGCAACGCGGTTCCGGCCGAAGGGAATGAGGTGTATGAAGAAATCCAGAAGGTGTATGAAGCAACCTATTATCGCCATTATGCTTCCAAAGAAAAACCTGTCCGAAAATCCGGTGAAGATTTGCTCAGACCTGCCGAAATCCGCAGGCGTTTCGGATTCGACAGCCTGGAGCGATTCGGATTCCGTGATGTTACCATGAAGCTGTACAATGCCTCACGAATTTACAGCGCGGACGAATATATCGAGCTTCTGGATACCTTTTCGGACCACAGGAATTTGCCGGATGACCCCAGGTCAGCCCTGTATGAGGGAATCAGGGAAGTCATCGTCAGGCATGGCGGTTTTCACGAAGTGGACTATCTCTATCAATTGTACATGGGGAGAAAACCTTGAATCTGATTTCCCTGAAAGAAAGGGGGATCAAGGTAAACGGGAATATGAACCATCTTTTTCGGATTGGCGGCACGATGGGGGTCGGAAAAACCGCTACTTGCCGTTGATGGCGACTGGTGCTGGGATATGCATCCATTTCAAGTGACGGAAGAAACCCGAGAGATGGTCATGCAAAATATATGCTTCAACAGCCAGCGGGATCTCCTGAAAGTGCGCCCGACCGGAAGCCGGCAAACCACAACCTTCCGGGAAGGCGTTTTTTCATGTCAGCCATCCGGCAGCCGGCTGTCGGAGCGAACGGTTGCATCCTTTATCAGCCGGTCAATCGATTCCGTCCTGCCTCTTCAGTGGATTCCCGGCGCCGGACACAATTCCAATACAGTTGAGGAAACAGGATGGCTGTGATAGAATAATCCAAATTTGTCAGTCCGGAATAAAAATGGCTGACCATGTCTTGCGGGAGTGATGCCGTCATGCAATTCAGGCGATACACGGATGTGCATGAGTTCTACCACGATACCCATGATGTGTTAATGCGTCACGAGTCGCAGAATATGATCATCCTTGGCAATATCATCATGGGACATGAGGGCAAAGACAAAACCGACTGGCGCGATCCTGCAAATTGGTTTATGGCAACCGTTTCTGATGCAAACGGGATACAACTGACCGCCCTCATGACACCGCCGCATCATCTTACACTTTACGCCACCGACAACAGGATTGACCCGGAAGCGATCAACTGTCTGATCGAAGGACTGAAAGGACATGACATTCCCGGCGTCATAACCGAGAAATCATTGGCCGAATCTTTTGCGAGGGAATATACCGCCCGAAAGGGATTAACCTGCAAAACGGTCATGGACCAGCGTATCTATGAGCTGACGGCGATAAATCCCGGTGTCCATCAAGTGGGTACCGTTCGTTTGTTGGACGAGAACGATATGCATTTCTTTCCGTATTGGCTTGAGGCGTTTCATGCGGCAAACGTCTATGGAAGAACGGAAATGTCCATACCTCGGGATGAAAATCTGTATCGCTACAGACTGTCAACGAAAAAGCTCCATGTATTGGAAGTCGATGGAATCCCCGTCTCCATGGCGGGATATACAAGGGAATTGCCGACAGCCATCGGGGTGGCTTTTGTGTATACCCCTCCTTATTTTCGCAGAAAGGGTTATGCCACCTCCTGTGTGGCCCAGCTCAGTCAAATGGCGCTGGACAAGGGCTATTCCAAATGTGTGTTGTACACCGATCTGCTAAACCCGACATCGAACAGCATTTATCAGAAAATCGGATATAAGCCGGTTTGTGATTCTCTCATGCTGAAATTTGAATGATTTTTGGGGTGTTTCCGGAAATCCGGCATCCCGTTCAAAGGAGTGATCCGATGGAATATCACGTATCCGTGACAGGAAACGACCAGGCGAAAGGAACGGCCGACGAGCCCTTCCGCACCATCCAGCGCGCCGCCTCCCTTGCCGTTGCCGGCGACACGGTCATTGTGCATGCCGGTGTTTACCGGGAATGGGTGAATCCGGCCCATGGCGGAACGGAGGAGCATCGGATCGTCTACCGTTCCGCGGGAGACGGGGAAGTCGTCATCACGGGGGCCGAACGGATCACCGACTGGAAGGACGAAGGGGACCATGTCTGGAGCGCCGAGGTGCCGAATTCCATTTTCACCATCAGAAACCCCTTCGAAGTGGAGCTCTCCGGTGACTGGCTGTTCGACGGCGCTTTCCCGGTGCATCTCGGCGATGTCTATCTGAACGGCAAATCCTTGTACGAATGCGATCGGTTGGACAAGGTGCGAAAGCCCGAAGTGTGGCCCGACGCCAAATATCCCGGGGATTCGCTGCTGACCTGGTATGCCGAAGTCGGTCCCGCGACGACGAAGATCTGGGCCAATTTCGGCGGGAAAGATCCCCGCGCGGAGCTCGTCGAAATCAGCGTCCGCCCCTGGTGCTTCTGGCCCGAAAAACCGGGAATCGACTACATCACGGTAAGCGGATTCACGCTCCGCCAGGCGGCTCCCCAGTGGGCGCCTCCGACCGCCCATCAGGAAGGGTTGATCGGGCCCCACTGGAGCAAAGGCTGGATGATCGAAAACAACATCATCTGTGAATCCAAAAGCGTCGGGATCAGCCTGGGCACCCCGATCGGAACGGGCCACGCCAAGGTAAGGGGCCGGCACACGAAAGGCGGCACCCAGCGCGAACAGGAAGTGATCTTCCGGGCATTGCATACCGGCGGATGGCACAAGACCCTCGTCGGCGGCCACATCGTCCGGAACAATGTGATCCACAACTGCGAGCAGGCCGGCATCGCGGGACATATGGGCGGCGCCTTCAGCCAGATTTACGGAAACCGCATCTACAACATCCACCACAAGCGGCTCCGGCACGGCGCCGAAGTGGCGGGCATCAAGCTGCATGCGGCGCTGGACACGCAGATTGCGGAAAACATCATCTACAGCTGCTACCGCGGACTGTGGCTGGACTGGCAGGCGCAGGGCACGCGCGTCAGCCGCAATGTCTTCTTCGACAATCTGTCCGAGGACCTGTTCGTCGAGGTTTGCCACGGGCCGTACATGGTGGATCACAATCTGTTCCTGTCGCCGATGAATTTCCGGAACATGGCGCAAGGCGGAGCGTTTGCCCACAATCTGTTCGCGGGCCGGTTCGTGGTGCGCTCCGAGCTGACCCGCACGACGCCATACCATTTCCCGCACGAGACCGCCGTAGCCGGCTACTCCAACATTGCCGGCGGCGATGACCGGTACTACAACAACATTTTCCTGGGGGACAACGATCCGAACCGGGAGCCCGTCCCGATCACCTTCTTCGAGCATCTTCCGCTGAAGCCCAGGGACAAGGTCGGGGAAGACGGGAAACCCATCATGGACGGCGTCCCGGACGATTCGATCTGCTGGCTGCACCCGGTGGGATTGGGAGGCTACGACAAGCATCCGAACGTGAAGGACAAGCAGTGGTGGGAATTCACCAGGGAAGAGTTCGCCGCGCTTGATGACGCCGTGAAAACGCAAATCTTCACCGGCAATGCCCCGCTTCCGGTCGCGATGGGCGGAAATCTGTACCTGGGCGACGCGGTGCCGAGCCGCCATGAGCCCGACGCGAAAATCCATGAGCGACGGGCGATCTCCGTGGAGACGGATCCCGCGCAAGGCAAGGCGCGCATCCGGATCGAAGAGCCCGAACGGCTGCGCGGAACCTCTCCCATGCCGGTCACGACCGACCTGCTCGGAAGCACCCATCACGCCGCGATGAGGTTCGAACACCCGGACGGCACGCCGTATCGCCTGGACTCGGACTTTTTCGGGAACAGGAGGCCCGACGCGGACGTCACCGCCGGTCCGTTCGAATTGACCGGCAATCGCGCGATCGAATTTGAATTCGGATGAACCGTTGACAGCAAAGAGGGGCGGCCCTTTGACGGCCTCCCCTCATTGTCATGTCAAGTACAGTCCTTCACCCTGTACCAATACTTGTAAATTTCCGAATAACCGATTTTTGCATAAAGCCTCAACGCGGGCTCATTGACCGCCACCACCTGCAAATAGCTGTGTGTCGCTCCGTTCTCCTTCCCCCATTTCAGCAGATTCAGCATCATCTGTTCGCCGAATCCCCGGTTCCGGCAAGACGGGTCCGTCACGACTTCGTAGATTCCGATGTAATCCCTTTCGATGACGCCGCGCCCGCAAGCGACGATCCGGTCTTCGCAACACAACGAAATAAACCCGGTTTTCGTTTTGACAAGGGACAACATCCGCTCCATCACGCTTCGGTCTTTGTCGCCAACGTTGTTGAACCGGCAGAAATGATCCATCCAGTCGGAAGAAAGGGTCTCGTCGATGGTCACGGACGTCATGTCCGGTTCGCGGATGTGATCCAGGTTCACGGCCTGGACACTTACGGTATCCATCAGGGCATAGCCCCGATCCGCCAACGTTTCGTCAAGCTGCGGAGGTTGAACGAAAGGCGTGATTTTGAATACGGATGGCAGTTGATGGGCCGAATAGAGGTTTTCGCATACCCGGATCTTCTCGTTCACATCCGGGGAGGAGTCATAGATGGGGTTTACGGAATTTGCCCGTTTCGTCAGCCCTTCCGAGAATCGCAATACCCACCCGTCGTACAGCAGCGTTGACAACGAAGGCCAGTGATTCAGTGACATTTCCTCGATGAACTTGAAATCCATATTTATCCACCCCCCATTCCTGTAATCATAACGCCGTTCATGCAAAAAAGCCAGATTCACGCCATGGAGGGAACGGAATTTCGGGTTCGGTCAAAGGATTTGCCGTCAACGACACGAATTGTACAATGCGAAGACCTCGGTATCTGATGGAGGATGACATGCATTTCGACGAACATCTCCTGTGGATCATGGATCACAAGAAAGAGTCGATACCCTACGAAGAAGATGTCCCGGACAGAAGCATCTCCGCCGACGAATGGGTGGAACGAAACCTGAAGAAAGACCATGAGACGATCAGGAAGAACATCGATTTCGTACGTTCCCTGGGGCTGAAGTGCGACAGCGTCGGCTGGTGCGGCCTGGATCTGAACCGGCCCGACATTGACGAACTGCTGGCGCGAATCCAAGCGTTCGCTTTGAAGGAGAAGCTGTACCTGCGCGGCTACTATTCCAGGAGCCACGGGGATTTCGAGAGCGAGTGGTATCTGCTCGCATCCGATCACCTGTCGTACGTCGATTGGGACTATGCGGAAGCCGTGGACCGGGACGGAAATCCGCTGACCCTCGAGGAGGTCAAAGCCTGCCAAATCCCCAAAACCGTTCAGGTGCTGTGGAGCGCCCCGCTGCCCCATGTCAACGAACGGTTCCGGGACTGCTGCCTCCGGCACGGTTTCAGCGGCGTGGACTTTTACTGGATCCGGGACATCGGGCGATATCGCGCCGCGCAATTCTTCGGGCTGATCGTCGACCGGATGGTTCCCGAATTTGCGTGCGACCACGGGCTGACCTATTCCGATTCGAAGAACTGCGAATGGAAAAATTTCGACCATTCCGAAGGATCGCCGCTCTACCGGAAGTACCGGGCGCTGGGCGGACGGCTGACGACATTGTCCCAAATGTTTTACGACCTGGATGTCAGCCTGCCCGTCCGGCTTCCGAAAAACCTGATGCCGGAAACGGATTTCGCGTACATCCACTTCTACAGAAGCGACTACAACTGCCGGGGCGTGCTGATCCGGAAACACGCGGCGGAAACGCTGATTGCCGAAAAGGCCGTCCGCAAGGACTACCTGAAGCCGGTTGCGCTCTACGAGGCCGAACCGGAAGGCTATACGATCCTGAAATCCGAGCCGGTCAGGTATCCGGCCCCGGAAGTCGTCCGGAGGCTGGAAGCCGGCTACGAAGCGCTGAAGCAAAATCCGAAGCCCGAGCGGAATGCCTCCGGGAAGGATGCGCTTCGCCTGTTCAGGCAAATGAAAAGGGTGCGGCCCGAAGACTTCCGCAAGGGGCTCGCCGGAAAAATCCGCGAAACCTTCACCGGAACGCCGTATGAGCCGCTCGCTCCCTACTATGCCGTCTCGGACGGCGGTGATTTGTCGGATGAATATGCGTTCTTGTCCCATGCGGAATCGGTGCGGGAAACGCGGGAGTATGAACGGAAAATCATGAACGAAGAGCTGCTCGGGGACCGATGCGTTGGCATCGTCATCGCGACTTGCGCGGACGGCGACGTGGTGGTCTTCTGCGGCGACGGTTCGGTCAGGCGCATCAGCCACGAAACGATGGACGCCGGCGAAAGCTGGGATACGGTGGCGCAATTTTTCTTCGAGGCCATGTCCGACGCATAAGTGAGCAGCTTCCAGACTTACTCGGGCGGCTCGGCCCGTTTGATGAACATGCCGACAACCAGCGCCGCCGCTCCGACCGCCAACGCCCACCAAAACGCGCTTTGGATGCCGGCGTTGAATCCCTCAAGCTGATCGGACAATGAATGGCCCGATGAGGCCGTGTAGTCGCGGCTTCCTTTGGATACGATGCCCGTAAACGTGACGATTCCGATGGCGCCGGCAATTTGCATGAGGGTGTTCACAATCGCCGCGCCGTGCGGAAAAAGCCTTCTCGGCAACGCGTTCAGCCCCGCGGTCTGAACGGGCGTGATGACGAGCGGGATGCCGATGCTGAGCAGGACGTTCATCACGACGATATAGATCGCCGTCGTGCCCGTATTCAGCCAGGTGAACGCCCACAGCGAGAGCAGAATGAGCACAAAACCCGGAATAATCAGCACTTTCACCCCATGCCGGTCGAACAGCTTGCCGGAAACGAGCGACATGGCGGCGTAAGCGATCCCCGGCAGCAGACCGCACAATCCAACTTCAAACGCGGTCATCTCCAGCACGATCAACATAAACTGGGCAAGCAGCAACCCCGCGGAAAACATCACCATCATGAGCAGCAGGACGAGCACCATCGCCATGCTGAACATCGGATGCCGAAACGTCCTGAGCTCCAGGATCGGCGCGGCAACGGACAACTGCCGAAGCACGAACAGGACCAGTGCAATGCCTCCGGCAACAAGCGAACCCAAGGTTTCGGATGAAAGGTTGGTTGCCGCGGCGCTCAAGCCATACACGAATCCGCCGAATCCGATGCAGGACAGCACGATGGACAGATAGTCGACCTTCGGTCTTGTTATATCGGACACATTGCGCAGGGAAGCCGCCGCGAACCATACCGAAAAAGCCGCGATCGGAATGATCAGATAGAACATCCAGCGCCACGAGAGCCAGTCGATGATCAATCCCGCCACCGTCGGCCCGATCGCGGGAGCAAACATCACGACCAGCCCGATCATGCCCATCGCGCCTCCCCTGCGTTCCGGCGGGAAAATATGCATCATCGTGTTCATCATCACCGGCAGCATGAGCCCGGTTCCGAGCGCTTGCACCGCTCTGCCGATCAACAACACGGAAAAGACGGGGGCTATGCCGCACACGATGGTTCCGGCAAGAAAGAACACCGTCGCGGACAAAAACATCTGGCGGGTCGTAAACCATTGCTGCAGCAACGCGGTGACGGGCACGAGCGTTCCGACCACGAGCATATACACGGTGGCCAGCCATTGGACGGTCATGAGCGGGGCGGAAAAATCCCTCATCAGATCGGGAAAAGCGACCTGGATCATCGTTTCGTTCAAGACGGCGATGAAAGCCCCGATGATGAGCGCGGCGACAATGCGTGAGCGCTCAACGCTTGTCATGGCGACAGATGCGCTTGCGGTATTCACGATCCAACCTCCTCAGGCATGCGGCATATTTCGTCGTCGAGTATATCCAATACGGCAACGAACGGGCCAACACATATTTTTTGTTCATTGACAATGAAAATTTATATAATAATACATGTTAATAGATGTGGCGCGGAGGAGGATCTACGGTTGGAGTTGCAGCAATTGCGATGTTTTGCAGCCGTTGCCACCGAACTTCATTTTGGCCGGGCGGCGGAAAAGCTGCACATGGCGCAGCAAGCGGTAAGCTTCCAAATCAAACAGTTGGAATCCGAGCTGGGGGTCAAACTGTTCGAGCGCACAACCCGCAAGGTGATGTTGACGATGGCAGGGGAAGCGTTCCTGGATGAAGTGAGACACATCTTCGTGCATCTGGAACGGGGAGTGGAAGAAGCCCGCCGTGCGGATCGCGGGGAACGGGGCCGGATTGTCGTCGGTTATGTCAAACCGATGGCTTACGGCGTTCTCCCCTTCGTGGTCAAACGATTCCGAAACCTGCATCCGGATGTAAAAGTGGTGTTGCTCGAATCGAATCCCGCCGAACTGGAGACCAAACTGCTTGCCGGTGAAGTCGATGTGGCCTTCAATATCAAGGCCATCGGCCAAAACGGTCTGCCGGCCTACGATTGGAAGACGTTGTCCATCGAACCGATGACCGTCGCGGTTCCCCGATCCCACCCGCTGGCCGGCAGCCGTGGGGTGAAGTTGAAAGATTTGTCGGACGAGTCGTTCATTCTCGTGAATCGCAAGGGAAACGCGCTATTGCACGATTGCTTTCTGTATGTATGCCGGCAAGCGGGATTCACGCCCCGGATTGCCCAAGAAACCGACAACGAGCATCTGGCGCTCGGACTGGTTTCCTCCGGCATGGGCATCGCGGTAGTGTTCGCCTGTTTGAACAAACTTTACGAGAATCGGGTCGCCTATCTTCCTTTGGTTGAACCGCGCTTCGAGTTCGAGTTCGCCATTTATTGGAGACGAGGTCATTCCCTTGCGCTGGTGGATCATTTTATCGACGCCGCACTTGCACCTGAGGAGATGGAGCCGCATGACCGCCATCCACAACATGCCGCCAATTTACGATGAGAACAGCGAGATTCTCATCCTCGGCAGCTTCCCGTCGGTGAAGTCGAGGGAGGCGAAGTTTTATTACCAAACGCCGCAAAACCGCTTCTGGCGCGTGGTTGCGGCCGTATTCGAACAGGACGTTCCCCGGACGGTCGAAGAAAAAAGAGCCTTCCTGCTGCGGAACCGAATCGCCCTGTGGGACGTCATCGCAAGCTGCGAAATCGAGGGCAGTTCGGACCAGACGATCCGGGATGCCGTTCCCAACGATCTGACGCCGATCCTGAGCACCGCGAACATCCGGCAAATCTTCGTCAACGGCAGGAAGGCGGAACAACTGTTCAACAGGCTGATCGCGCCGAAAATCGGAAGAAAAGCGATCTGCCTGCCCTCCACCTCGCCCGCCAACGCCTCGAAAAGCCTGGAGCAATTGATCCGGGAGTGGAGCGTCATCAGGGACTTCCGTTCAGGCAATGCGCCTTGAACGGAAGTCTTGCGATATGATAATAACTGGGGGAAATTGCTATTAGAGGTATAGCATGGACTTCACCATACTGAAGGAACGGCTGCGGATGGTGGCGGAACGCATAACCGAAATCGGCGGGACGGTCCGGGAGCTGGTCGTCGATCCGCCGGCAACGGAATCCGAAATCGCGGAAGTCGAAAAGATCATCGGCCGGAACCGGCGGCTCCTTCGGAATTTCGCGATCCGTCACCGTGCGACCGCCACCTTCACGCCGGCGGCTTCCAGCTTCCCGATGGCATCCTCCGGCGTCTCTTCGTCCGTGATGACCAGGTGGAGCCGGTTCAGCGGCACGATCCTCGCGAAGCCATCCACCCCGATTTTGTGATGCTCCGCCAGACAGACGACTCTTCGCGACTGTTCGATGACGGTGCGGGCGAAGATGGCGGCCTCCGGGGTGGCGGTGCTGAGTCCCTTCGCGGACAGCCCGCCCCCCGTCGCGAAGCAAAGGTCAAACGCGAATTGCCCGGCCATGTCGTTCGCCAGCGCGTCGGTGATGTTGCCGGAAGGTTTGATGCGCCCGCCGATCAGATAGGTCTCCATGTTCTTCCGATCCTTCAGGCCATCGGCGATGCGCAGCGAATTGGTCACCACGGTGAACGGGAAGTGCCGGGGGAGGTATTTCAGCAGCACATGATGGATGGACGCCCCGCCGACGAAGACGGTGTCATTTTCCTGAATGTGGATGGCCGCCAGCTTCGCGATCGCGTTCTGCATCGCATCCCCGTCGCCGTATCGTTCCGATGAAGGCCGCGGCATTCGCCGGACGGCCGGAAGCGGAATGGCGCCCCCGTGCGTCCGCTTGAGCAGCTGCTCCTCCTCCATGATGGACAGGTCGCGGCGGATCGTGTCGATGGAGACGCCGAACCGTTCCGCCAGGTCCCTGGCGAGCACGCGCCCCTCGTCGGCGAGCAGCTCCAGAATTTTGTCCCTTCTCTCCTGCGAAAACATGCGCATCCTCCCGGAACCTTCATGGTCATCTTGCGTGATGATTCCATTATATACATGTTTGTTCCAGTTTTCAAGTCCTATGGTTTCATGTTCATTCATGTTTATTCCGTTTTTGCCGGGATGCGCTTGATCCTTCTGTCAAAATCCGGGAGAATGGAAGACAGGCAGACGGAGCCTGCACGGGCTACAGCTTCTTCACAAACCGCAAACCCGTTACGATGAAACCCATGCGCTGATAGAAATGACGGGCAGCCTCCCGTTCAGGGCGGTTGCCGCTGGTGAGCACGAGGGCATGGGCTCCGCGGGTCCGCGCCCAATTCTCCGCATGCCGGATCAGCGCTTTGCCCACGCCCAATCCCCGGTACATCGCTTTCGTCACGAGCAACGCGATTTGCACGACCGGGGCGTCATATTCATAGGCGTAAAGCAGCCGGAGACCGGCCATGCCCGCCACTTCGCCGTCATGTTCCGCCACCAGCGTGACATAAGCGGGATCGGAGCCGATGGTCTCCATCCGTTTCCGCATCTGCGCGTTTGAGACCGGGTAGCCGAGATCGTGCATCAGTTCGACGATCGCATCCAGATCCCGAAAGGCAAATTCCCTGACCACGATCATATCGGAACAACCCCCGTTCCGGTGAATGGATGAAAGGAGAAGCAACTCGCATGCGACGAAGGCTGGTCATCGGCATAGCCGCGGCCTGCGCCGTCCTGGTCCTCGCGGCGGCGGCCGGGTCGGACTCGTTCAGGGAAGTATTCGGCATACTCAGAACGTTCCAGGATTTCTCGCTGACGGTCGTCAACCGGTCGGATCACGATATCGTGTCGGTGGATACCGGCATTCTGCAAAGCGGCATGAACGGCAACATGGTCGAAGGCGATTCCAGGCACAGCTACACCAACGTGATCGAAAGCGGGAAAAAGGCGACGATCAGGCCCAAGCTTGCGATCAGCGGCGAGGGCGGCATCTTCATGCGATACACGGATTCGACCGGAGAAGTGAAGGAAGTCATGGCTTGTTCTTACACGGAGTACACGTCCGGCTACTCGATCGTCACCATTTCGAACGACGGGGTTGAAGTGGAAGAACATTGCATGTAGGAGGGCACCTCGATGTCCCGGGATGTTGAGCTGCTGCGCCACTTCTCGAACCCGAACGGCTTGTAGTAGCCGCCCTTGCCCTGCGCGGCGAACAGCGAAACCATCGTGATGTCGTGTTCGGCGCACTTCTTCGGCAGCCTCGTCAGGATGGCTTTTCCGATGCCCCGGCCCTGGTACCCGGGGAGCACGATCAGATCAACGCCTGGTGCACCCCGTCCGACACGATTCTTCCGGAACCGACCAGCCGGTCTCCGTCATAGGCGCACACCAGGTACCAACTGTTGGACAGCGCCTCGGCCATCCGTTGCGGCCCTTTCTCGACGATCCCCCGCCATCCCGTGCTTTCCACCAGCGCGAGATCATGCCGGATGGAAGGAATCGATGTGTCGTCATACGTGATCATGCTCCACATCCTCTCCATTCCTCTTTTCCACTATTTACCGCAAATTGTACAACATCGAGCAAGGCAGAAAAAGATGCCGCCTCTTGCCCATCCTTGCACTCCCCGAAGGTCAAAAAATGAATTGCCAAATCCGGTTCGACGCACGCAAAACAAATTCCTCTTCTCCCAATTCATGTTATGATGGATGGGACTTCACCATCGCCGCCGTCGGCGGCGACATCGGCCCCGTGGTGAAACATGTCGCGGATTCGATCGTATGGAAATTGCGGGAAACGGGACCATCGTCGGACAAGCCCCGTTCGCAGATGCCGTGCGAAACCTGCACGCGAGGCCGGCCGCCGAGCTCCGGATGAGCAAAGTTCGTCTCCCGTCCCGATTGGAACAAGAAGGGAATGGATCGAATCGCGCCGAATGATTAATTTCTACAGATTTCGAAACGGGGTATTCGACCATGGCTCTGATCGATGTGATCGAATTTGACGGCAAGCCGGACGAGTTCGTCTGGAAATATCCCGACGACGAACTGGGAACGTGGACCCAGCTCGTCGTCCACCAGACGCAGGAAGCCGTCCTGTTCAAGGACGGAAGGGCGCTGGACCTGTTCGGCCCCGGCCGCCATACGCTGAGCACGTCCAACATCCCGCTGCTGGGCAAGCTCATCAATCTGCCCTTCGGCGGCAAGTCGCCGTTCAAGGCCGAAGTCTGGTTCATCAACAAGACCTACGTCCTCGACATGAAATGGGGAACGGCGTCTCCCGTCAAGCTGCAGGATCCGAAATACAACATCATCGTGCCCGTCCGGGCGTACGGGCAGCTCGGCCTCAAGATCGAGGACTCCCGCAAGTTTCTCGGCAAGCTGGTCGGCACGCTGAACAACTTCGGCCGGGAGGAGCTGTCCCGGTATTTCCGCGGGCTGTTCATGATGAATTTCAATTCCATCCTGACGTCCTTCTTCGTGCATCGCCGGATCAGCATCCTGGAGGTCAACGCCTACCTGGCGGAAATCGCCCGGCACCTGCAGGACAACATCGCGCCGGCGCTGGACGAATACGGCATCCGGATCGTCAGCCTGTACGTGCATTCCGTCAACCTTCCCGACCAGGACCCGTCCATCGTCCGGCTGCGCAACGCGCTGGCGCGCAAGGCGGAGATGGACATCGTCGGGTACAATTACCAGCAGGAGCGGACGTTCGACACGCTGGAGGGCGCCGCGAAGAACGAGGGCGGAGGTTCCGCCGTCATGGGCGCCGGGCTCGGTCTCGGCGTGGGCGTCGGCATCGGCGGGGCCTTCGGCGGCCAGTTCGCGGATCTGACGCACTCGATGAACACCACGCTGCGGAACAAGCCGTGTCCGAAATGCCGGCACGTCAATACGGACGACGCCCACTTCTGCATCAAATGCGGCAGCGCTTTGTCCGATTCGTCCGATCCGGTCCAGGCGGAAACGCCGGTCCACTGCAACGCCTGCGGCGCGCCGCTGCCGAAGGGCTCGAAGTTCTGTCCGAAGTGCGGCGACCGGTACCACGCCTGCCCGAAATGCGGCGCGGACAACCCGGAGAACGCGGAGACGTGCGCGAAATGCGGCGCCGCGGTGCCCCGGCCGTGCCCCCACTGCCGGAAGAACGTGGCCGCCGGGAACCGCTTCTGTCCGCACTGCGGCATCGAGCTCGTGCTGAGCTGTCCCAAATGCCGGCACGACGTGGGGCATGACCAGAGATTCTGCGTGGAGTGCGGCTGCGACCTGAAACAGGAAGGTGCCGAGACATGACGCTGGATCGCTACGGAACCCGGATTTTTCTCGCCATTTATCTCGTCGTCGCCGCGGTGACGCTGGCCTGTTTTGCCGTATTCTGGGGGCACGAGGCGTCGGGCGCTCCGTTCTGGGTGTCGCTCGGAGCCGTCCTGCTGGCCGAGACCGCGCTGTGGCTGTACGCGAGCCACATCGTCCGCAACCTGGAGCGCGTCAAGCGATCGGTACCGGCCTGGCTGGCGCTGGGCACCGTTCTCGCCGCATACTTCGTGCTGACGGTCGTATACAGCCTGCTCACGGCGCTGGCCGATTACGCGCTGCCGTACTACTTGCTGCTCCATCTGATCACGTTGGCCGCCGCCGTCGTCATCGGCGCGCTTCTCATGCTTTTCACCCGATCGACGGAAATCCGCGAGCACGAGACGCGCACGCACATTGCCGGTCTGCGGGAAATCGAATTCAGCCTGAGGCAGCTGCAGGATCAGGCCGCGATGCTGAACGGCCCCGGCAAGCGGCAGCTCGAGGAAGCGATTGCGGAGTTCATTGAAAGCGTCCGATACAGCGATCCGGTCACGCCCGATTCGATCGCCGGCCAGGATCTCATGCTACTCGAGGAACTCCGGAACCTGAACGAGATCGCCGCCTCCATGAGCCGGATCGGCGGACAGGACCACGAGCTCGGGCCGATCATCGACCAGGTCCGGCAGCTCCGGCAGAAATGGAAGCTGCGCAACGAGCGGCTGCTCGCGCTGAAGTCGTAGCGGCGCGGCCGTACGGGAGGAAACGGCTTGAAACATTTCGTGAAGAAAAGCTTCGGCCTTGTGCTTTTTGTCGCCGGGTTGACCGCCAGCGCCTTTTCCCTGCTGGTCGTCACCATATTGGCCACCGAACCGGACATTCCGCTTGCCTTGACGCTGGTGGTCGCCGCGATCCTCTGCGGCGTCAGCTTTCCGGTTACGTATGCCGGCTGGAGATTGTGGAAGGGCCGCAAGCGGCCGGTTCAGCCGCTGCCGACGGCCGACGGGAAGTTTCCGGAGCCGGTCCGACCGCTCGGGAAGCCGAAATCGTCCGGCAAGGCGAAACCGGCTGTCGGCGCCGCCGGGCCGGTCACCCTGGAGTGTCCCGGTTGCGGCGCTCCGGTGAAGGCCGTCTCGTCCGATCCCTTTGAATGCGAATACTGCGGCAACCAGATTCATGTCGGAAGCTGACGCAGCGGCATCTGCCGGTATTGGAGGTGTGTGGAATGAAGTCCGGCTGCGGATGTTTTCTCCTGCTTGTGGGCTTGTTTGGACTGATTGGAACCCTTGGCATGGTGTTCTCCGGTTCCGGGGGTCAGGTCAATATCACCGTCAATTTCATCCTGGTCGGCGTCTTTATCGTGGCGGGCTGGATATTGTTGTCAGGCGGAAGCAATAAGGATCAGCCCGATTCTTCACGGCAACCGCAACCCGATCAACAGCAGCAACCGATCATCAACGTGCGGCAAACCGTCCATCATGCATCCGTCGCCCCGGCCGGGCGTCCGCAGGATTGGGTGCGCGAGATGAACAAGCTGCTCGACCAGACGCTCAAGGCGATCGACCATGCGAAACCGTCCGGCGGCTCCGGGCAAGCCCGGGTACCGGATGGGCCCGTCACCGTCGAATGCCCCGGCTGCGGCGCCCCGGTGGAGGTCGCGCCATCCAGGTCGGGTGTCTGCGGGTACTGCGGCAATCAGGTGCAATACAACCGTCCGTCCGGGAACACGGGTTGATGTCCGGCTGTCCGGTGAACGACCGCAGCATGGCGCCCTTCATCCGCCCGACCGCAAGATAATCCCTGCCGTTCACCTTCTTCCGCGCCAGCACCCGGGGAACCGGGATGTCCGGAACGCCGCCCAGCAGCCTCAGCGCGGCTTCGAAATGGGTCATGTCGCGGGGATCGACACCGAACAGCGCCTTGATTCCCCACCAGAACTCGTGATCCGGTTCCTCCCGCAGCCGGGACGAGCGGATGATCCGCTCCTCCGCGTCCGTCCGGACGAGCCAGACATCGCTGCCGTGCCCGGAATAGCCCGGGTCCAGGGCGCGCGCCTCGACGACGGGTTCATCGCCCAGGAAGGTTGCCAGCACTGCCGGGTCCGGCGTTGACGAGATCACACGTGCCCCTCCCCGCCGTGCCCGTTGCCCGCTTCGTAGCGCATCCGGATGCTCCGCTCCGTGAACCCGAGCGCTTCCCAGAACCGGCGTCCGCGCGCATTCCAGACCAGCACGTCGATGTCGATTGACTCCGTCCCGAACTCCCTCAGCAGCAGATGGAACGACTTCCTGCCCCATCCCTCGCGCCTGCAATGCCGGCAGATGAAGAATTGCCGCAGATACAGCGGCTGCCTGGCATGGTCGACCAGCGCGTAGCCCTTGACGTCATCGCCGGCCTTGAACAGCCAGGCGCTGTATGTGGTGCTCAGGAACCCCCGCATCCGCTCCGCGAGCTGTTCGACGCCCATCGGGTTGTCATGCTGCTCGTCCTCGATCAGCTCCTTGTTCATCCGCGCGAGCAGCCCGATGTCCTCCTCCGCCGCTTTCACGATCCTGAGCGCTTCCGTATCCGTTTCCCCCGAAGGCAAAATCGCCCGCCCCGACCGGTCCAACTCCGCCGCGATCTCATCCACCACCGCGGCAACCGGGACTTTCCGCCGCGCCATATCCTCGAGCTTGCCCGACGCGTGCCATGTTCTGCCCAATTCCACCGCCCGGGGATACGCCTCGCTTTCCCGGTTCAGAAATCGTTCGGCCCTGTCGGCGTCCATCGTCCGCAGAACGCAAACCGTCCTCAGGACGCGCTGGATCTCGCCCAGCCGATGATCGGCCTGCCGGACGTCGATGTTCCGCTCCCGGATGTAGGGATTGTCCGAGCGGTTCAGGTCGCATCCTCCGGCAATCGGGTCGGACGCGGCGTAACGGATGGTCCGGACGCCGCTCATGGCGATTACGCCGAAGCACTGGACGCATGGTTCGGTCGTCGTGTAGATCGTCAGGTCCTTCAGGGCGCTTGAATCCGACGTCCGCAGCTGCAGCAGCGCGTTGACCTCGGCGTGGGCCAGCCGGCTCATGCTGAGGTGGCCCGGCGGCGCCTCCGGCTCGTGCATCCGGTTTCTTCCCCGGCTGACGACGCTTCCGTTCCGGTCCGCAATCGCAGCGCCGATCGGAATCGAGCCGCCGAGGTACGCTGCCCAGGCTTCTTCAAAACAGGCTTGCCATGGAGCCGATAATGTCGCCCACATACGCCTTCTCCCCATTCACGGCAAAATCAGACATCGATTTTGAACCCGACATCGATCTCCGATGCCGGCCTTCCGAGCACTCCCCAATTCTCCATGGGCGGCTCGATCAGAATGATCGAGACGTCCGTCTCATCAATGCCGAGCGCGGATTTGAGCTTCTTCGTGATCAGCTCGTAAATCCTGCGCTTCGCTTCAAGCGAGCGGCCCGGGAACATCAGGATCTCGATGCTCGTATACTTGTCCGTTTTGCCCGGCGGAATCTCGAAGTTTTCGGGCTTGTGTTCCTGCAAAATCTGGACGCGGTCCCAGTCGGGAATTCGGATGGCTTCGACCAGCGCGTCATGGACGATGTCCAGCAGTTCCTTCTTGTATGCCTCAGGCTTGCCTTCCAGGATGTCGATCCGGATCTTGGGCATGACAATCCCCTCCCGTTCGGCTATATTCCGTATTTGACGCATAATTCTAGCAAAAAAAGAAATTCCACGGGAGATCCATATTCCCGCGGAATTCTGAAATGATCGGAGCCGGCCCGGTCAGATCAAACCGAGTTCGCGCAGCGCGGCGCTGATGCCTCCGTCGTCCGCCCGCCGGGTGACCCGCCGGGCCGCGGCCTTCAGCTCCTCGTGCGCATTGCCCATGGCGATCCCCATGCCCACGCAGGCGAGCATTTCGAGATCGTTCAGATTGTCGCCGAACGCGATCGCCTCATCCGGCGCGATGCCCAGCTTCTCCAGCAGCGTCCGGACCCCGGACGCCTTCGAATACCCGGAGGGAAGGACGTCGACGGACAGCCGGTGCCAGCGCACGAGCCGCAAATCCTGCAATAGCGGTTCGTACTCCTCTTCCCGCCCGGGCAGACAGTACATCATGACCTGATAGATGTCGTTCCGGCTCCAGTAGCCGGGATCATACGCCGGTTCGGCAATGTGCAGGACACGGAACGTCTCGGCCACGTCCGGATGATCCTTCCGGTTGACCGCGTACCCCCGGTCGCCGACGTAGACCATCGGCAGGTCGCGCTGTTCCGAAAGCGCCGCCAGCCGGTGAAGATTGTCCGCCGGGATCGGATGCCGGACGATCACTTCCCCCTCCAGCACGACGAGGGAGCCGTTGAAACTGACATACGACCGGATGCCGAGTTCGTCGGCGACCGGCTTCAGATGGTACGGCGATCTTCCGGTGGCGATGACGGTCAGGACGCCGGCATCCTGCAGCTTTCGCACGGCGCGCCGCGTATCCTCCGGGATGGTCCCGGCTTCGTCCAGCAGCGTGCCGTCGACGTCGAAGAACACAATCCGGTAGGCCATATCCCCTCTCCCGCTTCCGGGCCGTCAGACCGGCGCCTTCGCCCGGCCTTCGGAACCGCACAGCCTGATTTTTTCCATCGCCAGCCGCTTGACGGCTTCCTTCGCGGGCGCCATGTACTTGCGCGGATCGGTCTCGTCCGGGTGGGCGGCCAGATAGTCCCTGATCGCGGCGGTGAAGGCGTTCTTGAGCTCCGTCGCCACGTTGATCTTCGCCATGCCCGAGGCGATGCAGCGCTTCAGCATCTCGTCGGGAATGCCGGAACCGCCGTGCAGCACGAGCGGCACATCCACCGCCTCGGCGATCCGTTCGATCCGGCCGAAATCGATCCGGGGTTCGCCGCGGTACAGGCCGTGCTGCGTGCCGACGGCGGGGGCCAGCGTATCCACGCCCGTCAGCCCGACGAAGGCGCGGCACTGCTCCGGATCCGCCAGAAACGCTTCCGCTTCGTCCACCTCCAGCTCGTCCTCCACGCCGCCGACCCGGCCCAGCTCGGCCTCCACGTTCACGCCGAGCGCCCGCGCCACCTCCACCACCCGCTTCGTCATCTCCGCGTTCACATCGAACGGGTGCATCGAGGCGTCGATCATGACGGACGTGTAGCCGTAGCGCATGCATTTCAGGATCAGCCCGATGTCCGTGCAATGGTCAAGATGCAGCGCGATCGGAACGCGGGCGCCCGCCGCGGCGGTTTGCGCGGCCGCCGCCAGATAGTCTCCGCCAAGATGCCGTACCGTTCCGACCGAAGTCTGGAGAATGACCGGCGCTTCGCATTCTTCGGCCGCCTCGACGACCGCCTGCATCATTTCCAGCGTATGGACGTTGAAGGCCACGATGCCGAACTTCCCGTCCCTTGCCTGCCGCAGCATGGAGGTCGATGACACCAGTCCCATTGCGGCCTCCCCCTCCTCATGAATCAAAATTCAAACGCGTCGCCTTGACATCGGGCAGCAGGAGCTCCACTTCCTCCGTGCGCACGGTCCCGGCGAACCGATGCAGGGCGTTGGACGCGGCGGCCGCCGTCCCCAGCCTCAGCGCCTCCGCCATGACCTCCTCGTCGTCGATGGTCCCGGCGCGCTCCAGGTGGCAGACGAGACCGGCCACCAGCGCGTCGCCGCAACCGACCGTGTTCACGGCGGAAATCCGGGGCGCCGTTATGTGCCAGGCCGTCCGGCCGGAAACGGCGACGGACCCCTCCTTGTCCAGGGAAACGATGACCCATCGGATTCCCCGTTCGACGAGCGCCCGGGCCGCCCGGACGATATCGCCGATGTGCTCAAGCCGCCTCCCCGCCGCCTGTTCCAGCTCCTCGCGGTTCGGCTTGCACAGGTCGGGCAGCCCGTCCAGCCCGCGGATCAGCGGTTCCCCGCTCGTATCCAGCAGCGTGACCGCGCCTTGCGCCTTCGCAAGGCGGATGAATCGGGCGTAGATGTCGTCGGGAAGCCCGCGCGCCACGCTGCCCGAGAACGTGACGAAGCGGCTTTGCGCCGAAAGCCGCGCCAGCGTCTCCTCCATTTCGCGCAGCGCCCGTTCATCGACATGCGGCCCCGGCTCGAGAAACTCCATGATGCGGCCGGCGTCGTCGAACACGGTCACCGTCTCCCGCGTATTGCCTTCTAGCCGCACGAACTCGCTGATGATCCCCATCTCGGTCAGGCTGCGCGCGATGAAATCGCCGCTCGCACCTCCCAGGAACCCGCTCGCGGCGACCCGCGCCCCGAGCGTATGGGCCACCCTGGCCACATTGATCCCCTTTCCTCCCGGAACGGCGAACATTTCCGTTACCCGGTGGGTTCTGCCGAAACCGATCTCGCGGACGTGATAGGTTTTGTCGAGGGCGGCGTTCAGCGTGACGGCCGTCAACATGTCCCGTCGTGACCGGCGCGGCTGTTCATGAAGGCTTCAAGTTCCGGCAAGGTTGCCGTCCCTTCCATCGGCCCCCGGCGCGTTACGCAATATGCGCCGGCCGCGCTCGCGTACCGGAGGGCTTCATCCAGCGTCCGTCCCTGATTCAGCAGCGAGACAAGGGTGCCCGCGAAGCAGTCCCCCGCCCCCGTCGGATCGATTTCCGTCACCGGAAAGGGCGCCACATCGCGCACCCCGTCGCGCCCGTATACCCGGCTGCCCCGGCTTCCGCGCTTGACGATGATGTACTCGGCCCGATGCCCGAGGACAACCTCCGCCGCCCGGCGCTCGTCCGCGATGCCGGTGATCCATTGCAGTTCGTCTTCCCCCGGGAGGAAAATGGTGCAGCTTTCCACGACATACCGCACGAAATCCCGGATGTCGCCGCTGTCCATCACTTCCCGGCGGATGTTGGGGTCGAACGAGATGTTCACGCCGTGCTGCAGCGCCAGCCCGATCGCCTTTCGGAACACTTCGATCATTTCGGAGCTGAAAATCGAGCATCCCGCGATATGGAAATACCGCGCTTCCGCGAACAGATCCTCCGTCACGTCTTCCCGGCCGATCGCGGCGGAAGCGGAATCCTTCGTCGTGAAGATGAAGCTGCGGCCGCCGTCTTCGAGGTAGGTGACGAACGCGATGCCGGTCGTCTTGTCCGGCACCGTCGTGATCCGCGAGACGTCGACGCCGTCCCGCCGGAGCCGCTCCAGGTTCAGTGTCCCGAAGCCGTCCGGTCCGATCTTCGACACGATGCGGGCGCTGCTGCCCGTCTTGGCGGCCTGGTCGATGAAGATGGCGGGAGCGCCGCTGGGATAGGGCCCCGCGAACACTCCCGTCTGCTCGAAGCTCTGGCCGATTTTTTCCGCCACAAACTCCGTCAAAATTTCCCCGATGGTCAGAATGTCTGCCATGCTCATTCCCCGCCCTGAAGCAGCTGTTCAAGTTCCTCCGTGCTTGCGTCAAGCAGTTCCGACTCGCGTTCATAGAAATAGGAAGCCGTCTGTCCGACCAGCTCGTCCAGGGCGGCCGGGTCCTGCAGCTCGTGCATCGCCTGATACGGATTGGAACCGACGCCCAGCGGCTCGGCCGAGCAGAAGCATTCCTCCCGGTTGTAACCGGCCAGATAGAGCGCCATGATCACCAGATCCAGATCCAGCGCGCCCGTGCCGAGCGCCCGCCGGTTGGAGTCGGCGAGATGGAGGTTGATCAACATGTCGCCGTACTCGACGATGGTGGATGCGATATGCTCCTCGCCCAGCATCATGTGGAACACATCGCCCGCGATGTGCCGGACGCCGGGATGATCGATCAGGTCGATCAGCTCCCTGGCCTCCCGGAACGTGTGAACGAGGCTGACCTCATCGGCGCGCACCGGCTCGATCGCGCCCTTCACACCGCTTTGCAGAAAGTCGTCGCCCAGGATCCGGATCGTCTCCGCCGCGCGCTGGAATTCGCTGTTGTCGTATTTCTGCGGCCTGCCGACGGCGCCCGCCGCGAACAGGATGTACTCGCCGCCCAGTTCATGGGCGAATTCGATGTGCCGGCGGAAATAATCGATGCTGCGCTGCCGGACGACCGGACTGCTGCTCGCGAGTTCCGATTCGGGCGACACCATGCCGCAGATGCCGGAAACCTTGAGGCCGTACGCGTCCAGAATGTTTTTCGTTTCCTTGACGCGGTAGCCGAGGTCGGGCCCGTACAGGTTCCCGTGAAGCTCGATGTATCTGACGTTGTGCTTCGCGAGCCGGGCGCAGGACTTATCCAGCGGTTCCGGTCCGAAGCCCCAGTTGCTCCAGGACAGATTGAGCCGCTTGCCGGTTTCCGGCTTGCCGGCTTTGCGGAATTCGATGAACTTGCGGATGATTTCGTTGTCTTTCCGTTTGAAGTTTTGGAGTTTCACGAGGTTTCCTCCCATCGGATGGTCCTTGAGTCGGCCCGCGGATCCCGCGGATTACCGGATCCGGTCGGCGATCCGGGCGCATTCCCGGAACCGTTCGGGCGTCATGTCAAGATGGAACACTTCCGCGATGACCTGGGTCCACCCGTGCAGGAAATAGACCCAGCCGTCCTCGACATGCAGATTTCGGGCTTCCTTCTGGCGCAGCGCCTGGTGCATGAACAGCAGGTCGCCCCGGTAATTGATCTCCCACACGAGGCCGCCTTCCGGAAACTCGCAAGCGTCGGTCAGCGGCGAGCCCGGCCTGTCCTTGCCGAGCCCGGTCGCGTTCACCACCAGGGAATGCGGCTTCAATCCCTTGAGCAGGGCGTCGTTCATCTCCGGTTCCGGCGTCAGGTGAAGCTCGAGCGGCACGTCCGGATTGATGCTTTTCATGATGCGCGCGAACTCGTCCAGCCGCTGCTCGCTGAGGTCGGTCACGACCAGGCGCGACGGCACGTTGTCCCCGTGCCGCTCATGCAGCAGATAAGCGCCCATCGCGATCGCCGCCCCGCCGGCTCCCATGATGAGCGCTTCGCCTTCGTGCCGGCGCCAGTGGTTTTCCGGGACGAATGCTTCCAGCGCCAGCCCGCTGGTGATCGGATCCTTCGCGTGGCCTTCCAGCCGGCCGTCCCGCTTCGAAATGCAAGACAATTCGCCGAACATCCGCGCGTAGGGGTCCAGCCAATCGAACAGATCCCGGGCCGCTTGATAAAGGTTGATCTTGTGGGTGGTCACCAACGCTCCCATGGACAGTTCGTCGTTCTTGATGAACTCCACCACATTCCGGTACACTTCCGGATCGGCGTCGATCCCGATGTCGATCCCCCGGATCCGCGCGTCGATGCCGAGCGCTTCCGCCCAGAGGGGGAACAATTTCATGATGGAAGACTGGGAGGTGGTCACGCCGATGAAATACATGGTCGGGTGCGCCGCTTTCTCCGGCAGCTTCATGGGCTTTACCTCCTGTTACGATAGATCCAGCTGATGCAGCGCATCTCCGATTCGGGCCTGATATTCGGCCGCCGTCCGGAACACCGGAAGCAGCTTCTCGTAGATTTCGTTGCGATGGCGGTCCGGCACCGTCACTTCCTCGACGCGGTGAAGCTCGTCGATCCTGCGGAAATCGCTCCACAGACCGCATCCCACCGCGGCGATGGCGGCTGCCCCCAGGGCGGCCGCGTCCTGGTCGACATTCGTCTTCACGATGGTGGTGTCGTAGACATCGGCGAAGATGGTCCGGTACAGCCGGCTCTTGCTTCCGCCGCCCACCAGCAGCATTTCATCCTGCAGGACGCAATGCCGCCGCAGCACATCGAGGTTGAGGCGCAGGTTCATCGCGATCCCTTCCATGCACGCCCGGATCAGATCGGCCCGGGTATGTTTCAGGTCGAGTCCGATGTACGCGCCCCGGATGTTCACGCTCGCGTCCAGCGAAGTGCCGCCCGCAAGGCTCGGATTGAACAGCAGCTTGTTCGAGCCGACGGGAGCCTGTTCCGCCAGCGCGGTCATCAGATCGTAGGCGTCCGCTCCCCGGCGTCCGGCTTCGGCGACGAGATCGCCGCACAGCTGGTCCCGCACCCACCGGAGCGACGTGCCCGCCGAGAAAATGCTGACGGCCGACGTGAACATGCCCGGCATGACGTGCGCGAACACATACGGCCGCGCCTTCAGATCCAGCACCGGGTCATGGGACGATACCGCGATCCACGCGGATGAGCCCAGCGAAGTATACACCCGTCCGCTCTCGATGTTTTTGGCGCCGAGCGCCATGCACGAGTTGTCGACGCCGCCGCAGACGACCTTCACTCCGGCGTGAAGCCCGAGCAATCCGGCCGCTTCGGGCGTCAGCTCGCCGAGCACGGCGGTGGACGGCACGATATCGAGGAACAGGTCGTCCGGAATGCCGCTCGCCTCCAGCAGCTTCCGGTCGTAGCCGCCCGCCCGGAGGTTGTACACGCCGCTGCCCGACGCGTAGGAATGGTCCGTCTTGAGCACGCCGGTCAGGCGGAAATTGATGTAGTCCTTCGTCCCGATGATTTTCCACGTCTTCCGGAACAGCTCCGGCTCGTTGTTCCGGTACCACATCACCTTGAAAATGGTGTACAGATGCGGCGGGAAGCCGTTGCCGGTCGTCATGTACCACTCGTTCTCGTCCACCCGGCGGAAAAATTGCTCCGCTTCCTTCATGGCCCGCGTGTCCGACCAGATCGGCGTCGTCGCGCGGATCGGCCGGCCGCCGCGGTCGATCGGAACCGCTCCCAGGCTGTGCCCCGAGATGCCGATGCAACGGACCGCTTCCGGCGATTCGCCGGACTCGGCCAGCAGCCGGCGCGTGCTCGTCACCACCGCGTCCCACCAGTCTTCCGGATTCTGCTCGTGCCACCCGTTCCGGGGGTAATGCGTCGGGTACGGGACGAACACCGAAGCCAGGCAACGGCCTTCCGCGTCGAACAGCGACGCCTTGTTCCCGCTTGTTCCCAGGTCGTAGGAAATGATGCGCATGTCCATGACCCTTCCCGTTACAGCGTGATGCTGCCGCCCGCCTGCAGGCATTGTTCCAGGATGTTCCTGCCGCTTGTCAGGTTGATGCCGAAGCGGGTGACGCCGTTCTTGTGCATTTCCGCGATCGTCTCGACCGTGCGGACGCCTCCGGATGCCTTGATCCTAGTCTTCCCTTCGACCCGCGAGCGGATCAGGAGGACATCCTCCATCGTCGTCCCCCGCGGGCCCCAGCCGGTGCTCGTCTTGATGAACGCGGCTCCGGCGCGCACGCCGATGTCGCAGGCCCGCACGATTTCCGGCGGGGACAGATACGGCGTTTCGATGATCGCTTTCACCGGCAGCGGATGGACCGCTTCGATCACGGCGCGGAGATCTTCTTCAACTTCGGCGTCGCGGCCGGACAGCAGCATGCCGATATTGAGCACCACATCCAGCTCGCCGCAGCCCGCATCGGCCATTTCCTTCGCCTGGGCCACCTTGACGGAAGTGGACTCGGCGCCGGAGGGGAAGCCGACATTGCCGACGATCACGATGCCGGAGCCTTCGCCGAGCAGGCGCCGGACGCGGGGGATGAAGCATTGCAGAACGGAAACCTGGCGCACGCCGTACTGCCGCGCCGCCTCGACGAGTTCCTCCACATCCCGCTCCGTGCTGTTCGTCCGCACGCAGCTGAGGTCCATCATTGCCGCGATATCCTGAACGGTCAAAACCATGTGAATCTCCTTTCTGTCTTACAGCGCGGTGTAGCCGCCGTCGATCACGAACACGCCGCCGGTCACGAAGGAGGAGGCGTCGGAGGCCAGATAGACCGCAAGGCCGCCCAGCTCTTCCGGATTGCCCGGCCGTCCCATCGGGGTGAGGCTCATCCATTTCTCCACCATCGGTCCGCCCGCTTCGAAGAACGGCGCGGTCATTTCCGTCTTCATGTAGCCCGGGGCGATCGTGTTCACGCGGATGTTGTGCCGGGCCCATTCCACGGCCAGGCTCTTCGTGAGCATGATGACGCCGGCCTTGGAGACGTTGTAGGATGTCTGATTTTGCGGCGTGTTGACGATCAGGCCGGACATCGAGGACGTGTTGACGATCGAGCCCGCCTTCTGCCGGATCATGATGCGCCCCACAACCTGCGACATCATGAAGACGCTGTTCAGGTTCACTTCCATGACCCGGTGCCAGTCTTCGAGCGGCATGTCCTCGGCGTTCTTGTGGATCGTGATGCCCGCGTTGTTGAACAGGGCGTCGATTCTGCCGTGCCGGTCCATGATTTCGGAGACGGCCGCCTCGATTTGGTCCGGCTTCGTCACGTCCGCCTGAACGGCCGTCGCCTCGATGCCTTCTTCCCTGAACAGGGCCGCCGTCTCCTCCGCCTTCGGCCCGTTCAGATCCCAGATGACGACCTTCGACCCCGCCTGCCCCAGCGCCCGGGCCATCGCCTTGCCCAGTCCCGCGGCGGCGCCGGTGACAACGGACACTTTACCGTCCAGTCTGAATTGATCCATTACGCTCATGTTGAACCCCCGGTTCGCAGATTCGAGTCTTCACGCAAGCTTGACGGTTTCGGCCGAATCCTTGACGGTCAGGCTCATGATCCGGACCTGATCCGCCTCGTCGTGTTTCAGCGTCCCCCGGATCTCGCCGTTGTGCATGACCATGATCCGGTCGCACAGGGTCAGCACTTCCGGCAGTTCGGAGGACAGCAGCACGATCGATACGCCCTGATTCACCAGATCATCGATCAGGCGATAGATTTCCGTCTTCGCCCCGATGTCGATGCCGTGCGTCGGCTCGTCGAGGAACAGAATCTGCGGCCGGTTCATGAGCCAGCGGGCCAGGATCGTCTTCTGCTGGTTGCCGCCGCTCAGGTTGACCGCGATCTGCGAGATGCCGGGCGTCTTCACGGCCAGCGCATCGACATATTCGCGGGTCTTGCTTCTCCGCTTGCGGTTGTTCAGGAAATTGAGACCGTAGGTCAGCTCCCGCAAATTCACCATCGTCATGTTGTCCAGCACCGACAGATGCAGGAACGCCCCCTGCTCCTTGCGGTTCTCGGGAACGAGCCCGATCCCGAGCTTGATCGCGTCGGAAGGATGCCGGATGACGGCCGGCTTGCCGCCGACCAGCACGGTTCCGGAGACGACCCGGTTCATGCCGAAGATTCCCTGCAGCAGCTCGGTCCGGCCGGAACCGACAAGCCCGGTCAGTCCGAGCACTTCGCCTTTGTACAGCTTGAAGCTGGCGTTCTTCACCTTGTCTTCCACGTACAGATTCCGGACTTCGAGCACGACTTCCCGGTCCGAATAGTCGGTGATGAACTGGCGGTGCAGCTTGCGCTCGAATTCCCGGCCGACCATCATCGAGACAAGCCCGTCAATCGTCGCCTCTTCCTTCGGAAGCGTCCGGATGTGCGAGCCGTCCCGCATGACCGTGATCCGGTCGGCGATCTCCATGATTTCTTCGAATTTGTGCGAGATGAACAGAATGGAGACGCCTTCGGCCTTCAGCGCGCGGATGATGTCCAGCAGCGTCGAGATTTCGCCCGCCGTAAGGGACGAGGTCGGCTCGTCCATGATCAGCATTTTCGGCCCCTGCGACACGGCCTTGGCGATCTCCACCAGCTGCTTCTGGGACACGCTGAGCTCCTTCACCAGCGTCTTCGGATCGATGCCCCGCACGTTCAGCCGGTCCAGATATTCCCGCGCGCCCGCGTTCATCGATTTCCGGTCCAGCCAGAATCCCCGCTTCGTGAGCATCCTGCCCTGGTAGATGTTCTCGGCGACGCTCATGTACGGGGACAGCGACAGCTCCTGGTGGATCATCGCGATGCCCAGCTCCCGGGCATGCTTCGGATCCTTCAGCTTGACGGGCTTCCCTTCGAACTCGATGTGCCCTTCATCCGGCTGGTAAACGCCGGACAAGAGATTCATCAGGGTGGACTTGCCCGCTCCGTTCTCCCCGACGATGGCATGCACTTCGCTGCGGCGGATTTCGAGGCTGACCCGGTTCAGCGCGACGACCCCGGGAAACGTTTTGGTCAGGTTGTGGGTGGAACAAAGGATGTCGTTTGCTCCCATGATGACCACCTCCGCAAAGAAAGAAGATCGCGAGAAGCAAACCGGCGAAGCTCCGGGTCTGCTTCTCGCGGACAGCCACCGGAATTATTGCGGCACTTTCTCGTTTACGTTTTCCGGCGTTGCGATGTCACCTTCGATCCAGTTGATTTCCTGTTCCGGATCGATGCCTGCTGCGAGTTTGTTGAACGCGGCCACGACCGGCGCGTAGCCCTGGTTGAACGGATCCTGGTCCAGAACGGCCGTGATGTAGCCTTCGCGGACGTAGGCGATCGTCTCATCCAGCCAGTCGTGCGCCACGAGCTTGATTTCGCCGGGTGCCTTGCCCGCGTCCTTGAGCGCCTTCGCCGCGCCGAACGGACCGCCCGCCGTCACGTAGATGCCCTTCAGGTTCGGGTTGGACGTCAGCAGGTTTTGCACGATGTTGTACGCTTCTTCGCCCTTGTCCTGGTTCTCGAACTCGCCGACCAGCTTCATGTTCGGATTTTGGTCGAAGATGCTGCGCGCGCCCTGTCTTCTCAGTTCATGGCCCAGCACCGCGAAGGAGCCGGTGATGATCGCATATTCGCCTTCGCCGTTCAACTGGTCGACCAGCGCCTGGCCGATCTTTTGGCCGCCTGCATAGCCGTCCTGACCCCAGTAAGCTTGCCGCTTGGAGTTGTCGCCCGGTTCCGTGTTGAACGTGTAAACCAGCAGACCTTCGTTAACCGCCCGGTCAACGGCCGGTTGCAGCGCCTCGGACACGCCGAACAGCGTGATGGCGTCATATTGGGCCGTGATGGCGTTGTCGATCGCTTCCTCGAACTTCTTCGCGTCGAAGTCCGGCACCGAGATCCAGTCCACCTTGACATTGCGGTCCGCCAGCACTTTGCCGGCGAAGTCCGTGCCTTCCTTGACGGCCATGCCGAACGGGTTGTTCTGCACCATGATCGTCGCGATCCGGATTTGCTTTTCCGCCACGACGTCAGCCGGCAGCACCATCAGGGTGACGCCTTCCGGAGCCTGGATGTCCGCTCCCTTCACGAAGCTGGCCGAACCGGAATCGGACCCGCCGGACGAAGAATCGGAACCGGAGGAAGAAGACGAGGACGAGGACGAGGACGACGACGAACCGCCCGAACTGCTTGAGCTGCCCGATTTGGAGCCTCCGCCGCATCCGGCCAGCACGACGGCAAAGACAACCATGATCAGCAACATCGACTTCCACAGACCCCTGGGTTTCTTCAACATGCTTTTCCCTCCATGAAAGAATTGGTTTTTATTTGACGGCCCGGACGGGCCGATCAAACCGGAATGTGATGGAATCGGACCAGGCCGCGCGCTTACCGGCGCAGCTTTCTGCCGCGCAGGCCGTCGATGGCGACCGCCGCGATGATGACAACCCCGATCGCGACCGTCTGCCAGTAGCCCGGAATGGCGAGCAGGACGAACGCGTTCTTCATGACGCCCATCAGCGCGGCGCCGACCACGACGCCGAGCAGGTTGCCCTGGCCGCCGGCCAGACTGATGCCGCCGATGACGGCCGCCGCGATGACGTCGAGCTCATAGCCGTTGCCGTAGTAGGCGTCCGCGCCTTCCAGCTGACCGAGCAGGATCAGCCCGCAGACCGCGCCGAGGAAGCCGGTGATGGAGAACGCCAGAATTTTCATGCGGTCCACCTGGATGCCGGACAGCCTCGCCGCCTTCTCGCTGTTGCCGATCGCGTACATGTAGCGGCCGTAGGTCGTGTAGTTCATGAACAGATAACCGAGGATGACGATCAGAATCATCACGATGACCGAAACCGGCACGATGCCGATGTATCCGCTGCCGACAACGGAGATCCAGGTCTTGTCGTAATGGATGGGTGACCCCATGGTCATGAGCAGCGAGAATCCCTTCAGGACGCTCATCATGCCCAACGTCGTGATGAATGCCGGAATCCCCACTTTCGTCGTAAGCAGACCGTTCAGCAATCCGGCTCCGATGCCCCCGGCCAGGATGACCAGCAGCGTGAGCAGCGGTGAAGCTCCGTGCATGGCCGCATACGCCCCAAGCACGGCCGTGAACCCGACCATCGAACCGACGGACAGGTCAATGCCCGCCATGATGATGATCATCGCCTGTCCCACCGCCAGAATGGCGATCAGGGAGAATTGCCGGAAAATGTTGACGATGTTTTTGGCGGTCAGGAAATACGGGCTGGCAAACGACATGATGACGCACAAGACAAGCAGAGCGATCAGCACCGTAATTTCCGTTCTCGAGAAAAACGCTTTCAGTTCCCGCGTCCATCCATCTTTTCGCGCTTGCGGAGAGGATGTTTCCTGCGTGGCCGCCATGCGGTCTTCGCCTCCTCCAATTGTGACATTCAGATGACTGAATGTTTTAATGTAATGACATGTTAACCATTAATGAGGGATCTTCCCGTTTCGGCCGGCATGCTCGTGGGCGCGGTAAGGATTTTGCACCTTCATCATGCCGCCGTCCACGCCGATCACTTCGCCCGTGATGTATCCGGCTTCCTCGGACGCCAGGAAGACGAGCAGCGCCGCCACCTCTTCCCCTTTGCCGAACCGGTTGAGCGGAATCTGCTTCACCTGCAGATGGCCCCGTTCCCGGATCATGTCGTCCGTCAGGTCCGTATGAATGATGCCGGGCGCGTACGCGTTGACCGTGATCGACCAGGGCGCGAGTTCCGCCGCACAGATCCGGGTCAGCATGTCAACCGCCGCCTTGCTTGCGCCATACGCGGCGAGGCCGACGTCCGCGATGCTTCCCGAGATGGAGGAAGCGTTGAAAATGCGTCCGAATCCGTTCTTCTTCATTTCCTTCGCGCATGCCTTGATCATGAGAACCTGGCTCTTGAAGTTGACGTTCAGCACGCGGTCCAGAAAGGCTTCCTCGATCTCCTCGACGAACTGGAAGCCGAAGATGCCCGCGTTGTTCACCAGCACGTCGATGCGGCCGTACCGGGATACCGCGTGTCCGACGACCGCGTCCACGCCGTCCTGGCAGCTGACGTCGGCGCGGATCACGCCGGATTCCGGGGAAATCGCCTTCAATTCGGCTTCGAACTGAAGCGCTTTTTCCTCATTGGACACGTACACCGCAACCACGCGATACCCCGCCCTGGCGAATGCCAGGCTGATGTCGGCGCCGATGCCCCGGGTACCGCCCGTGACGATAACGACCCTTCGCTCTTGCCCTGTCATCGACATCCCCCTTCATGAAATGCCCATCATCAACTCTTCCATCAGCCGGATGCCCGTGCGAACGCTTACACCAAACCGTGTCACGCCCAATTCGCACATGTTGCGGACCGTGCCGAGATCCCGGATGCCTCCGGCGGCCTTGATCCCGATTTTGCCCGCCGTCTCCCTGGCGATGATTTCGACATGCCGCAGTTCGGTCGGCGCCGGCGCCCAGCCGGTGCCGGTCTTGATGTAATCCGCCCCGCTGTCCGCGACGATCCTGCAGGCGTCGATCAGCTCGGGCTCGGTCAGGTACATCGACTCGACGATGACCTTGAGCGGCCTGCCGCCCGCCGCGTCCCGCACGGCCGCAATGTCCCGCTCCACTTCGCGGAACTTGCCGGACTTGAGCCATCCGATGTTCATCACCATGTCGAACTCGGCGCAGCCCAATTCGGCCAGCCTTCGCGCCTGCGCCGCCTTGAATTCCGTCATCTCGGCTCCGGACGGAAATCCGATCGGAGCGCCCACGCCGATTTCCCGGCCTTCAAGCATTTCGAGAAGTAGCGGAATATGGGATGACAGCGCGAACACGCACTTGAACCGGTACAGAACCGCGGTATCCGCGAGCAGCTTGATGTCCTGCTCGGTGCTTGTCGTCTGCAGGGCGCTGATATCCACCATTCGCGCGAACGTCTCCGGCGTGATCAGCATCGCGCCGCGCGCACGTTCTTCATGCGCATCCCTCCCCCGGAAGATTCCGGATCACATTCTCGGCCGCCATGATGCCCATGTTCTCGACGGCCTGCACCGTGGACGCGGCGCAGTGCGAGCCGATGACAATGTTGTCCAGCTCGAGCAGCTCGCGGTTCGACGGAGGCTCCTGTTCGAAGACATCGATTCCGGCTCCCCAGATCCGGTTCTCCTTCAGGGCCCGGAACAGCGCCTGCTCGTCGATCAGCCCGCCCCTGGCCGTGTTGATCAGGACGGCCGTCGGTTTCATCAGGGCAAGCTGCTCTTCCCCGATCAGGTGGCGATTGTCCCCGGTAAGGGGGGAATGCAGGCTGATGAAATCCGACCGGCGAAGCAGCTCCTCCAGCGGCACGTATTCGATGCCGTGTTCGGCCGCGTAAGCTTCGTCCTGACGCACGTCGTAAGCGAGAACATTCATCCGGAAGCCCCGGGCCCGCTCGGCCACCGCCCTGCCGATGCTGCCCAGTCCGACGATGCCGAGCGTCCGTCCGTACACATCCAGCGTGGTCGGTTTCGACCAGTCGAACCGCCGGCACGCCCGGTCGATCGGAATCACCTTCCGCGCGACCGCCAGCATCAGCGCCAGCGTGTAATCGGCCACCGCCTCGACATTCGCGCCCAGCGCCGCAGCCACCCGAATGCCCCGGTCCCTGGCGTAATCCAGATCAACGTTGTCCAGCCCCACCCCGTATTTGGAGATGACCTTCAGCTTCCGGGCATGGGCCAGCACGTCCCGATCCAGCGGATCGACGCCGACGATGATCGCGTCCACATCCGCGATCAGCTCGATCATTTCCTGCTTGCTCAGGATCCGGCCGTACGGGTTGCGCACAATCTCGAACTTCCGCTCGGCCAGCATATCCAGCGGCCGGGAGCTCGTCTTGGCGAACGACCTCGGTGTAACCAAAACCTTGATGCTCATCTCGGTTCGCCCCCGCTTCCTGTCTTCACATGCAGATCATCCGCCCTAACCGGCGGGTTCAGGCATTCCACTTCGGGTTGTCCACCAGCGCCGGCTCGCCGCCGCGCTCCACCGCGATCTTGCGGAACCCTTTTTCCTCGATCGTCCCGTAGTCATGCCCGGCATCGGAGCGGAATGCGTAGAAGGTCACCATCGTCTCCGTTCCCGTGTTGATGCTGCGGTGGGCGAACCGGCCCGGCACGTAGACGGCGTTGCCTGGCCTGAACGCTTCCGCGTACACATCGCCCTCCGGGTTCTCCATGAGCATCAGCCCCTGTCCGGTGAGGCAGTAATAGACTTCCGCCGTATCGAGGATCGTGTGGAAATGCCCCTTGGTCATGAAGTACTCGTCCCCGACCTTGCCCGGATACACGATACTGCAGCCGAAGGAAATGTTTCCCGGCGTCTCCGGCAGCCCGAGTTCGTAGAACTCGTACACGAGCGGATCCCCGTCCCGCAGCATCGCTTCATACGCTTCCTGATCGGCGTACATCCCCTTCATCTGGGACAGGTAGCGCCGGATCGTGGGGCGCGCCCGGGACAGGCCGGTCTTCAGATCAAAATCGACGTGGAACGGCAATACGGTGTTGACGGCGTCCATGCAATCAGCTCCTTGTGGGTCAGATCTTGTTGCCGCAATGCTCCGTTACTTCGAATATTTCAGGTTCACGGTAAAGCTGCTCAGATCGCCCCGGTAATAGGCGATGGAATATTCGAACGGCCTGTTGTTGTCCAGATAGCCGGTCGTCCGGATCAGCTGGACGGCGTCCCCGGGAGAAATCCCGAGCAGTTTCGCGTCCTCCGCGGAGGCGTTGATGGCCTCGATGACGCGCGTGGCGCCGTCGATCCGGTAGCCGTATTTGGTCTGGATGATGCGGTACATCGAGTTTTCCTCGAGGTTCTCCTTGTCCATGTCCGGAAACAGATCCACGGGCAGGAAGGTCGTGACCAGAACGACCGGCTTTCCTTCCACGAACCGCAGCCGCTGCAGCTTGTAGCAAATGTTCACGCCCGCGCCGAGCACTTCCCGCAGCGTGGAAGAAGCCGGGACCCGTTCAAATGCAAGCACTTTTGTGGAGAACGAAAGCTTCTTCTGCGCCATTTCTTCCTGGAAGCTGGTCAGGCTCTCCAGGAACCATTGATTGAGCTTGGGCGTCGCGACGAAGGTTCTGCGGCCTTTCTCCCGGATCAGCAACCCTTCCACGACCAGTTCCTGGATGGCTTGCCGGATCGTCGGTCTGCTGATTCCGTATTTCTCGGCCAGTTCGCGCTCGGACGGGATGCTGTCCCCCGGTTTCAGGATAGTGAGCTCAATCTGTGACCGTATCAATTCCTTGAGCTGGTAATAGAGCGGCAAAGGACTGTCTTTCGATATCGCTTTCTCATCGAACATGTACCGGTACACCTTCCATGATAGTTTGTTTCTCAGGTCAACATATCATGTGGTCATTACCAGTTAACCATAAACCTGACCACTTGTAAAGACCCTGACGTAAATTGTCTGAGTCAAGCCAGTGTGGGCACTTTTTTTGGGGATGATGGATCACGCGAAAAAGAGCCAATCCCTTGTTAGCGGTTACATTTTTTCTTCCTTCGGC
>Ga0310826_100537_pt1 | contig 34635 bp, 28 predicted proteins | sample WT_ome_FD_201306 | JGI IMG/M metagenome (GOLD analysis project Ga0310826, IMG submission 201306) | Sorghum-adapted microbial communities enriched on wild type (WT) sorghum from Joint BioEnergy Institute, Emeryville, California, United... ... | reverse complement strand
TGTACGACAACGGCCTGCCGATGGTCGAAGGCGAAGACCTGTACGCCAACATGGCCGCCGGCAAGATCGGAATCGGCACCGTCGTGTCCGGCGAGAAGTTCAAGCGGGAGCAGGAATACGGCGTGAATGTCGGCGTCGTCGCGCCGGAAGAAGGCGTACCGATGGTCGTCGAGCATATCGCGATCATTAACGGAACCAAGAAAATGGATACGGCGCAGCGTTTTGTCGAATGGTTCGGCTCCGCCGAAATGCAGGGCAAATTCGCCGCGGAATTCAGCGCCATGCCGGTCATTCCGGAGGCGGCCGAGCAAGCGCCGGACCACATCAAGGAACTGTTCGCCAGCCTGAAGGCGCAGCCGCTCGACTGGTCGTTCATCGCCGAGCACCTCGATCTCTGGGCGGAGAAGATCGAACTGCAGATCATCAACTGAACAGCGGAAACCGGGAACTGCATAGCTTTCGCCAAGGCTATGCAGTTCTCGCTTACATCACAACCAAAGCATGGTGAGCGGATTGATCACATTCAAGGATATCCAGATCCATTTCGGATCGTTCCACGCCATCAAGAACTTCAACCTGGAGATCCGGGAAGGCGAATTCTTCACGTTTCTCGGTCCGTCCGGCTGCGGCAAAACGACGATCCTGCGCACCCTGGCGGGGTTCATCGTCCCCTCGGGCGGAAGCATCTTCCTGAAGGACAGGGACATCACCCGCGTCCCGATCGAGAAGCGCGGCATCGGCATGGTGTTCCAGAACTACGCGCTGTTTCCGACCATGACCGTATACGAGAACATCGCGTTCGGGATGAAGGTCAAGAAGGCGGCGAAATCGGAAATTGACGCGGAAGTGCGCGACATTGCCCGCAAGGTCGACCTGAAGGAAGAGCAGCTGTCCAAGAAGGTGTCGGAGCTGTCGGGCGGCCAGCAGCAACGCGTGGCCATCGCCCGGGCGCTCGTCCTGAAACCGTCCATCCTGGCGCTGGACGAACCGCTGTCCAACCTCGACGCGAAATTGCGCGTGCAGCTCCGGAACGAGCTGAAGGAGCTGCAGAAACAGTTCGGCATCACCACGATCTACGTCACGCACGACCAGGAAGAAGCGCTGACGCTGTCCGACCGGATCGCGGTGTTCAACAGCGGCAATCTCGAGCAGGTCGGCACGCCGTACGAAATCTACAACCATTCGAAGACGGAGTTCGTGTGCAATTTCATCGGCGACATCAACCGGATTGACCCGGTCCTGGTCGTCATGAGCCCGCTCAAGGCGATCGTATCGCCGGACAAGGTCGCGTACATCCGGAACGAGAAGGTGAATCTCAAGCCGGTCGAAGGCGAAGACGTCGTGCGCCTCCGGGCCAGGATCGTCGACCGCGAGTATTACGGACTGTACAGCAAATATGTGCTGGAGATGGCCGACGGCAGCCGGATGAAGACGATCGAGAAGGAGGACGGGCAGATCGGATTTTCGGTCGGCGAGGAAACCGATGTGTACATCCGGCCCGCGGACATCATGCAATACGATCGGACGGAGCGAGAACGTTGAACGCACAAACGCTGAAAAACCGGCTCGGGTCGCTGAACTACGGCCAGATGTTGCTCTATGCGCTCATCGCGTGGTTCATCGTCGCGTTTCTCATCATCCCGAACCTGAACGTATATTATGAAATCTTCTTCAAGGACGGAAGCTTCTCGCTGGACGCGGTGGAGAAGCTGCTGTCGTCCAAGCGCGCCATGAACAGCCTGAAGAACAGCTTCATCCTGGCCGTGTCGCTGATGATCACGGTCAACGTTGTCGGCGTTACGCTGGTGCTGCTGACCGAATATTTCGACATCAAGGGCGCCAGGATTCTGAAGCTCGGCTTCTTCACCACGCTGCTCTATCACGGCGTCGTCGTGGCGTCGAGCTACAAGTTCGCCTACGGCGAGAACGGCCTTGTCACCAATCTGCTGGCCGGTCTGTTCCCGGACATGGACAGGGGATGGTTCCACGGCTACTGGGCCGTGCTCTTCGTGATGACCTTCGCGTGCACCTCGAACCATATCCTGTTCCTGGGCAACGCGATCCGCAAGATCGACTTCCAGACCGTCGAAGCCGCCAGAGGAATGGGAGCGGGCGCCTTCCGCATCCTGTGGCGCGTCGTGCTCCCCGTGCTCAAACCGACGATCTTCGCGCTGACGATCCTGACGTTCCTGACGGGGCTTGGGGCCATGTCGGCGCCGCTCATCCTCGGCGGCACGGAATTCCAGACGATCGCGCCCATGATCCTGACGTTCTCCAAGAGCTCGACGTCGAAGGATCTGGCGGCGCTCCTGGCGCTCGTGCTCGGGCTGGCCACGATCATCCTGCTGACGATCATGATCCGCTTCGAGAAGCGCGGCAACTACATGTCCGTCTCCAAGGTGAAGTCCGCGCTGGTCAAGCAGAAGATCAACAACAAGGCCGCCAATATCGCGGTCCACATCATCGGCTATGTGCTGTTCCTGATTTACATCACGCCGGTTGTGCTGATCGTGCTGTTCTCGTTCACCGACGCCAAAAGCATTTCGACGTCGACGATCTCGTGGGACAGCTTCACGCTGGAAAACTACGCCCGGCTGTTCACCTCGATGAGCGCGCTGAAACCGTACCTGGTGAGCGTGCTGTACGCCGCGGCGGCATCGATCGGCGTCGTGGCCATGGCGCTGTTCGCGTCGCGCATCATCCACAAATACAAGAACAGCAAGCTGGCGATGGCGCTGGAATACGCCTTGCTGATTCCCTGGATTCTGCCGAGCACGCTGATCGCGATCGGCCTCGTGATCACGTTCAACATCCCCCGGCTCATCGTCGGGAACGCGGTGCTGACCGGAACGCACTGGATCATCATCCTGGGCTATATCATCATTCACATCCCGTTCACGATGCGCATGGTGAAGGCGTCCTTCTTCAGCCTGGACCACAACCTGGAGAATGCCGCCCGGAACATGGGCGCGCGGCCGTTCTATACGTTCCGGAAAGTATTGCTGCCCATCGTGCTGCCGTCGACGCTGGCGGTCCTGGCGCTGAACTTCATCAAAATACTGGACGACTACGATTTGACGGTCTTCCTGTACCACCCGGTGTACCAGACGCTGGGGGTCGTGATCAAGAACAGCACGGACGCGGAAGCGGGGATCATCGCGCGCGCCATGACACTCGTCTACTCGGTCGTGCTGATGATCATGTCCGGCATCGCGATGTATTTCGTATACGGCAGAGGCGCCAAAGACAAGTAATCCGGCAAGGCGAAAAGAGTCGGCCGCAACGAAACGGAAGCAGAGACAGAACCAGACGAACCGGGAGTGGAGGCAGCACATGCAACTGAAAATCATGACGTTCAATCTGAGAGTCCATGTGGAGTCGGACGGAGACAACGCCTGGCCGAACCGCACGCAGGCGGTGGCCGGGACGATCCGGAAGCATGATCCGGACATCATCGGCATCCAGGAAGGGCTGCATGCCATGCTGGCGGATCTGGAGCAGTTGCTGCCGGAATACGCCTGGATCGGCGAAGGACGGGACGGCGGAACCGAAGGCGAGTACTCCGCGATTTTCTACAAGCGAGACAAGTGGGAAGTCGTCGAAAACGGAAACTTCAGTCTGTCCGAGAAGCCGGAGCAGCTGGGGGTGAAAAGCTGGAACTCCTCCCACGCGCGAATGTGCACCTGGGTGACGCTCCGGTCGGGCACGGGCGATCAATTGGCCATGTTCAACACGCACCTTGATCATATCAGCGAGGAAGCCCAGCTCAAGGGCATGGAGCTGATCCGCGAGCGGATGCGGAATCTGCGCGCCCGGACGGGCCTGCCGATCGTTCTGACCGGCGATTTCAACGTCATCCCGGAGCATGAAGCCGTGGCGGGATTGGAGCGGGAAGGTTATCTGAACGTCTATTCCGTTTTCCGCGAAGCCAATCGGGAAGTCGGCGGGACGGTCCATCATTTCAAGGGCGGTGAATCCGGCGAAACGATCGATTACATTTTCCTGACCCCCGACTGGCGGATCCATTCCGTCGTGATCGATCGGGAACGGCATGAAGGCCGGTATCCGTCCGACCATTATCCGGTTGTCGCCGCGGTGTCGCTGCGGTAGGTTGACGGGCGCATGAATGCAAGGAGGTGGCGCATGACATGAAAGTGATGGAAACCGGTTTGTGGGAGATTTCCTGGCTGGATTCGTCGCTGCGGATTCTGATTTCGCTGGCGCTCGGCGGTCTGATCGGTCTGGAGCGCGAATGGCACAATCATGCGGCCGGTCTTCGCACGCATATTCTGGTCTGTGTCGGCGCCACGATCATCATGCTGCTGTCCATCTACGGATTCGGCGACTTCGCGGGTGAATACAACGTCCGCATGGACCCCGCGCGCCTTGCGGCGCAGGTCGTCTCCGGCATCGGCTTCCTCGGCGCGGGCGCCATCATCCGCAACGGTCTCAGCATTTCGGGGCTGACGACCGCCGCTTCCATCTGGGTGGTGGCGGCGATCGGCCTGTGCGTCGGGGCGGGGTTCTTTTATGAAGCGGTGCTGGCGACGGTGCTGGTCATTCTTATTCTGCTGGTGCTGAACCGGCTCGAAAAAAGCTTCCACAGCAAACGCAGCCGCAATGAGATCACCCTGCGGATCACCCGCGCGGAAGGCGGCGTCGCCCGAATTACGGATCTGATCGAGAAGGAAGGGCTGCTGATCGTGAGCATGTCGCTGGAGACGCCCGGCGATGACGAAGAGCAGGATGAGGTCCGGACGCTCCGGATCAAACTGCACAAACCGCGGTCCCGAAACCTGCTCCATGTATGCGACAAACTGCTGGCCCTCGATTTCGTCCAGTCGTTCGAGACCGCAGGAATGTTGAAATCGCAGCCGCCGCATGTCGGGATGTAAAGAATGGAGCACGCGGGGCGTTTCGGCCTGTTTTCCCGGTTCTGTAAAGAGTCCGGGAATTTTTTTGTCGGGAAAGAAGATGGTTCGTGCTGCGCGAACCGGCGTGAAAAAAGAGGGTTTCCAAACCAAAGTGTTGAATAATGAGACAGGCATTTGAGTTTTGAATGGCCTGAAAATGTTCCGGATCGCGGATAAAGGAAGTGAGAAGATGCAGCATTATGGAAAGTGGCTGATCCGTATCGCGGCAGTATACGCGGTGATCGGCGCAATGATCGGATCGGACTTGGCCGGCAGGAAAGATTATACGATGGTGCCGGGCCACGCCCACATTCTGGTGGTCGGGTGGCTGAGTCTTTTTGCGTATGGGATTTTCTACCATGTGTTCAAGGAGATCGGCATGAAGCGAACGGCCATACTGCAAGCCTGGTCCAGTCTGCTTGGCGGCGGATTGATGCCGCTCAGCATGTTGATCTACTACAAGAGCGAGAACACGTTCACCACGCTGCTGTTTATCGTGACGGCGTCCGTCCTGCTCCTGGCCATCATCCTCTTCGCGGTATTGGTGTTCTTCGACAAGAAGCTCTTTTCTCGCCAACAGATTGCCGGCAACAGGAAGGATGGAGACGCTTAAGCATCTTGACAAGCCTTCTTCCCTCCACTATGCTCGATACCAAAATCATGCAAACAATGGCATTGACCAAGGAGCATGCCATCGGATTCGGCGGCGCAGAGAGGGACCCCCGGCTGCAAGGTCCTCCCCGAACGATGCATTACCCGCCTTGCGAGCTGCAGCGGCGAAATGCGAGTAACCGTTGCCGGTGCCGGCCGTTATTCGGATTGAGGATCGCCGGATTCCGGCGGTTGAAGATAGGGTGGTACCACGACACATTCGTCCCTGACGAGTGTGTTTTTTTATTCTCATAAGAACGAATAAAGGGAGGCAGGCGCATGCGTCAATCACAACTGTTCGTCAACACGCTTCGCGAAGCGCCCGCGGATGCGGAGGTCGCCAGCCACAAGCTGCTGCTGCGGGCAGGCTTCATCCGTCAGCTTGCTGCAGGAATATACACTTACTTGCCGCTGGGCTGGCGCGTATTGCGGAACATCGAACGCATCATACGTGAAGAGATGGATGGCGCCGGCGCGCAAGAACTGCTCATGCCGGCCCTTCAGCCGGCGGAACTGTGGATGGAATCGGGCCGTTACCACGCGTACGGTCCCGAGCTCATCCGGCTTGCCGACCGGCATCAGCGGGAATTCGCGTTGGGTCCCACACATGAGGAAGTTGTAACGATGCTCGTGAAGAACGACATCACATCCTATCGCCGGCTGCCCGTCATCCTGTATCAGATCCAGACGAAATTCCGCGACGAACGCCGTCCGCGCTCCGGTCTGCTGCGCGCCCGCGAGTTTCTGATGAAGGACGCCTATTCCTTCAGTGCCTCGTGGGAGGAGTTGGATCGTTCTTACCGCGCCATGTTTGATGCGTACCATCGCATTTTCGGGCGGTGCGGCCTGACGTTCCGGGCAGTGGAAGCCGACGCGGGCACGATCGGCGGCGAAAGGGGCACGCACGAATTCATCGCGCCGGCCGACATCGGTGAGGACACCATCGCGGTATGTACGGCGTGCGGGTACGCGGCGAACATCGAGAAGGCCGCGGCCAGGGAAGACCAATCCGGGAGCGGCAAGACCCAAGTCCCCGCCTGCGAAAAAATCCACACGCCCGGAGTGAAAACGATCGAGCATCTTGCCCGATACTTGCAAATCACACCCGCAGAAATCATCAAGACGCTCATTTATGTGGCCGACGGGAAGCCGGTCGCCGTCCTTGTCCGCGGCGACCATGAAGTTAACGAGACCAAGGTGAAGAACGCCCTGGGCGCGACCGAGGTGACGCTGGCGGATGCCGACACAACGATGGCGGTCACGAAAGCCCCGGTCGGGTTTGCGGGACCGATCGGTCTTCCGGTTCCCGTTCTGGCGGATGAAGCGGTCGTCCGGATGGCGCGCGGTGTGGTCGGGGCGAACGAAGGCGATTTTCACGTGCGGCATGTCGTCCCGGGCCGGGATTTCACGGTGGATCGCGTCGGCGATTTTCGTCTCGTCCGCGAAGGCGACGCCTGCCCCCGCTGTGAATCAGGAAAGCTGCGCTTCGTGAAAGGAATCGAGGTCGGTCATGTGTTCAAACTCGGGACGAAGTACAGTGAAGCGTTGAGCGCCCGCTTTCTGGATGCGACCGGGAAGGAGCAACCGATGATCATGGGCTGCTACGGCATTGGCGTATCGCGCCTTCTGGCGGCCATTGTGGAGCAGCATCACGACGAGCACGGCATCATATGGCCGGCCTCGGTTGCCCCATTTAAAGTCCATCTAATACCCGTTTCCATTCAGGACGAAACCCAGTGGAGGATCGCGCATGACATGTATGATGCCTTGCAGAAGATGGGGGTCGACGTTCTGCTGGATGACAGGCAGGAGCGGGCGGGCGTGAAATTCAAGGACGCCGACCTGATCGGCCTTCCCGTCCGCATCACCATCGGCAAAGACGCGGCGCTCGGCATGGTCGAATACGTGGAACGCGGGACGGGTGAGAAGCAGATGCTCGCCATTGATGAAGCGCTTCAGCGGATACATGAGCGCACAAGAGAGACTGAACGGCGGGTCCAATGAGAAAACGGTGCAGGGGCAGAGGCTCTTGCACCGTTTTCACCTTCGGCAGCTCCCCGAAGTGGTCGCCCCTTGACGTTAGTTGCTTTTGTCATATATATATTTGACAAAGCAATTATTGGGAGGTATGGCGATGTCGGATGTGGATTTCGAAGCCCGGATTGCCGCTGTTCGCCGGTTCAACCGTTTTTTCACGAGACGGCTCGGCGTGTTGAGGGAAGGATTGCTACATACGCCGTATTCCCTGACCGAATCGAGGATCATCTATGAAATCGCCAACCGGGATCACGTCATAGCCGCCGACTTGTCGAAAGAGCTGGGGCTTGATCCCGGATATCTCAGCCGCATATTGGATCGTCTCGAGCAGCAAGGATTGATTCAGAAGGTCCAATCCCCTTCGGACGGGCGGCAGCGCCTTCTTCGCCTGACGCCGGAAGGAGAAGAAGCGGCAATGCTGCTGGACCAACGTTCAAGAGAAGAGATCGGGGAGATGTTGAACAATCTCTCCGAGCAGGATCAAAACCGGCTCATGCAAGCGATGCATACCATCGAACAGCTGCTCGGCGAAGGGTTGAAATATTCGGAGCCTTATGTCTTGCGCCAGCATGAGCCCGGCGATATGGGTTGGATTGTCCATATGCACGGACGGCTGTATGCGGAGGAATACGGCTGGGACGAGCGTTTCGAGGCGCTGGTGGCGCAGATTTGCTCCGATTTCATCAACCGGTTCAACCCCGACCGGGAACGCTGCTGGATCGCGGAAATGGACGGGCAAATCGTCGGTTCCGTGATGGTCGTGCAAGAGAGCGATGAAGCGGCCAAGCTTCGTCTGCTGCTCGTCGACCCGAGGGCCCGCGGATTGGGATTGGGCAAACGTCTCGTGGACGAGTGCATCCGATTCGCAAGGCGCAAGGGATACAGGAAACTCGTGCTGTGGACCAACCACGTGCTTGTGCAGGCGAGAAACATCTATCAGAAGGCCGGTTTCGTGCTGGTCAGACAGGAACCGCACCGCAGCTTCGGCCCCGAGTTGATCGGGGAGACGTGGGAGCTCTCGCTGTGACTGCCGCCGGACACTGACATTTTCGTGCATGAAATGCAAGGAAATTGCGTTTGCCCTGCGGTAATATTCATGCGAAGGGATGACGCGCGATGGATTGGCTGGAGCGGATGAACAAAGCCATGGATTATATCGAGGCGCATCTGGCGGATGAGATCTCGTATGATGAAGCCGCAAGGATCGCCTGCTGTTCGACGTACCATTTTCAGCGGATGTTCCCGTTCATCACCGGCATCACGCTGTCCGAGTACATCCGGCGCAGACGGCTGACATTGGCGGCGTTCGAACTGCAGACGGAAGGCGCGAAGGTGATCGATGTCGCGCTGAAATACGGGTACCAGTCGCCGGAAGCGTTCGCCCGGGCTTTCAAAATTCTCCATGGCGTCATGCCGATGTCCGCGCGCGACAACGGCGTTTCTCTGAAAGCTTATCCTCGCATGTCCTTTCAAATCTCCATCAGGGGAGATGTCGAAATGAATTACCGGATTGAGCAGCGCGGTCCGTTCGAGATGTTCGGCGTCTGCGGCATGGTCCGACAAAATTTGCATGAGGCCTTCGAGGACGTCTCCCGGTTCCGCAGACAATGCGATGAAGACGGCAGCGTGGATGAAATCAACGGGCTGCTGGGGCGTTTCGGCAACAGTCTGCTGCACGCCGCCCTGTTTGATTTCACGGGCGAAACGTTCAAGTACATGGTGTGCTGCCATTTGCCGAAGGGATTGGACATTCCGGAGCGCTTCACGAAGCTTTCCGTCCCGGCGCACACATGGGCGATCTTCCCGGAGCAGAACTGCGAACTGCAGAAGCTGTGGCATCGCATCCATACGGAGTGGTTCCCGACATCCGGATACGAACTGGTGGAAGGTCCCCAGTTCGAGATGTATTACGGCATGCCGGGGCACACCCAGGGTGAAATCTGGATCCCGGTGAAGAAAAAATAACGTTTCCTTGGGTCTGACTGAGCAATGAATGTGAGCGAACCATCCGAATTAGAACAACCGTGCGAAAGGAAGTATCCGATTGCCGAAGACAAAAAGGGGTAAAGCTTTATGGGGCATGGATTCCAGGGGGCGAGGCACATGCCCGGTATGCCTGGCGACAAGAATCAAGCTGCTGTATACCGTAACCAATTCTGAAGGCAAGCCACTGCAAGTTTGCAAGAAGTGCAAATCCGCCCCGAAGCCGAGAATTGACAGGGCCGTGCCTGCGGAGTCGATGGCATTCCGCAGACGGCATCGAAACTCGCTCAACCAATTGAAAGCCAATCCATCCCCATTAACGCTTTGAGATCGTTGAGACTGCCGGCCATGAACGGTTCCCCGTCAAGTTGAAGCGCCGGCTAGTCCTTCCGGGCTTTCACCGAGAAGAGCAGCGGCGGATGGTTGTTCCCTTTCAATCGCCACCGCCCGTGCTCGTCCCGCGTCATGAGCCCGGGGTACATGTTGTACACCGTGTACGGGAACTCGTGCAGGAACTCCAGCCGGAGTCCCGCCCCGATCAGCGCGCCAATAATTTCGGACAAGGTGTGCTGCCACTGATAGGTCACCGGGTGCGCCAACCGATCTTCGTCGCCCGTATAGGTGACTTCCGAAACATATTGGCGCGCTTCTGCATTGAAGTAAGAATCACAGATCCGCAGCCCGTCTTCCTCCGGTTCTAACATATACGATACCGGATGAAACTCCGCCATGTAGAAGATGCCCCCGGATTTCAGGGAAGAGCTGATCAGATCCGCCCATCCGTTCAGATCCGGCAGCCAGCACAGCACGCCGTACGACGTATAGACGATGTCGAACTGCTCGCCTTTGAGCGCGTCCTTGGCGTCATAGATGTCCGAGCAGGTGAAGCGAACGTCAAGCCCGAGCCGGTCGTTGAGCGTCCTGGCCAGCTCGATCGCGTTTTCCGAGAAGTCAATCCCGGTCACGCGGGCGCCCAGCCTGGCCCAATTCAGCGAATCCAGGCCGAAATGGCACTGCAGATGGAGCATGGTGCGGCCGGCCACATCGCCCAGTTCCGCCTGATCCAACCCGATGCGGGGGGCGTCTTCCGCCATAAAGGCATCCACGTTATAGAATTTCGACTTCGCATGAATCGCCGTCCGGTCGTTCCAGTTGAGCCGATTGATGTCTCGGTAATGGCGCATTCCCACCCCTCCATATTGCAGAAAATAATATAACTATACTATGATTAAGAAATCACCGAAAGGGTAGACTTCAGTTTCAGTTATATTTTACCAGGCCAAAGGAGCATCCGACTTCCGTGAAACTTCCTGCCTCTTATTTGCTGGCCGTGTTGTCCGGCTTCCTCATGATGCTCAGCATGCCGGGCCATGACCTCCCCTGGCTGGCCTGGTTCGGGCTGGTGCCGCTGCTCTTCTCCCTCAAGGGCAAAAACGCGCTTCACTCCCATCTCCTGATCAACGTGTGCACCGCGGTCTGGTCGATCGGCACCCATCTGTGGTATCCTTCGATTTTCGGCTGGTCCGGCTATCTCATTATGATCGCGGGCGGCCTTTATTATGGAGCCGCCTTCAAGACGGGTTACGACATGAGCCTGCGCATCGGGAAGTGGTACGGGATCTTTGCCCTCCCGGTCACGTTCGGCGTATTCGAGTGGATCAAGACCGTCATCCCCTTCACCAAAACATGGTGGATCGAGCTGCTCGCGAAGTCCCAATGGACCGTGCCCGCGAACCTGCAACTGCTGTCCATTACCGGTTTTGCCGGGCTGACGTTCATCATCGTGCTTACGAACGTGGCTCTGGCGCAAATCCTGGCCTCATTCGGGGAAAGGCGCAAACTGCCGCTGCTGCCGGCACTCCTGCTGCTCGTGCCCATTGCAAATGCCGTATTCGGCGCCATCCTTATAAAAAATCACGCGGAACCGCGGCAAACCAACCGAATCGGCGCGAATGTCGATCTCGTCAATCAGGACGCCGAAGTCATTGCGTTGGGCGGTCAAAATCAGGCGGGAGACGGCTATTTGGCGGATACGCCGGAGATGCGACACAAAATTTTTGACATCAACAAAGAACTGTCCGCGGAGCTGATTCTTCGGAACGGTCCTGTCGATGTGATCGTGTGGGGCGAGAACGAGTTCATCAACCTGGACGATGCCGAAATGATCCGACATCTGGCAGCCTTCGCGGAAGAGACCGGCGCATACATCGCGGTGGACGGCGTATGGGAGACCGGCGGCGCGATGTACGATACGGCGTTTCTGATGTCTCCGGCCGGCGAGGAAGCGGGCAGGACGCCGAAGATTTTCACGCTGTGGGGGGAGGAGGCCCACGGGTTCTCTCCGGGGCCGAGGGATTACCGGGTCCATGACACCGAACTTGGCCGCATCGCGCTGGCCGTGTGCTGGGATCGGCATGATCCGTCCATATTGCGGGGCTATGCGAGGCACGGGGCGCGGCTGGCACTCATTCCCGCCGACGACGATTTCAACGGCGACAGCCGCTTCCCATACTTCGCGGCCAGCGACGCCGTCTTCCGGGCGGTGGAGAACCGCCTCGCCATCGGTTCGGGTTCCACGTCGGGCATCGCCCAGGTCATTACGCCATACGGCGAGATGACGGCGATGAGCGGCGTGAATGAGCGGCAAGCCATCGTCGGAACGACCTTCATGACGGAAGGACAGACGCTCTACACCCGGTACGGAGACGTATTCGCCTATTTGCTCGGCGCGTGTTTCGTGATCATGCTGATCCTTTCCGAGCGAAGCAAAAAGAAGTTGAAACCGGACAGCGTCAGCGCGAATTCAGCACGTCCGCAATAATGCGCCTTACATTGGGCTGCAGGGAATCGTACCGCGAATCCCGGATTCCCTGCGCGTCCACCCAGGCGTAATCCGAGTGCTCATCATTCAGCCGGAAGCCGCCGATGTCGCCGTTCCGCGGACGAACCAGATACGTGAACATCACCCGGTAAAAAAATTCCCCCGATGCCTTCGTTCCCTTGAACGCCCGCACATGCAGCTCCTCAACGGATACCACCTCAAGGCTCGTCTCTTCCCGGGTTTCCCGGATGACCGCCTCTTTCGGCGTCTCCTCGTACTTGGCCTTGCCGGCCGGCACATACCATGAGCCGTCGTCCGCGCGCTTCGTCAACAACACCTTGCGATCATGCACAATGATCGCTTCCACGGCGATCCGATAGTCGGGATAGGGGTTCATTCGGCGTCACACCTTTATTGAATTGTAACAATATGGTAATTCTCTTTTGCATCTTTGTAAATGCCGCGGGCGCCGGAACGGACAAGGAATCGCGGTCCGGGCAGCGAAAGATATAGAGCATCGAAACCAGACGAAACGGAGCCGACCATGAAGAAGCTCACCATGCGATCGTCCGACAGGACGGAGGCCAACATGGACAAAATCGCGGCGCTGTTCCCCCACGTCGTCACCGAAACCGTCGATGAACGCGGCCGTCTGGTGCGGGCGGTTGATTTTGACCGGCTGAGGCTGGAACTGTCCGGCGCCCTGGCGGAAGGGGAGAAGGAGCGTTACCAACTGACGTGGCCGGGGAAAAAAGACGCCATCCTCGCCGCCAACGTGCCGACCGGCAAGACGCTGCGTCCGGTGAAAGATGAGAGCGCGGACTGGGACCGCACGCGGAACCTGTACATCGAAGGCGACAACCTGGAAGTGCTGAAGCTGCTGCAGGAGTCGTACCTGAACAAGGTCAAGTGCATCTACATCGACCCGCCGTACAACACGGGGCGGGATTTCATCTATCGGGACAACTTCCGCTCGTCGGTCCGGGACTACCTCGCGGAGACCGGCCAGGTCGACGAACTCGGCAACCGACTCTTCCAGAACACCGAGGCCAACGGACGGTTCCACAGCGACTGGCTCACGATGATGTACGCGAGGCTCAAGGTCGCGCGGAATTTGCTGCGGGACGACGGGGTCCTCTTCATCAGCATCGACGACAACGAAGTGCACAACCTGCGCGCGATCTGCGACGAAATCTTCGGGCCGGCCAACTTCGTCGCGACGATCATCTGGGAGAAGGTGTACAGCCCGCGCATGGACGCCGCCGGCTTCTCCACCTCCCACGACTACATCCTCTGCTACGTGAAAGGGGATATCGCGGCGATCAAGCGGGAGCCGTTCGAGCAGAACGTCCGGCAGTTCAACTGCGTGGACGAGGCGACCGGGCGGCGCTACCGGAGGCGCAGCATCCGGAAGGAAGGGAGCAACTCGCTCCGGTCGGACGCGCCGAATTCGTTCTTCCCGCTCGAAGCGCCGGACGGCACCCTCGTGTACCCGATCAAGCCGGACGGGACCGAAGGCTGCTGGCGGTGGAGCCGGCAGACGTACGAAGAGAACGTGAAGCGCGGGCTCGTCGAGTGGGTGAAGACCGAAGCGGGCTGGCAGGTGTACGCGAAGCAGTTCCTCGACGGGGAGGCGATGAGGCCCCCGGTGACGATCTGGCATCATGGCGAAGTCGGCCATACGCACGGCGCGGCGGAAGAGCTCAAGAAGCTGCTCGGCGGGAGATTCTTCGACAGTCCGAAGCCGAAGGAACTGATCCGGAAAATGCTGACGCTCGCGACGGACCGGGACGGGGAGCACATCGTGCTCGACTTCTTCTCCGGCTCCGCGACCACGGCCCACGCGGTGCTGGATCTGAACGCGCGGGACGGGGGGAATCGCCGGTTCATCCTCGTCCAGCTGCCCGAACCGACCGACGGGCGGTCCGAAGCGCGCGAGGCCGGCTTCGGCACGATCTGCGACATCGGCAAGGAGCGGATCCGCCGCGCCGCGGCGAAGATCCGGGAGGAGACGGGGGCCGACATCGACTACGGCTTCCGGGTGTTCCGCGTCGATACGTCGAACTTGAAGGACGTCTGGTACGAGCCGGACAGGCTGGAGCAGGACGACCTGTTCGATCTCGCTTTCAATATCAAGGAGGACCGCACCGGAGAGGATCTGCTCATCCAGGTCATGCTCGAACTCGGGCTGGATCTGTCGCTGCCGATGGAGACGAGGCGGGTGGACGGCAAGACCGTTCATGTGGTCGGCGGGAACGCGCTGGCCGCCTGCTTCGATGAGGATGTGACGGAGTCCGTCGTCCGGCGGATGGCCGGGATGCGGCCGCGGCGCGCCGTCTTCCGCGACGGCGGATTTGAAGACGACGCCGCGCGCGTCAACGTGGAAGAGCTGTTCAAGATGATTTCCCCCGGTACGGACATCCGGGTGCTGTAAGGCGGTGGACATGCGGTGAAGATCCGGTTCAAGCGGCAGCCGTTTCAACTGGAAGCGGTGAGAAGCGTCGTCGACTGCTTCGCGGGGCAGCCGCATGCGGTCGCGGCGCGCCGGTTCGGGCCGGGCGGCGGCCGGGAGCGGAAGACCGGGCGGATGGCCATGGACGGTTCGGCCGGCGACGCCGGGGACATCGTCTTGCGGAACGAAGCCGTCCGGCTGTCGGACGAGGACTTGTTGCGGAACATCCGGGCGGTGCAGCGGCGGAACGGCCTGGACGTTTCGGAGCGGCTCGCGGGCCGGTACAACCTGACGGTGGAGATGGAGACCGGCACCGGCAAGACGTACACGTACATCCGCACGATGTTCGAGCTGTACCGGACGTACGGATGGAGCCGGTTCATCGTCGTCGTGCCGTCCGTCGCGATCCGCGAAGGCGTGCTGAAGACGTTCCGGATGACGGAGGACCACTTCATGGCCGAGTACGGCATGAAGGCCCGGTACTTCGTGTACAACTCGAAGCAATTGCATCAGATCGGGCGGTTCGCGGGCGACGCGGGCCTGAATGTCATGATCATCAACGCGCAGGCGTTCAACGCGCGGGGGCGGGACGCCCGCCGGATCTTCATGGAGCTCGACGATTTCGGCAGCCGCCGGCCGATCGACGTGCTGGCGGGCGCAAGGCCGATCCTGATCATCGACGAGCCGCAGTCCGTGGAAGGCCCGAGGACGCGGGAGTCCCTGCGGGCGTTCCAGCCGCTGTTCACCCTGCGCTACTCGGCGACGCACCGCGAGGATTACAACAAGGTGTACCGCCTCGACGCGCTGGACGCCTACAACCTGAAGCTCGTGAAGAAGATCAGCGTGAAGGGGATTTCGTTCCGGGGAACGGGCGGCGCGGACGGCTATCTGTACCTCGAAGGCGTCGAGACGGGCGCGGGGCGGGCGCCGGCCGCACGGCTCGAGTTCGAGGCGAAGACGAAGGCGGGGCTGGTCCGAAGGACGCGCCTGGTCCGGGCGGGCGACGATCTCCACGAGCTGTCCGGCGGCCTCGCGCAATACAAGGGGTACCGGGTGGCCGAAATCAACGGGCGGGACGGCAGCATCCACTTTGTCAACGGCGCTCAATTGAGCGCCGGCGACGTGCGGGGGGACGCGGGAGAGCCGCATCTGCGCCGCATCCAGATCCGGGAGACGATCCGGTCGCATTTCGAGAAGGAGCGGGCGCTTTACCCGCTCGGGATCAAGGTGCTGTCGCTGTTCTTCATCGACGAGGTGGCGAAGTACCGGCAATACGGCCCGGACGGGGCGGAACGGAACGGCGTCTACGCGGACCTGTTCGAGGAGGAATACGCGGCGCTGCTCGCGGAGGAGCTCGCGAAGTCGGCGGACGGCGATCCGTATGCCGAATATCTGAGGCGGATCGAAGTGAAGGAGACGCACAAGGGGTACTTCTCGATCGACCGCAAAAGCAACCGCTATGTCGATCCGAAACCGTCCGCCCGGGAGTCCGATTCCGACGACGCCGGCGCGTACAATCTCATCATGCGGGACAAGGAGCGGCTGCTCGGGCTGGCGGAGCCCGTGCGGTTCATTTTCTCCCACTCGGCGCTGAAAGAGGGGTGGGACAATCCGAACGTGTTCCAGATCTGCACGCTGAAGCACAGCGATTCGGCGATCAAGAAGCGGCAGGAGGTCGGGCGGGGCCTCCGGCTCTGCGTCAACCAGGACGGGGAGCGGATCGACGCGGGCGTGCCGGGCGTCGACGTGCACGAGATCAACGTGCTGACCGTCATCGCGAGCGAGTCGTACGAGCAGTTCGCGCGGCAGCTGCAGGGCGAGATCGCCGAGGCGCTGGCCGGCCGTCCGGGCGCGGCGGAGCGCGTCTCCTTCCTGGAACGGGTGGCGGAGAACGGGCGCATCCGGCGCGCGGACGGTTCCCCGGATGACGATGAACTCCACCGGCGGGAGTTCCTGAAGCTGTGGAGCCGGATCCATCGGCGGGCGGCCCGGACGGCCCGGTTCGACTCCGCGGAGCTGGTGCGGAAATGCGTGGAGGCGCTGGACCGCGAGCTCAAGGTTCCGGCCGTGCAATACACCGTGCGGCACGGCGAGATGCGGCGAATCGGGTCGCGGGAGCAGCTCGAGGCGGGGGAGGCGTTCCGCGCGCGGGATGTGCGGGAAGAGGCGGCGGAATGGCGCCCGCGGTCCGGGGCGAAGATGGATCTCATCGGCCGGCTGGCGGCGGAGACGCGGCTTGCGCGGAAGACGGTCGCGGCCATCCTGACGGGCATCCGGGAAGAGACGTTCCGGCAGTTCCGCCTGAATCCGGAGGAGTTCGTGCTCCGCGCCGCGCGGCTGATCAACGGGCGGATGACGGCGTCGGTCGTCGCAGCCGTCACCTGGGACGCGCGGAACGGCCGGTTCGAGGCGGACGTGTTCACGGCGGGCGCCCTGGCCGGGCGGACGGGGGACGACGCCGTCCCGGCCGCGCCGGAGCCGGATGACGGCGGCGAGATTGTCGTCTACGAGAAGCTGCCCCGGGGATTCGCCATCCCGACGCCGCTCGGCGATCATCGTCCCGATCGGGCGGTCGTGGTCCGGGAAGGCGATGGCAAGCACATCTATTTCATCGCGGAGACGGCAGATGGGCTGGAATCGCTGGAGTTCGGGGAAACGGACCGGGAGAAGATCGGGCGGGCGCGAAGGCATCTGGCGATGCCGGGCGGCGGGCGGCTGAAAGTCGAGGCGGCGGACAGCTACGGGAAGCTGCTCGGGATCCTGAAGCCTTCGTGACGGAAAGAACGATTATAATCAAACCTCTCCCTGCCTTCCGGGAGCGCATGGTATACAATGGGTCCGAGATTCCAGAAGGAGGTCATGGACATGAAAAACAAGATCGGCATCCGCAACGTTCCGTCATTCAAGGGGGATGCGGTCTCGTAACGATGTGATCGTAGGCCCCTTGGATGTGATTCGACCAATCACAAGAAGGGGTCATCCATGACATTTCCGATCAAGAAGTTTTTGTCTTACTACAAGCCCTATCTGCCATTGTTTGCCGCGGTGTTGTCCTGTTCATTGGCGGTATCGGCGCTGAGCCTGGTGATGCCGCTTCTTGCCCGTTATATCACGAAGGAACTGCTCGCGGGCGACCTGACCGACGTGCTGGGCCGGGTGTACGGGGTCGGCTTGCTGATGCTCGCTCTGGCCGCTCTTCAGAACCTCGGCAATTACTTCGTGGATTACAAGGGGCATGAACTCGGCGCGCGGATGGAAAGCGACATGCGGAGCGAGCTGTTCGCCCACATCCTGACCTTGCCGTTCAGCTTCTTCGACAAAACCAGGACAGGCCAGCTCATGTCGCGCATTACCCATGATCTGCTGATGTTGTCCGAGCTGTATCATCACGGCCCGGAAGACTACATCAAGTACACGGTCCGCGCGGTCGGCGCGTTTGTCATCCTGGCGCTGATCAACGCGAAGCTTGCGCTGATCGTCTTCTGCTTCCTGCCGGTGCTGGCGGTCTTCACGGTGCTGTTCAACAAGAGGTTGAATCAGGCGCTCAGACGCAACAAGGAACGGATCGCGGATGTCAACGCCCAGGTGGAAAACAGTCTGGCGGGAATCCGCGTCGTGCAGTCGTTTGCCGGCGAGCAGGCGGAGATGGACAAGTTCAGCCGGGAGAATCGGGCCTTCCTGGCAAGCCGGAAGAACTATTACAAGGCGGAAGCGGTCTTCTACAATTGGTTTCAGACGATCATCGAGATGATCTCGATCGCGGTCATCGTTTTTGGCAGCGCGAGCATCATCCATGAAACGCTGGACCTGGCCGATCTCATCACGTTTCTGCTTTATATCGGCTACATGATTGAACCGGTGCGGAAACTGGCGCATATGAGCACGCAGCTTCAGGAGGGCATCACCGGCTTTCAGCGCTTTCTGGAGATCATGAAGATCAAGCCGGAGATCGCAAGCAAACCGGATGCCGTCACATGGGACAGGGTGCGCGGGGAAATCGAATTCCGGCGGGTTTCTTTTCGCTACGAGCGGAATCAGGACCGCGTGCTGGCCAACCTGTCTCTCCGCATTCGTCCGGGGGAATACGTGGCGCTCGCGGGGCCGTCCGGCGCAGGGAAAACGACGCTGTGTTCCCTCATTCCCCGCTTCTATGACGTGATCGAAGGGGAAGTGCTGGTCGACGGACTGAACGTCAAGGATCTCGACCTTGCGTCGTTGCGCAGAAACATCGGCGTCGTCCAGCAGGACGTGTATTTGTTTGCGGGGACCGTGATGGAGAACATTCGGTACGGCAATCCGGCGGCGAGCGAAGAAGAGGTCATCGCGGCAGCCAAGCTGGCGGGAGCCCACCGCTTCATCGCGAGCCTGCCGGACGGCTATCAAACCGGAATCGGGCAGCGCGGCGTCAAGCTGTCCGGCGGCCAGAAACAGCTGATCAGCATTGCGCGCGTATTCCTGAAGAACCCGCCGATTCTGATTCTCGACGAGGCGACCAGCTCGCTGGACAATGAGAGCGAACGGGTCGTGCAAGCTGCGTTGGAGACGCTGGCCAAGGGACGCACCACCATCGTGATTGCCCACCGTCTCTCCACCATCCGCAATGCCGAACGGATCATCGTGCTCACCGGGGACGGCATTGCGGAACAGGGCACCCACGAGGAACTGTTGGCCCGCGGCGGTGTGTACAGGCAGTTGTATTTCGGACAGTAAAAAGCGGGGATGGCGGCGACAACCGTCATCCCCTATTGATTGGGAAGTTTGGCGATGATTCGAATATGGCGGTTCGCCACAGCACGGCTTCGCCGACGGCGAATAGCACTTTGCCGACGAACGCCCTGACGACGTCCATGGCTTCGGATCTTTACTCTTCCGGCTTGCCGCCGATGAACACCTCCGCATCCTCCTTCCGGATTCGCCATTCGCCGCCGACCTTTACGGTTTTCAGCTTGTCTTCCCGGATGTATCTTCGGATCAACGCCGATCTCCGGATGTTTGCTACAATAGATTGGAGATGGAGGATCCATTTTGATCGAGGGAGGCAACGGGATGATCACGGAAACGGACATGAAGCATTTGCGGCGCTGTGTCGAGCTCGCGAGGACGGCGCTGGAGAAGGGAGACGAACCGTTCGGCTCGGTCCTGGTATCGGCCGAAGGCGAGGTGCTGTTCGAGGACCACAACCATGTGGCGGGAGGGGACCACACGCAGCACCCGGAATTTGCCATCGCCAGATGGGCGGCCAATCACATGACGCCGGAAGAGCGCGCCAGAGCCACCGTCTACACATCCGGGGAACATTGCCCGATGTGCGCCGCCGCCCACGGCTGGGTCGGTCTGGGGCGGATCGTGTACGCCAGCTCGTCCCGGCAATTGGCCGAGTGGCTGGACGAGTGGGGAGTTCCGCCGTCCCGCGTCAGAAATCTGCCGATTCAGGACGTGATCCGTGACGCGCAAGTGGAAGGCCCCGTACCCGAACTGGCGGAGCAAATTCGCGAACTGCACCGCCGTTTGCTCCTGGGCAGGCGATAAATTTTTCCCGGTCTGCTCCCAACCTTTTTCGCCCGCGCTGCAGTTAAATGGATGAGTGCCGCCGCATGAAGGAGCCCGTGATGCGATGGAGAAACATCTGGTCGACCGGTTCATCATGGACTATGTCAGGCCGCTGTACGGTTTTGCGCTGCGCAAGACGGGAAGCATCGCCGAAGCCGAGGAGCTGGCGGGCCGGATCACGCTGGAGGTGTACCAGTCGCTGCTCCGCAAGCCGGAAGTCCTCGATCCCGCCAGCTACATTTTCCGGATTGCGCATTATGTGTGGGCGAGATCCGTCGGCGAGAAAGCCAGATCGTCCAACCACGCGCGGATCGAGGATTGCGAGCCGGCGTCCGGAGACGCGGGCTTTGGCGCCATCATCGACCGGGAGACGGCCGGCGAACTCCGGCGGGAGATCGCTTTCCTGTCCCGGCAGCAGCGCGAGATCGTCATCAAGTACTACTACGGCGGCATGAGCATCCGCGACATCGCGGCTTCGATGGGCCTGTCCGGCGGCACCGTGAAATGGCACCTGTTCGAAGCGAAGAAGGAGTTGAGGAGCAGGATGAACGCGATCCGTTCGATCGGCAATCTCGGCCTGATCCCGATCCGGATGGGCATGATGGGGCATTGCGGCTCGCCCGGCCACAAGGGCGACACCGCAGACTTCCTGTCCACGACGCTCAGACAGAACATCGCCTACGCCGCCTACCGCAAGCCGCTTACGATCAAGGAAATTGCGGAGGAGCTGGGCGTCTCCCCCGTGTTCATCGAGGACGAAGTCGCCGTGCTGGAGGAGTACGGCTTTCTCGATCAACTGCCGGGCGGCAAATACCGCACGAACATGTTCATCGAGGATCCGTCGGCCGCCAAAAGCGAGGCGTTGCACAAGCTGTTTGCCGAGTACGCCGAATTCCTCGTCGAGCGCTACTTCCGGCGGTTCTTCACGATGGCCGACGCGTTTCTGGAGACCGGCGTCTACGTGCCGGGCGGCGACGCCAATCTGCTGATGTGGAGCATCGTGCCGTATGCCGGAAAGCTGCTGACCTTCAAGGAACTGGACAAAGTGACCGCCGAAGAGACGTATGTGAAGCGGAAGGACGGCGGCCATTACATTGCCACCGCCCGGATTGCCAGGGATTTCGAGGTCAGCTTCGATCCCCGCTATTACGGGGTCTGCGGCGACATGCACCGCCGGTCCGACGAGCATGCGATCAACGCATGGCAGCTCGATACGCATTGGTGCGGCAGAGAGGGCAACTGGCGGGATTGTCTGCTTTCGGATTTCGTCAGCCTGGCGCATTTCATCCGGGGCAATCTGCCGCAAAACGAGGCGAACCTCGACGTCTACCGCCGGCTGATTGACAAGCAGTATCTCCTGCAGACCGATGCGGGTTACGAGGTGAACGTTGTCTATTGCCGGGACCGGCAGACGGGCGAGCGGCTGCGGTCGGCGATTCCGAAGCCGTCCGACGAGATCCGGGAAGCCGGGAAGAAGCTGGACGGGGAAGTGTATCGCATCAATCTGGAAGGCCAGCCGGAACACGTGAAGCCGTATGTGCAATTCTTCTCGCAGAACATGATGGGCAACTCCATCATACGCCCTTATGTGCTGAAGGCTCTGGTCGACGCCGGTCTGCTGAAGGAGCCGGAACCGCACCGTCGGAAGGGCATCTCCACGATCCTGTTCATCGATCGCGATTGATCAGTGAAGTCGGGCCATCCCGCGATGGGATGGCCTTTCCCCGTTGTCCGGCAAAAAATCGTTAGCCCCGGAAAAATGTTAATTCGCCACGTGATGCGAACTGTTTTATCATGAAAGAAGCATTCCCTCTTTCGGGTGGAGAGCGCTTTCATGAGAATGAACTGGTATTACCGCATGCTCCTTTCCTACACGCCGATCTTCTTCGTGGCGATCTCCTCGATGATCTTCATTTTCTTTCTGATTCTGAACAATGCCACCAGGGATCAATATATCGAAACGAACAAAGCCATCCTGAAGCGCACGGTCTACAATTCCGACTCGCCGGCGAACTGCTGACGAACCGCGTCATCCAGAACCACTTTTCGGAGCATCCGAAGAGCGCCCACGACCACTACATCCTGCAAAAGCAACTGATCGAGCTGAAATCGCGATTGCCGTTTTTGAACACGATCTACCTGTTTCACGAGGCGGAGAAAAGCATCATATCCGATCTGGGTTCCTATCGTCTGGATTCGTTCGGTGACAAGGCGTTTCTGTTATCCCATTATTCCAGGGAGATTCCCGAACGTTGGCATGCGCCCAGGGAATTCGTCTACGCCGCATCCGACAGTCACCGGCCGAAGGTGATCTCCCTTGTGAAACTGTACGAAGACGGCAACGACATCAAAGGAGCCATGGTGGTCAATGTATACCTCGATTCGTTCCTGGAATATCTGAACAGCTTCAGCGAGCACGGCAATACGCCCGTGCGGCTCGCGGAAGAGGGCGAATCCGCTGACGATGCGAAAGCTTCATCCGCAATCGTGCGCTCGGATTACACGGGATGGACGTACCTGTACGAAGGCGTGTACGACAACCGGTTCGAGGCGCTGTCCCTCCTGTCCAGCGTTTGGATGATCATCCTGATCGTCATTATCATTCTGGCCCTGGCGGGCTTTACGATCGTCACGCACATGCATTACAAGCCGATCCAGTCCATCATCGCGAAAGTCGCCCGATATGCGAACCGGAAGAGCGGAGAGCTCGGGATCAGGAGCGCGAGCGACGAGTTTGCTTTCATTGAAACGGCGCTCGACCAGTTGCTGCAGCGATCGCTGGATTACGAAAGTCTGCACAAGGAAGACAGCATGCTGAAACGTCAGCGCCTTTTCCACGAACTGCTGGTCGGGCATCAGATCATGACCGATGACGAATTCAGGCGTCGTCTGGAAGAGCTGGGACTGCCGCATCCCTATGACCGCTTGAGTGTGATCGTGGCGGAAATCGACGATTACGCGGGTTTTGTCTCCAGATACAAATTGCGGGACCAGCATTTGCTCAAATTCATCATTGAGCACGCGTTTCATGATTTGGGGAAGCAAAACGACACCTTTGTCTGGCACGTCTGGATCGAGCCCAATCAAATTGCCTTCGTCATGCATCTTGTCCAGTCCGGTCGGCAAGACGCCAAGTCGGGCAAGGCGTTTGCGGAAGAGTTCCAGAGGTGGATCCAGAAGCACCTGGAGCTGACCATCACCATCGGCGTGGGAGCCGACTCCGACACCATCGAGACGATTGCCGAGTCGTTCCGGAATGCGCAAGAGAATGTCGCGCTGAAGCCGATCTTCGGCAAGGGCGCGATCATTGACAACCGCAGGAGCGCCGGGAAACGAAACCCGGACAATGACGCATACTTGCAGGCGTTGAAGGACGCCGCGCAGTCTTTCCGGATGAACGAGAGCGAGTGGCGGGAGAAGCTGGGCCGGATGTTCACCGAGTTGAAAGAGACGCGGTTCGCCAAGCGGGACATGTCCCTTCTCGTGAACAGCTTCGTGCAGCAGATGAGCAGGGCGATATCCGGCTTGTCCTCCGGCATTCAGAACCTCTGGACGGAAAACTATCGTCCGCGTTTTGATGAATGGCATCAAACGGTGGAGACGCTGAGCGAACTTGAAACCTTGATCATGGACACGATGGCGCAACTGGAAGCGCGGTGGACGAAGATCGAAAGGCGCGAAGACATCACAGCATCGCGTTGCAGGCGAAGCGCTACATCGATGCCCACTATATGGACCCCGATCTTTCCCTTTCCCGGGTCAGCGATTATCTGAACATGCAGCCCAGCACGCTGAGTCAGCTGTTCAAGGAAGAATTCGGGGAGAAATTTATCGATTACGTGCTGAAGGTGCGCATGCAACATGCCAGGAAACTGCTGGTCGAGACGGAGGACTCCATTCAGTCGATTGCGGAACGGATCGGCTATCAGAACGTGATTTCCTTCTACCGGGCCTTCAAGAAGGTTCAGAACATTCCTCCCGGAGAGTACCGCAACATGCACCGGGAAAATTCGGTCCGGGGGTAACAGGAGATGGTCGGTATGGCAAATGCGCGTCGCAGATTTGGCGTGATGGCCGGCATGCTGTGTTTGCTTCTTGCGGCCGGCTGTGGCGACGGCCTGCGGTCGGTCTCATCTTGGAGCGAGGACGAGGACAATGGTTGGACCACGCTCCGTGTCGAGCTGTTCGACCGCAATGATACGCCGTCCGGAGCGCCGCCCATCACAGACAATTTCATGACGCGATATATCCAGGAGCAGTTTGGCAATCCGAACCGGATCAAGGTGGAGTTCGTGACGATTCCGAGATCGGAAGAGGTGGGGCGTCTGGATATGCTGCTCGCCGCGAATCAGGCTCCCGATATCGTCTTCACCTATGACATGCCGTTGTTCTACAAATACGCGAGCCAGGGGAAATTGACGGATCTGGCCCCGTACATCGGGAAATACGGCCGCGACCTCGAGCGGGTTCTGGGCGAAGAGATATTGAGCGAAGGCCTCATCAACGGGAAGCAGCTCGCCATTCCGGCCAGGAGGGTGCTCAGGGCGCACAGCACTTCCGTGATCCGTCAGGACTGGCTGGACATGCTGGGACTTCCGCTGCCGGAAACGACGGAGCAGTTTTACGGAACGCTTGTGGCGATGAAGGAAAAGTTGCCCGGCCTGCTCGGGCACGACATCATTCCCTGGGGACAATTCGGTTATTACCATACCGTCGCCGTCCGCTATGCGTTCTGGGATTGGGACCGGATCACAGAAGAGGATCTCTACGCGAAGCCCAGCTGGATCATGCCCGGAAACAAGGAAGCGTTCCGTTTTCTGAACAAGATGTACAACGAAGGCCTGCTTCGCCGGGATTTTGCCCTGGATCAGTTTTCGCAGCAATTTCGGAAAGACGTGGTGAACGGACGGGTCGGAGGAGGAACGACCAATACGAACGAGCCGGTCTACATGGGCTATCTGGCCGATCTTCACGCGCGCGATCCGGACGCGGTCCTGACGCCCATCGATCCGTTTGCGAGCCCTGACGGCAGAACGCCCAAACCGATGCTGGAGAAGACGGGCATGTACATCATGGTACCCTCCAACAGCAAGAATGTCGAAGCAGCCGTCAAGTATCTGAATTGGATGGCGCAGCCTGAGCATTACACCACGCTTCAGAACGGCATTCCGGGGGTAACCTACGAATTGAAGGACGGGCTGCCCGTGATGCTGGACAACGACGAAACGAAACGCACGCTCTACAACTATTTCGATTATTGCATCATTCTGAACGGCAAGTTTGTAAGTCCGGAGGACCCGGAGCTGAATGTCAGGGCGAATGTGGTCTTCGACCCCCGGTATGAATCCTTTACTCGGAAGAGTCTGGAATACGCCATGAAAGACACCGTTGAAACACCGAAAATCAAGGTCATTCTGGAGTCGGAGATCAAGTACGGTTCCATTCTGAGGGAGAAGGATGAGAAGATCTTCGTCAAGGTGGTGACGGCGCCGACGGAAGCGTTCGACGCCGTGTATGACGAGGAAGTGGCCGCCTACATGAGGATGGGCGGGCAGCAGGTCATGGAAGAGAAGCGGGCGGCCTATCGCGAGCATGCCCAATAGAATCCGCGTTCGTCGGAACCGCCGGGGTTCATCCCCGGCGGTTCCGCATTTCGTTCGGCATGGCCTGATCCGAAAGGATGTTAACCGTGAAAAAACGCAAACCGGCGGGTTCCGAAGAATGATGAATTCCCGAAATCTTGTGAATTTTCACGGTCGCGGCCGGTGCCTTATAGTGGACCCGCAGCCGATACCGGAGCGAAAGGAGTGACGGGTTTGCATAGCCGAAACGGCATGGCGTGGTTCAGGAGACAGTGGCCCCTGTATGTCCTGATGTTCCTGCCCATGGTCTATTTCCTTACTTTCCGCTACGTTCCCATGGGCGGGGTCGTGGTGGCGTTCAAGGATTACAACATGTTCAAGGGCATTTGGGCCAGCGAATGGGTCGGACTCGACGTATTCCGTGAAATTTTCTCCATGCCGGAGTTCTACAGGGCTGTCCGCAACACCTTGATGCTGAATGTGTTCTCGCTACTGACGTTTCCCGTTCCGATTATTCTTGCCCTGTTGCTGAACGAACTGCGGATTCAATGGTACAAGCGGCTGAATCAGACGCTGCTGTACCTGCCGCACTTCATCTCCTGGGTCATCGTCGGCGGCCTGGCGATCCGGCTGCTGGCGACGAACACGGGGAGCGTGAATCAGTTTCTCAAGAGTCTGGGCCTTTCGCCCATTCCTTTTCTCGAGAACGAATGGATGTGGATCCTGACCTATACGGGAGCGGGCGTGTGGCATTACGCCGGCTGGGGCGGCATCCTCTATCTGGCCGCGCTGACCGGAATCAACCATGAACTGTACGAGGCCGCGGAGGTGGACGGGGCCAGCCGGCTGCGCAAGATCTGGCACATTACGTTGCCGGGCATCAGACCGACCATCATCGTGCTGTTCATTCTGCAGATCGGACACATGGCGGACATCGGGTTCGAACAGCCCTATGCGCTCAAAAACAACTACGTCATGGACGTGGCCCAGGTGATCAGCACATACGTGTACACCGTCGGCATCCAATCCGCCCAGTTTGCCATCGCGACGGCCATCGGCCTGTTCCAGTCCGTCGTCGGATTGATCCTGCTGCTGACGGCGGAGCTGATCTCGCGGAAAGTGAACAATCAGGGAATCTTCTAGGGGAGGTGAACGGGGAGTGGTCCGTTCCGCGGGCGACAAATTGCTGGATGTCTTCATCATCGTCTGCGTCGGCATTTTTTCGCTGTTCTGCGTGCTGCCGATGATTCACATCTTCGCCATGTCTTTCAGCGGCAACCGGGCGATCATGTCCGGGGAAGTCTTCCTGTGGCCGGTGGACTGGTCCTTCCACTCCTACACGGCGGTCTTCGGCGACATGTCCATGATCCGGCCGCTCGTGCTCACCGTCATTCTGGTCTGCGTCTACACCGCGATTGCGCTGGCGATGACCGTCATGGCCGCCTATGCGCTGAGCCGCAGGCAATTTCGCGGCAAACATATCATGTTCGGTCTGATCGTGGCCACGATGTTCTTCAATCCGGGCATTATCCCGAACTACCTGCTCGTCAAGGAACTTGGTCTGATCGATTCGCTGTGGTCGCTGATCCTGCCGGTCATGATCAGCGCGTTTCACCTGATCATCATGAAGACGTCCTTCGCCCAGATCCCGGAGGAGCTCGAGGACTCCGCCTGGATGGACGGCTGCGGGCATTTCCGGTTTCTGCTCACGATCGTTCTGCCGCTCCAATTGCCGATTCTGGCGACAATCGGGCTGTACTCGGCCGTGAACCGCTGGAACACGTTCCAGGACGCGTTGTTCTATATCAACGACAAAAACCTGTATCCGCTGCAGCTCAAGCTGTACCAGATGATCATCAACAGTCAGGTGAACGACGCCACGGCGCAGGAGGGTTTCAGCGCTTCCACCCCGATCCCGCAGGGGATCCAATCGGCGAGCATCATGTTCGCGACCGTGCCGATCCTGCTTGTATATCCCTGGCTGCAAAAGTACTTCATCTCGGGCATGCTGCAGGGCGCAGTCAAGGGTTGATATACAAGAAATTCCATCAGGCGAAAGAAGGAGGCCTTTCCCATGCGAACCAAGTTTCGCGCATCCTGGAGAAGCGTTCTTGTCCTGGTCATGGCCGCCGCCGTCGCGCTCTCCGGTTGCGGCAAGGGCGGTTCGGGCGGGAACGCGGACGGAGATTCCGGTTCCGCCGGTACGGGCGCCGGCAGCAACGCCGGCGCGGACGGGGGACAAGCCGGTTCCGGGCAGCCGAAGGGCGAGCGAATCAAGCTCCGGGTGGAGCTGTTCGACCGCAACAATACGCCGCCCGGCGAACCCCCGATCACGGAAAACTTCATGGCGAAGTACATTCAGGAGCATTTCGGCGACCCCAACAATATCGACGTCGAATTCGTTACGGTACCCCGCGCGGAGGAAGTCGACAAGCTGAACGTGCTGATGGCATCCGACTCGGCGCCGGACATCATCTTCACCTACAGCAAGCCGACGGTCCAGAATTACGTGAAAAACGGCGGCCTGACCGATCTCGGTCCGCTCATTGATGAGTACGGTCCGAACCTGAAGAAAGTGCTGGGTCCGTCCCTGCCCTACGGCGTCTTCGAGGGCAAGCAGTATGCGATTCCCGCGCTCCGCGTGATCCAGGCCCAGACGACGACCTTCATCCGCAAGGACTGGCTGGACAAACTCGGACTTCCGTTGCCGCAGACGACCGGGGAGTTCGTGAACGCCCTGCGCGCGTTCAAAGAGAAGGACCCGGGCAACACGGGCGGCAAAGTCATTTCCTACGGCCATATCGACGTATTCCATCTGATGCCGCTGGTCAATTCGTTCTGGATCTGGGACGAGATTGACGACCGGGAACTTTACGCGGTTCCCAGATGGCTTCAACCGGGCAGCAAAGAAGGGTACAGGCTGCTCAACACCATGTACAACGAAGGCCTGATCGATCCCGACTTCGCCGTCACGAGCGAGTACAGCCAGACCTTCGCCCAGCAGGTCGTGACCGGCATCGCGGGCGCGGGAACGCCGAACACGAATGAGCCGGTCTACAACGGCTATTATGCCAACCTGCAGGCGAACAACCCGGATGCCGTGCTGGAAGTGATCGATCCGTTCACCACGGCGGACGGAAGACGGCCGAAACCGATGTATGAACCGATCGGCGCGTACATCATGGTCCCGGCCTCCAGCAAGTACGCCGTCGCCGCGGTGAAATACCTGGATTGGATGGCGGATCCGAAGAACATCATGGTGCTGCAGAACGGGCTGGAAGGCGTATCGTACGAACTGTCGGAAGACGGTCTGCCGGTTCTGCTGGATACGCCCGAAGCGACGAACTGGCTGTACAACTACTATGACTACTGCATCATTCTGAACGGCAAATACGTGTCCGCGGAGGACATGAACAAGAACATTGCGGCGAACGCGTTCGATCTGCGGTACAAAGATTTCACGATCAAGAGCATCCAGGCGGGCATCAACGACGGCTACGTCATTCCCCGGGTCGATATTCCGGTGGAAGCGGAGCTCAAGTATGCGAAGATTCTCGAAGATTTCGAGAAAGAAATGCTGGCCAAGATCGTCACCGCAAAGACGGATCAATTCGACAAGGTGTATGACGGCCTGGTGAAAGAGTATCTTGCCAAAGGCGGCCAGGCCGTCATGGATGAAAAATTCGAAGCGTACGACGAGTTCTACAAATAAGCCGGATCATGAGCGATATTGCGGGCAGGCTCCTCTGCCGCGTCGGCGGGGAGCCCGGCTCCGTTTGGAAAGGGGAGCGAAACCGTGCTGGGTGTGGGCATCATCGGCGCCGGCGCAATATCGCCGGCGCATATCCAGGCGTATCTCGAATTTCCGGATCGTTGCAAAATCATGGCGGTCTGTGATCTGTACGAGGAGAAAGCCGCGCGGAGGATCGGAGAGTACAAGCTGAAGGCGGAAGCCTGTGCGGATTATAAAAAACTGCTTGCTCGCGAGGATATCAGCCTCGTCTCGGTGTGTACGCCGCCGTACACCCATGCGGAGATCGCGATGGACGCCATGCGGGCGGGCAAGCATGTGATCGTGGAGAAGCCGATGGCGTCTTCGCTGGAAGCATGCGACGCGATGATCGAGGTGGCGAAACAATGCGGCACGGTCCTGTCGGTCATCGCCCAGAACCGGTTCACCACGCCGATGATGAAGCTGAAGGCGGTGCTGGATACGGGACTGGCCGGTCCGATCGTGCACGCCCAGGTCGATTCGTTCTGGTGGCGGGGCTACAGCTATTATGATCTGTGGTGGCGCGGCACGTGGGAAAAGGAAGGGGGCGGCTGCACGCTGAACCACGCCGTGCACCACATTGACCTTTTCCAGTGGATGGCCGGGATGCCTTCCGAAGTCACAGCGGTCATGGCCAACACGTCCCACGACAACGCGGAGGTTGAGGATCTGTCGATTGCAATCGCCCGCTACGACAGCGGGATGCTGGCCCAGATCACGAGCTCCGTGGTGCATCACGGGGAAGAGCAGCAGCTCATCTTCCAGGGCAAGCGCGCGCGGGTGTCCGCTCCGTGGAAGTTGGCCGCGTCGAAGTCCAGGCCGAACGGATTTCCGGAGAAAGACGCCGAACTGGAAGCGGAGATCCGGAAGGTGTATGACGAACTGCCGGAATTGCGATATGAAGGGCACCGCGGTCAAATTCTGGATGTGCTGAACGCCATTGAACAAGGCGCGCCCGTCCTGGCGGATGGCCTCCAGGGCAGGCGGACGCTGGAGCTCATCGCGGCGATTTATCAATCCGCAAGCACCGGAAGAACGGTCAGGCTGCCGATCGGACCGGACAGTTCCTTCTATACGCGGGAAGGAATTTTGAAGAACGCGGTTTATTTTCATGAAAAGAAAAACAGCATCGAGAACTTCCAGGACAATACGATTACCTGGGGCGGAAGCGGACAGGATCGGAGGGCGGGCCAATGACGGAAAAGCGTGACGGCATGAACTACGCGCCGAAGGGGAAGCCGAACAGGGTGGTCGGCCCCGGCGAGTTCCGGTTCGCGGCCATCGGGTTGGGTCATGGCCATATCTACGGCATGTGCAACGGGTTGATCGAGGCGGGAGGCGAGCTGGCCGCCGTCTACGATCCGGACCCGGCCAAGGTGGAGCGGTTCGTCGCCGCTTTCCCCGGAACGAAGGCGGCGCGGTCGGAGCAGGAGATCCTGCGGGACCCGTCCATCCGGTTGATCGCCAGCGCGTGCATTCCATCGGAGCGGTGCGCGCTCGGGCTCCGGGCGCACGACCACGGCAAGCATTACTTCGCGGACAAGCCGGCGTTCATCACACCGGAGCAATTGGAACTGGCGCGCCGCAAGGTGAAGGAGACCGGGCTGAAATGGGGGATCTACTACAGCGAGCGGTTGCATGTGGAGTGCGCGGTATTCGCGGGCCAACTGATCGAGGAAGGCGCGATCGGACGCGTCGTGCAGGTGATCGGCACCGGACCGCACCGCGCGAACGCCGCCGGGCGTCCGGCGTGGTTCTTCGATCCCGCGCATACCGGCGGGATTCTGTGCGACATCGGCAGCCATCAGATCGAGCAGTTCCTGACCTACGCCGGGGCCAAAGACGCGAAGGTGCTGCACAGCAAGGTGGGCAACTACCGGTTCAAGGAATATGCCCGGTTCGAGGATTTCGGCGACGCCACATTGGTGGCCGACAACGGGGCGACGTTCTATTTCCGGGTCGACTGGCTGACCCCCGACGGTTTGCGCGCCTGGGGCGACGGGCGTACCACTATCCTCGGCACGGACGGCTATATCGAGCTCCGAAAATACATCGACATCGCCCGGGACAAATCGGGCGACCACCTCTATCTGGTCAACCGGGACGGGGAGCGCTATTTCGATTGCAAGGGCAAGGTCGGATTCCCTTACTTCGGCCGGTTCATTCTCGATATCCTGAACGGCACCGAGCACGCCATGACGCAGGAGCATGCGTTCAAGGCGGCGGAATTGTGTCTCGAAGCGCAAAGATTGGCGATGCGAATCGAAACCGGCGGCGGGACGGGGAAATGATCCCCGAGCGCCGAAACGGGCCATTCCCGGGGGGATGGCCCGTGTTGACGGCGGGTGCGGCCGGCGTGCTGAAACTCCCCGAACGTTCTTTTCCCCGCAAAGACGATATCCCGGATGATCAGCAACGTCCACGAATCGCCGACCACTTCCAGCGAGAAGGCGATCTGGCCCGAGCTGAAGTATGGCGGGCAGCTTGACCTTTTCGAAGCGCTGGCCGCGGACGATCCTCGCCCCGGTTCGGACGGGTTTGTCCTCGGACTGTTCGCGGATCTCCGTACACAGATCCTGGACGCGCTGCACGGATTGCCGGCGGGCAAGGGGGACGACATCCCCGCGGGATTCCGGAACAACATGCGCTGGCAAGCCGGGCATTTGCTCACGATCACGGACAAGCTGATTTTTCAATTTTCGGGCGCAGGGTCCCGCATTCCCGCGGAGTACGAATCCTGGTTCGCGTCCGGCACGGCCCCTTCCGGCTGGAGCCACGAGCCTCCGGCGATGAACGCGCTCTTGAGACAGTTGGCGGACCAAATGGCGGCGATACGCGACACCTTCGATGGCAGACTGTCGCTTCCGGTCGCGGATCGGGACAATTTTCTTCAGGCGGCAACCATCGGCGAGCTTTTTCACGTATTGATCGCGCACGAAAGCATGCATCTGGGCACGATTCAGGCAATGGCCAGGGTGCTGTAAAGCTGTAAATGAAGCGGATCGAAGGCGGCCGCGTCGAGATCACCGGGAGACGGAACGGGAAGGAAGCGGAATTCACGGTGCGGGACAACGGCGGCCGGGCGATCAATACTGGCGATTCGCCACTTCCTTCTCCGCCAGCACCTCGGTGAACACGCTTTCCGGCGGCACGATCCGCTTCGGCAGGGTGCGGCCCTCGTAGATTTCCCGGACGGCCTGCATCAGGATCGGGCCGAGGAGCGGATTGCATTCCACCACGCAGTTGATTTTGCCCTCCACCATCATCTCGAACGCCTTGCGCGTGCCGTCCACCGAAATGATGACGATGTCTTTCCCGGGCTTCAGCCCGTATTCCTCGATCGCCTCGATGGCGCCGAGCGCCATGTCGTCGTTGTGCGCGAACAGCACATCGATCTCGCCGCCGCTTTCTTGCAGGAACCGGCGCATGACCTCGGCGCCCATCTCCACGGTGAAGTCGGCCGGGGCCGAATACACGATGTCCATGTCGGGCCGCTCCCGGATGATGTCCCGGAATCCTCTGCCGCGCTCGATCGAAGGCGAAGAGCCTTCCGTGCCCTGAAGCTCCGCGATGACGACGGGACCGGGATCGTTGCGCTTCTTGTCCAGCAAATATTTGCCCGCCTTGCGGCCTTCTTCGTAGAAATCCGCGCCGATGAACGTGACATACAGGGAAGGATCGCTGATCTGCACGGCGCGGTCGGACAGGATGACCGGGATGCCGGCCTGCCTCGCTTCGGTCAGGATGTCTTCCCAGCCCGTCTCGATGACCGGGGCGAAGGCGATCACGTCGACCTTCCGCTCGATGAAGCCGCGGATCGCTTCGATCTGCTTCTCCTGCGACTGTTCCGCGTTGTCGAACAACAGCTCGATGTCCGCTTCTTTCGCGGCTTCCTTGATCGACCTCGTATTGGCGTTGCGCCAGTCGCTCTCGGAGCCGAGCTGGGAGAATCCGAGCACGATCCTGCGCTTCTCCGCGGCGATGGCTTCGGACGGGAGATCGGGGATCCGGGATTCGTCCGCCTCCGGCGGCGTTTCGACCGGCGCCGCCGCTTCGCGGCTGCAGCCCGCGAGCAGGACGCAGCAGACGATCAGCAGGTGGATCAAGGCCATGGCCGTTCGGTTGGACCTGAGCAATCGCATCCCCTCCCCGATTCCCATTATAGCCTACGCGGACCGGCCGCGGGCGGAACGCGCGGTGAAGACCCGCTGCAACAGGATGAACAGGAACAGCAGCAGGCCGATGACCATCTTCGTCCACCAGGAGCTGAGCGTGCCCTCGAAGGTGATGATCGTCTGGATGACGCCCTGGATGAGGACGCCGAAGAACGTGCCGATCACATAGCCGGAGCCGCCGGTCAAGAGCGTCCCCCCGATCACGACCGCCGCGATGGCGTCCAGTTCCAGTCCGACCGCGTGCAGGCCGTATCCCGACAGCATATAGAACGTGAACACCACCCCGCCGAGCGCGGAGCAGAAACCGCTGAACGCGTAGACGAGCATTTTCGTCCGGGCCACCGGAAGCCCCATCAGCACCGCCGACGATTCGTTGCCACCGATGGCGTAGGTGTTGCGTCCGAAGCGGGTGAAATGCGCGAGATACACCGCCAGCAGCACGACCAGAAGGGCGATCGCGACGCTGACCGAGATGAAGCTGCCGCCGGGCAGACGGATTTTGGACAGCGCCATCTTCGTATAGAACGGATGGTTGATCGTGATCGTGTTGATGCTGATCACATAGCAGAGCCCCCGGGCGAGGAACATGCCGGCCAGGGTGACGATGAACGGCTGAATCTGAAAGTAATGGATGATGGCGCCCATCATCCAGCCGAACAGGATGCCGACGGCCAGCACCCGCGGAATGACGGCCGCCGG
>Ga0310826_100534_pt1 | contig 34787 bp, 27 predicted proteins | sample WT_ome_FD_201306 | JGI IMG/M metagenome (GOLD analysis project Ga0310826, IMG submission 201306) | Sorghum-adapted microbial communities enriched on wild type (WT) sorghum from Joint BioEnergy Institute, Emeryville, California, United... ... | reverse complement strand
AGCTGAACGAGCTCGGAGGCAAGCACGGCATCGGGCGCGTCGACATGATCGAGAACCGGTTCGTCGGCATGAAGAGCCGCGGCGTGTACGAGACGCCGGGCGGCACGATCCTGTTCATCGCCCACCGGAAGATGGAGTCGCTGACGATGGACCGCGAAGTGATGCATCTGCGCGACTCGCTCATTCCGAAGTACGCTTCGCTCGTCTACAACGGCTTCTGGTTCGCGCCCGAGCGGCTCGCGATCCAGGCGCTCGTGACGGAGAGCCAGAAGAACGTCACCGGCACGGTCCGGCTGAAGCTCTACAAGGGCAATGTGATCGCCGCCGGCCTGAAGAGCCCGGTCAGCCTGTACAATCCGGATATCGCGACGATGGAGGCGGACCCGACGCAGGCGTACGACCAGGGCGACGCGACCGGATTCATCCGGCTCAACGCGCTGCGGCTGAAGGTGGCCGCCGCCGCGCAGGCGAACGCGCCGGTGAAGAAGAACTGAACAGCGACCGCCCGGGAGGGCTGACCGCGGCTAACGGGGCGATACCCCCGGTTCCGGGCGGCCCTCTTTTTCGGCGCGCAGGGGAACATTCATCCCGCTTGAGGGAATGCGAGGAGTGTCAGTCGTGAGCAAATTGTGGGGCGGCCGGTTCACGAAACCGACGGACCGGCTCGTGGAAGAATATACGGCGTCGATCACGTTCGACAAGGAACTGGCCGAGGAGGACATCGAAGGCAGCCTGGCCCACGCGGCGATGCTCGGCCGGCAGGGCATCATCTCCGCCGAAGACGCCGAACTGATCCGCGACGGGCTGATCCGGGTGCGCGACAAGATCCGCAGGGGCGAGATCGAGTTCTCGATCGCGGACGAAGACATCCACATGAACATCGAGAAGCATCTCATCGAGGAGATCGGTCCGGTCGGCGGCAAGCTGCACACCGGGCGGAGCCGGAACGACCAGGTGGCGACCGACATGCACCTGTATCTGCGCCGCCGGGTCGTCGAGATCGTCGACCTGCTGCACAGGCTGCAGACCGCGCTCATCGAGCAGGCGAAGGCGAACACGGACACGATCGTGCCGGGCTACACCCATTTGCAGCGGGCGCAGCCGATCCTGTTCGCCCATCACCTGATGGCGTACGTGTCGATGTTCGGCCGCGACGCGGAACGGCTGATGGACAGCTACAAGCGGATCAACGTATTGCCGCTCGGCGCGGGCGCGCTCGCGGGCACGACGTTCCCGATCGACCGCCATTTCGTCGCCGAACAGCTCGGGTTCGACCGGGTCTACGAGAACAGCCTGGACGCGGTCAGCGACCGCGACTTCATCGTAGAGTTCCTGGCGCACGCGTCGCTCATCATGATGCATTTGTCGCGGCTCAGCGAAGAGCTGATCCTCTGGTCGAGCACGGAGTTCCGCTTCATCGAGCTGGACGACGCGTTCTGCACGGGCAGCAGCATCATGCCGCAGAAGAAGAACCCGGACGTGCCGGAACTGGTGCGCGGCAAGACCGGCCGCGTCTACGGCCACCTGATCGGCCTGCTGACCGTGCTGAAGTCGCTGCCGCTCGCGTACAACAAGGACATGCAGGAAGACAAGGAAGGCATGTTCGACACGGTGCGCACCCTGCAGGGCGCGCTGCAGCTGTTCGCGCAGATGATCGCGACGATGACCGTGAACCGGGACCGGATGCGCGAAGCGGTGAACCGGGACTTCTCCAACGCGACCGACATCGCCGACTTCCTCGTCGGCAAGGGCATGCCGTTCCGCCAGGCGCATGAAGTGATCGGCAAGACGGTGCTGTATTGCATTCAGAACGGCAAATTCCTGCTTGATCTGACACTGGACGAGTTCCGGCAGTTCTCGCCGCTGTTCGACGAGCGCATCTACGACGTGCTGAAGCCGGAGTCGGTCGTGAACGCGCGCGACGTCTACGGCGGCACGGCGAAAAACCAGGTGCTTGCCGCCATCGGCCGCGCCGAACGGGAGCTCGAGCGGATCGCCGACTGGGTGGCCGCGCACCGGGAAAGCGAATAACCCGGCTTTCTGCCATCCCCCGCCCAAACCGCGCCCATTCCGGACGCCGGTTGGCCGCGGGGGATTTTTGTTGCCGGTCAGCGCATGCCGTACAGGCCGGCGAGCCCCCAGACGACCGTAACGAGGAGCAGCAGACCGAGCGACACGGTCAGCCAGAAATGCAGTTTTCTCATGCGGGATCACCTCGCGCGCCGGGATATCCCCCATGCCTATGCGGCGAAGGCCCGTTTGATGACCATCCTGTTTCCGCCGCGCCCGTCGACAGCGAATGCCGCCGATTGACCGCCGCCGAAGCCGTCGCAATTCCGAAAATGAGAAATCTTAAATCATGGAAATTGGCGGTTTCTTAAAGGAATTCGGCCGTTTCTGTCGAAATGAACTTTTTAGCCATCTACAGGAAGTGATACCGTGATCGAAATGCAGGACGTCTGGAAGACCTACCCCGACGGCAGCCATGCGCTGCGCGGCGTCTCCGTCCTCATTGAACGCAACGAATTCGTCTACCTTGTCGGGCCTTCCGGAGCCGGCAAGTCGACGTTCATGAAGCTGATCTACCGCGAGGAAGTGCCGACCAAAGGCCAGATTTCGGTGAACGGCTTCAATATCGGAAAATTGAAACCGCGCAAAATTCCATACATCCGGCGCAACATCGGCGTCGTGTTCCAGGATTTCCGCCTCCTGCCCAAAATGACGGTCTACGAGAACGTCGCCTTCGCGATGGAGGTCATCGAGGCGCCGCGCAAGCACATCCGCCGGCGGACGATGGAAGTGCTCGAGCTGGTCGGGCTGAAGTCGAAGGCGAACAGCCTGCCCGCGCAGCTGTCCGGCGGCGAGCAGCAGCGCGTCGCGATCGCCCGGGCGATCGTGAACAACCCCGCCGTCATCGTGGCGGACGAGCCCACCGGCAACCTCGACCCCGAGACCTCGTGGGGGATCATGAACCTGCTGGAGGAGATCAATTTCCGGGGCGCGACGATCGTCATGGCGACGCACAACAAGGAGATCGTGAACACGTTCCGCAAGCGCGTCATCGCGATTGAGAACGGCGTTATCGTGCGCGACGAGCCCAGAGGGGAGTACGGATATGAGATTTAGCACGCTCCTCCGGCATTTGCGCGAAGGCGCGTTCAGCGTCGTCCGCAACGGATGGATGTCGTTCGCGTCGGTCAGCTCGATCGCGATTTCGCTGTTCATCCTGGGGGTCTTCCTGCTGCTGTCGCTCAACGTGAACAATTTGACGAAACAGATCGAGAACCAGGTGCAGATCCGGGTGTTCCTCGCGCTCGACATCAGCCAGGCGAAGATCGACGCGATCGGACGGTCGATCGGCGCGCTGCCGGAGGTGAGCCGGATCCGGTTCGTGCCGAAGGCGGAAGGCCTCGAGATGCTGCGCCGGAATCTGGGCGAGGAAGGCCGGGGCATTCTCGACGATTACGACGAGACGAACAACCCGCTTCCGGATACGTACACGGTCGAGGTGACCGATCCGGAGCGGATCGCCGAAGTCGCGGACAAGATCAAGGCGATCGGCGACGCCGATCCGGAGCAGCCGATCCGGAGCGTGCGGTACGGCCAGGGCACCGTCGAGCTGCTGTTCCGCGTCACGAACGCCGTGCGCAACGTCGGGCTCGTCATCGTGCTCGGCCTGGCGTTCACGGCGACGCTGCTCATTTCCAACACGATCCGGATCACGATTTTCGCCCGCAGGCGGGAGATCGGCATCATGAAGCTCGTCGGCGCGACCAACAGCTTCATTCGCTGGCCGTTCTTCGTCGAAGGGGCGCTTATCGGGTTCATCGGTTCCTCCTTGACGACGGTCGTGCTGCTCGCGGCGTACAACTGGCTCGTCCAATCCTTGCAGCTGGAATTCGGCCTGATGATGATCCGGCTCGTCACCGTGCGGGAATCCGGCCTGCTGGTCGGCGGCGTGTTGATCGGGCTCGGCACGTTGATCGGCATCTGGGGCAGCGCGATATCCGTGCGCAAGTACCTGAGAGTGTAGGTGACAAATGTCGTGAAACGAACGCTCGCCTTTTTCATCTGTATCCTCCTGGCTTTCGCCGTCTCCCAGCCTAATCGCATCGAAGCCGCGACCGAACTCGAGAAGATCCGCGCAGAGATCAAGAGGCTGCAGCAGAAGATGAACGATGTCGAAGCGAACATCAAGAAGGTCGAGCGGGACAAGCAGTACGTGCTCCATCAGAAGGAAGTGACGATGGAGCAGATCAACGAGCTCGCCGCCGAGATCAGTTCGCTCGAAGAAGAACTGTTCCAGGTGGACGGACAGATCGCCGAGACGGAGGAAGCGCTGGTCCAGGCGGGGCAGGATCTGGAGGAGGCCCAGGCGCGCATCGAGGAGCGCAGCGGGCTGCTCGACGCCCGCGTCCGGCTGATGTACACGAACGGATTCGTCTCCTACCTGGACGTGCTCCTGAGCGCGACGAGCTTCGCCGATTTTCTCGACCGGTTCGATTCGCTGCAATCGATCCTGTCGCAGGACAAGGCGATTCTCGAAGCGCACAAGGCGGACAAAGCGCTCATCGAGCAGCGGAAGGCGCAGATCGAAGAGGAACTGGCGGGCCTGCAGGAGCTTTACAGCCGGAAGGAAAATTATTACAATCAACTTGTCGAAAAAGAAAAAGATAAAGAGGTCATGATCCTGCAATTCAACCGGCAGATCGCGGAACTGGAGCAGCGGGCGGAGGAACTGGAAGATATCTCCGAAGAGCAGGAGAAGCTGATGATGGAGCTCGCCCGCAAGGAGAAGGCCGCGATCGAAGCCGAGCGGAAGAAGAAGAACCAGGTGTATTACACCGGCGGCAAGCTGGGCATGCCGATCAAGGATTACAAATACGTCAGCTCCAAATTCGGTCCGCGCACGCATCCGATCACCGGCGAGAAGGGCAAGCAGCACAACGGCATCGACTTCGCGGCCAATTCCGGCACGCCGATCTACGCGGCGGAGTCGGGGACGGTCATCGTGGCGCAGAGCATGAGCGGTTACGGCAACACCGTCATCATCGACCACGGCAACGGCCTGTGGACGCTGTACGCGCATATCCGCACCGGCGGCATTCTGGTCAAGGCCGGAGAAGAAGTCAAGAAGGGCCAGAAGATCGCCGAAGTCGGCAACACCGGCAATTCCACCGGTCCGCATCTCCACTTCGAGGTGCGGCTCAACGAAAAACCCGTCGATCCCGAGAACTACCTGCGCTGACGGCTTCCGCCGCGCGCGGGCCCCGGACCGCCACCCGAAGCGATCCCGCGGAGGATGGCGGTCTTTCTCCAAAGAACAGGTTCTTGCGGTCTTTCGCGCTTGCTTCGGCCTGTCTTTCGTCGCATGGCGGACGCGCCCGCCTGTGAGGACGGGGGCGGGCCCGTCATGCCCGGACCCTGGAGCGGCGGGACATGGAGGGACGATTCATGCTGTTTCGTGGCCGCACGGTGACCGCCATGCTCATCCTCACGGCGCTCGCGTCCGCGCTCGTCACGCTGACGGCCGCGGAGCGGTGGCTGCTCGCGGGAACGGGCGCGGATTCGCCGGCCGGAGCGGAGCCGTCCGGGAGCGAGGGGCTGACCGGACGGGAAGCCGCCCGGCTTGGCGAAGTGCTGGACTTGATTGAACGGAAATATTTTGTCCCGGTCGACCGGGAGAAACTGCTGGACGGCGCGATCCGCGGCATGTTCGAGACGCTGGACGATCCGTATTCGGCCTGGCTGGACAAACGCGAGGCGGAACAGCTTGCGGATTCGATCGAAGGCACGTTCTCGGGCATCGGCGCGCGGCTGCATGTGCGGGGCGGCAAAGTGATCGTCGAATCGGCGCTCAAGGATTCGCCGGCCGAGCGGGCGGGGCTTCATCCCCGTGATGTCATCCTGTCGGTCAACGGCCATTCGCTCGTAGGCGTCGACCTGAACGAAGCGGTCAACCTGATCCGGGGACCCAAGGGCACGAAGGCGAAGCTGGTCGTGCAGCGCGAAGGGGTGGCGGAGCCGTTCCAACTCATCCTCGTGCGCGACGAGATCGATCTGGAGTCGGTCTTCTCGAGCCTTACGCCCGACGGCATCGGCATCATCGAGATCCGCCAGTTCGCGCTCAATTCGCTGGACAGGTTCAGGGAAACGCTCGAGGAGCTCGAGGCGGCCGGCATGAAAGCGCTCGTCATCGACGTGCGGAACAACCCCGGCGGTCCGCTGCCGGCCGTCGTCTCGATCGCCCAGCTGTTCATCCCGGAGGGCGAGCCGGTCGTGCAGGTCGAGAACCGGCAGGGCGGACGCGAGGTGACGGTGTCGCAGGGGGCGAAGAAGCCTTACCCGGTGGCGGTGCTCATCAACCGGGGAAGCGCGAGCGCGGCCGAGGTGCTGGCGGCGGCGATGCAGGAATCGGCGGACGCGCTGCTCGTCGGCGAGACGACGTTCGGCAAGGGAACGGTGCAGGTCAGCTACGAGAGCGAGGCCGTCCCGGGCAGCCAGGTCAAGCTGACGGTCGCGAAATGGCTGACGCCGTCCGGCCGGTGGGTGCACGACGAGGGCGTCCGTCCGGACATCGCCGTCGAGCAGCCGGACTATTTCCGGGTGGCGCGCCTTTCCAGGGAGCGGACGCTCGCCCGGGACATGGCCGCGGAGGATGTGAAGAGCCTTCAGATCATGCTGAAGGCGCTCGGGTTCCATTCCGGCCGGACGGACGGCTATTTTGACGAAGAGACCGAGATGGCGCTGAAGGCTTTCCAGCGGGCGGAAGGGCTCGCCGCGACCGGCCGGACGGACGAGGCGACGGCGGAGCGGCTCGAGCAGCGGGTGCGGGACATGATCACCGATCCCGCGAACGACCGGCAGCTCAATCGGGCGCTGGAGGCGCTGCGCGCGCGGATCGGCCTGTCGGCCGCGGCCGGCGGAGCGGCGGAGACGGGCGCCGGGGCGGTCCAGGCGGCGGGCAAGACCGAAGCGGAAGGGGAGTGATGGCCGATGGAATGGGGGCTGGAATGGCTGAGACAGGCGGGATACGGCATCCTGGAGGCGCTGCTCCAGCCGTTCGGATACATCGCCGTGCTGCTGGTCCTGCTGCTGGCGCTCCGGCAGATCCGCGCGGAGCGCAGGCTGTTCCACGCGCGGCTGACGGCCTGGCCCGGGCGGCTGCTCGCGGCGCTGCCGGCGGGACTCGCCGCCGGCGTCATGGTTTCGGCGGCCGTCCATTTCCTCGGCGTACGTCTCCATGCGGATGCCGTGATCTGGCTCTGGTGCGCGTCGCTGCTGCTCGGGCTGGTGCGGCTGCGATTCGCGGCGGCCGCCTACGGCGCGGGCCTCGTCGCCTTCCTTCAATGGACGGCCGGCTGGTTCGACTGGTCCGGCTCACCCGAGCCGGTCCGCCGTCTGGCGGCGTCGCTCGCCTCGTTCGACGCGTCCGGGCTGCTGCTGATCGCCGGCTTGCTGCTGCCGCTGGAAGCGCTGTTGCTCTGGCGCTTCAGCCGCCGCCTGGCCGGGCCGGTCGTCGTGGACGGCAAGCGCGGCCGGCCGATCGGCGGCTGGCGCATCGACGCCGTCTGGCCGGTGCCGCTGCTCCTGCTCGTGCCGGCCTCCGGAACGTCCGCGGAATTGCCGTGGACGCCGCTGTTCTGGAGCGGCGGCGAGCCGTCGGGCTGGGCGCTGCTCGGCCTGCCGGTCGTCATCGGCTCCGTCTGGCGCACGACGTCGCAGCTGCCGGCGGCGAAGGCCGCGCGAACGGCGAAGCTGCTCCTCTGGACCGGACTGATCGCCGCCGCGGCGGGCGCGGCCGCTTCGCGCTGGGAGCTGCTGCTGCCGGCCGCCGCCGCGGCCGTGCCGGTTCTCCGCGAAATCGCGGTCTGGTTCGAGCGGATCCGGGAAGCGGCGGCCGGCCCGCTGTATGCCCACGACGGAAGCGGGCTGCGGGTGCTTGCGGTGCTCCCCGGCTCGTCGGGAGCGCAGCTCGGCATCGAGCCCGGCGAGATCGTGAGCAAGGTGAACGGCACCGCCGTTCGCACGCCGGAAGATTTGTACGACGGCCTCCTCGCGAATCCGGCGTTCAGCAAGATCGAGCTCATCAACCACGAAGGCCATGTCCGCTTTGCGCAGCGCGCGCGCTACGAGAACGAGCATCATCAGCTCGGCCTGGTCCTGGCGCCTTTTGAAGACGCCGCCTGGACCGCGAGCGGCGCTTCCCGGTCGCTGATCGGGCTGCTGCCGTGGAGCCGGCCCTACCGCCGCCGGAGCGGGACGGCGCCCGCGGTGAGCGGGGCGCATGCCGCCGCGGCCGGACCGGGCGATTCCGGACCGGTGACCGCGGACGGAAGCGTGACCGAAGCGGACCATGCCGCGGCCGATCCGGTCGCCGCCGCGCAAGCGAAAAATTGATGCAGATTCCCCGGTATGCTTGTCCGCACCTCTCGATCGTTCGGTCATATACTGCAAGCAGTCCGAACGAAGTGAGGTGATGCACAGTGGCAAACGGCAATCTGCGCCTCGCGCTGTGGTCGGGAATCAACTTCTCCGGCCGCCGCATCCTGTTCCAGCGCCGGGGTGTCGCAATCCGCGATCTGCGGGCATTCCGGTTCAACGACGAGCTGTCCAGTTTCCGGGTCAACAACCTGACGAACCCCGCCCAGGTGACGCTGGTGCTGTTCCGCGACGTGGGCTACCAGGGACCGTTCCGCGTCTTCCGGGGCAGCCAGGCGGTGGCGGATCTGCGCACGCTCGGCTTCAACAACCGGACGTCCTCGCTCATCCTCGTCGGCCGCAGGCTGTCGGATCAGGAGATCCGGCGCATCCAGGCATCGCGCAGCGCGCCCGGCGGCATCGTGACCATCCGGCAATGATGCCGGACAGGCTGTCGGCGCGACCTTCCTGCCGCACCGGACAGGACATCGGAGGCATCGCGACATGGCCGGCAAAAAGCCGGACAGGCCTGCAACATCCGCCCTCCCCGCACCGGACAGCCGGCCGCGGCCGGTGGCGTCCTTCCCCGCGCCATGTTCCGTGGCGCGGGGCGTATTTTTTGTGGCCAATCCGCAATTGCGCCGCGATGGGAGAACGGGTATAATCGAATGGGAACATTTATTCTCATTCGGCTGGCGACAGAGGAAAGGATTGGTTGATCCGGCGTCTGCGAGCCCGCCGCATGGGGCATACCGATAATGGCGGACGGCCGGTGAGGACGGGTCGCCGCCGGAAGCGGGCAGCCGGAAGGAGAGGGAAGCAAGTCCGATGCGAGAATCGATTGCAATCCTGGACAGGCCGTTCGAGATGGTCTCCGACTACAAGCCGACCGGGGATCAGCCCCAGGCGATCGCGAAGCTGGTGGAAGGCGTCCGGCAAGGCAAGAAGCACCAGACGCTGCTCGGCGCGACGGGGACGGGCAAGACCTTCACGATTGCGAACGTCATCAAGGAACTGAACCGCCCGACGCTCGTCATCGCGCACAACAAGACGCTGGCGGCGCAGCTGTGCAGCGAATTCCAGTCTTTCTTCCCGAACAACGCGGTCTCCTACTTCGTCAGTTACTACGACTACTACCAGCCGGAAGCCTACATTCCGCAGACGGACACCTATATCGAGAAAGACTCCAGCATCAACGACGAGATCGACAAGCTGCGGCACTCGGCGACCAGCTCGCTGTTCGAGCGGCGCGACGTCATCATTGTGGCGAGCGTGTCGTGCATCTACGGCCTCGGCTCGCCGGACGAGTACCGCGATCTCGTCCTGTCGCTGCGCGTCGGCATGGAGAAGCCGCGCAACGCCATCCTGCGCAAGCTGGTCGACATCCAGTACCAGCGGAACGACATCAACTTCGTCCGCGGCACGTTCCGCGTGCGGGGCGACACGATCGAGATCTTCCCGGCGGGCAGCCACGAGCGGGCGATCCGCGTCGAGATGTTCGGCGACGAGATCGAGCGGATCACCGAGATCGACACGCTGACGGGCGAGATCATCGGGGAGCGGAACCACGCAGCCATTTTCCCGGCCTCCCACTTCGTCACCCATGAAGAGAAAATGAAGATCGCCCTGAAAAACATCGAGCGCGAACTGGAGGAGCGGCTCGAGGAGCTGCGGTCGCAGGGCAAGCTGCTCGAGGCGCAGCGCCTGGAGCAGCGGACGCGCTACGACCTCGAGATGATGCAGGAGATGGGATATTGCTCCGGCATCGAGAACTATTCGGGTCCGCTCACGTTCCGCGAGCGCGGCGCGACGCCGTACACGCTGCTCGACTACTTCCCCGACGACTTCCTGATCGTCGTCGACGAGTCGCACGTCACGCTGCCGCAGCTCCGCGCCATGTACAACGGCGACCGTTCCCGGAAGGAAGTGCTCGTCGAGCACGGGTTCCGGCTGCCGTCCGCGCTGGACAACCGGCCGCTCCGGTTCGAGGAGTTCGAGGCGAAGGCGAAGCAGCTCATCTATGTGTCCGCGACGCCCGGACCGTATGAGCTGGAGCATTGCGGCGAAGTCGTCGAGCAGATCATCCGGCCGACGGGCCTCGTCGATCCGGTCGTCGAGGTGCGGCCGACGAAGGGGCAGATCGACGACCTGCTCGGCGAGATCCGCGCGCGAATCGCGAAAGACGAGCGCGTGCTCGTGACGACGCTGACGAAGAAGATGGCGGAAGATCTGACCGACTACCTGAAGGATGTCGGCATCAAGGTCCGCTACCTGCACTCGGACATCAAGACGCTCGAGCGGATGGCGATCCTGCGCGACCTGCGCCTCGGCACGTTCCACGTGCTCGTCGGCATCAACCTGCTGCGCGAAGGGCTCGACCTGCCGGAAGTGTCGCTCGTCGCGATACTGGACGCGGACAAGGAAGGCTTCCTCCGCTCCGAGACGTCGCTCATCCAGACGATCGGACGGGCGGCGCGCAACGCGGAGGGCAAAGTCATCATGTACGCCGACACGATCACGGATTCGATGGATCGGGCGATCCGCGAGACGGAGCGCCGCCGCAAAATCCAGATCGCGTACAACGAGAAGCACGGCATCGTGCCGCAGACGATCCGCAAGAAGGTGCACGACGTCATCGAGGCGGTGAAGGTCGCCGAATCGAAGGCCGAATACGGCACGGAAGCCTACGGCAAGATGTCGAAGAGAGAGAAGATGAAGCTGATCCAGCGGCTGGAGGCCGAGATGAAGGAAGCGGCGAAAGAGCTCCAGTTCGAGCGCGCGGCCGAGCTGCGCGACGCGCTGCTCGAGCTGAAGGCCGAGCTGGAATGAGCATTTTGCCCGCAGCGGCATGGACCGGGAGGTACCGCGATTGGCCAGTGATCGCATTGTCATCAAAGGGGCGCGAGCCCATAATCTGAAAAATATCGATGTGGAGATTCCGCGCGACAAATTCGTCGTCCTGACCGGCCTCAGCGGTTCCGGGAAGTCGTCGCTCGCGTTCGATACGATCTACGCCGAGGGCCAGCGGCGGTACGTCGAATCGCTGTCGGCCTACGCCCGGCAGTTCCTCGGCCAGATGGAGAAGCCGGACGTCGACTCGATCGAGGGCCTGTCGCCGGCCATCTCCCTCGACCAGAAGACGACGAGCCGCAACCCGCGCTCGACCGTCGGCACGGTGACGGAGATCTACGACTATCTGCGCCTGCTGTACGCGCGCATCGGCAGGCCGCATTGTCCGGTGCACGGCATCCCGATCGCGGCCCAGACGGTCGAGCAGATGGTCGACCGGATTCTGGAATATCCCGAGCGGACGCGGCTGCAGATCCTCGCGCCGGTCGTCTCCGGGCGCAAGGGCGAGCACGCGAAGCTGCTCGCGGACATCCAGAAGCAGGGATTCGTCCGCGTGCGGGTCAACGGCGAAATCCGCGATCTGGGCGAGAAGATCGAGCTCGAGAAGAACAAGAAGCACAACATCGAGGTCGTCGTCGACCGGATCGTCGTGAAGGATGACGTGGCGGCGCGGCTCGCGGACTCCCTGGAGACGGCGCTGAACCTGGCGGACGGCAAGGTTATCGTCGACATCATCGGGCAGGAGGAGCTGCTGTTCAGCGCGAAGCTGGCCTGCCCGGAATGCGGCTTCAGCATCGACGAGCTTTCGCCGCGGATGTTCTCGTTCAACAGCCCGTTCGGCGCCTGCCCCGAGTGCGACGGCCTCGGCGTGAAAATGATCGTCGACCCGGATCTGATCGTCACCAATCCGCAGCTGACGATCGAGGATGGGGCGTTCGAGGCGTGGGCGGGCAGCACGTCGAACTATTACCCGCAGTTTCTGCGCGCGGTGTGCGAGCATTACGGCATACCGACGAACGTGCCGGTGGCGGAGCTGACCCCCGAGCAGATGAAGAAGCTGCTCTACGGCACCGGCGGCGAGAAGATCCGTTTCCGCTACGAGAACGACTTCGGCCATTCGCGCGACGCCTACGTGCCGTTCGAGGGGATCGTGCACAACCTCGAGCGCCGCTACCGCGAGACCGCGTCCGACGGTATCCGGGAGTTCATCGAGCAATTCATGAGCGCGAAGCCGTGCGGCACCTGCAAGGGCCACCGGCTGAAGAAGGAGAGCCTGGCCGTGACGGTCGGCGGCAAGAACATCGCGCACGTGACATCGCTTTCGATCGGCGAGGCGCAGAAGTTCTTCGCCGAACTCGAGCTGAACGAGAAGGAGCGCACGATCGCCCGCCTCATCCTGAAGGAGATCGACAGCCGGCTCGGCTTCCTCGCGGCGGTCGGGCTCGACTATCTGACGCTCAGCCGCGCGGCCGGCACGCTGTCCGGCGGCGAAGCGCAGCGCATCCGTCTGGCGACGCAGATCGGCTCCAGCCTGATGGGCGTCCTGTACATCCTCGACGAGCCGAGCATCGGCCTGCATCAGCGGGACAACGACCGGCTGATCCAGGCGCTGCGCAAGATGCGCGACCTCGGCAATACGCTGATCGTCGTCGAGCACGACGAGGACACGATGCTGGCGGCCGATTACATCATCGACATCGGGCCGGGCGCCGGCATCCACGGCGGCCGCGTCGTCGCGCAGGGAACGCCCGAGGAAGTGATGAACAACCCGGACTCGCTGACGGGGCAATACCTGAGCGGGAAGAAGTTCATCCCGGTGCCCGCCGAGCGCCGGAAGCCGGACGGCCGCTGGCTCGAAGTGCGCGGCGCGCGGGAGAACAACCTGAAGAACCTGAACGTGAAGATCCCGATCGGCGTCTTCACGGCCGTCACCGGCGTCTCCGGTTCCGGCAAGTCGACGCTCGTGAACGAGATTCTGCACAAGGCGCTGGCGCGCGACCTGAACCGCGCGAAGACCCGGCCCGGCGAGCACGATGAGATCCGCGGCCTCGAGCATCTCGACAAGGTCATCGACATCGACCAGTCGCCGATCGGCCGGACGCCGCGTTCGAACCCGGCGACGTACACCGGTGTGTTCGACGACATCCGCGACGTGTTCGCGAACACGAGCGAGGCGAAGGTGCGGGGGTACAAGAAGGGCCGCTTCAGCTTCAACGTGAAGGGCGGCCGGTGCGAGGCGTGCAGCGGCGACGGCATCATCAAGATCGAGATGCATTTCCTGCCGGACGTGTATGTGCCGTGCGAAGTGTGCAAGGGGAAACGGTACAACCGCGAGACGCTCGAAGTGAAGTACAAGGGCAAGAACATCGCGGAAGTGCTCGAGATGACCGTCGAAGACGCGGTCGAGTTTTTCCGCAACATTCCGAGAATCCACCGCAAGCTGCAGACGCTGCTTGATGTCGGCCTCGGGTACATCAAGCTCGGGCAGCCCGCGACGACGCTGTCCGGCGGGGAAGCCCAGCGCGTGAAGCTCGCGTCCGAACTGTACCGCCGCAGCAACGGCCGGACGCTCTACATTCTCGACGAGCCGACGACCGGCCTGCACGTCGACGACATCAGCCGCCTGCTGCAGGTGCTGCACCGGCTGGTCGACGCGGGGGACACGGTGCTCGTCATCGAGCACAACCTCGATGTCATCAAGACGGCGGACTACATCATCGACCTTGGACCGGAGGGCGGCAGCGGCGGAGGCACGGTCATCGCGACCGGCACGCCCGAGAAAGTGACCGAATCGCCGGTATCCTACACCGGCCGCTACCTGAAGCCGATTCTCGAGCGCGACCGGAAGCGCACCGAAGCGCGGAAGGGCGTCGAGATCGCGGCAGCCGAAGCGAAGTAGTCTCCATAAATCCGGAGAGCCGGCCTGACACGGGCCGGCCTTTTTTTTCGGCTTCATCGTTCGCGGACGGGGATTGAACTTCCGTATCCCGAACGGGAAATGTTGTTTCGACCTGCAGGGGTGGGTCGCGCCGGTGTAAAGGTTCAGCATGGTGACCGCCATCACGATGTGGTCCCATTCGTATTCGCCGGCCATTCGGTTCGCCAGATAGCGGGCGATCATTTGATACAACACGTTGTCCCATTCCAGCTCTTCCTCGATGAGCCTGGCCACGTCGTCGGCGGTGATCACGGGATCGGAGAAATCATCTTCAGGGTAATCCGCCACGGACTGTCCGGGAGCGATGCGGGAGACGTTGGCGGCCCGGTCCTTCTCCAGACAGCAGCGCTTGTATTTTTGCCGCCGCCGCAGGGGCACGGATCGTTGCGGCCGACTTTTTTCACGGTCATGACCTCCCTGAGCCGGATTGTCCGTCCGGTCGGGATCTTGTCCCGTTATATCAAAAAATGCGGGCGGGGACGTTGTTTTGGGCATGCTAATACCGGGCGGTTCAGGGCGTGACAAAGTTGTTAACAGTGTGAAGAAAGGCTTGCAACCGGCGCCGTGACAGGCTAACATAGAACGGAGACAGTGTTTACCTTCGGTTGACGATTCAGAAGGAGGTCCCTCCCATGTTGCTTCTTGCAGAAGAGACCGCGTCCACGAGCAGCTTCGATCCGTTCGACATCATGATGCTGCTGTTCACCATTGTCATTGCGATCGGCCTCGTGCGGCTGTTGATGGAACGTCCGCGCAAGAACTATTTCGCCATCGGCTTCGCGCTTGTGTCCCTGGCGATCTTCCTGTTCATCGACTACATCATGATCTTCGAGGTCTGGCTGGGCTGATCCGGCCGGACGGCAACGCAAAGCACGGCAACGCATTCGGCGCATACATAGAGCCTCCCGCTGACGACGCGGTCGGGGCTCTTGTTTGTTTCCGGCTATTTGCTGCGGCGGATCGCGTCGACGATCCATCGGAACAGGACGAGATCCCGCCTCGCGTCCTCCGGCGTCGTCTTCGGCGGGACCCCGCGGGTCACCGCGTCGTGGAACGCTTCGATCTCGACGGTGTACGGGTCCTTGAACGTCGGCCGCGTCTCCGACGTGGAGAAGGCGTCGCCGTCCGTCTCGTCGACCATCAGCAAAGTCGGCAGGTGGCGGATACAGGGGGGTTGTACTGATGATGCCGACTTTGCCGCGTGTCATGCCGAATCAGCTCCTTGCGCGGGATTCATCATGCCGCATACGACAACGCCCCGATGCGCTGCCTTGGGCAGACGCGCCGGGGCGGATCATGATGGCGAACGGGGAGATCGGGCGGGCTTACACCCACCACATCTCGCCCAGCGGTTCGCGGATCAGCACTTGCTGCAGATTTTGCACGGCCTTCGTGAAGCCTTCCTCGACGGACATCAGGCCGTCTTCATGCTCGATGCTGACGACATAGTCGTAGCCGACCAGACGCAGGGCGCTGATGATGTCGGCCCACGTCTTCAGATCGTGGCCGAAGCCGACGGTGCGGAACTGCCATGCGCGCTCGAGCATGTTCGTGTACGGCTGCATGTCGGTCAGGCCGTAGCGGTTGACGTTGATCGGATCGATCGACGTGTCCTTCGCGTGGAAGTGGTGAATCGCGCCGGCGCGGCCGAGAATGTGCACGGCTTGCACCGGATCGATGCCCTGCCACCACATGTGGCTCGGGTCGAGGTTGGCGCCGATCGCCTCGCCGGCCGCCTCGCGCAGGCGGAGCAGCGTCGCCGGCGTATGGACGGAGAAGCCGCCATGCAGCTCGAGCCCGATCTTGACATTTCGCTCGGAGGCGTATTTCGCGATCTCGGTCCAGTACGGAATGACCTTGTTCTTCCACTGCCAGTCGAGGATCTCCTGATAGTCGTTCGGCCACGGCGCGACCGGCCAGTTCGGGTATTTCGCGTCCTCGCTGTCGCCGGGGCAGCCGGAGAACGTGTTGACGACCGGTACGCCGAGCTTCGACGCCAGGTCGATCGTCTCGCGGATCAGCCGGTCATGCTCGGCCGAAATCGCCTTCTGCGGATGGAGCGGATTGGCGTGGCAGCTCAGCGCGCTGATGATCAGGCCGCGGGATTCAACCGCTTTCAAATAGGCCTTGCGCTTGCTTTCGTCCTCCAGCAATTCCTTCCGGTTGCAATGGGCGTCGCCCGGGTAGCCGCCGGTGCCGATTTCGACCGCTTCAAGCCCCTTCGAGGCGACGTAATCGAGCATTTCCTCGAACGGTTTCTGCCCGAAAAGCACGGTAAAGATGCCGAGTTTCATATCGCCGATGGACCTCCTTCGCATCCCGTTGGGGAACTGTCATCCTTTCCCGTTCATTATAGCATGCCCCAAAATTACATTGAACGCGCGCGCGATGAAATGCCAAATTTGGATAGGAACAAACCAAAACGGCCGCGGACGGGATCCGTTCCCAACCGGCGTACCCGCGTTCCGCTATTGGAATCGGGGCCGCGGGGTGCTACACTGGGTAACAGAATTTCGTGTCGGACGAGCGGACAAAGACCGGAGGAGACAATAGATGAGGCAAAACGGCTTGAGACGCGAAGACATCGAGCTGCTGGCGCCGGCCGGCAACTGGGACTGCCTGCGGGCGGCGGCGGCGAACGGCGCGGACGCGGCGTACTTCGGCGTCGAGCAATTCAACGCGCGGGCAAGGGCGCACAATTTCCGGATGGAAGAGCTTCCGGAAGTCATGGCTTTCCTGCGCCGGTACGGCATGAAGGGCTATCTGACGTTCAATATCCTCGTCTTCGAAGACGAGCTGGAATATGCGAGGCGGCTGACCGAGGCGTGCGCGGACGCCGGCGTCGACGCGGTCATCGTGCAGGATCTCGGGCTCGCGCGCATGATCCGCGAGATCTCGCCGGACCTGCCGATCCACGGATCGACGCAGATGACGATCACCTCTCCGGAGGCGGTCGGATTCGCGGCGAGCCTCGGCATCGAGCGGGTCGTGCTCGGACGGGAGAACAACCTGAAGCAGATTCGAAAGATCGCGGAAGAGACGGACATGCCGCTCGAAGTGTTCGTCCATGGCGCGCTGTGCGTCTCCTACTCGGGCCAATGCCTGACCAGCGAGATGTGGGGCGGCCGGTCGGCGAACCGCGGCGAATGCGCGCAGGCGTGCCGCCTGCCCTACGACCTGATCGTCGACGGCGAGCAGAAGCCGATGGGCGACGTCGCCTACCTGCTCTCGCCGAAGGATCTGGCCGCGATCGGCCTCGTGCCGGAGCTGATCGAGGCGGGCGTCGTGTCGTTCAAGATCGAGGGCCGGCTGAAAAGTCCGGAGTACGTCGCGAACGTGGTGAGCAAATACCGGAAGGCGATCGACCGGTACTTCGCGGGAGAGGATCCGGAACCGTCGAAGGAGGAAATCCGGGAGCTGCAGCAAAGCTTCTCGCGCGGATTTACGCCGGGCTTCCTGCTCGGCACGAACAACAAGCAGCTCGTGGACGGAACGTTTCCGAAAAGCCGCGGCGTCTATCTCGGCCGCGTCGGGCGCGTCACCCGGGACGGGGTTGTCTGCCGGCTTGAGGCGCCGCTCAAACGCGGCGACGGCATCGTGTTCGACGCGGGCGATCCGGAAAATCCGGAGGAAGGCGGCCGCGTCTGGGACATCCGCAGGCATGGCGCGAAGGTTGAAGGCGAAGCGCGGGAGGGCGGAACATACGAGATCGTGCCCGGCCGCCACGACGTCGACCTGAGGCGCGTGCACCCGGGCGACCGGATCTGGAAGACGAGCGATCCGGCGCTCGACCGGCGGCTCAGGCAGACGTTCGAGACGGACAAGCCGTACCGCGCGTTCCCGGTTCGCGTGTCGGCCGCGGGGCGCGCGGGCGAGCCGCTCCGGACGGTATGGACCGATATCCTCGCGGGCGTCAGCGTGAAAGTCGACAGCGCGCTGACGCTTGCCGTCGCCGAGAAGCGCCCGATGGACCGGACGCTGCTCGCCGAACAGCTGGGTCGGCTCGGCGGGACGATTTTCCGGCTGGAGGAGCTGGAGGCCCGCCTGGATGGTCCGGTGATTCTGCCGGTCAGCGAGCTGAACCGGCTGCGCCGGGAGGCGGCGGCGAAGCTGGAGGAGGCCCGGATGAGGCCGCGGCCGCACGCGAAGCGCAGCATCGATCCGTACGCCGACGTACGGCCGGCATCGCCGCTCGCGGGCGGGCCGGAGCTGACCGCGCTGTGCCGCAGCATGGAGCAGGTCGAGGCGGCAATTGCGGCGGGCGTCGGGCTCGTCTACGCCGATTTCGAGTTCATCCGGGAGTATCCGGAAGCCGTAGCGGCGGCGCGCCGGGCGGGCAAGCGGATCGGGCTCGCGGCGCCGCGCATCCACATGCCCGGCGAGAACGGCTACCACAACATGATCCTGAAGCTCGAGCCCGACGCCGTGCTCGTTCGGAATACGGGAGCGCTCCAATTCTATCTGCGGAAGCGGGGAGAGCTGGAAGCTTCCGGCGGCGGGGCGCGTTTCCCCGAGCTGATCGGAGACTTCTCGCTGAACATCGCCAACCACAAGGCGGCGAACCTGATGCTGGATCTCGGCATGAAGCGGGTCACGCTCTCCTACGACCTGAACGCGCAGCAGATGATGGAGCTGCTCCGGCGGATGGACGGCTCGCGGGCGGAGATCGTCATCCACCAGCATCTGCCGATGTTCCATACGGAGCATTGCGTCTACTGCACGTTCCTGAGCGACGGGACGGACTATACGAACTGCGGAAGGCCCTGCGAGAAGCACCGCGTATCGCTCCGGGACCGGATCGGCATGTCGCATCCCGTCCGAGTCGACGACGGCTGCCGCAACACGGTGTACAACGCGATCGAGCAGTCGGGCGCCGAATATCTGAAGAGCTTCATCGAGCTTGGCGCCGGCACGTTCAGGGTCGAGTTTCTGGAGGAGCCGGCGGAGAAGGTGCGGGAGGTTATCCGGCTCTACAACGACGCGATCCGCGGCAAAATCGGGGGGACCGAAGTCTGGCGCACCCTCAAGGCGATCAACCAGCTTGGCGTCACGCGCGGCCAGTTGGTCAAGTGAGCTTGCATACTCGGACGAGGGTACGGCACGACGGCATGTCCGCGTGCCGTTCCCCGTTCCGCCGACGGTGGCGGAAGCCGGACGGGCGGAAGGAATTTTGTAAGAAAAGGGCGAATTTTGTAAGACAGCATTCCCTTTTTCCTAAACCAATAGTACGATTAACCTATATTCCATGGAAATGGAGTCTTCACCCATGCGTCACACCGAGCATCATGGCGATCCGGACAACTTGAGAGAACGTGTGCTGAAGCTCGAACAGACCGTACAGAGCGGGCTACTGCCCGATTGCGCGGAACTGGGCGGGCTGCCCGAGTCCGTTCTGTTCCGTTCGCCGCTCCTGCTGCGCGCGGGCGCCGTCCGGCACATGCTGGACGGCAGGCTGCGGGAGGCGCGGAACTGGGCGCAGGCGGCCGTGAAGGCGTTCGCGGAGCTCGCGGATCATCGCGAAATGCTGTCGATGATCGGCCTGCTCTCGCTGATCCATGCGCGAATCGGCGATTTCGCGGACAACGAGGCGATGCTGATGCACCTGGACGCGGAGGCCGCGCGCGATCCGGACGGGTGCGGCGGCTATGTCTGGTGGGCCTTGGCGCGGGGAAAATGCTGGTCCCGGACGACCGCCTTTCTCGCGCCGCGGCTGATCGACGACGACTTCGCCCGGGCGGCCGACCGGTTCCGCGAGGACGGGGACGCGATCGGGTTCGCCTATGTGCTGCTCGACCGGTGGATGTACGATCCGTCCGGCATGAAGAAGGGCGCCTGGGCGGGGAGATTCGCCGAACTCGGCCGATGGGCGGCGCTCCGGCCGGAATGCGCGCTCGTGCACGAAGCGCTGGCGAACGGGTCGGACACCGGTCTGCCGGCCCGCTATGCCTACATGATGCGCTCGCTGCGCCCCGGGTCGGCCGGCATCGGCTGGCCGGAGGGCGAGCTGCGCTACGACGTGGAGGTGCAGATGTTCGCCTGCCGGCTCAATGTGGAGCGGCGGCTCGAAGAAGACGAGCGGACGGACGCGGCGGTGGCGCTGCGGCAGCTCGAGCTGCTCCATGAGGAGATGTCGACGCCGCGCGCGCTGGCGTGGATCGCGGAATTCAAGGGAAAGCTCGGCCTTTCGGCCGTCCAGGCGCCGGTCACGCGGACCATCGAGCCGCAGGAGGCGCCGGCGGAGGAGCGGGGGCGCCGGATGCGCATCCAGCTGTTGTCCGGCATCCGCATTTTCCTGCCGGACGGCACGGCGCTGCAGCCGAAATGGAAGCGCCGCAAATCGCGCGAACTGTTCGTCTATCTGCTGCTTCAGCAGGATTACCGCGCGCTCCGCAACCAGGTGCTGGAGCAGCTGTTCGGCGAAGCGGAATCTTCCCGGGCGGCGAATCACCTGTATGTCTCGCTGCACGAGCTGCGCAGCGCGCTGGCCGGCATCGGCTTCGAGGATGCGATCGAAGTCCGGAGCGGGCTGGTCGGGTTCCGGGAGTCGATCGTCGACATGGTCGACGTCGAGCAATATGTGACGCAGTCGCGGGTCGGCGACCAATTGTGGGCGACGGACCGCGACGCGGCCGTCATGCTCTACATGGACGCCGTGCGGCAATACGGGTTGCTCGGCGCGGACATGCCGGTGTCGGACTGGCTGGAGCGGTGGCGGATCCAGCTGCTCGAGCGACAGACGGTGATGCTGCGCCGGCTGGCGGAATATTACATCGGTCAGTCCGATGACGGCCAGGCGGAGCAATGGCTGAACGCATGGATCGATCTCCGGCCCGACCAGGAGGAGGCTTATCAGGCGATGATCCGGTTCTGGAAGGAGCGCGGCCGCCACGCCGAGGCGGTCGGCTGGTACAAGCGGCTCGAGCGCGTGTTCCGCGAAGAATACGGCCTGGAGCCGCTTGAGGAGACGAAGCGGCTGGTATGGGAAAGTTGAGGCGCGGGGCGCGGCTCGCGACGGCCGCCCTGATGCTGCTGCTCGCCGGAGGGGCGGGCGGCTGGATCGCCGCGTCCTTCCTGCCGCATGACGCCGCGGCCGCGGCGGCCTCCTTGGTGTTGGCGGTCGCGGCGGGAGCCGCCGGATGGGCGGCGCGCTCCGTCGTCCGGCGGAAGGAGCGGCCGCGCCGGGGAGCGGAGGGGCCGCGGTCGGAAACGGAGGGCGCCGGCGGGATGTCGGGCGGGCCGCCCGATGCCGCCGGGAAGGATTTCGGCACCGGCGCCGATTCCGGCCCCGGGGACGGCCGGATGCCCGGCGGCGAACCGCTGGCGGCGGAGCTGCGGCTGGCGCTCGAAGTCCAGCGCAGGTGGCAGCCGCCCGTCGACCTGCGCCTCGGCGCCTGCCGCGTGACAGCCCGCAGCCGGCAGGCGGCGGAAGTCGGCGGCGATCTGTTCGACGCGGTCGTCCTCGACGACGCGGTTATCGCCGTGCTCGTCGGCGACGTGCCCGGCAAAGGGCTGCAGGCCGCCTTCATGGTGCCCGCGCTGCTGCTCCTGTTCCGCTCCGAGGTGAAGCGGGGCGGCGGTCCGGCCGTGCTGCTCGGGCGGATGAACCGCGTGCTCGCCGGCGTCGGCGCCGAAAGTCTGGCGGGAGGCGGCGTCACGCTGGGCATCGGCCTGCTGGACGCCAAGGAAGGCGAGATGCGATACGCGGGCGCCGGCCATCCCGCGCCTTACCTCGTGATGCCGGGGTCGTCGCCGCGGCAATTGGACAGCTCGTCGCTGCCGCTCGGCGTAAGCGCCGACGAGACGTACCGCGAGACGGTGTTCCGTTTCGCGCCGGGCGAGCGGTTCGTGCTCTATACGGACGGGGTCGTCGAGGATGCCGGTCCGGACGGCGAGCTGTACGGCTTCGACCGGTTCGAGGCGGAGATGGCGGACTGGGCGGCGGACATGCCGGCCGCGGACTGGATGGAGCGGCTGCTCGACGGGCAGGAGACGCGCGGGGCATCGCGCCGCGACGACCGGACGCTGCTCGTCGTCGAGTACCACGCCGGCAAGGCCGGCCGGAGCGCGGAGCTTCGCGAGCGGAACTGGCGCGTGCCTTCGGTCCCGGGGTGCGAGCGGACCGTCGCCGCGGAGCTGACGGCCATGCTGCGGGAAGAATGGGCCGATTCCGGCCGGACCGACGACATCATTTCCTGCGTCGCCGAGGCGGTGATGAACGCCGCCGAACACGGCAACGGCTACGACGAAGGGAAAACGGTCGCCATCCAGGTGCATTACGGCCAGGCGATCATGGTCTGCCGGGTGCGCGACGAAGGCGGCGGGTTCGATCCGGAAGCGCGCCGGCCGGGCGGCCGCCCGGACAGCGACGGCGATTACGGACGCGGCTGGGGTCTCCGGCTGATCGACGAACTGACCGACTACTGGATCGCAACGCGGGATCAGAACGGTTTTTGCGTGGAAATGTATTTTCTGTCGCATCATCGCAAATCGTGAAGCGGAAGGAGGAGCCATGATGGATTCGATGCTGGAGCTCAGGGTCGTGCCGTTCGAATCCGGGCTGTCCATCACGCTGAAGGGCGATCTGGACCAGCAGGCGGAAGGGAAAATCCGGTCGGTGCTCAATTGGGAGGACGGGCTCGGCGATGGGCGGCGCTACCTGATCCTCAATCTGCATGAGGTGAATTTCATCAACAGCGCGGGCATGGCGCTGCTGATCCGCATCGCCAGAACCGGCCGCAAGCAGAACTACCACACGTTCATCTGCGGCGCCTCGGCGCACTATCAGAAACTGTTCCGCATGGTCGGACTTACGGAATATGTCATGCTTTATCCGGACGATTACGCGGCGCTTCAGCGAATCGAAGCGCTGGAGAGCGGAGTGTGAGCGGCGCCGGGCGCCGGTTTGACACCCGAGGCGGCCCCGCTTAGACTGGGAATGGGATTTGGCGAGGAATGAGCGGGGTGGATGATGTGGACGGCCGGGCGGCGGAACGGCAGCTCAGGGAATGGCGACATCTTTTCAAACTGGATCCCGACCGGGTCATTTCCGATGCGGCGCTGGACGCGGTCTGCCGGTCCGGGACGGACGCGGTCATCGTCGGCGGCTCGACCGGCGTGACGTACGACAACACGACCGACCTGCTGGCCCGCATCCGGCGATACGAAGTGCCGTGCGTGCTGGAACTGTCGTCGGCGGACGCGGCCGTGCCCGGCTTCGACGCGTATCTGGCGCCGATCGCGCTGAACGCCGGCTCGGCGGAATGGATCGCCGGCCGGCACGCGGAAGCGATCGCCGCCTTCGGCTCGATGATTCCGTGGGACATGACGATCGGCGAAGGCTACATCATCCTGAACGGCGATTCCGCGGCCGCCAGACTTACGTCAGCCCGGACGGAAATCGGCGAGCGCGATGTGCTGGCTTACGCCCGTCTGGCGGACCGCCTGATGCGGCTGCCGGTCGTCTACCTCGAGTACAGCGGCCGATTCGGCGACATGCGGCTGGTGGAGCGGGTGCGGGCCGACCTGCGGGGCGCGCGGCTGTTCTACGGCGGCGGCGTCGCCGATGCGGAGCGGGCGCGGCTCGCGGCCGCGGCGGCGCACACGGTGGTCGTCGGCAACGCGATCTACGAGCGGCTCGACGATGCGCTGGCGACCGTGGAAGCGGTCAAAAGCACGCCCGCGCCGGAGTGACGGGCGCATCGCCGCGGCGGGATGCGTTGCTTCTCCCGACTGTCGCCGGCAGCGCCCGGTTGAGGTTGGGACCGGGCCGCAGTTGGACCGCCTCGCTGCCGCCGGTGGAAGGCCCTGCAGCCGCCGGGACCGCCCCGCCGATTGGACTGCTTGCCGCTCACCTGTCCGTCATCTTCCCGCCGATCCGCGACTTGCTCCCGCCACATGCGAGCAACAACCCTCCGCGCATTTGATGCTTGCAACCGTCACCCGACCGCACCCCGCTTCCAATCCGCAACATCAACCCCGTCATCCTGCCGCATGACACCGCACATCCGCGACTCGCAAACGTCATTTTTATGCACCATTCTGCCATGTCGCCACCTGATTCCGTCACCAATCCGCAACGCCTCCGCTTCGCGACTTGATCCCTCCCCCGACCGCACCCCGCCAACGCTGCCGCCGCACCTCCCGCAAATTGACACGCCCCGTGCGGTCGACTAGACTGAGAACAGGCGAACAACAATGCGAACAGAAGGAGTTCTGCCATGTTCAGTCCCATCGACCTCGACCAGGCGGTCGAGCGGCTCAACCCGCGCCAGCGGGAGGCCGTGCAGACGACGGAGGGCCCGCTGCTCATCATGGCCGGCGCCGGCAGCGGCAAGACGCGCGTGCTCACGCACCGGATCGCGTACCTGATCGGCAAGAAGCGCGTCGCCCCCTGGAGCATCCTGGCGATCACGTTCACGAACAAAGCCGCGCGCGAGATGCAGGAGCGCGTCGAGGCGCTGGTCGGGCCCGGCGCCGCCGATATCTGGGTGTCGACGTTCCACTCCATGTGCGTGCGCATCCTCCGCCGCGACATCGAGCGGCTCGGCTACACGAAGAACTTCACGATCCTCGACTCGGCGGACCAGCTCTCGGTCGTCCGGGCCTGCATGAAGGATCTCAACTACGACACGAAGAAGTTCGAGCCCCGCATGATCCAGGCGAAAATCAGCGGAGCGAAGAACGAGCTGCTGTCCCCCGAACGATACGCCGACCGCGCGGGCGACTACGTCGACCGGATCGCCGCCGACGTGTACCTGCTGTACCAGAAGCGGCTCAAGAGCAACAACTCCCTCGACTTCGACGACCTCATCATGGCGACGATCGACCTGTTCAAGGCCGAACCTGACGTGCTGGACTTCTACCGGAACAAATTCCGGTACATCCATGTCGACGAGTACCAGGACACGAACCGGGCGCAGTACATCCTGTGCCGGATGCTGGCCGAGAAGCACCGCAACATCTGCGTCGTCGGCGACAGCGACCAGTCGATCTACCGTTGGCGCGGCGCGGACATCACGAACATCCTCAACTTCGAGAAAGACTATCCGGAAGCGGTCACGATTCTGCTCGAGCAGAACTACCGGTCCACCGCCAACATCCTGGACGCGGCGAACGCCGTCATCGCCCGCAACGTCGGGCGCAAGCCGAAGAACCTGTGGACCGACCGCGGGCCGGGCGAGCCGATCCGCGTCTGCCAGGCCGAGTCGGAGCACGAAGAAGGGCTGTACGTCGCGAATGAAATCCGCAAGAACCGGGAGGCCGGGCGCCGCTATTCCGACCACGCCATCCTGTACCGGACGAACGCCCAGTCCCGGATCATCGAGGAAATGCTGATCAAGGCGGAGATTCCGTACCAGATCGTCGGCGGCATCCGCTTCTACGAGCGGAAGGAAATCAAGGATCTGCTCGCCTACCTGCGGCTGATCTCGAACCCGCATGACGACATCAGCCTCGAGCGGATCATCAACGTGCCGAAGCGCGGCATCGGTGACACGACGCTCGCGAAGCTCACGGCCGAGGCGGCGCGGCGCGGCGCGTCGATCTTCGAAGTGCTCGGCGATCCCGGCGATCTGGACATTGCGGGCAAGACGCGGGCGGCGCTCGAGGGGTTCCGGCAGATGATCGAGGATCTGTCGCGGATGGTCGACTACCTGTCCGTGACGGAGCTGACGGAGCAGATGCTCGAGCGGACGGGCTACCGCGAGGAACTGAAGCGGGAGAACACGATTGAATCGCAATCCCGGATCGAGAACATCGACGAGTTCCTGTCCGTCACCCAGGATTTCGAGCAGCGCAATGAAGACAAGTCGCTCGTCGCGTTCCTGACCGACCTCGCGCTGATCGCGGACATCGACACGCTGGACGGCGACGCGGACGGCAGGGACGCGGACGACGCCGTCGTCCTGATGACGATGCACAGCGCGAAGGGGCTCGAGTTCCCGATCGTCTTCATCATCGGCATGGAGGAGGGCGTCTTCCCGCACAGCCGCGCGCTGATGGACGACGAGGAGCTCGAGGAGGAGCGGCGGCTCGCCTATGTCGGCATCACGCGGGCCGAGGAGCGGCTCTACCTCACCTGCGCCCGGGTGCGCACGTTGTTCGGCCGGACGATGGCCAACATGCCGTCCCGCTTCCTGCAGGAAGTGCCGGACGAGCTGAAGCAGAACGACACGCCCGCCCGGTCGTTCGGCTTCGGCTATTCCGGCTACGGCGAAGCGGGCGGTTTCGGCTATCGAGGCGGCTTCGGCGGCTACGGAAGCGGAAGCGGGTTCGGCGGCGGTTACGGCGGCCGGACCGCCCAGACGCCGTCCGGATCGGCCGGCGTCTCAAGGGCGGCAGGCGGCATCGGCAGGCCGGCCGGCGCGGGCGCCGCGGCTGCGGCGGGAAGCGCGGCGGGCGAGTCCTTCTCGCCCGGCGACAAGGTGAACCACGCGAAATGGGGCGTCGGCACCGTCGTCGCCGTGAAGGGCGAAGGCAACGACCGGGAGCTGCAGATCGCGTTTCCGGCGCCGGTCGGGGTGAAGCGGCTGCTCGCCGCCTTCGCGCCGATCACGAAGCTATAGTTCATCGGAAGCAATGCCCATCGCAATCGTGAAAGAGAGGTGCGCCCGTGGCGGATCAGAAGAAGCTGGAGCGGATGGCCCGGCTGGTGGAAGAGATCAATGTTCACAACCGGAACTATTACACGCTCGACAATCCCGTCATCAGCGACAAGGAGTACGACGCGCTCTACGATGAGCTGGTCGCGCTCGAGCGGGAGACGGGTGTCGTGCTGCCGAACTCGCCCACGCGGCGGGTCGGCGGCGAGATTCTGAAAGGCTTCGAGCCGCACCGGCACAAGGCGCGGCTGTGGAGCCTGGACAAGGCGCGGACCGAAGCGGATCTGCTCGCATGGAACGCCCGCGTGCAGAAGGCGATCGCGGACTACAACGAACGGAACCCGGATCATCCGCTGCCGAAGCCGTCCTATGTGATCGAGCTGAAATTCGACGGCCTCACGCTGAACCTGACCTACGAGGGCGGGCAGCTCGTGCAGGCGGCGACGCGCGGCAACGGCGTTGTCGGCGAGGGGATTCTGCCGCAGGTGAAGACGATCCGCACCGTGCCGCTGACGATTCCGTTTCCGGGCGTCATCGAGGTGCAGGGCGAAGGGATCATGCATCTGTCCGTCTTCGAGGAATACAACCGGACGGCGGCGGAGCCGCTCAAGAACCCGCGCAACGCCGCGGCCGGCGCGCTGCGCAATCTCGATCCGCGCGTCACCGCCGAGCGGAAGCTGAACGCCTTCTTCTACAACGTCGGCTACGCGGAGGGTGTCTCCTTCGAAAGCCACGCGCAAATGATCCGGTTCCTGAAGGACAACGGCTTCCTCGTGAATGACTACACCGCCTACTTCGACCGGATCGAGGACGTGGCGGAGGAGCTGAAGCGCATCGAGGAGCGGCGTAGCGGCTTCGACTTCCTGATCGACGGGGCGGTCGTGAAGCTCACCGACATGCGGACGCGCGAGGCGCTCGGCTACACGGACAAATTCCCGCGCTGGGCGATCGCCTGGAAGTTCGAGGCGGAGGAAGCGACGACGGTGCTGCTGGCCGTCGACTGGCAGGTCGGCCGGACCGGCAAGCTGACGCCGATCGCCCGCGTGGAGCCGGTCGAGCTGGCCGGCGTGACGGTGCAGAACTGCACGCTGAACAACATGGGCGACATCGAGCGCAAAGGGCTCAAGTACGGGCTCGGCACGCGCGTCTGGATCCGCCGCTCGAACGATGTCATTCCCGAGATTCTCGGGCGCGCGAGCGAAGAGGAGGGCGGCGAAATCGTCTGCCCGACGCACTGCCCGGCCTGCGGCTCGCCGCTCGAGCAGCGGGGCGCGCATCTGTTCTGCAACAACAAGCTCGGATGCAAGCCGCAGATCGTCGCGCGGATCACGCACTTCGCGTCGCGCGACGCGATGGACATCGAGACGTTCAGCGTCGCGACGGCCGAGCAGCTGTATGACGAATGCGGCGTGCGCGATCCGGCGGATCTGTACGGCCTGACGAAGGAGCAGCTCGTCGCCCTCGACCGGTTCGGCGAACGCAAGGCGCAGAAGCTGCTGGATGCGATCGAGCAGTCGAAGGGGCGCGACCTCGCCTCCTTCCTGTTCGCCCTCGGCATCCCGAACACGGGCAAGGCGACGACGAAAATGCTGGCGGACCACTTCGGCAGCCTGGACGCCGTCATGGCGGCCACCGCGGAGGAACTGCAGCAGCTTCCCGACGTCGGCGGCGTCGTGGCGGAATCGATCGCCGGCTTCTTCGCCGATCCGATGAATCGCGAAAGCATCGCGCGGATGCGAGCGGCCGGCGTGAAGGCGGAAGTCGAGCGGCCGGCGGCCGTGCGGACCGACAGCGTCTTCAGCGGCAAGACGGTCGTGCTGACCGGCACGCTGTCGTCGATGACGCGGGACGAGGCCGCGAAGAAGCTGGAGGCGCTCGGCGCGAAGGTGGCCGGCAGCGTGTCGAAGAAGACCGACTTCGTCATCGCCGGGGAGAGCGCCGGCAGCAAGCTGGCGAAGGCGCGGGAGCTCGGCGTCACGGTCATCGACGACGAGGCGGAGTTTCTCCGGATGCTGGGCGAGTGAGCGGACGTTGGATGAACGGCGGACCGGAAGCGGTTCGCCTTTTTTTCATGCAGCAAATGGATGGCCATCCAGCAACCACGCCCGCGGCCGGCCGCATAACGTTCCGCGCGCGGTGCAGAAGCTAACGGCTGAATCCACCGAAAGGGGGTGCCGGTCGTGGCGAAGAAAAATCGCGCCAGCAAGGCGGATGTGCAGACGACGGACCTGAACCGACTGCCTGCCGACGACACGGAATTTGCAGGCGAGTACGCGGCGGAGCGGAACCGGAAGCAGAAGTCGAAAAAAGCGTAAGGCGCCATGACGGGGCCGATGCCGGACTGCATGGACACGGAGGGGCTGCCGCATGGCCGATCAGCATCGATGTTTTCACTGCGAGAAGCCGGCCGACAGCGTCCACACGTTCACCGTGTATGACGAGAACGGCGTCGAAGAACGGCTGGAAGTGCTGTGCAGCGAATGCTACGCGGAGTGGCTGGAATCGCAGAAGGGTTGACCGTACACGCGCAGGATCGATCATCCGCAAGAACGGCAAAACAAACGGGCCGAATCCCGGATCGGGATCGGCCCTTTTTTGCGGCGCGGGGCGTTAGGCGCCGGCCGCGTCCGCTCAGTGCACGGTCTCGTTCTCGACGATGAACTCGTCGATCAGCTTGTTGCGGTACATGAGGGAGAGATTGAGGCCGTCGTACTCCTTCTCCTTGTCCAGCTCCCGCATCAGCACCGCCGCGATTGCGCCGGCGTCGTCGGCATGCCGCCGATCGCGGAAGTCGATGAACCCGGTCAGCCGGCGCTCCCGGATGTCGACGGTCGCCGTGCCGATCGTCCGGTTGCCGTCCGCCTTCGAGCGGATCTCGTAGGTGAGCGTGTCGCCATCGTCGCGGATCAGTTTCGCCTTGAAATTGGCTTCCCCGCGCATGCCCGCTTTCGCCCGTTTTCCGCGCGCGGCCTTCGGCGCCGGCTCGTCTTCATGCGTCAGCTCGACCGTCTCGAGCAGCGCGTCCCCGTGGCGGTGATCGATCAGGAATTCGTCGACCGAGTCCTCGTCGAAATCCGAGACGATCAGTTCCGTAACGAGCTCGATCTCGTCCTCGTCCGGCTCGCCTCGCCACTCGACGCTGCCCGTCACCCGGCCGTCTTCCGCGCGCAGGTGCGCCTCGGCAAGCCATCTGCGGCGGTCGTCGTACACATGGTAATGCAGCCGGTTGCGTTTCTTGCCGACCAGCACCAGCTCGTATTCCGCTTCCAGCCATTCCGGCTCCCCGTCCGCGTCCCGCCATGCGCCGAATTCGTCTTCCGCGTCGTCCGCCGTCACAATGAGCTGCTCGAACGGGCTGTACGTGACGAACACTTCGCAGGCCGCCGCGTCCGTCGCGAGCACGATGGACTGGACGTAATCGTTGATCCGCTCGAGCACCCGCTGCTTGTCCCGGACGCGCAGCGCATCGCGGTCGAGCTGGACGGAGCCGGTCAGCCGCCCGCCTTCGCGCCAGACGAGCGTCATCGTGCCGACGAAGCGTCCGTCAGCCAGAATGTCGTTCACTTCGGCTCCGGCCGTCCGCAGATCCGGACGCAATTCGAACCGTTTCACGTCAGATGCCTCCTTCACCAGATCCCGATGGAGATCCCACCGCTTTGGCGGCGCGGGAAAGGCGCCGACTGTGTCAGCATTCCCCGACGGCGGGCCGGTTCATTCCGCGCCGCGCGCCGGCGCTTCTGCCACGGATGGCGGAATGTTCCGCCGCTTAAAGACGCGGGCTCCGCGGAACACTAGCCTTGAAGCGCCCACCGCGAGGAGGGGAAGTGCCGTGAAATTTCTGTTAAAATGGTTGCTGAACGGCATCATCGTCACGCTGATGGTCGCCTGGTACGCGGACACGACTTATCTGGCCGCCTTCTTCGCCGCTTCGGTGCTGACGGTGATCGCCTATCTCGCCGGCGACCTGTGGCTGCTGCCGAACACGAACAACACGGTGGCGACCGTGTCCGATTTCGTCCTGGCAGCGGTTTTCCTGGGCCTGGTCCGGTATTTCTACGGATGGAACCTGAGCCTCGGCGAAATCCTGTTCATCTCGGCTCTGGTCGCCTGGGCCGAGTGGCTGTACCACCGTTACATCCTCGGTGGGAAGCTGGAGATTCCGGGATAGAGCGGCGAACCGCGATTACATTTTGCCTGGGAGGGACGCATCATCGTGAGCCGGCTGAACGACTATGTCGAAAACCACGAGAACCTCGACAAGCTGAACGTCATCCTGAAGCATTACGGCGTGAGCGCCGAGTTCGTCGCGCATACGCTGGCCGAAGGATTCGAGCAGGACAAGGAATTGCCGAAGGAGCTCATCGAGGATATGAAGCAGTTCTGCGCGATGCTGTGATGCGCGCGGCTGCGCAGGAAGTATTGGTGCAGAATGTGTGCGAAAAAGGAGGGCGGACCGTGAAACGGATCGGCATCAGGTTCGCCTGCGCATCCATCCTGACGGCGCTGGCGCTGTCGGGGTGCGCGGGCGGCGACGGGAATGTCGGCGGCGACGACCGGATCGGGGCGTTCGGCACCGGGTACGGATCGAACGGCACCCGGCTGCTCGAGCGGGATGCCCGCGACCGGATCCCCGGCAGCGAGGCCGAACGCGCGGACCGATCGGGCAAGGCGCCGGCGGCCGGAGTTGACCGGCGAGATGAAAGGTTCGGGGCGGGCGTGTCCGGCGGGCGGCCGAAGACCGGCGCTGGGGACGGAGGCGCCGGAAGCGTCGGCGTCGGCAACGGATACGACGGCATTACCCCGGACGGCGCGGGTACTTCCGACCCCGAAGGCGCGGCCGAACGCGGCCGGAACGAGGGCGGCGGGACGGCGCTCAGGATCGGCGGCATCGAGATCCGGTACGGGTATGCGGCTTCCGCCGGAGAGGCCGCGGCCGGCGGCCGCGTGCTGCGGGTGGCGAGCCCGGCCGCCCGCGAGGCGCTCGAGCGGCTGATCCGGAGCCTCGAGTCCGGTCCGCCGTCGGCCCGGGCGGACGAGATCGCGCGCGATCTCCGCATCGTGCTGAAGGATGCGCGCTGACGGCGAATCGGCCGGATTGCCGGCCGATTCGTACATAGAAATTTCACGGGGCGGACGCTTGACGGGGATGAACAATCAGGTATAATAAAGTTAAGGTCAAAGAAAGTCAAAGTCAGAAACGCGGGAGGTTGGGTCAATCCGGCCGGCCAACGACTGGAGGGTGTGACCAAATGCGCAACATTTCCGATCTGATCGAGCAATATTTGAAACAGATGATCCGGGAAAGCGCGGAAGGAACCGTCGAGATCCAGCGCAACGAGCTCGCGGACAAATTTTCGTGCGTGCCGTCGCAGATCAATTACGTCATCGCCACCCGGTTCACGCTGGAGCGAGGGTACCTGGTCGAAAGCAAGCGGGGTGGCGGCGGCTACATCCGCATCCGGAAGCTGGAGCTGCCGACCCATCAGCCGATCCGCGAGCATGTGCTGCGCACGATCGGAAGCCGCATCGACCAATCCGCGGCCGAGGGGCTGATCAGCCGGCTGGCGGAAGCGAACCTGCTGAACGCGCGCGAAGCGAAGCTGCTGAAGGCGGCCGTCTCCCGCGAGGCGATCGCGGTCAATCTGCCGCTCCGGGACGAGCTCAGGGCGCGGCTGCTCAAGGCGATGCTGATCGCGCTGCTGGTGGAAGGTTCTTGATGCATGGAAGCCGTGAAGGCTTGAAAGGAGGCCACCCGACATGTTGTGTCAAGATTGCGGGAAACGTCCGGCCACGCTGCATTTCACGAAGATCGTGGGCGGCGAGAAGTCGGAGTTCCATTTCTGCGAGGCTTGCGCGCGCGAGCGCGGAGAGCTGATTCCGGGCACGGCGAACGGGTTCTCGATCCACAGCCTGCTGTCCGGTCTGCTCGATTTCGAGCCGCCCGGCGGGGGAGCCGGCCATGCCGCGCATCCGCTCCGCTGCGAAACGTGCGGGCTGACCTACAGCCAGTTCAGCAAGGTCGGACGCTTCGGGTGCAGCGACTGCTACCGGTTTTTCTCCGGCAAGCTGGATCCGCTGCTCAAACGGGTGCACGGCAACACGGTGCATGTGGGCAAGGTGCCGCAGCGCGCCGGCAGCATGATCCGCTCGAAGCGGGAGATCGACCGGCTGAAGCGGGAGCTGCAGGACCGCATCGCCCGGGAGGATTTCGAAAGCGCGGCGCGCATCCGCGACCGGATCCGCGAACTCGAGCGCAGGCTGGCGGAAGGCTGAAGCCGTTTTGAAATCCGGACAAAGGAGGGGATTCGGGTGGAGAAACGTCGATTTGCGCGTGAGGCGCTCAGCGAATGGATGCGGCACGGGGGGCCGGATTCCGACATCGTCATCAGCAGCCGGGTACGGATCGCGCGCAACCTGAGCGGCCATCCGTTCCCGATGCTGGCGACGAACCAGCAGGCGCGGGACGTGATGGAGAAGCTGACGGGGGCGGTCCGGGCGGGCAAGTTGGATGAAGTCGGAAAGTTTGATATTTTTATATTGAGTGATCTCAGCGAGCTGGAGAAGCAGGTGCTGGTCGAGAAACATCTGATCAGCCCGGCGCTGGCGAACGAATCGCGCTGCGGGGCGCTCATCCTCGACCGCACCGAATCGGTCAGCATCATGGTGAACGAAGAAGACCATCTCCGCATCCAATGCCTGTATCCGGGCTTCCAGGTGAAGGAAGCGTGGGCGAAGGCGAGCCGGATTGACGACCGGTTCGAGGAAGCGGTCGATTACGCGTTCGACGAGACGCGGGGGTATCTCACGAGCTGCCCGACGAACGTCGGCACGGGCATCCGCGCATCCGTGATGATGCACCTGCCCGCGCTGGTCATCACGCAGCAGATCAATCGCATTCTGCCGGCCGTGACGCAAGTCGGCCTGGCGGTGCGCGGCATCTACGGCGAAGGCAGCGAAGCGCTGGGCAACCTGTTCCAGATCTCGAACCAGATTACGCTCGGACAATCGGAAGAGGAGATCATCGATCATCTCCACAACGTGGCCCGGCAGATTCTCGAGCACGAGAAGGCGGCGCGCAAGCGTCTGCTGGCCGAATCCCGCGTGAGGATCCAGGACCGGGTGTGCCGATCCTACGGCATTCTCTGCCACGCGGCCGTCATCGACTCGAAGGAGGCGGCGCAGCGGCTGTCCGACGTGCGGCTCGGCGTCGATCTCGGGCTCATTCCGGACGTGCCGCCGGCGGTGATGAGCGAGCTGCTCGTGAAGACGCAGCCCGCTTTCCTGCAGCAGACGTTCAGCGAGACGATGAGTCCGGAGCAGCGCGACGTCCGCCGCGCGGAGATGATTCGGGAACATTTCAGGAAATTCAGGCATGGAGGTGCATGAGGACATGATGTTCGGAAGATTCACCGAGCGCGCGCAGAAGGTGCTGGCGCTCGCGCAGGAAGAAGCGGTTCGCCTCGGCCACAACAACATCGGCACGGAGCATATTCTGCTCGGGCTCATCCGCGAGGGCGAAGGCATCGCGGCGAAGGCGCTGACGGCGCTCGGCCTCGGCCTCGAGAAGATCCAGGATGAAGTCGAATCGCTGATCGGCCGCGGCCAGGAGCAGCCGGCCAGCATCGCCTATACGCCGCGCGCGAAGAAAGTGATCGAGCTGTCGATGGACGAAGCCCGCAAGCTCGGCCATACCTACGTCGGCACGGAGCACATCCTGCTCGGCCTGATCCGGGAAGGCGAGGGCGTCGCGGCGCGCGTGCTGAACAACCTGGGCATCAGCCTGAACAAGGCGCGCCAGCAGGTGCTGCAATTGCTCGGCAGCAGCGAAGCGGTGTCGAGCAGCCACGGGACGCAGGCGAACGTCAACACGCCGACGCTGGACGGCCTGGCCCGCGACCTGACGGCGGCCGCCCGCGACGGCAACCTCGACCCGGTCATCGGCCGGAGCAAGGAGATCGAGCGGGTCATCCAGGTGCTCA
>Ga0310826_100529_pt1 | contig 35384 bp, 34 predicted proteins | sample WT_ome_FD_201306 | JGI IMG/M metagenome (GOLD analysis project Ga0310826, IMG submission 201306) | Sorghum-adapted microbial communities enriched on wild type (WT) sorghum from Joint BioEnergy Institute, Emeryville, California, United... ... | reverse complement strand
GTCCGCGCTTTGTTTTCGTTCCTCAAAAGAAGAACGGGCAACTCAAGCTCGTTGTTCAGTTTTCAAGGAGCCATCTCCATCGCCGCCGCTCAAGCAGCGACTTTTATAATATATCACATCCCGCCGCCCGGATGCAAGCCCCAATTTCCGGCTTTCGTTCCTTGACGCCCGCCGTAAAACCGGCTCGCTCCGTCAGGCGCGATTGATAATGTATCACACCCTATCGAATAAAGTCAATAGCCTGCGCATGGCAAGATGCAAATTCCCCGCGGACCGACCGGATTCGCGAGTCTCTCGCAACTGTCGCGCGCGATTTGTTCATATCAACACGGCCTGCAACCCGGCGATCAGCGCGATGCCCGGCACCCCGAGCGTCACGATGACCGCCGCGGTCACCGGATTGAGCGGAATGTGGACGCCCGAGATCCAGTCCAGCTCATTGAGGCCGTAGATGAGCAGCGCCGCGGCCGCCATGTGCAGGAAGAACCGCTTGAGCCACGCCCGGGTCATGCGCCCGCGCATCAGGATGTACAGCAGCGCCGCCGTTGATGCGGCCAGCGTGATCGCGAACACCGTCTTCATCCCGCGCCCGCCCCTTTCTCCCATTCGCTGCGCCAGTGCACGTTCAATTTTTTCGCCTGCCGGAGCAGCATCTCGTAACGCTTCTCCGCCGCTTCGATCGCGTAGATCGCGTAGTCGATCTGATCGAATCCCGCCGCGTACTCGAAATGCCGGTGCGCGTTGACCCAGTCCCGGTGCGCTTCGCGAATGTCGCGGATCAGCGCCTGCGCCGATTTCGACTGCCTGTCCGATTCCATCCGCATGTCCCGCTCCGCGGAAACCTCGGCCTTGTCCTCCGTTTCGCTGCCGCCTCCCCGCAGCCCGGCGAACGCCTCGCGGACCGCGCGCACGGCCTGCCGCCAGTCCGGCCACCTTCTCCAGCTCATGGCTCGTCCCTCCCGAGTTCCCCTTCATCCCGCGAACGAAAACCATCCGCTGCTACCATACCTATAAACCGCGGGACAAACTTAGAACCGGTCGGACGATACGGGCAAAACAAAAAGCCGCGCCAAACCGGCACGACTTTCATGCGTTACAGCTCTCTTCGTCCCTCCAGCGCCTTCGACAGGGTGACTTCGTCCGCGTATTCGAGGTCGCCGCCGACCGGCAGCCCGTGCGCGATGCGGGTCACCTTGATGCCGAACGGCTTGACCAGGCGGGACAGGTACATCGCCGTCGCTTCGCCTTCGATATTCGGATTCGTCGCCAGAATCAATTCCTTCACCCGGTCGTCGGTCAGCCGCTTCAGCAGTTCGGCGATCCGGATCTCGTCCGGGCCGATGCCTTCCATCGGCGAAATGGCGCCCTGCAGCACATGGTACTGGCCGTCGTACTCCTTCGTCCGCTCCATGGCGACGAGATCCTTCGCCTCCTGGACGACGCAGATGACCGAGGGGTCGCGCGTCTTGTCCTGGCAGATGCGGCAAGGATCCACGTCGGTGATGTTGCAGCAGATGGAGCAATAGTGCAGGTTGCGCTTGACGCTGACCAGCGCCTTCGCGAACTCGACGACGTCTTCCTCGCTCATGCGCAGCACATGGAAAGCGAGGCGGGCGGCGGTCTTCGGACCGATGCCCGGCAGCCGGGAGAATGAATCGATCAGCTTCGCGATCGGTTCCGGGTAGTACAAGGGTGGCCGCTCCTCAGAACAGGCCCGGGATTTTCAGGCCGCCCGTGAACTTGCTCATGTCCCGGCTCGCCATCTCTTCCGCCTTGTTCAGCGCGTCGTTCACGGCCGCGAGAACGAGGTCCTGGAGCATTTCGACATCGTCCGGGTCGACGGCTTCCGGCTTGATCGTGACGCCGAGGATCTTCTTGTGTCCGTTCGCCCGCACCGTCACGACGCCGCCGCCGGCGGTGCCTTCGACTTCCTTCTTCTCGAGCTCCTCCTGGGCTTTGAGCATTTGCTCCTGCATTTTCTTCACTTGCCGCATCATCTGCTGCATGTTGTTCATGCTCGCCAACTCCCCTTATGAATGAAAAATCAAGTCTTCTCTTCATCCACGACGACGACCAGCTCTTCGCCGAACAGCTTCACCGCTTCCTCGACCCAGGGCGGGCGGGCGCTTGATTCGCCCTGCTCCTCCTCGGGCGTCAGCTCCAGCGCCTCCGGCTGCCGCTCTTCGCCTCCGTCCGCCGCGGCCTGCCATTCCTTCGCCATGACCGTCTGGAAACGCATCGGCGCGCCGAACACTTCGGCCATCACGCCCTCGATGATCTCCCGGTTGGCGGGCTTCTCCGTCGTCTGGCGATGCATCGTGTTCTTGAACGCGATCAGCACCTGGCCGCCCTGCGCGGACACCGGCTCGCCGTCGATGAGCCAGGCATGGACCGAGATGCGGACATCCTTCACGCGTTGCAGCACCTCGGGCCAGCGGGCCTTCACCCGCCGCGTCTCCTCCGAGTCGCGCGCCGCAAGGTACGGCTCGAGCTTCACCCGGCCGATGGCGGGCGCCGCCGCGCCGCGCTGCGAACCGAAGGCGCCGGCGGGGCGCCCGCCGCCCGCGCCCGGCCGGGCGTCTCCCGGCGGAGCGGCCGGCCGCGCCGGTTCGCCGCCGGAGCGAAGCAGCTGCTCGATCCGCTGCTCGAGCAGCTCGATGCGCCGGCGAAGCTGGTGCAGCTCCGCCGCATCCGGCGCCGGCTCGCGCGAGGCGGTTCCGCGGGCGGCCGCTTCGGCCGGACGCGCGGCGCCTTCCTCGTCGGGCAGCGTGCAGATCTTGAGCAGCGCCACCTCGAACATCGTCTGCGGCTGGGCGGCGAAGCGCATTTCGTTCTGGTACCGGTTCAGGATGTCGATCATCCGGAACAGGCGATCCGCGGTAAAGCCTTCCGCGGCGCTCCGGAAGCGCTCCGCGTCGACGATCCGCCCGGTGGAGGCCGTCCGGTCCGACGCCAGCTTCAGGAGCAGGAGGTCGCGGAAGAAGACGATCAGGTCCTCCATGCACTTGTCGGCGCTCTTGCCCGCCGCTGTCAGCGCTTCCGTGACACGCATGACCGCCGCGGCGTCCCGGTTCCGGACGGCTTCCGCCAGCTCCTCGAACCGTTCCGACGGGATCCCGCCCGTCACGTCGACCGCGCCGTCCAATGTGATGCGCCCGTCGGTGAACGCCGCCGTCTGCTCGAGCAGGCCGATCGCGTCGCGCATGCCGCCTTCGGAGAGGCGGGCGATGTACGCGAGCGCCTCGTCCTCCGCCTCGATGCCCTCTTGCTCGCAGATCCGCCGCAGCCGGCCGACCTGCTCCTCGAGCGGCACCGGCCGGAAGTCGAACCGCTGGCAGCGGGAGACGATCGTCGCGGGCAGCTTGTGCGGCTCGGTCGTCGCGAGGATGAAGATCACGTGCCCGGGCGGTTCCTCCAGCGTCTTCAGCAGGGCGTTGAACGCTTCGGAGGTGAGCATGTGCACTTCGTCGATGATGTAGACTTTGTACCGGACTTCCGTCGGCGCGTAGCGCACCTTGTCCCGGATGTCGCGGATTTCGTCGATGCCGCGGTTGGAGGCCGCGTCGATCTCGATCACGTCGAGCACCGTGCCGGCGGCGATCCCTTCGCAGGCCGCGCAGGCGTTGCACGGCTCCGGCGCCGGCCCGCGCTCGCAGTTCACGGCCTTCGCCATGATCTTGGCGGCGCTGGTCTTGCCCGTTCCGCGCGGACCATTGAACAGATACGCATGCGCGATCCGGTTCTCCCGGATCGCGTTCTGCAGCGTCTGGATGACATGATGCTGGCCGACCATGTCCTGGAACGTCTGCGGACGCCAGGCGCGGTACAAGGCGATATGGGACACGCGGACCGTTCCTTTCCATCGTCCGGCCGTAAGGCCGCATGATGCTCTATTATACACCAATCGCGCGGCAAGAGAAACGACGGTCCCGCCTTCTCGGGCACGGCAAAAAGCCGCCCCGGACAAACCGGGACGGCCGGACATGCGATATGGGGGATGAGGGACCGTGCACCTGCCTCCGATCGTTGCGTTCCAAGCGGCATTCCCTTTTCCCGCTCGGGCCAGGCACTCCTCCGGCACATGAACGAACCTGCTTATGGCTGCTTCCTTCCGGACCTGACCAGGTTCACAGGAGTTCATTGCGGAGGACCCGGCCGTCAACACGGTTCCAGGGCGCCCGCCTTGCAGCGCAAGACCTCGGGCAGGAATTCGACCTCGCTGCAGCGGATTGCGAGTTACAGGGCACCGCTACCTCCCCGTCTAGCACGGTAAAGTTAAGTATAGCCGATCCGGATGCCGATCGCAACCGGGCATGAATGCCATGGACGGCGCCGGACGGACGGGCGGAACGAGCGCCTGCCCCGCGGCCTATTGGTCCGCCGTCACCGTCACCCGGTAACGGGGAAAATTCTCCTTCAGGATCGTTTCCGCCCGCGCGGCGAGCCGCTCCGCCTCCTCCCGGCCAAGCGACCTGTCGATGTCGAGATGGACGCGCATGTGCGCTCCGCCCGGCCGCGTGATCCGGATATGCCGGATGCCCTTCAGACCGCTGAGCAGCTCGGCCACGAACGCGTTGTCGCGCCGGTAGCTCCAGGCCGTGCCGGTAATCGGCAGGTTCGGGTTTGTCCTGCTCAAGCCCATGTAGCCGTCGTTGCCGTAGCCGTCCCTCGCATCGCGGTCCGCGCCCCCGCAGCCGGCCGCGGCGAGCGCCACGGACAGCAGGACGCCGGGAAGCAGGATGCGCAGCCGCCTTCTCCGATGACGCATGCGGATGAACATGAAGAAACCTCCCTTCGCCATTAGGATGGCTGGGGGAGGCTCGGGTATGCATCCGGTCAGATGCCGTATTTCTTCTTGAAACGGTCCACGCGCCCGCCGGAATCGACGAACTTCTGCCTGCCCGTGAAGAAGGGATGGCAGCTCGAGCAGATTTCGACCCGGAGGTTCGGCTTCACGGAACCCGTCTCGAACGTATTGCCGCACGCGCAGGTCACCGTCGTGACATGATACGTCGGATGGATGTCCGGTTTCATCTCGTTCACCTCTTTCACGCCCTGGGCCCATGGACCGCAGGCCCAGAGTAATTGACACATGAAAGGATTATAGCACGAACGCGCGAAAACGCGCAACGGTCCGTTTGCGGTCCGTCAAATGCGCGTCAACCGCCCGCCGACCATTCGTCAACCATACGTCAACCGCACGTCAGTCCCGTTCCCGGGACGCCGCCTTCCCGCGGCGAAATTCCGCGGGCGGCACATGCGTGTAGTTGCCGATGCGCACGTCCGGCAGCTCCTCCCGGAAGATTTCGATCATCTGCTTCATGCCGTAGATTTCGCCCCGCGCGGGCGGGATGAGCTCCAGATAGCTCTCCGGATCAATGTTCAGGTTGCGCAGCTGGATGAGCTTCAGGCCCGTCCGCTTCGCGAAACCGATCATCGCCTCGATCTCTTCCTCGCGATCCGTCACGCCGGGAAAGACCAGGTAGTTGATCGACGTATAGACGCCGTGATCCGACGCGTATCGAAGCGACTTCTCGACGTTCGCCAGCGTGTAGCCGCGCGGCCGGTAATAGGCGTTGTAATGCTCGTCGATGGCGCTGATCGTGCTGACGCGCATCAGGTCGAGCCCGGCGTCGACGATCGCCCGGATATGGTCGGTCAGGCCGGCGTTCGTATTGATATTGATGTACCCGAGATCCGTCTGCTCCCGCACCCGGCGGATCGCGTCGATGATGAGCTTCGCCTGGGTCGACGGCTCGCCCTCGCAGCCCTGTCCGAAGCTGATGATCGCGTCCGGCGTCTTCAGATGCTCGAGCATGATCTCGACGAGTTCGTCCACCGTCGGGCGGAAGTTCATCCGCGTCTGCGGCGCGGGAAAGCCGCTGTCGTCCGGCTGCTCGGAGATGCAGCCGTAGCAGCCCGCGTTGCAGCTGTAGGATACCGGCACGGCGCCTTCCCGGCGATTCAGGAACGTGTTCGACGCCGTCAGACACTCGTAGCCGAGCGCGCAATGCGACAGATGCCGGTAGACCCGGTTCTCCGGATACCGCCCGAGCAGCGTCTCGACGCCCTTCTCCAGCTCGCCGCGGTCGCAGTTCAGCGGATTCCACGGCTCCGGATCGTCGGTGCGCTGCGCGGCGACGTGGAAGCCGCCGTCTTTCCAGACGACCGCCGTGTAGCCGAAGAGCGGCAGCTTCCGGCCGCGGTCCGTCTTCACATAAGCGGGAATGGCGAGCCGCGTGTACCCCTGGGGAAGCAGGGCGCCGACCGCCTGCGCGTCACCCGGCAGCGGGCGCATCTCACCCGTGTCGGGATCGATGCCGATCGGCCGCGTGTACGGCAGGCTGACCAGCGTCGCGCCCTCGGGCAGCGGTATCAGCTCGTCTTCCATCAGTTCGATGATCATGTCGGCGCTGCGGCCGAGTCCGCCCCAGCCGGGCGCGTCGTAGACGCGGCCTTCGGCGTCGGCATACACCAGATTCATGCTGCGATCCCACCTTCATGTCTCCCGCAAAAAAGGCCCCGCCGCGCCCGTCAGGACGTCGAGCGCACGGTCCGCCTCGCGGCGCCCGCGCCGCCGATGGCGCCGCCGTCCGCGGCCAGCTTCGCCACGAGGTCGATGAACTCCGCGTTCGACTTCGTCTCCCGCATTTTTTTCAGGAACTGCTCGACAAATTCGGGGGTGTCGTTCATCATTTTGCGGATCGTCCAGGCACATTCCAGCTCTTCCTTCGTCAGCAGCATCTCCTCGCGGCGCGTGCCGGAGCGGCGGATATCCAGCGCCGGGAAAATACGCCGCTCCGCCAGCCGGCGGTCCAGCACAAGCTCCATGTTGCCGGTGCCCTTGAATTCTTCGTAGATGATGTCGTCCATCCGCGAACCCGTGTCGATCAGCGCCGTCGCCAGAATCGTCAGGCTGCCGCCCTCCTCAATGTTGCGCGCCGAGCCGAAGAACCGCTTCGGCCGGTGGAACGACGCCGGATCGATCCCGCCGGAGAGCGTCCGCCCGGAAGGCGGCACGACGAGGTTGTACGCGCGCGCGAGCCGCGTGATGCTGTCGAGCAGGATGACGACATCCCGCTTGTGCTCGACGAGGCGCAGCGCCCGCTCCAGCACCATTTCCGCCACCTTGATGTGGTTCTCCGGCAGCTCGTCGAACGTCGACGCGACGACTTCGCCCTTCACCGACCGCTGCATGTCGGTCACTTCCTCCGGCCGCTCGTCGATCAGCAGCACGAACAGCTCGATCTCCGGATAATTCGCCGAGATGCTGTTGGCGATCTCCTTCAGGAGCAGCGTTTTGCCCGCCTTCGGCGGCGCGACGATCAGTCCGCGCTGGCCGAGGCCGACCGGTGCGAGAATATCCATGATGCGCGTCGACAGGTTGTTGGGGGAAGTCTCAAGAACGAGTTTCTTTTGCGGATAGAGGGGAGTCAGGGCGGGGAAGTGGAGCCGCTCGGCGGCAACTTCCGGACTCACGCCGTTGACAGCATTCACCTGCAGCAACCCGAAGAATCGTTCGTTCTCCTTTGGCGCCCGGCATTTGCCGGATACGAGGTCGCCGGTGCGCAGATCGAATTTCCGGATCTGCGATGCCGATATGTAGATGTCATCCTTGCTCGGCAGATAGTTGATCGGCCTCAGGAACCCGTAGCCCTCCGGCAGGACGTCCAGCACGCCTTCCATGAACATGAGGCCGCTCTGTTCCGCCTGGGCGCGCAGGATCGCGAAGATCAGCTCTTTCTTCCGCATCTGGCCGTAGTTCGGAATCTGGTGCTCCTTCGCGAGCTTGTACAGCTCCGTCAACTTCATCTCTTCCAGATCGGAAATTTGCAGGTCGGTCATCTTGTCACCCTTTCGTTATTCAGTTTTCCCGTTGGGATTTCGTTGTCCCGTGGTTCCGTTGTCGCCCGGTTGTCCGGGCTTCGAACCTCAGCTTTTCTCGGGCTCGCGCCACACGTCGGCTCCGAGTCGGCGCAGATTGTCCACAAGATTATCATACCCGCGATCAATATATTCGACACCCGAAATTTCCGTGATGCCTTCCTCGACCGTCAGCGCCGCCACGACGAGCGCCGCGCCTGCCCGGAGATCGGACGCGCGAACCCTGGCGCTGTTCAGCTTGCTGCCCTCGATGATGGCCGACCGGCCTTCCACGCGGATCCTGGCGCCCATGCGCACCAGCTCCGGCACATGCTTGAACCGGTTGCTGTAGACGTAATCCGTCAGGATGCTGACGCCCTCGGCTTGCGTAAGCAGGCTCGTCATCGGCGACTGCATGTCCGTCGCGAAGCCCGGATAGACGAGCGCCTTGACGTCGACGGCGGAATAGACGGGCTGGCCGACGACGCGGATCGATTCGTCCATCTCATAGACGTGGACGCCCATCTCCTGCAGCTTGGCCGTCACGGCTTCGAGATGCTTCGGAATGACGTTGTCGACGAGGACGTCGCCGCGCGTCGCGGCGGCCGCGATCATGTAGGTCGCCGCCTGGATCCGGTCGGGAATGATCGAGTGCCGGCAGCCGTGCAGCCGGTCCACGCCCTCGATCCGGATCGTTTCGGTGCCCGCCCCCTTGATGCGGGCGCCCATCGCGTTGAGCAGCGTCGCGACGTCGATGATTTCCGGCTCCTTCGCCGCGTTCTCGATGATCGTCAGCCCGTCGGCGCGGGAGGCCGCCAGCATGATGTTGATCGTCGCGCCGACGCTCACGACGTCGAGGTAGATCTTCGCGCCGCGCAGCTTCTTCGCCGACAGGCGGATCGCGCCATGCTCGTTCGTGACGGTGGCGCCGAGCGCTTCGAAGCCTTTGATGTGCTGGTCGATCGGGCGGGGCTCGAAGTTGCAGCCGCCGGGAAGCCCGATGACGGCTTCGCCGAACCGGCCGAGCATCGCGCCCATCAAATAATAGGAAGCGCGCAGCAGCTTCACCTTGCCGTTCGGCATCGGTACGGGCCGCATGCGGGTCGGATCGATGATCATCGAATCCCCGATCCGCGTCACCTTGCCCCCGAGCTCTTCGAGAATCTCCGTGTAGACGGCCACATCGCTGAGCCGCGGCAGATTGTCCAGTCTGACTTCGCCGTCGGCCAGTATGGAAGCCGGCAGCAGCGCGACGGCGCTGTTCTTCGCGCCGCTGATCGTCACCGTTCCGCGCAGCGGGCGGCCGCCGCGGACCATCAGTTTCTCCATGTCTCCCCATATCCTCCCGATGGCGCTGGTTGACCGTCATGCGGACGGATGAGCAGAAACCGCCGGCCAGGCGCGGCGGTTCCTGCGAATGGTCACGCTCGGTTACGCTTGGTTGCTGCTGCCGAACAGCCGGATCTTCTCGGCCACGACTTCGACCATCGCCTCGCGGGCGGGACCGAGGTATTTCCGCGGATCGTAGACTTTGCTGTCCTTGCCGAGCACTTCGCGGATCTTGTTCGTGCAGGCGATCTGATTCTCCGTGTTGACGTTGATCTTGCCGACGCCGCAGCGGATCGCTTCCCGGATCGCGTCGTCCGGAACGCCCGAACCGCCGTGCAGCACGATCGGCACCGGCACTTTCTCGGCCACTTCGCGGATGATGTCGAAGCGGATCTTGGGCTCGCCCTTGTACATGCCGTGCGCCGTGCCGACCGCGATCGCGAGGGCGTCGACGCCCGTCTCCTCCCAGAAGCGGATCGCTTCATCCGGCTTCGCCAGCGCCGCTTCGGACTCGTCGACGCTGATATCGTCCTCGGTGCCGCCGATCGTGCCGAGCTCCCCTTCGACGGATACGCCCATCGCGTGGGCGACCTTGACGATTTCCTTCGTCATGCGGACATTTTCTTCGAACGGATAATGGGAACCGTCAAACATGATCGACGTAAATCCGGCGCGGATGCACTTCATCGCGATCTCGAAGCTGCTGCCGTGGTCGAGATGAAGCGCGATCGGAAGTCCCGACTTCTTCGCCGCGGCTTCCGCCAACGCGACGGTGAATTCGATGCCCATATACTTCAGTGCGCCTTCGCTGACGCCGAAAATGAGCGGCGACTTCTCCCGGATTCCCGCTTCGACGATGGCCTGCGTGAACTCCAGGTTGTTGATGTTGAACTGGCCGACGGCGAACTTGTTCGCCTTCGCCTTCGGCAGAAATTCGTTCATGGACACAAGTGGCATCGGTTTCGTTCCTCCCAAATGTTTTGCGCGGTGTGGTTCAAGCCGTGCAGACTTGTCATACTGAGACATTATACCACAATGCTTCCCGTTGTGGTAAATGCCCCGCCGGTTTCCCGGCAGAAAAAAAGGATCCGTCTTTCCGGATCCGATCGCTTCATCTGCCGCGCCTCATCTGCTGCGCGTCTCGCTGCCCCGCAGCTGCATGTTGACCACCATCCGCATCTCGTCGATGTCGAACGGCTTCGTGAAGTGCATCAGTGCGCCGAGCTCGGTCGCCTCCTTGATCATGTCCAGCTCGCCGTAAGCCGTCATCATGATGACCTTGATGTCGCGGTTGATTTCCTTGACGCGCTTCAGGATTTCGAGCCCGTCCATGCCAGGGATCTTCATGTCGAGCAGCACAAGATCCGGAGATTCGCTTCTGACGATTTCAAGCGCCATCTTGCCGTTGGACGCCTGGAATGTCTGGTACCCTTCACTGCTGAACACTTCCATGAGCAGCACGCGGATGCCGTTCTGATCATCCACGATCAGCACTTTCTTGTCATCCAACGAACCGATCCCTCCTCTGGAGCGAATGCCGCCCGGCGTTCAACCGGCCGGAGGCTTCACCCGGGCCGAGGACAAGCACGCCCAGCAGAAAAGGTATTCGACGCCGCTTTGTCAATATCCTTCATCAATTGGAAAAAAGTATCTGGCCCGTTACATTATTCCGCGTGCCGGATCGCCGCGCCCACGAATTCGCGGAACAGCGGCTGCGGCCGGTTCGGCCGCGACGTGAACTCCGGATGGAACTGGACGGCCAGGAACCACGGATGATCGGGCAGCTCGATCATTTCGACAAGACGGCCGTCCGGGGACGTGCCCGATACGCGCATCCCCGCCGCTTCGATCCGCTCGCGGTATTCGTTGTTGAATTCGTAGCGGTGGCGATGGCGTTCGTAGATCAACTCCTGACCGTATGCTTTCGCGGCCAGCGTGTCCGAAACGATCTTGCACGGATAGAGACCGAGGCGCATCGTGCCGCCGAGATCTTCGACATCCTTCTGGTCCGGCAGCAGGTCGATGACCGGATGCGGCGTGGACGGATCGATCTCCGAACTGTTCGCGCCGGCCAATCCGACGACGTGCCGCGCGTACTCGACGACGGCCACCTGCATGCCGAGGCAGATGCCGAAGAACGGCACGCGCTTCTCCCGCGCCCAGCGGATCGCGGTGATCTTCCCTTCGATGCCGCGGTCGCCGAAGCCGCCCGGCACGAGCACGCCGTGCACGCCGCCGAGGAGCTCGTCCACGTTCTCCGGCCTGACGTCCTCGGCGTTCACCCAGCGGATCTTCACCTCGCGCTCCGCGTCGATGCCGGCATGGCCGAGCGCCTCGACGATGCTCAGATAGGCGTCGTGCAGCGCCACGTACTTCCCGACGATCGCGATCTCCACCGACCCGGTGATCGCGTTCACGCGGCGCACCAGGCTCTCCCATTCGGTCATGTCGGGCTCCGGCGCGTCCAGCTTCAGATGGCTGACAACGATGTCGTCGAGCCCCTCCTCCCGCAGGTTGAGCGGGATCTCGTACAGGTTCGACGCGTCGCGGCACTCGATGACCGCCCTCTGGTCAACGTCGCAGAACTGCGCGATCTTGCGCTTCAGATCGTCGCCCATCGGATACTCCGTCCGGCAGACGATGACGTTCGGCTGGATGCCGATGCTCCTGAGCTCCTTCACGCTGTGCTGCGTCGGCTTCGTCTTCACTTCGCCGGCCGCCTTGATGTACGGAATGAGCGTGACGTGGATGTACATGACGTTGTCGCGGCCGACGTCGCTTTTGATCTGGCGGATCGCCTCGAGGAACGGAAGGCTCTCGATATCGCCGACCGTGCCGCCGATCTCGGTGATGACGACGTCCGATCCCGCTTCGCGGCCCGCGCGGAAGACGCGCTCCTTGATCTCGTTCGTGATATGCGGAATGACCTGAACGGTGCCGCCCAGAAATTCGCCCCGCCGCTCCTTCGAGATGACGGAGGAATAGATTTTGCCCGTGGTCACGTTGCTGTTCTTCGTGAGGTTGATGTCGATGAACCGTTCATAATGGCCGAGGTCGAGGTCGGTCTCCGCGCCGTCGTCGGTCACGAACACTTCTCCGTGCTGGTAGGGGCTCATGGTGCCGGGGTCGACGTTGATGTAGGGATCGAATTTCTGGATCGTCACCTTCAGACCCCGGTTCTTCAGCAGCCGGCCGAGCGACGCCGCGGTAATCCCCTTGCCGAGCGACGATACGACGCCGCCGGTTACGAAAATGTACTTCGTCACTTGCAAATGCCCTCCAGATGAGTTGGTTAAAAACAAAAAAAGTGACACCCGCGCCGCGGGGCACTTTTCGTTCGATTGCCAAGTATAGAGCAAATCTGTCGCCCGAACAATAGTTTACCCGTGTGTCCTCTCCGATGTCAAGTGAGACGGAGCCCGCCCGGCGTCCGGCAAGGCGCCGTTCCGTCGGCGGGCGGGGCAGCGCCAACCCGGGTCCGGCCGCATGGCCGCCGTCCCGGGGAGCGCTTCACAGGTCCCCGTCTTCGTCTTCGGCGTCTTCCGTCTTTTCGTCTTCGAACGCTTCCCCGACATCCTCCGACTCGAGCTCTTCGTCGTCGAGCACCGGCTCGTCGAGCTCCTCGTCGTCGAGCGGAACTTCCTCGTCCACATCGACATCCGCGTCGTCGGCGTCGCCGTACAGATCCTCGCCGTCCTCGTCATAGAGGTCGTAGTCTTCCTCGTCCGTGACGTACGTCTCTTCCTCTTCGCTGTACAGATCCTCTTCCTCTTCGTCGTCGTCGTTGATGATGCGCGGACGCGTCGCCCCGAGGGCCGGATCTTCGCTCCGGTCGACCGGATACCACCGCTTCAGCCCCCAGACGTTGTTGCCTACGCAGGCGAACCGGCCGTCGATGTTGATTTCCGTATAGATCTGCGCGATGACTTCGTTGATTCGTTCCTCGGACATGCCGCGGACCCGGCCGATCTCCCGGATCAGGTCACGATAGTACATCGGCTCGTTGGCCGCCTTCAGAATCTCGAACGCCAGATCGACCATCGGCATTTCTTCAATCCGTTCGGGATCGAGCTTCAATCGAATCTCGCCGCTCATCGAACACATCCTCTCGCGCAAACTGCTTCAACCATCTTAGTTCTATCCATTGTCAACCTATAGTAAACCGTATTTCATGCCAAAAAGCAAGGGAGCCGGAGGAGCGGACCGGACCGCCTCCGGACGCCTCCCGACGCCGCCGGACGCCCAATTCGGGAGAGCGGGACATATGCTCATGCCGCTGTCCGAAGGCCCTCATAGTATAAGTCCAGCACGTTCCACCCGGGAGGAATGCGCCGATGGACTATAGCCCGGTACTCAGATGGCTGGAGGAGAGGGCGCTGACCGCCCCGGGCCCCGGCGGAATCCGCTGCATGCTGAGGTTCCGCAGCCCCGCCGATTACCGCCGCTTCGTCCGCGAGTGGACGGAGCGGCATCCTCCCGGGCGGCCGACGGGCGCAGCCGTTCGGCTCCTTCCGCTCATCCGCGGCGTCAGCTTCACGCTTCCGGCGGGCCGGCCGGCCTGTCCGCCGTGGGCGGGATGCGCCCTCGAACCGGACGCCCGCGCCAAGGTCCATGGCACCGTCCGCAGCGCGCCGGCCGTCGAGCAGGGCATTCCGTGGGGCGTGCGGCAGATCCGCGCGCCGATGGTCTGGCGCCTGACGACCGGCCACAACATCAAGGTCGGCGTCATCGACACCGGCGTCGACTTCAGCCACCCCGATCTCCGCCATTCCATCTCGCGGGGCATCAACCTGCTCGCGCGCAGCATGCTGCCGCATGACGACAACGGCCACGGCACGCATATCGCCGGCACGATCGCGGCCGCGAACCAGCTCTCCGGCATGGTCGGCGTCGCGCCCCGCGCGATCATCCACCCGGTGAAGGCGTTCGACCACAACGGCTCGGCCTACGTGTCCGACATTATTCTCGGCATCGAATGGTGCATCCGCAACCGGGTGGACATCATCAACATGAGCTTCGGCATGAAGACGCGCAGCCGGGCGCTGCTCACCGCCGTGCAGAACGCCTGGCGCGCCGGCATCATCGTCGTCGCCTCCTCCGGCAACGACGCGAAGCGCAAGGCGATCGACTATCCCGCCCGCTTCCCGCAGACCGTGTCCGTCGGCGCCACGAAGCGGATGCGGCAGATCGCGCCGTTCAGCAACCGGGGCAGCCTGATCGACATCTACGCGCCCGGAGACAAAATCGTCTCCGCCTGGCTCAGGGGAAAATACAACGAAATGAGCGGCACGTCGATGGCGACCTCCCACGTCAGCGGCGCGATCGCCCTGCTGCTCGCCTACCGGCCGGGCTTGTCGCCTGCCGAAATCAAGGAGATTCTGCGCCATTCAACGATGCCGCTGCGCGGCGCGAAGGCGCCGAAGGGGACCGGTGAGATCGATGTGCCGCGCATGCTGGCGGCCGCCGACCGGCTGTAAGGCCGGGCGGATCCGGAGAGGCTTTCGCGCCGGGGTTCCGGCGCGGCCGGTCCGGGCGCGGCGCTTACATCCGCTCCGGCGCCGATACGCCGATCAGCCGCAGCACGTTGGCGATGACGGTCCGGACGGCGGCGAGCAGCGCGAGCCTTGCGGCGGTCTGCGCCCGGTCGTCCGTAATGACGCGCTCCGCCTTGTAGTAGCTGTGGAACATTGAAGCCAACTCGTACACGTAGCGGATCAGCCGGTGGGGCGCAAAGCTTTCCGCCGCGTCCGCCACTTCCTGCGGCAACTCGCCCAGCTTGCGCAGCAGCTCGAACTCCGCCTCGGCGGTCAGCCGCGTCAGATCCGCCGCCGCGTGGTCGACCGCGATGCCCTGCTCCTCCGCCTGACGGAAAATGCTGCAGATCCGCGCATGGGCATACTGCACGTAATAGACCGGGTTGTCGTTCGACGTGGAGACGGCGAGGTCCATGTCGAAGTCGAGATGCGAGTCCATGCTGCGCATCGTGAAGAAGTAGCGGATCGCGTCGACCCCGACCTCGTCCATCAGATCCTCCATCGTGACCGCCTTGCCGGTCCGCTTCGACATCTTCACCTTCTCGCCGTTCTGGTACAGGCTGACCATCTGGGCGATCAGGACGACCAGCTTGTCCGGATCGTGGCCGAGGGCGGCCATCGCGGCCTTCACCCGCGGGATGTATCCGTGGTGGTCGGCGCCCCAGATGTTGATCATGAGATCGTATCCGCGGCGGTATTTGTCCCGGTGATAGGCGATGTCCGGCGTCAGGTAGGTGTAGGAGCCGTCCTGCTTGACGAGGACGCGGTCCTTGTCGTCGCCGAAGCGGGTCGACCGGAGCCAGACCGCGCCGTCCTCCTCGTAAACCATGCCCCGCTCCCGCAGCGCCTCCACCGCGGCTTCGACCTGGCCGGTCTCGTACAGCGACGTCTCGCTGAACCAGTTGTCGAACCGGACGCGGAACCGGTCCAGGTCGCGCCGGATCTTGTCCAGCTCGCGCGTCAGGCCGTACTCGCGGAAGAAGCGCAGCCGCGCGTCTTCCGGCAGCGAGAGCAGCCGGTCGCCTTCCTTCCCGGCCAGCTCCTTCGCGAAGCCGATGATGTCGTCGCCGTAGTAGCCGTCCTCGGGCAGCTCCGCCTCAAGTCCGAGCTGCTGGCGATAGCGCGCTTCGATCGACTTCGCGAGGTTCGTCACCTGCGCGCCCGCGTCGTTGATGTAGTATTCGCGCGTCACGTCGTAGCCGGCGAAATCGAGCAGGTTGCACAGCGCGTCGCCGACCGCCGCGCCGCGCGCGTGGCCGAGGTGGAGCGAGCCGGTCGGGTTCGCGCTGACGAATTCGACCTGCACCTTCTTGCCGCCGCCGACGTTCACCCGGCCGTACGCTTCGCCCGCGCGGAGCACCTCGCCGATGACCGGATAGAGATAGCTCTTGTCCAGGCGGAAGTTGATGAAGCCGGGGCCCGCGATCTCCGCCGATTCGATCATGGCGGCGCCGCGGTCGAGATGCTCCAGGATCGCCTCCGCGATCTGGCGCGGGTTCCGCTTCGCCAGCCTCGTGAGCTGCATCGCCGCGTTCGTCGCGAGGTCGCCGTGCGCCTTGTCCTTCGGCACCTCGACGACGAACGCCGGCAGTTCGTCGCGCGAAGCGGCAAATCCCGCCGCGATCGCCGCGTCCGCGATCGCGTCCTTCACGCGCTGATGGATGCGCTCCAGCACATGGTCATTCATGATTCGTTGGCCTCCCGTATCACAAGGTTGATGACGAATTCTCCGGCGTCGGCGCCGCCCGCTTCCAGCCGGTACGCCCAGCTCCACACCATCGGGAATCCGGGGCCGTCCGCGACGCGCAGCCGGTGCGTCCGCGTCCGGAGCTCGAAGCGGACAAGCGGTGTCCGGTAGTAGCCCCCGGTCTCCGCGTCCGGATCGAACGTCTGGGCGCTCTCGACGTCGCCCGTGCGGACAAGCCTCAGCGCCCGGCCGTCCCAGCGCAGCGTCGAGCGGATCCGGCCGCCCTCTTCCGCATAGCGGAGGTACAGCGCGCCGTCCCGGGCATAGAGCCTGCCGTCCAGCACCGACCGCGCGGCCTCGCCGCCGTCCTGCCGGCTCTCGAGCTCGATTCGGACGTCGAGCCCGCCGGCCGGAATCGCAGCCTGCCTCATGTCTTGCACCTCCGCGCCAGGCTCACGGGGTTCCATCATCACAAAACCCCCGTCCCAGGCGGGAGACGGAGGTTCGTCCGCGTTGCCGTTTCGCTCGGTCCGCAAACCGGCAGATTTCCACCATTATACTGTGCCCGCCTCCGGCTGCGCAAGAGCTGGGAGAGGATATCCATTGACCGCCGGGAATACTGGTAGTACAATAACCATAACCAAGTAACCAAGTCGGATTTATCGCAACGCAACCCGATATCATCAGCAAAGAAGGGAACCGACATGTCCTCACACGTCATTGACATGGTCATGCTGCGCAATGTGTTCGGCACGCCCGAGATGCGGGCCATCTGGTCGGACGAGAACCGGCTGCGGAAACATCTCGACGTCGAGGCGGCGCTCGCGCTGGCCGAAGCGGAGCTCGGCCTGATCCCCGAAGAAGCGGCGAAGGTGATCGCGGAGAAGGCGAAGGTGGAGCTGCTCGACCTGCGGGCGATCGCGGACGAAGTGCTGAAGGCGAAGCACTCGCTGATGCCGACGATCCGGGCGCTGCAGGCGCTCTGCGGACCGGCCGGGGAATACGTCCATTTCGGCGCCACGACGCAGGACATCGTGGACACCGGCATGATGCTGCAGCTCAAGGAAGCGCACGCGATCATCGTGCGCGACCTGCGCGCCGTCGCGCGGCAGCTCGCCCGGCTCGCCCGCGAATACAGGGACACGCCGATCGCCGGCCGATCGCACGGCATGCAGGGGCTGCCGACGACGTTCGGCTTCAAGATCGCCGTCCTGCTGAGCGAGGTGCTGCGCCATCTGGACCGGCTGAAGGAGGCGGAGGCGCGGGTGTTCACCGGCGTCGTCGGCGGCGCGGTCGGCACGTACGCCGCGTTCGGCCCGCTCGGCCCCGAAGTCGAGGCGCTCGCGCTGCACAAGCTCGGGCTCGCCGCGCCGGACATCTGCTGGCATTCCTCCCGCGACCGGCAGGCCGAGTACATCGGCATCCTCGGCATGATCAGCGCCACGCTCGGCAAGCTGGGGAACGAATTCTACAATCTGATGCGCACCGAGATCGACGAGCTGGAGGAGCCGTTCACCTCCGGCAAGATCGGCTCGTCCACGATGCCGCACAAGCGCAATCCGGCCGCGCTCGAGGGCATCGTCAGCCTGTCGAAGCCGGTTCGCTACAACGTCGCGCTCGTCCAGGAGGCGATGATCGTCGAGCACGAGCGGGACGCCATGGCCTGGCGCGGCGAATGGATCGCGCTGCCGGAGACGTGCGTCTATCTCTCCGCCCAGCTCGCCTCGACGAAGGCGGTGCTCGAAGGCCTCGTCGTCAAGCCGGACAACATGCGCCGCAACCTCGACCGGCTCGGCGGGCTGCTCCTGTCCGAGCGCGTCATGTTCGCGCTGGCGGACCGGCTCGGCAAGCAGACCGCCCACCACGTCGTCTACGAGCTGTCCATGAAGGCGGTGGAGGAAGGCCGGCCGTTCAAGGACGTCCTGCTGGAGGACCGGCGGGTGGCCGAAGCGCTCGACGCGCAGACGCTGGAAGAGCTGCTCGATCCGGCCGCCTATCTCGGATCGGCGCCGCGGATCGTCGACCGGGTGCTCGCCCGGGCGGAACAGTCGCCGTGGCTGAAGGACGAATGACAGGAGGGGCGTAACGATGACGATGGAAGCGTTGAAGACCGCCGCCGGGGAACTGAAGCCGCATCTCGTCGCCATCCGTCGCGAGCTGCACATGCATCCGGAGCTGTCGAACGAAGAATTCGAGACGACCCGGCGCATCCGCGGCTGGCTCGAGGAAGCCGGCCTGACCGCGCAGACGTTCGGCCTGCCGACGGGCCTCGTCGTCGACATCGACGGCGGCTCCCCCGGGCCGACGGTCGCCCTGCGCGCCGACATCGACGCGCTGCCGGTCACGGAGGAGACCGGCCTGCCCTTCGCTTCCCGCATACCGGGCCGAATGCACGCGTGCGGCCACGACTTCCACACCGCCTCGATGATCGGCGCGGCGCTGCTGCTTCACCGGCGGCGGGAGCGGCTCAAGGGGCGCGTCCGCATGATTTTCCAGCCGGCCGAAGAAATTGCCCTCGGCGCCCGCGCGATGATCCGGGCCGGCGTGCTGGAAGGCGTCGACGCGATCCTCGGCATGCACAACAAGCCGGAGCTTCCGGTCGGCATCGTCGGCATCCGCGCGGGCGCGCTGATGGCGAGCGTCGACCGGTTTCGGATCCGGGTGACGGGCAAGGGCGGCCACGGCGCGATTCCGGACGCCGCCGTCGACCCGATCGTCGCCGCCAGCGCCATCGTGGGCGCCCTGCAGACGGTGGTCAGCCGGAACGTAAGCCCGCTGGACAGCGCGGTCGTCAGCGTCTGCCGGTTCCATGCGGGCGCGACGTGGAACGTCATTCCGGACCACGCCGAACTGGAGGGCACCGCGCGCACCTTCGACGCCGACGTGCGCCGGCGCATCCCGGAGCGGATCCGCCGGGTGGCGGAAGGCGTCGCCGCCGGATACGGCGCGTCGGCCGAGCTGATCTGGACCGAGGGCCAGCATTTCGTGAACAACGATCCGGCGATGGCGGCGCTGATGACGCGGGCCGCCGAAGAGCTCGGCCTTCAGGTGGTCGAGGCGCGGCCGACAACCGCGGGCGAAGATTTCTCCGTGTACCAGGAGCATGTCCCCGGATGCTTCATCTGGATGGGCACGAGCGGCACCGAGGAATGGCATCACCCGAAATTCACGCTGAACGAAGACGCGCTGCCGGTCAGCGCGGCCCTGTTCGCCCACGCGGCGGAACTGGCGCTTGAGGCGCTGGCGTGAGGCTGACGGCGGAGATTTTTTTCCGAAATATGAAAACCCGACGAAGGTGAACCCGCATGAGCCATTACACCTACCGCCTCGCCGTCACGGATGACGCGCCGGCGCTGCTCGATCTGACACGGCGCGCCTACCGGCCGATCCGCGAGCTCGGCATCAACTTCGCGGCCGCAAACGCCGATCTGGCGCTGGTGGAATACAACATCCGCCATCACATGTGCTTCATCATGGAAGAGGACGGGAAGCCGCTGTCGACGCTGACGCTGCGGATGCCCTGGGGGCCGCAGCCCGGGCCGTTCGGCGTGCCGCACATCTGGTGGTTCGCCGTCGACCCCGACATCGGGCGCAAGGGGATCGGGACGACGATGCTCGCCTGGTGCGAGGAGACGATGGTGCGCGACACGCTGAAGAGCCCGGCCGTGTCGCTCGGCACCGCGAAGGAGCATCCGTGGCTCGGCGACATGTACGTGCGCAGGGGGTATGTGCCGATCATGGAGAAGGATCTGGGCAAAGGGCATACGACGGTGTTCTACAAGAAGCGGCTCATCCCGGAAGGGGAGCCGGACCGATGAGTGCGGCGCCTTGTGACGTCCTCGTGATCGGCGCGGGCTCCGCCGGCATGAGCGCCGGGTATTATCTGGCGCGGCGCGGCGCGCGCGTGCTGCTGATCGACGCCTTCGACCCGCCCCACCGGGAGGGCAGCCACCACGGGGAAACCCGGCTCATCCGCCACGCGTACAAGAAGGGTACGGTCTACATTCCGCTCGCGCTCCGGGCGGACGAGCTGTGGCGGGAGCTGGAGCAGGCCGCGGAGACGACGCTGCTCGTCCGGTCCGGCGTCATCAACATCGCGGACCCGGCGCATTACAGCTTCGGCAGCCGCCCGGATGACGCCCGGTCGTTCGGCGTCCCCGTCGAGATGTTGGACGCCGCGGAGATGCGCCGCCGGTGGCCGGGCCTTGCGCTGCCCGATCACTTCATCGGGATGTACGAGCCGGAGGCCGGCTATCTGTTCAGCGAGCGCGCGATCGCCGTCTATCGCCGGCTGGCGGAGGCGGCGGGCGCGAAGCTCGTGACGAACGCGCCGGTGCTGCGCATCACGGCGGACCGGTCGGGCGTTGCGGCGGAAACCGCCGAAGGCGTGTTCCGCGCGGAGAAGGCGCTCGTCAGCGCGGGCGCCTGGTTCGGGCGGCTGGAGCCGTTCGTGAGATTTCCCCTGAAGCCGCTGCGCATCCCGGTCGGCTGGTTCGGGACGGCTTCCGCGGACTATCGCGCCGGCCGGTTCCCGGGCTTCACGCTGCACACCGCGGAAGGCGGGTACTACGGCTTCCCCGACCTGGACGGCGGCGGGCTGAAGATCGGCAAGCATGACGGCGGCCGGGACTGGCGGCCGGGCGAGCCGCTGCATCCGTTCGGGCATTATGAATCGGATGAACCGTCGCTGCGGCGGGTCGTGCGGAAGTATATGCCCGGGGCGGCGGGCCGGCTGCTGCAAGCTTCCGTCTGCAAGTACGAATTTACGCCGGACGAGGATTTCGTGATCGATCGGCATCCCGCGCATCCGAACGTGCTCGTGATCGGCGGCCTCTCCGGCCACGGCTTCAAGTTCGCGAGTGTGCTCGGCGAGATCGCGGCGGATCTGCTGCTGGACGGCCGGACCCGGTTCGACCTCGGCGCGTTCGCGCTGGACCGGTTCGCATGAATGACAGGAGCGGGCTTGCCTCCCGGGCGGGCCCGTTTTTTGCATGCCAACCAAACCGTCCATGGAATCGTCTGATTTATCAAAAAAATATTGATAGAGACAAAGGGGGTTTTTCGCATGCAACAGGTGTCCTTCTTCGGTCCCGAAATGGCTCCGTTCACGTTCTACTCGCCGTCCCATTGGGTGTCCCTCGTCCTCATCGCGGCGGCATGCGCGCTCACCCTCGGCTGGCGCGGCCTGCGGGAGCGCCCGCGGCTCGCGAACGTCATCCGCCACGCGCTGGCCGCGGTTCTGCTGCTGCTCGACATCGCGCTCCATGTCTGGTATTTCACAGCCGACCAGTGGGATCCGTCCTGGACCCTGCCCTTGCACCTGTGCGGCCTGACGCTGATCCTGTCCTTCATCATGCTCTGGACGAAGAGCTACCGCCTGTTCGAGTTCAACTACTTCGCCGGCATCGGCGGGGCGCTGCAGGCGCTGCTGACGCCCGCCGCCATTCTGTCGGGGTATCCGCATTTCACGTTCTTCTATTTCTTCATCGCCCATGGCGGCATCATCGTCTCCAGCCTGTTCATGATCGCCGCGTACGGCTACCGGCCGCGCGTGTCGTCGATCTGGCGCACGATGCTCTGGCTCAACCTGCTGCTCATTCCGATCGGCCTCGTCAATTACCTGACCGGCGGCAACTACATGTTCATCGCCCGCAAGCCGGACGACCCGTCGCTGCTCGACCTGCTCGGCCCCTGGCCGTGGTACATTCTGTCGCTGGAAGGCGTCGCGCTCGTCATGTGCGCGATCCTGTACCTGCCCTTCGCGATCCTGGAGAGAAGAAAGAGGCTCCAACCCTGATCCGGTTGGAGCCCCTCACAGGCGATCCCGGTCCGCGTGCCGGGATCGCTTTTTCGCCCGCCGTTCATTCCGCCGCCTCGCCCAGCAGTCTGACGAGTTCCCGCACATCCCGCACCTCATCCAGACGCAACACCTGTTGCCGTATGGCCGCCGCGTTCGGGCCGGTCACGACTTCATCGAACTTGCGCTCAAGCTCCTCCTCCGTGACCGGATTGCCGGCGGAGCCCTTCGGCCGGTCGCCGACGGCGCTGAGCGTCCCGCCGTCCTTCAGTCTCACCGTGATGCGCGTATATCGGACGCCGGGCGGTTCGTCGAACACGTTCACGCGCCGCATCCGGTCCATGTAGGCCCGGATCTCGCCGTCGATCGGCACCCGCCGGAAGTCGCCGGCGCGGATGCCCCGCCCGCTCAGGATCAGCGCGGCGACGTACTCGATGCTGAAGCGGCCTTCCTCCCCGTTCGCCGGCCGCTGATGGATGAGCGCCGCGTCGCTCCGCCCGGTGAACGCGATCTCGATCCCGTCGATCCGCTCCAGCGGGACGGGCCCGAGCTGCTCCGCCGCATGCCAGCCGAAGTACGCCGCCGAACAGAACGGGTACAGCTTGTGCCACAGGCCGGGCCGTACGATCCGCGGGACGGCGTCATCGCGCAGCAGCGCTTCGCGCGCCCGCTCTTCCCCCCGGCCGAACACGGCGAAGAACCCGAGCCGCCCGTCCAGGCTGGCGCGGCTCGCCTGCATGTCCGCCTCCGCGAAGAGCAGCGACCGGACCGCCGCCGCGGCGGCCAGCCCGGCGTGGAGCGGCTTCGTCTCCGTGCCGAAGTGGACGCGGAGGCCCCCCGCCTGCGTCGCGGCCAGTCCGAGCGCCCGCGCCGTCCGCTCCGCGGGCCAGTCCAGATAATGCGCGCCGGCGATCGCCGCCGCCAGCGCGCCCGCCGTCGCCGTGTTGTGGAAGCCCCGCTCGTAATGCTCGTTCGTGAGCGCCTGGGCGATGCGCGCCATCGCCTCGACGCCGACGACGTACGCTTCGAGGAAGCGCCGCCCGTCCCCGCCCCGGTCCGCGAGCGCGATCAGCGCCGGCAGAATGACGGTGCTCGGATGGCCGCGCACCTCCGCGTGCACATCGTCGAAATCGAGCGCATGTCCCATGAAGCCGTTGACGAGCGCCGACTGCCCGCGGGAGACGCGCCGCCCGTGGAACAGCACCGGCGCGGCCGGCCGCCCGCCTTCCTCCTCCGCAACCCGGATCAGCTTCAAAACGCCGGCATCCGCCCTCCCGGCGAAGGCGGATGCGATATAGTCCAACAATCCGTATTTCGCCTTCTCCAGGCTTTCGCCGGAGACCGGCATCTGCCGCAGCTTGTCCAGAAACGCCGCCGTCAGACCGTCCGCCATCGTCACCGCTTCCTGTTCGCGTGGAATGTCCGCAGAAACTGCTTCGTCCGGTCCTTCCGCGGGTTGTCGAGCACTTCGGACGGCGGTCCCTGCTCCACGATGTTGCCGTCCGCCATGAAAATGACATGATCGGACACATCCCGCGCGAAGTCCATCTCGTGCGTCACGATGATCATCGTCGTATCCATCTCGGCGATTTTCTTGATCGTCTGCAGCACTTCCGAGACCAGCTCGGGGTCGAGGGACGACGTCGGCTCGTCCAGCAGGATCGCGTGGGGCCTGAGCGCCAGCGCCCGCGCGATGCTGACGCGCTGCTGCTGGCCGCCGGACAGCGTGGCGGGATAGTTGTCCCGCTTGTCCTCCAGCCCGACCTGCCGGAGCAACTCCAGGCCGAGCTCCTCCGCCTCCTTCTTCGGCATCTTCTTCACGACGAGGAGCGCTTCCGTCACATTCTGCAGCGCGGTCTTGTTCCGGAACAGATTGTAGTTCTGGAACACCATCGCGGTCTGCAGGCGGAGCTGGCGGATCTCCTTGCCCGTGCACTTCTCCGCGTCGACCCGGACGCCGCCGATCTCGATCACGCCGGCATCCGGCCGCTCGAGGAAGTTCAGGCAGCGGATGAGCGTCGATTTCCCCGATCCGGACGGACCGATGATCGACAGCACCTCGCCGTCCTTCACCTCGAAGTCGATGCCGTCCAGCACGACCAGGTCGCCGAATCGTTTCCTGAGGTTCGTCACTTTGATCATGGCCAACCAACCTTCATGTCCGGTATGGGCGATCCAGCATGTTTTCGAGTTTCTGCTGCAGGTACGAATAGACGATGATCAGCAGCCAGTAGATCAGGGCGACCGCCAGGTAGGCCTCGAAGAAGCGGAACGATTCGGCGGCCTGCATCTTCGCTTCGGCGAAAATTTCGACCACCCCGAGCGTGAACGCGAGCGACGTCTCCTTGATCAAGCTGATGAAAATGTTGCCCGTGCCGGGCAGCGCGTTGCGCGCCGCCTGGGGCAGAATGATGCGCCGGTACGCCTGCATCCTCGTCATGCCGACGGTAATGCTCGCTTCCATCTGCCCCCGGTCCACCGAATTGAACGCGGCGCGGAAAATCTCCGCCAGGAACGCCGCCTGCTTGAACCCGAACCCGATGACGGCCGCCGTCACGGCATCCATTTTCGTGAAAATCGGGAACAGCTGCGGCAGGCCGTAGTAGATCAGGAACAGCTGCACCAGCATCGGAATGGCGCGGAAGAAGGAAATATAGACGGCTGCCCCCGAACTGAGCAGCCGGTTCCTGCTGTTGCGGGCGAGCGCCAGCATCAGCCCGACCGCGATTGCCAGAATCATGGCGAGCACCGCCATGAGCAGCGTGATCGGGATGTACCGGATGATTCGGGGCAATAATTCAAGGATGTAGGATGGATCGAAATTCAAGTCTATCGCCCGCCCTCACGCGCCTTCGCGCCTCTGGAATGACTCGCGGCATTACTCGCTCTTCGTCGTGATGTCTTCCCCGTAGAAATATTTCCCGGAGAGCTTCTTCAGCGTGCCGTCCGCCCGGAGCTTCTCGATCTCGGCGTTCAGCTGCTCGATCAGCTTCTTGTTCTCCTCGGTCTTCCGGAACGGGAACGCGACGTCCTCATAGTGGAACGGCTTGCCGACGAACTTGAGCGGCAGATTCTTCCGGTTGATCTCGGCGATCAGATTCGCCTTCGACTGAACGTAGCCTTCAACGCGCTTGTTCAGCGCGTCGTTCTGCGCGCCGTCGCGGTTCTCGTACGTCCGGACCTTGATTTCGGGGTCGTACTTCTCCAGGTTCTTCACGTTCTGCGAACCGAGCACGCCGGCGACCGTCTTGCCCTTCAGGTCTTCCAGCGTGTTGATGTCCGTGTTGTCGACGTGCGTCACGATCGTGACGGCGGCATACGAGTAGGGCACGGTGAAGTCGAACTTCTCCTTCCGCTCTTCCGTCACGGCGACGACGTTCGCGACCGTATCGATCTTGCCGGTCTCCAGTTGGCCCATCAGGCCGGAGAAATCGCTGTTTACCCATTCTACCGTATATCCGAGATTGGCGGCAACGGTTTCGAGAACCTCGACGTCGAACCCGACCAGCTTGTCCCCTTCCTTGTAGCTGTTCGGGAACGATTGCCCCGTCGAGCCCGCGCGGATCACCTTCTTGTCGCCGCCGGAGCCGCCGGACGAGCAGGCCGACGCGATCACGCCGAACAACAATGCGACCGCCAGCATAACATGCCACTTCTTCATTCTGTCATTGCCCCTTTGTTGAATTTTGTCGAAATTTGACTTGACCATAATCATACGATTTCCGATTGGATTGGTCAACATATTTTCTCCGGAAATCTCTTCCCTGATGAAAAAAACCCTGCCCGCGTTGCCGCGGCAGAGCCGTCTGACCCCTGCGATCACCGCTGCGAAAGCATGCCGGTTGCGGATGACCGTTCGATCAACCGTTGATTCGTTGCTTGTTCTCGTAAGCTAGCGTTAACAGCGCCACATAGAACGGCTGAATGTTGAACTTCTTGCCGAACTCGAATTTGTAGCTTGCGGTCTGCACGTTGTTCGCCCGGTAATAGGGCGACGTGATGTAATGGATCGTCAGCTCGCTGTCGTCGAATCCGGTGCCGGCGGTCTCCATCGTCACGTCGTAGATGGAGTCCAGGTCGATCGAGACGACGCGCGTCTTCTTGCCGGTGACGCCCTGATGGTCGAACAGGACAAGCCGCTTGTCCGTCAGGATGAACGTGTCGCGAATGAGCCGGAAGCCCGTCTGGATGGTCTCCCCCGGCATCAGATACGCGCCGTACTGCTTCTGCAGCTCCCCGGGCGACACTTCCGAATAGTTCCCGAACAATCCGCCGAGCAGCGACAAGGCGATCCCTCCTCTTATCATCTAACCGCGCCGCGCGCAGCATGCAATGCCGCGGCAACATGTATTTTAACGCTTTGCTACAATCTGCGGCAACGACGGGGACAGGCGCCAAACTTAAGAAAATCTTCATTTTTCTCCAAGCCGTTTCGCAAAAATTTCCTCTTATAATGGAGCTCGCATTCGGACGAATGGCGAACATTGGATGTCCTGGAGGAAAATCATGCCTGCTTCCCCTTCATTTCTGCTGCTTTCGATCCTGCAAAGCCTGCGCGCCGGCAAGCGGACGGCCGCCCTGCTGGTCCTCGGCTTCGCCGTCGGACTGCTGCTGCCGACCGCCATTCTGGCCGCCGCGCGCCACGAGCTGCTCGCCCTGCACAATGGGACGATGGCCGATGCCCGCCGCATCATCCGCCTGGATGAACGGCCCGCGCCGGAGCCCGTGTCCGCCCGGCCCGGGAGCGGGCCATCCGAGGCGGAACTGTCCGATATCCTGCGCAACCTGGATCCGGCCGTCGAATCCGTCAGCCGCAGGTCGGAATATTCCGGCATCCTCCACGACGGGCGAAAATACCGCTTCGTGTACATTCTGACCGTCGATCCGTCGTACATCGATCTGTTCCGGCGGTACATCCGCCTTGGCGGCGTCCCGGACGGCGGCCGGGCCTGCATCGTCGGAACCGCGCTGGCCATGGAAATGTGGGGCGGTTCCGGCATCGGCAGGGAAATCCGTGCGGGAACCGCCGCGTGCACGGTGACGGGCGAGACGGACGTTCACGCCCGGCGCGTGATCGTCGTGGAGACGGAGGAGACGTACAGGGGATGGACGCAATTTTTCGTGAAAGCGAAGGACCCCGGCGACGCGGACCGCATCCTTGCGAAAATCCGGGAAACGGCGGGCGGGCATTGGAAGGCCGAGCGGATGGACGTCGTCGAGCGCCGCGAGCGGGCGCGGGCCCGGGGCGCGTACGCCGCCGCCGTCCTGGTCTCGCTGGCCACACTCCTGTACGCCCTGCTGAACATCGGCAACGTCATGGGGCTCATGATGCGCGAGCGGCGAAGGAAGCACGGCATCCAGCTCGCGCTCGGCGCGCGGCCGCGGACGATCCGGGCGGAATACTTCGGCGAGCTGCTCCTCATGACGACGGCGTCGCTGGTGATGGTGTTCGCCGCGCTTAAGACGGCACAGCCGCTCGTGGAGCGCCATCTTTTTTCCATGCGCCTCGATCCGGCCGTCTTGCTGTCCGTCTTCGCCTTCAATCTGCTGATTTGCGCCACGGCGAGCGTCGTCCTTGTCCGGCGGATCCGGAGGCCGGGCATCATCCGTCTGATACGGGAGTCGGAATGAGATGATCGGCTATATCGTGTCGAAATCGCTGCGCTTGATCCTGCGCCATTGGAAACTCCATCTGTCGTTCGCGCTGCAGATGGCCGCCGGCGTTGCGGCGATCTATGCGTGCGCCACCCTGTACCATTCCGCGGCGGCGCAATACCGGGACATGCGGGCGGAAATCGACGGCGCGGTCTGGGACGTGTACATCGCCCCCGAACGGCCGGCAAGCCGGCCTCCGCTCGATTACGGGCAGTATGTCCGGCTCAGGGAGGCGTTTCCCGGGGCGGCGTTCCCGTTCTGCATCGCCCGCGCCGTCCATTACACCACGGACGGCGCCGATATTCACACGGCCTGGATGCTGTTCGCCTCGGACGATTTTCTGGCGGTCGTCCTGGACGCGGACAGGCCGGGGTTCGAGCGGGGAAGCCTGGCCTTCGCGGGGGATGGCGTCCGGGGCCTGCTGGACGGCCGCTACCGCCCGATCCAGGGGGACATGGCGCCGGAACGGTTCGCCGGAAGCGGGCCGGACGTCGGAGAAGGCGGACGATTGTCCGTTCTCCCGATGGATGAGCTGGGGACGGGCCGAACCCGCCTCACCCACCATCGTCTGGAGGACGTGCCGACGGACCGGGTGGCGCTGCTGCCGCTGGCCGCCTACGATCCGCTCTTCAAGCCGGAAGACGCCGGCATGTTCCTGCTGTCCGTCCGGTTCGGAAGCGGCACGGACGGTGACGAGGCGATCGGAGCCGTCGCGGAAATCCTGGGCCTGCTTCTGGAATGGAACGGCGAAGATTACGCCTACAGCGTGGGAACGGCGCGGCAGCGTTTCCTGCTGAGCTACGGGCAGGTCCGGAACGGCGCGGCGGTGGCGGCGGTGATCGCGGGGCTCTGCCTGGCGATCGTCCTGATCGGCCTGGCCGCCGTCGCGCAGCTCATGTTCCTCCGGCGCAGACGGGCGTTCGCCGTCAGCTCGGCGCTCGGGGCGCGCAAGGGCGTCCTGTTCGCGGAAATGCTGCTGGAATCGGCGCTTCCGTCGTTTGCGGGCGGCGTCGCGGGAGCGGCCGTCTGTTCCTTGAGTCTGTCCGAATTTGTCCAATCCGTGACCATCCGGCAATCGCCCGCCATCATGGCGGCGGCCGCCGCCATTGCGCTCGCGCCCGGCTGTCTCGCCGCGTGCGCGCTGGCGTTCGGGTTCAGGCGGCTCCGGCCGCTGGAAATCCTGGGGAGAGATCCGTCATGGCGTTGATCGAGCTGATCGAGGGGAAGAAGTCGTTCCGGGACGGGGACCGGGAGTCGGTCATATTCGACCGCGTCGGGCTCACGATTGACAAAGGGGAGTTCGTCTCGATCACGGGAAGATCCGGAAGCGGCAAGAGCACGCTGCTGCACATTCTGGGATGCATGGACCGCCTGACGTCGGGGACGTACCGGTTCAAGGGCGCGCCGGTGGACGGCCTGGGCGACGCGGAGCTGGCCCGCTTCCGCGGGCGGCATTTCGGCTTCGTGTTCCAGTCGTTCCACCTGATCGACGAGTTCACGGCGCTGCAGAACGTCGAGGCGCCGATGGGCTACGCCGGGGTTCCGCGCCGGGAGCGGCGCGAGCGCGCGCTTGAGCTGCTCGACCGGGTCGGCCTCGCGGACAAGGCCGGGCATTACCCGGCGCAGCTCTCCGGCGGCCAGCAGCAGCGCGTCGCCATCGCCCGCGCCTTCGCGAACGGGCCGGAGGTGATCTTCGCCGACGAGCCGACGGGAAACCTGGACCGCCTGAGCGGCGAAATGATCGAGGAGCTGCTGCTGGAATTGAACCGGCAGGGAACGGCGCTCGTCCTCGTCACCCACGACGAACGGCTGGCGAGGCGGGCGCGGCGCGTATACGTGCTGGAGGACGGCCGGCTGCTGGACGAAAGAAGCCCCGGGGGACCGTGACGCACCCCCGGGGCCCGCCTTTTGGGCCGGATTACTTCACGAAGCCGAGCAGCATCTCCCGCACGATCTTCGACGCCGCGATCTGCGTCTGCTCGGTCGGGTCATAGGCCGGCGCCACCTCCACGAGGTCGCAGCCGACGACTTGCGCGTCCGAACGCGCGATTGCATGGACGGCGGCCAGCAGCTCCTTCGACGTGATGCCGCCCGCTTCCGCCGTGCCGGTGCCGGGCGCGCAGGACGGATCGAGCACGTCGATGTCGATCGTCACGTACACGGGACGTCCCGCCAGTTCGGGCAGCACGCGGGTCAAGGGCTCCAGCACCTCGAACGGGTGGAAGTTCACGTTCTCCCGCCCGTACTTCCACTCCTCGCGCGAGCCGGAGCGGATGCCGAACTGGTACACGTTCTTCCCGCCGATGAGTTCCGCGACTTTGCGGATCGGCGTCGAGTGCGACAGCGGCTCGCCCTCGTACTGCTCGCGCAGGTCCGCGTGCGCGTCGATGTGGATGACCGCAAGGTCCGGATATTTCGCGTACACTTCGCGGATGATCGGCCACGAGACGAGATGCTCGCCGCCGAGGCCGACCGGCAGCTTGCCGTCCGCCAGCACGCCCCGCACGAATTCGCCGATCATCTCCAGGCTGCGCGCCGCGTTGCCGAACGGCAGCAGCAGATCCCCGGCGTCGAAATAGACGATGTCCTCGAGGCTGCGGTCCAGATACGGGCTGTACTCCTCCAGGCCGACCGACGCCTCGCGGATGCGCGGCGGGCCGAAGCGCGAGCCCGGACGGAACGAGACGGTGAAGTCCATCGGCATGCCGTAGATGACCGCCTTCGCCGCTTCGTAGTCGTCGGAGCTCAGGATGAACACGTTGCCGGAATATTTCTGATCCAGCTTCAAACCGTTTTTCCCCTTTCCATCAAGAATGCCGCCCCGGAAGCGGGACGGCCGTCCAACCTCTCCTATTTCACCAGATCCTCGACGAACTTCGGCAGCACGAACGCCGCCTTGTGCAGCCGGGGCGAGTAATATTTCGTGTCGATCTCGGGAATCTGCGAGTCGTCCACATCCAGCGGGTCGTACTTCTTGCTGCCCAGCGTGAACGTCCACAGCCCGCTCGGATAGGTCGGCACATTCGCCCAGTAGGTGCGCACGATCGGGAACACCGCCTTGACGTCCCGGCTCACGCTGCGGATGAGATCCGACTTGAACCACGGGTTGTCCGTCTGCGCGACGAACATGCCGTCTTCCTTCAGCGCGTCGTAGATGCCCTGGTAGAACCCGCGCGTGAAGAGCTGCACCGCCGGCCCGACCGGTTCGGTCGAGTCGACCATGATGACGTCGTACGTGTTCTTGTGATCGTGGATGTGCATGAAGCCGTCGTTCACGATCACTTCGACGCGGGGATCGTCCAGCCCGGACGCGATCTGCGGCAGGTATTTCTTCGAATATTCGATCACCTTGCCGTCGATGTCGACCAGAACGGCCCGCTTCACCTTCGGATGTTTCAGAATTTCGCGGATGACGCCGCCGTCGCCGCCGCCGACCACCAGTACATGCTCCGGATTCGGATGCGTGAACAGCGCCGGGTGCGCCACCATTTCATGGTAAACGAACTCGTCCCTGTCCGTGGTCATGACCATGCCGTCGAGGAGCAGCATCGTGCCCCATTCCTCGGTCTCCACCATGGCGAGGTCCTGGAAGTCCGTCTGTTCGCGAACATACGTCTCCTTCAGCTTCATCGTGATGCCGTAATGGTCAGTCTGTTTCTCGGTAAACCATATCTCCGTCACGAGGACGATCCCCTTCTTCCTGTAGGATTTCAACCTGTATTATAGAGTTTCAAGTGGAAAAAGCAACATGCTTTCCGCCCCGCTCCAAAATGTTCCCGCCGATCCCGTCCCCCGCGGTCATCCGCCCCTGAATAACGGTCCCTTCCGATTTCCATACTAAGGAACATGAAAGATTGCGAGCGGAAAGGACGGTGAGGCGCGTGTCGGAACGGTCGAACGCATGCCCGCAGACGCCGGAAGAGCGCGAGAAGCGGAAGAGACGGTCGCTCCGGGCCGAGCGGCGGATGGTCCGCCTTGCCCGCCTCCGCGTCCTGGGCGCGGTCCTGGCCTTCCTTCTGCTGCTCGCCGCAGGGGGGCTTGCGGCCGGCTGGTTCTGGCTCGGTTCGCAGTCGCTGCCCGCCGCCTACATCAGCCAGACCTCGTACATCTACGACAGCCGGGGAGGCGTCGTCGCCGCGCTGCACGCCGGCGGCCACCGGCGCCCCGTCGAGCTGTCCGAAATCTCGCCGTACCTCGTGCAGGCGACGCTCGCCATCGAAGACCGGCGCTTCTTCGAGCATCACGGCATCGATCTGCGCGGGCTCGCCCGCGCCGCGTTCGTCAACCTGCGCAGCCTGTCGGCGAAACAGGGCGCGAGCACGCTGACGCAGCAGCTCGCGCGCAACCTGTATCTGTCCCACGAGCGGACCTGGTCCCGGAAGCTGCGGGAGGCCGTCTACGCGGCTCAGCTCGAGATGAAATACGACAAGACGGAAATTCTGACGATGTACCTGAACCAGATCTACTACGGCCACGGCGCCTACGGCATCGAGGCCGCGGCGGAGCGCTACTTCGGCAAGCGCGCCGCCGAGCTGACGCTGGCGGAGAGCGCGATGCTGGCCGGCGTGCCGAAGGGGCCGCGGTATTACTCGCCCTTTCGGGACATGAAGAACGCGAAGGACCGGCAGCGCCTCGTGCTGAACGCGATGGTCGGGCAGGGCGTCATTACGCGCGAGGAAGCCGACGCCGCGTACCGCGAGGTGCTGCATTTCCGGCCGCTCGAATCCGACGGCGGCGAAGGGTACGCGCCCTGGTTCCGCGATTACGTCCGCATGCTTGTCGTCGACCGGCTCGGCATCGACGAGCGGCTGCTCACCGAGGGCGGCATCCGCGTCTACACGACGCTCGATCCCGACATCCAGGCGGCCGCCGAGGCGGCGGTGAAGAACGGCATCCCGTCGGACTCCGGACAGCAGGCGGCGCTCGTCGCGATCGATCCGCGCAATGGACACATCAAAGCGATGGTCGGCGGCCGCGACTACAGCGTGAACCAGTACAACCGCGTCTTCGCGACGACGCGCCAACCGGGCTCCTCCTTCAAGCCGTTCGTCTACCTGACGGCGCTCGAGCGGGGCATGACGCCGGTTACCCGCTTCCGGAGCGAGCCGACCGTCTTCACGTACGACGAGGGTCGCAAGACGTACGAGCCGCGCAACCACAACGACCATTATTTCATGGACGAGATCGACATGCGAACGGCGATCGCGAGCTCGGACAACATCTACGCCGTCCATACGATCATGGCGGTCGGTCCGGAGAACGTCGTGGCGACGGCGCGCCGCTTCGGCATCGAAAGCCCGATGCAGCCGGTGCCCTCGCTCGCGCTCGGCACGTTCCCCGTCAGCCCGTTCGAAATGGCGTCCGCGTTCGGCGCGCTGGCCGCCGGCGGCGTCCGGCACGAACCGGTCGCGATCCTGCGCATCGAGGATCGGTCGGGCCGCGTGCTGTACGAGGCGCAGCCCGGGTCGACGCGGGTGGCGTCTCCCGCGCATGCCTATGTCCTGACGCGGCTGCTCGAGAGCGTGTTCGAGCCGGGCGGCACGGCGCACCGCGTGTCGGCCGCCATCAGGCGGCCGGTGGCCGGCAAGACCGGCACGACCGCCCACGACGCGTGGCTCGTCGGCTACACGCCCGAACTGTCGGCCGCCGTCTGGGTCGGCTTCGACAAGGCGCGCGCGATCACGCGGGCCGAAGCGCACCGGGCGGCGCCGATCTTCGCCGACTTCATCGAGCGGGCGCTCGCCGGCGTGCCGCCGAAGATGTTCCCGGTGCCGGAAGGCGTCGTGACGGTCTACATCGACCCGGAGACCGGCAAGCTCGCGGGCGAGGCGTGCCCGATCCGGCGGCCGGAGACGTTCATCGCGGGGACCGAACCGGCCGAAACCTGCGGCGCCCACGTCGAGACCCGCGAAGAGGAACCGGACGCCGTCCGGGCGGACCACGAAATCCGCCGCTCTTGGTGGGAAGATCTGAAACGCTGGTGGACCGGATAGCGCGAGGGAGGAATACGCCGGAACTTGTCGAAGTAACCTCTTCGACGGGGTGATGGTCATCGCACGGGAACGCAAGTTTACGACCGGCGACCTGTTCCGGGAGACCGGGAACGTGCTGCTCGCGCTGGGCTACGAAGGCTTCACGATCAGCGCGCTCGCCGAGCGGCTGCGGGTCTCGAGGGGCGCGCTGTACAAATACTATGACAACAAGGACGAGCTCATCTCCGATTTCATGATCCACGAGATGAACCGGTTCCTCGCCGAGCTCCGGGAGATCGGGCGGCTGCCGGATTTCGAGTCCCAGTTCCGGTATCTGCTCGATCTCATGTTCAAGCGGAGAACGATCCACGAGCTGATCGGGAGCGTCCAGCAGATTCCGCGCTCTTCCAACGCCAAGGTGCGTGCGAATCTCGAGCGGCTGGACCGGCTGCACCTGGACATGTACGCCTGTCTCGGTTCGTTCATCGCGCAGGGACGGCGGGAAGGGAAGCTGCGTTCCCGGCTGCCCGACGAATTGGTGCTCGGATTCATCTTCCAGTCCATCATGATCCCCAACCATGCGAACATCCCTTACGGGGAATGGGTGGCGGCCATCGAGGACATCCTACGTCACGGCATCATGAACGGCACCGGCGAACCGTAAATTTTACCGGTTTGACAGAACCGCCAGGCATGACCATAATAGATGAAAGAACAGCAGGCGAAGACTCGTGCTGCTTTCTTTTTCGCCCAAAGTGACACTGGTGTAACTTTGGACGGCGCACACCGAATTACGGGAGTGGGGAGGACCAACAAAATGAAAGCTTTGCTTACGCGCATCACGGACTACGTGTCGACGAAGCGCGGGATGCGGATCACCCTCGGCGTGTGGCTTGCCGCCACGCTTCTGCTCGGCGGGCTGGCGCCGAGCGCCAAGGACTATGAGGCGACGAGCATCGACTCGCTGCCGGAGGACGCGCAATCCGTCATCGCCCGGAACAAGCTGGACCAATACTTCGCATCGGCCGACGGGGTGCCCGCGATCCTGGTGTTCCATGCGGAGGAAGGCGAGGCCGATCTTGAGGCGCTGAAGCCGTTCTTCGAGCAGGCGCCGGAGACGGTGGGGCTGAAGACGATCGTTCCGGTCGCGTCGCTGCCGCCGCAGGCGCTGGACGCGTTCCGGTCGGAGGACGGCAGCACCGTCATCGTGCCGGTCCTGTTCGAATCTTCGATGGAGACGAAGGAGCTGCGCACCGCGCTGGAGCGTCTGGACAGCCTGGCCGAACCGATCGCCGGCATGGCGTTTTACGTCACCGGCCCGGCGGGCATCGCGGTCGACAGCCTCAACCTGTTCTCGCGCGCCGACGTCGTGCTCATCCTGTCGACCGTCGGGCTGATCCTCGTCCTGCTCGTCGTCATTTACCGCTCGCCGCTGCTCGCGCTCATTCCGCTGCTGGCCGCCGCCTTCGTCTATGAAGCGGTGAACCAGACGCTGGGCCTGATGGGCGCCGCCGGGCTCGTCATGAGCAACCAGTCGCTGTCGATCA